>Ga0272444_10002764_pt1 | contig 16080 bp, 13 predicted proteins | sample SSMForm13_FD_201033 | JGI IMG/M metagenome (GOLD analysis project Ga0272444, IMG submission 201033) | Marine sediment archaeal communities from Little Sippewissett salt marsh, Falmouth, MA, United States - SSM-Form-13 | ecosystem: Environmental > Aquatic > Marine > Wetlands > Sediment ...
GCCCCGGATCACGCCTCCGGATCACGCAGTTCCTCCCACAGAACCAGGATGTACTTCCCCGTGGGAGGATATCCGGGAGGCGACATGCGAAGGAGGTTGCTGTCGTAGTGGTAGTCTTTCTGATACCCGTGGACGAGCCCGCTCCAGTTGAACTGACCGACGGCGCCCTGCGTCTGCTGAGCCAGTCCTCCCCAGATCGAGAGCGTCCCGCGCGGGAGCCCGTCCCAATAGTCCTCCGCGGTGAACGACGAGTTGAGGGCCATCATGTGTGCGTGGATCTCGCAGTCGTCCATATTCGGCGTCGTCATACCCACGACCACATTCTGAGCGGAGGCCAACCCGAGGACGTCGTCGCAGCCCGGCGTCGGGCCCTGCCCCGGGCTCGAGCCGGCGTACGTGACGTCATCAACGATGCGGATGTCTCCGGAGGCCGCGACCGTGAGCTGGCCGTCGAGGACCCCACTGATGTCGATGGGCTCATCGAACCACGCGATCCCGTTGGTGGAGGCGATATCCACGTCGGTCCAAGAGCTCCACTGGTACTCCCAACCCACACGCTCGTACGATCTGTAGGTGAGATAGCCCGACAGCCCGTTACGCCCGAGCACGACCTCGTACTTGGCGTGGCTCCCCTCTAGAGGACCCGGAGCCAATCCTCCGTCGTCGGCTAGGCTCTCGAACCCGTCGATCATCGCGGCCGTGACGGGAAGCGGGATCTCGGGAACGCCCAGCTCATAGCCCTCTGCGAACGTCGGCCAGCTCTCCCCCCACGTGATGAACTCATCCTGGGCGGTGGTCACCTTCTTGTCGAACCACGGGTCACCCGAGATCCGGATGTGGCCGTTCGTGTGAACCTTACCCCGGAGCGTGTCGCCTGAGATGAACCAGATTTCCTCCATCTCGTCGGCGAAGTAGAGGTACTGAGCGAATGTTTCATTCTCGAGAAGCGCCCGCACCCGCCGCACTACTCCGTCAACGGTCCCCGTCGAGGTCACCTCATACGTCACGCTCCAGGTACTCCCAGTGCCCTCCCGCTCAAGGTGAAGACCGTAGGTTCCGTCCCCCAGTACCTGCCCGGGAAGATCGGCTTCGCTTGGGAAAAGCGGCGGATCGTGCACGGCCATCTGCTCCAGCCAGACCCACGCTCGCTCAATTCCGGCCTCCGCCAGATAGAATGCCTTGGCTCCGTCACCTTGGTGGTCGACCACATCGCTCTCGCCGACACCCAGCGAGAACAGCGCTACGCCTACCAGAAGGACGACTATCATGATCGCCATCACAGCGATGAGGACCGATCCCTGCTGACTTCGGATCCGCGGTGTCATCTTCAGACCTCCCCCGGAGACCTTCCGGCCAGATCCCGCCGCCCACCACCCCTTCTTTCCAGGATGCATCAGCTCCAGTATACGACAGAGATGCATCGATTACACTGCACCGTAGAAGTCCATCAACCTTACTGTAGCACAAAGTATGCGAACTGTCAAGTAATCAAAGTCGGGCCTCCTTGGACGCAAAGAGGCCCGCCTGCAGGGCGGGCCTCTGGCAGTCCCGGAGCCCGATACGGCCGCCGTCCTCGCCAGATCGTGCTCTACGGAGTCACATCCCTCCAAGCCACTCTGACAAGCGCGCCTCCGGTGAACGCAATGGCATCGAACCCCGGAGGGAGGAGGCTCCGCAGCCGCCAGTCGTAGTGGAAGTCGCGCTCGTAGCCGGTCAGGACGACGATCTCGTCCCCGTCCCAGTAGCCGGTCCCCACCGGCCCCCACTTGTCCTGGCCGATGCCGCCGTAGAGAGTGAGCGTTCCTCGAGGCGAGCCCTGGCCGTAGTTTTCCACCAGACACCCCTGGTTGTTGACGGCGATGAGGTAGGCGTGGAGAACACAGTCGTCGTTGTTGGCGTCGTTCTCGGCCACGTTCACCTTTGACCCTGCCATCAGGCCGACGATGTCATCGCAGCCCTCCCGCGGGCCGTTCGAGTCGCTGTCGAAGACGGTGAGATCGTCCACTATGTCGAGGTTCCCGTTGGTGCAGACGGTCACCTGACCGTCCACGATGCCGGAGACCTCGCAGTTCCCGTTCACGTAGACGATGCCGTTCGATAGCGACGAGATGGACACGTCCGTCCAGTTCTTGTTCTTCCTGTAGCTCACGGTTCCGATCATGTGACCGTCGCCGCCGTCCCGGCCGAACACGATTTCGTAGTTCCCGTTCAGCGTCAGATCGGCCATGTCCTTGACAATATGCAGGTCCGACTGATCAAGCCAGCCCATCGTCGCCCCACCCAGCGTGTAGCCGTCCTGGAAGTCCGGATGATCATACGGTGGGTTGTTCGCGGCCGGGAGACTCACAGGCGACCCGTTGTTGTAGTAGAAGAAGGTGTTCGCGCCGCTCGACACGTGATCAGTGAAGACGGGGTCGCCCATGATCCCAAACTCGTCGTTGCAGTGGAGCGGCCCGTCGATCACCTCTCCGGTGTAGAACCAATGCGGCCAGCCTCCACCGACGTTCCGGTTCACATAGTAGAGGTAGTCGGTGAAGGACTGCGGTGAGACGTCTGCCTCCAGCGACCGCGAGCGTGTGCCGGCGATCCCGGTGGAGGCCACCGTGTAGATGACCCGTCCGCCCACGGTGTCGGGCGTGATCGCCACCGAGTACGTTCCCGCACCGAGAGTGTCCACCCCGCCGCCGAACGGGCATGTCGGCGTGGTCGGCAGAGAACTCTGGGCCCGCAACCACGCCTGGCCCTTCTGGACGCCGGACTCAGCGAGAAAGAGCGAACGCGTAGCGTCCACGTCACGCTTCGCCAGCGTGCCGTCGGTCGCCCCCAGTTCGAGGACGGTCAGCACGCTGATCATCATGACGGCCGCCAGGATCATCGTCGCGGGGAGTACCCATCCCCCTTGACCGTCGATGCATGCGCCTGGACGAACCATGTTGCCCCCCTAGATCCTCAATACGTCGTGACGTCCCGCCAGGCAACCCTGACGAACCCGTCGCTTTCGAACACGATTAGATCGAAGCCCGGAGGCAGCGCATCGCGGAAGCGCCAGTCGTAGTGGAAGTCCCGCTCGTACCCGGTCATCACGATGACCTCGCTGCCGTTCCAATAGCCCGTGCCCACAGGGCCCCACTTGTCCTGCCCGATCCCGCCGTAGAGGGTCAGCGTTCCGCGAGGCGAGCCTGACGAGTAGTCCTCGACCAAGCAACCCTGGTTGTTCACGGCGATCGCGTAGCAGTGGATCTCGCAGTCGTTGCGGTTGGCCGCGTTGTTGGCTACGTTGATCTTCGTGCCCGCGATGAGACCGAGCATGTCGTCGCACGTCTCCGTCGGGCCGTTGGCATCGCTGTCGTAGTAGACGACGTCGTCGACGATGTCGATCTGGCCACCTGACACGATCGTGATCCGCCCGTCCAGAACGCCGGAGAGCTCCACGCCGCCGTTGCAGTAGATCACACCGTTCGTCATGGACGAGATGAGAACATCCGTCCAGTTCTTGTTCTTCCGGTAGCTGACATAGCCGATCATCGGACCGCTGCCGTCGTCGCGCCCGAAGACGACCTCGTGATTGCCGTTGAGCGTGATGTCATTGATGCCGGCGACCGTGTTGAGGTCGGACTGGCTGACCCAGTCCATCGGCGGAGCTCCGAGCGTGTACCCGTCCTGGAAGACCGGCTCGTCGTGAGGAGCGTTGTGCGGCGCGCTCGAGCTGAACGCGCTCCCGTTGTTGTAGTAGAAGAACGTGCTGGCACCGCTGCTCACGTGTCCCACGAAGGTCGGGTCGCCCATGATCCCGAACTCGCCGTTGCAGTGCATCGGGCCGTCGATGATCTCACCGGTGTAGAACCAGTGCGGCCAACCTCCGCCGACGTTCCTGTTCACGTAGTAGAGGTAGTCCGTGAATGCCCGTGGCTGAACGTCTACCTGCAGCGAACGCCACCGGCTGCCGGCTACGCCCTTCGAGGCAACGGTGAATGTCGTCCGGACCCCAGTGGTATCGGGCCAGATCTTTCCCGTGTAGGTGCCCCCGGCCATATGCTGCACCGCCTCACCGAACGGATACATGGTGTCACTCGGCGCCGAGGTCTGAGCCCGAAGCCACGCCTCTCCGCGCTGAATCCCCGACTCGGCCAGGAAGAGCGCCTGCGATGCATCGTTGTCTCGCTTCGCCAGCGACCCGTCCGTCGCCCCGATCTCCAGCACGCTCAGAACGGCAATGACCATGACCCCCGCGAGGATGAGCATCGTCGGGAGAATCCATCCCCCCTCATTGTCGAGGCACCTGCGCATGAGTCTCATGTGACCTCCCTCGAGTGGACATGTCCATCGGCGCCCATGTGGGGCCGCCTCAGAGTCTGCACCTTTGCTCTATTGACGTACTGTCCACCGTGCATAGATTGTGCCTACTGGCCTAGTGTGTTCCCGCCCCTCGCGCTCACGTTTCCCGACCCACACAGACTTCTTGCCGCTCCAGTAACTGACGATATTACAGTGACTTAGCGAGTCGATCGGCCGCCCCTGATCCCAGGCTGCTGCTGTATCATCTTCCCAGATGCAAGACAGCCGGCACCGCTGCCGCTGATTGCGAATCATGCCGCCGCAGACAGCGGCGGCGCCGTGACGGGGCTGTTCACAGCATGAGCAGAACTCCTGAATCAGACCCTGCCGCAGCTCTGCCCTCGGCCACATGTACAATGGACTTGACATAATGGAAAGCTAACTGTACACTCACCTCCATGAGACACAAAGACGACATGCGCAATAACCTGAGGCGCCATCGACTGCACACCGACGGCATGACGCAGCAGGATCTTGCCGATCTGGTCGGCGTGACGCGGCAGACGATTCTCTCGATCGAGAAGGGGCGCTACAACCCGTCCGTCGGCCTTGCGCTCCGACTCGCCCGGGCATTCGGAGTGTCCGTCGAAGAGCTCTTCGAGCTTGAGGAGGGAGATGAAGATGGCTAGATCGGGAGCGCTTCGCAGGCGCCCGACGCCAGCCGGCATCGTGGCCGGTGGCCTGGTCGTGGCGGGCTTCGCGCTCACGGCGCTGGACTGGGGATTCCTCGCGCTTGCGGCCCTGGGAACGTTCGGGCCGGGCATCCTGCGCGAGCTGGGCGTCCTAAAGGACCACGACGAGTTCCAGCGGCGCGCCGCCCATCGGGCCGGATATCACGCGTATCTCGCGGGCGGACTTGTCGCGTTCCTGTTCGTCGCGGCGATCCGCTCAGGCGCGATGGAGATCGGTGATCTTGGCGAGGTTGCCACCCTCGTTCTCATCGTCCTCTGGTTCACCTGGTTCCTGAGCTCGCTCCTCGCCTACTGGGGACCGAGGAGGACCGCGGTCACGCTCCTTCTCATCTTCGGTGCGGTCTGGCTGCTCTTCAACATCATCGGGAACATCGAGAGCCCGGTCGCGATGTTCATGCAGTGCCTCCTCGCGGTGCCGTTCTTCGCGCTTGCATTCGTCGCCAGGAGGTGGCCCCGCACAGCGGGCGTGATCCTCCTCGTCATCTCGGCTTTCTTCTTCTACTTCTTCAAGCTCTACAGGCTCTTCAGCGAGCCGCTTTTCGAGATGGGGAGACCGATGGTTCTCATTCTCTTCATAGGCCCGCTCGTGGCGAGCGGTATCGGGCTCCTGCACTCGGGGACAAACAAAGAGCCTACCCCGGCCGAACCTCCGGAGGCGGAGACGTCAGGCTAGAAGAGCAAGACAGACCGACTCCATGGACACCAGCACTCCGGCCCTACATGTCCCCAGGTAAAGGCCCCGCAGAGCGGGGCCTTTCTGCATCCCGGGGGATTCGCCTTGACAGCGAAGAGGGATCGTGTCACAGTGGCTCTGAAACACAAAGTACTTTGTCAAAAGAAGAGGAGGTGTCGCGTGACCGAGAACCAGGTTCAGGAACAACTCGCGATCATCCGCGCGATGGTCGAAAGAAGCAGGCGAGAGACTGCCGAGTCCGGTGCGTTCTTCAAGTGGATCGGCATCATCGGCATCATCGCTGTCCTTGTGATCAGTGGCCTCGAGGCAGGGGGGCTCTCCCACGTTGTCGTGGCGGTGGTGCTCGCCGTGTTTCTGGCGAGCGGGGTGGTAGGTTACCTGACCGTCGCACGCAGGCAGAGGAGTGCCGGCGCCCGTTCCTACCCCGCGACGATCTGCGGCAGCGTTTGGATTGCCTGCTCCGTGCCCGCAATCATCGTCCTGTTCCTCTTCCCCCTGCTCGGCGCCTACGGGTGGAACCTCGGTGTCGTAATCGCCGCGCTCTTCATGGGAGTCGGCGCTTTCGTATCCGGAGTCGTCCTCGAGGTTCGTGCGGTCATCTGGAGCAGCCTGGCGTGGTGGAGCGGTGCTGTTGCCATGGCGCTCGTCCAGGGCCCGCTGCGGACAGTTGTCATGGTGGTCGTGCTGCTGCTGGGGATGGTCTTCCCCGGTATGGTCCTCAACCGCTTGTACAGGGAACGGCGAGGCGGCGATGTGTCCTGAGCGCATCCTCGATCTCGACCCGCTGGTCCACGCGCCGGTGAGGCTCGCGGTGCTCTCAATCCTCGCTGGAGTCAAGGACGCGGACTTCGTGTTCCTTCGGGAGTCGGTCGGGGCGACGGACGGGAACCTGAGCACCCATCTCGCCAAGTTGGAACAAGCCGGTTACATCAGGATCAAGAAAGCGTTCGCGGGCAAGAAGCCGCACACGACGTGCGGGATCACGGCGAAGGGCAGGAAGGCGTTCATCGCCTACCTGGAACAGCTGGAACGTATCGTCGAGGGCCAGGGGAGCAACTAGGAGGAATCACAATGCGTAGCACTGCAAGCACAATGCTCGTCGCGACAGCAATCCTGGTGCTGGCGGGCGTCGCCTTCGCCGGGGACACACCGGACGCGACGCACGACTACCTCGCCACGTTCCCGCACGTGCTCTCCCGGGAGGGCGGCGGCGCGCAGACCTATCGCCTCGAGTACCACCTCTTCAACCGGGACGTCGCCGGCGCTACACAGAACAGAACCTTCGTCACGGGGACCTACACGCGGGGCATCGAGGAAGACCGGATGCGCTGGAGCGGCGTCGAGGTCGCCGCCACGGGCGGCGCCGATGCAGCGATGCCGCACGGGGCACCACTCACGATCATGGAGGGCTTCGAGTACGGGCTCTCCGAGGAAATCCTAGACGAGTCGCTCTATGTGCGTTTCCCGAATGAGGACCTCAAGCATCTCGCGAAGACCATGGTTTGGGACGGCATGATGATCGAGGCGTTCGACCTGTTGAAGGAGGACTTCGCCGGGCTTCCCGCGAACGAGTTCCGGCGCGTCGCCGAGTACGAGGACTTCGATATCCGGATGGGCGACTGGGGCAGCATCAAGATGCGCGACATGCGGGTCAAGTGGTCGGGGGTCTCGATGATGCACGGCGAACCGTGTGCGGTCGTCCTCTATCAGTCGCTCTCCAATCCAGTCGACGCGGGTCCCACGAAGGGTCGCTCCTGCTACTGGGGGCAGTTCTGGCTGTCGCGCGAGGACGGCGAGATCGAGTGCCTGACCCTGAACAAGGACATCGTCCTCGAGATCCCGACGGGCGAGATCTCGAGCATGATCATGAACCTGCAGAGGGAAGTACGATTCGAGAAGACCGGCTGATGTGTCACCGCCGGGCACTCCGTCGGTGAACTCCGCGAAGTGGTGCGCCGCGCGGACGATCGCTCCGCGATCATGCGGGTCGCTTGACACGTCTTGTATACTTGGCGACATGGAGAATAGTGCCTCAACGCACAGGAGCGGACGGCAGGGAGGTGCTCTGTGAGACGGAGATCGCTGCCGTTGCTGCCTGCAGCTGCGCTGATCTGCCTTGCCCCCCTCGCCCAGCAGGCCTTCTGCTGTTCATGTGTCCGACAACCGGAACCGCTCGTCGCACTGGGCCGGGCAGACGCGGTATTCAGCGGAGCTGTGGTCGCGGTCCGCGATCCGCATGCCGGTGAGGCGACCTACTCCTCGATCGATCCGCTTCTCTACTCGATCGCGGTGAACGAAGTGTGGAAGGGCGACGTCGGCGACACGACAGTGATCACGACTGCCCGGGAGTCGTGCAGCTGCGGGTTTCCGTTCCAGATCGGACGAACCTACATCGTCTACGCGTACCTCCCCCGCACCGGGGACGCGGACTGGTCGACGCACCTCTGTACCCGCACGAGGGACATCGAGCGGGCCGGTGAGGATCTGGAAGCACTGAACGCCGTCGACACGTCCGGCACTGCGGCGGACGCGGACCGCCGCCTGGTCGGCGCCGCCATTGATGATCTCCGATCCGAGGACGGGGCGGTACGCGTCAAGGCAGCAGATGCGCTCCGGGACATGGGGAAGGAACTCGACGCGGCGATCCCCGCGCTTGAGGAGTACTACCGGCGCGGGACGAGCGCGGATCGCCGGGCGGCCGTCGACGCGATCGGCGTGCTCGGATGGACGGAGGGCTACGACGAGAGAACGGCGCCGGCGCTCCTCGCGGCGCTCGAGGACAGCGACACGGAGGTCATCACGACGGCTTCGTTCCGGCTCTCGCGGATGCGCGAGCAGGCGGGCAGGGTTGTCCCGGCGATGCTGAATCTCCTGGCGGATGACCGCCCGCGCGTCGTGGATGCAGCTCTCAGGGCTCTCCATCACCTCGCTCGCCTGGAAGAACCGCTGGAGGGAGTGCCCTCTGCGATCCTCAGGACACTGAAGGACCCGGCCCCGCAGGTGCGGTCGTCGGCGCTCGGCCTGCTCAGCGACATCGGGCCGGACTCGGTTGCGATCGGGCCGCTGCTGGCCGCGCTCTCAAGCGACCCTCACAGACGCGTCCGGTCCTCCGCCGCCTTCGGGCTGGGGAAGCTCGACCGGCCCACCCGCGAGGCGGTCGATGCACTCACTGCCGCCCTGGGAGACACGTCATCCAAGGTCCGCGCGGAGGCGGCGAACTCGCTCACACAGATGAGTGCCCTGGCCGCCGGCGCCGTACCCGCTCTCGAGGAAGTCGCACTCGACGAAGATCGTTACGCCAGAGAGAGCGCGCTCTGCACGCTCGCCACCATGGCAGCGGAGATCGACGGTGCTCTGGTGGCGCTCGAACGTCTGCTGGACAGGGGCGCCGAGGAAACACGTGAGGAGGTGGCCGCACGTCTCGGGTGGATCAAGGTCGACGCCGCGCTGGTGACGCCCCTGCTGGAGAAGGCCATGATCGACAGCAGTCGAGCTGTGCGATCGCGGGCCGTCCGCAGTCTCGGGCAGCTGGCGGGCGCCGACCGCCGGGCCGAGGAGTTGCTCGTGGAAGCAATGGCCGATCCGTCGGACTGGGTCCGCGGAACGGCGGCGGCCGTCGCGGGGAGACTCGAGACGCCGTCGGAGAACATTGTGCGCGCGCTGGGACAACTCCGGAGCGACATCAGTGAGCATGTCCGTGAGTCCGCGGCCGCGTCTCTGGCCAAGCTCAACCGTACCGACCGGTAGGAGGAGGCTTCACATGCTGACCGTAAGCGCGATCAAGGCTGACGTCGGGAGCATCGGCGGGCACACCGAACCGTCACGAGCGATGATGGAGGCCTCCGCGGCGCGGCTCGCAGAAGCGAAGGCCCTCGGCACGATCATTGACTTCGACGTCACCCACACCGGCGACGACATCTGCCTCCTGATGGTCCATGCTCACGGCGACGGGGATCCCGAGATCCACGATCTGGCGTGGAGCATCTTCGAGGAAGCCGCGGGGATCGCGAAGAAGGAAGGGCTCTACGGCGCTGGCCAGGATCTCCTGAAGGACGCACCGTCCGGGAACGTCCGCGGCGCCGGCCCGGGTGCAGCCGAGATCACGTTCGATCCAGCGGCGAAGGAGCGCCCCGCGGAGTCGTTCCTCATCTTCACCGCCGACAAGTGCGGCCCCGGCGCGTACAACCTCCCGCTCTGGACGGTCTTCACCAGCCCGATGTACTGCGCCGGCCTGATGATGCCGAAGATGAAGGCCGGGTTCCGGTTCACAATCATCGACATGGAGCACGTCGGGGGTGACCGCGTGATCCAACTCGACGCACCCGAGGAGCACATCGACATGGCGGTCCTCCTGCGCGATGAGAACCGGTTTGGGATCAAGTCGATTCGCTCCCGGCGGTATCCTGAACAGCAGGTCGTAGCCGGGTCGACCGACCGGCTGCACACGATCGCAGGGGAATACAAGGGGAAGGACGATCCGGTCGTCATCGTCAGGTCGCAGGGCATCTTCCCGGCCCCCGAGGAGATCGTCAGCCCGTACGTCATCGCGCACTTCGTCGCGGGTGACGCCCGCGGCAGCCACCACATGCCCTTGATGCCGGTCGCGGTCAACACAGCCGTCGCCGGCCCCTACTGCCTGCCGATCGTCGCATGCGCCGCGTACTCGATCACGGCCGACGGCACGCTCTCCCATCGTCTCGATGTCTTCGGGAACTGCGCCTGGGATCACGTGAGGCTGGTTGCTCAGCGGAAGGGCGTCGAAATGCGACAGCAGGGCTTCGTCGGCCCCGCGATGCTCCCGATCCAGGAGCTCGAGTACGGTGCGTTCCGTGTCTCGCTCAAGGAACTCGAGGACCGGTTCGAGGTGCGATGATCTGGACCGAGCACTTGAGCCCGCACCCAGGCTCACTCCGGGGACTCCCCGCTCACCACGGGGACTTCGGGATCGTTCCCCCACTCGACCCACGAGGCGTCGTACATCCTGACCCAGGGATGACCCATCAGCCTGAGGATGAAGTAGGTGTGGGCGGCGCGAACGCCTCCCTGGCAGTAGGTCACCGCTTCCTTCTCGGGCGTGACGCCTGATCGTTCATAGAGGTCGGCGAGCATGTCGGCCGGGAGGACTCGCTGCGAACCGTCGTCCGTCAACGCAGCGACCCAGTCGACGTTGACGGCTCCCGGAATGTGCCCTCCCCGCTCGGCCCGCGCGTCCGCGCCGATGTACTCCCCCGGCGTGCGCACGTCGATGAGCGCCATGCACGGATCGTCCAGGTGCTCCAGGATCCAGTCGCGAGTGGCCAGCCTGTCCGGACGAATGCACGACGAGAAGTCACCCTCCGCCTGAGACGGCTCCACGGTCGAGATCTCCCGGACTTCCTCGTTCCAGGCGGCCCATCCCCCGTCGAGCAGACGGACGTCCTCGTGGCCCAGGTACTCCAGGATCCAGAAGAGGCGCGAAGCCCAGAGGCCTCCGGAGTCATCGTAGACGACGACCGTGGAGGCGTTGCTCACGCCGGCCTCCCGCAGCGCCTCGACGACCGACTCCGCGTGCGCCAGCATCATCGGGGCTCCTCCCACCGCGGCCGTCAGTCTCTCTCGATCCACGAAGACCGCGCCCGGGATGTGCCCGGCGTCGTAGTCCTCCCTGCTCTCCCGGAAGTCGATGATGCGGACTCCGGGGTTGTCTCCGTATTCCTCCAGCCACTCGACCTCGACGAGCAGCTCCGGACTGAAGTAGTCGGCGACGGCCGCCCCCCCGCTCAGAACGATCAGCGCGACGCATGCAAGTGCGATGCTCAGGCCGACGTGGATGCCCCTCAGATTCTCGTCTCTCATCTTGCATCTCCCGTGCTTGCGATGGAGCATCGCTCGAGCGATGAAAGAGTGGACGCGCGTCCGATTCTGAACATCAATCATAGCACGAGGCCGGCGATTGCTGCACTACAGACCGCGCCGGACAAGCGAGAGGGGCCCGCTCGAACGGACCCCCTCTCTTCTTGCGCTTCGGTTCGACGGCCCGTCATGCAGGCCGCCAACGATTGGTCTACCTGTACATGGCCTTGATCTTCCCCCAGCTCGTGACCTGCACGGTAGAGAAGCCGACGTCGATGGTGTAGATGTTCGGCGTGCCGTCCCGGCTCGATTCGAATGCGAGCTGGCTGCCGTCGGGAGACCAATGCGGGTCGGTGCCACCCCCGGTCGTGACCTGTGTGGGTGTACCGCCCGTCGCGGGGATGACGAAGACTCGAGCTCTGTCGTCATACGCGATGAACCCGCCGCAGGGCGACCAGCACGGATCCGTCGCATTGGCGCCGTCATTGCCACCGCTATAGAAGGTGACGTGAACCGCCCCATCCTGAGCCGTGGCCGGGGTCACGAGGGAACCGAGGGTGACCGCGGCCGCAGCCAACGCCAGCAATGACATCGCGAAGCTGCGCATGCTGCCTCCTCTTCTGCAGGGCTCCTTCTCACTTCTCAAGCACTATGTGTGCGAAACCCGAGCTTTTCTTACTGTTTCTTGACATCTCGCGTAGTACTCTGCTAATCTCTAATTCCACCTCAGGTTCCCCGGCCGAGAGCACACACGGGAGGTCTCTCATGGTCTTTCTGCGCCGATCGCTCCTGCTCACGACTCTGCTCCTCCTTTGGACCCTCCCCACCACTGCCACGATCGTCCATGTGCCGGCCGACGAGCCGACGATCCAAGACGGCGTCGACGCGGCCTCTGAAGGCGACACGGTCATGGTCGCGTGCGACACCTACTACCTGACGGACGCCGTCGTGATCGACGGCGCGGACATCACGCTCCGCAGCGCGACCGGCGAGGCAGGCTGCGCTACGATAGACGGACAGAACGCATCGCACGGATTCCGCTGTGTGAGTTGCGGCAGCTCGACGACCATCATGGGCTTCACTTTCCGGAACTGCGTGAATGCTCTGGGTGGGATCGAGGGAAGCGCGCTGACGGTCACGGGCTCCCCGGACCTCTTGAACCTCGTCTTCCACGACAACAGCGGCGGCTTCGGCACGGCGCACTGCGGCATGGGTGCGCCGACGTTCACGAACGTGATCTTCACCGACAACAGCGGCAGCGCACTCTATGTCTCCGGGGGCGACCCGGTGCTCACGGACGTCGTGTTCGAGCTCAACCACGGCGGCGCGGGCGCAGGGATGCAGTGCCAGGGAGGTGAAGCCTATCTGGAGGACGTCGAGTTTAAGCAGAACACGTCGAGCGGCAACGGCGGCGGGCTCTTCCTCGACGGTGCCTCAGTGACCCTGGTCGACGTAACATTCTACAACAACTACGCGGACGGCAAGGGCGGGGGCGTCTACGGGTTCTTCTCCTCCACACCCTCGTTCGAGGATGTGGAGTTCCTGGGGAACTATGCCGGTGACGACGGTGGCGGGATGTTCTGCCACGACGGGTGCGTCCCGACCCTCACCGACGTCGTGTTCCACGGGAATCGCTCGTCGGGTGGAGGTGGAGGAATGGCGTGCCTCGACGTGTCCCCGGACCTCTCGCACGTGACGTTCGACCACAACGATTCCGTGGATCCAGGCGGCGGCTTCCGGGCCGACGGCACGGCGTCCCCCACTCTCCAGAATGTCACGCTCGCGCATAACGACACCTTCGTCGGAGCCGGCGTCTACTGTGCCGGAACGTCCCATGTCACGATGGAGAACTGCATCGTCGCGTTCTCCGACTACGGGCCGGGCGTCGAGTGCGGAACCACGGCGAGCGCTACCGTCACGTGTACCGACGTCTACGGGAATGCCGGTGGCGACTGGATCGACTGCATCTCATCGCAGTACGGCTCGAACGGCAACGTCTCGCTCGACCCCCTCTTCTGCGACAATCAGAACCCGTACACGCCGTACGCGCTTCAGGACGACTCACCGTGTCTTTCCGGTGGAGTGCCCGGCTGTGATCTGATCGGCGCTTGGGGGCAGGGATGTCCGGCAGGGACAGTGGTGCCTGACCCGGCGACAGCCGAGGCGACGTGGGGCGTCTTGAAGTGGATGTATCGCCGCTAGCCTTCCGGGTGCTCGATCGTCGGGCAACTCAGCCTTCTCGGCCGGCGACACGTACACGCGAGCACGGTCGAAGCGATGCGATCGCAACATCCATCTGGAAGACAAGAAGAGGGGCCCACATTCGTGGGCCCCTCTTAGTCCGACATCTGAAACAGGAAACGCTCTACTTGAGCAGGATCATCTTCCGGCCGAGCACCTCGCCGCCCGTCTCGAGACGGTAGAGATACACCCCCGACCCGACCTGCCGCCCTGCGTCGTCCCGCCCGTTCCACGACACCTCGTGTGGGCCGGCGCGCTCCACGCGCCCGGACACAAGCTCCCGCACCAGCCGGCCGGCGAGGTCGTAGACGCGGAGCGTCACCTCGGTCTCCAGAGGAAGCTCGTATCGGATCTGCGTCACAGGATTGAAGGGGTTCGGCGCGTTCTGGAGGAGCCGGAACGCGTAGGGCTCGGGTCCGTCGGGAACACCGACAGGGTTGGCTGCAATGTCGGCATCGTCCCTCGGCTCGATCTTGAAGGCGCCGTAGGAGTAGACGACGACTCCGCGGACGAACACCTCGTCCCCCAGGCTCGGCTGGTAGCCGTAGCCGGCCGTGTCGTTGACCCGGCACGTGTCGGTGGGGGCGCCGTTTGATATCTGCCACTCCCCGTGCCCGGCGCTCGTTTCCATGACCTCGCAGTTCTCGGCGTAGACGTAGACGCCCTCCCACTCCTCGCCGATCCATGGATTCGAGATGTCGTACGTGGAAATCGATGTTGCCGCAATCGGCTCGCCCCTCGGCGTGGATGGGATGACGCACTCGGGAAAGTGGAGCGCGATCTGCGTTTCGTCGTAGTACTCATCAACGCGGCCGCAGCAGGTCACGTAGTCGCCGCGGGCGACATTCACGGTCCCGGTCCTGTCGAAGATTCCGATGCCGTTCCAAGCTCCGGGGGCATCGGCGATGTAGAAGATGTTGTCGCCCAGTACGCCCGGCTCGACGGTGACGTAGCCCTGTACGTTGACGGCCAGCGTGTCGAGCGGGGACGGACCGTACGTCGAGTACTGCACGTCGTAGATGTTCTTCATCCCGACGAAGAGGCTGTACTGCCCGCCCGACGGTTTCCGTGCCTCCATCGTACCGTCACCGCACTCGACGTGGTAGAAGACGCGATCGTCGTCGCTGTACGAGCCGATCTCGGCGGACCAGACGCCTCGTCCGGCGGGGGTCATTGCGAACGAGGTATCGGGGTTGCCCGCGGTTGTCCCCACGTAAACGGTCGCCCAGGTGATCGCGACATCATCGGTGAGATCCGCGGTCACGGTCAGAGACTCACCGTCTTCGGGAGGAACGGGCCCGTACTGGACGTCGGTCGCCCTCGGGGGTCCGATGATATCGTCGTCCCCTCTCGGATCGATCTCGTACTCGCCGTAGCTGTAGCGGACGATCCCGATGATCTCGGAGAGAGAATCGTTGTAGTGCGGCACGTACTCGTAGCCGGCGTTGTCGTCCACCTGGGCGTCGTAGCTGCTCGCGTCCCCTATGTACCACTGCCCGTACCCCATGCCGGTAAGAGTCACGGTCGCATCGAGGACCCTCACGAGCTGCCCCTCGTACTGCTCGGCCTCAAACCCGAAGGTGCTGACTTGCTCGGCCGTCACGTCGGTCACGCCGTAGCCCGGGTGGCCGGTCGAGTTGACGACGAGCGCCTCCGGGAAGTGAAGGATGAGTTCGGTCTCGCCGTTGTACTCGTTCACGGTCCCGCAGACCGTCACCTGGTCGCCTACGCCGACGGCACTCTCATAGCCGGGAGTGTAGACTCTGATGCCCGAGAACGGTCCCGTCGCATCGTGGATGTAGAACGACTCGTCCGAGAACGTGCCCGACGCTGCCGTCACGACACCCTGGACGTTCTTCGGGTACCCTACCCAAGGAGATTCGTCCCATCCGAGGGAGACCCTCTGGATCTGCGCGATGCTGTCGACGAGGCCGACGTAGTACTGGGCTTCCTCCGACGTTACGCTCACGCCGCCGTCATCGAGTGCGGTCACGTCGAACGTCACGTGCGTCCCGGCCAGGAGTGAGGGAAGCTCCGCGACATAGACCGAGTCCCCCGGATCCGCGAAGGCCTCCGCGCTCACAGGACCCTCGTCGCTGTCGCCGGACACGGTTACCGTTACCACGCCGCTCTCGTCTGTGACGATCGCCGAGACGTAGGTCGGCTGGCCCGCGGCAGGCGGGATCGGAGAGTACCGGACCTGACTGATACGCGGGGGACGGTTCATGATGTTGCCCTGGCCCGGCGTCGCGACCTCGTAGTACCAGTCCGCCGAGCTGTTGTCCG
>Ga0272444_10002765_pt1 | contig 16076 bp, 12 predicted proteins | sample SSMForm13_FD_201033 | JGI IMG/M metagenome (GOLD analysis project Ga0272444, IMG submission 201033) | Marine sediment archaeal communities from Little Sippewissett salt marsh, Falmouth, MA, United States - SSM-Form-13 | ecosystem: Environmental > Aquatic > Marine > Wetlands > Sediment ...
ATCCTCATAATGGTCCCTTGTCCAATGCGCCCTGTAATGCTTGTTCGATCCGCGTGGCTGCGGCGGCGTAGATATCAAGCCCGCCGCCGACCGGGTCAGGCACGTTGCCTTGCGGGTCCAGTCTGCGAATCTTACGGACCTCATCGGGGGCGACGCGTCCGGCCTCAGCCACGTGAGAATCCGTCATGCAAAATACCACATCTGCCTCTTTTATCAACTCCCTTGTTAAGTTTCGGCTTCGATGGCGTGAAATGTCGGCCCCCATCATTTGTGCGGTTTTGACGGCATTGTCGGCGGCGCGGGCGCCGTCGCACGCAAAGGTGCCGGCAGAAAGCACTTTCACGCCTTTGCGGGCGAGTTGCCCGACAGTGCAGCCGAGCCTCTCGGCCAGAGCTTTGCGGGCCAGTCCGGCCGCCATCGGACTTCGGCAGGTGTTACCCGTGCAGACGAACAGGTACGTTCGCCGGAGCATTCTCGCGATGCCTCGCCGGTCGTAGACACCCTCGCGGAGGACATCCCAACCGGACTTGTCGCAACGGACGATCGTGCTGTCGGCGCCGCAGCGAGCGGGTCCGCTGTCTATCAGCAGGTCGATCCTGCCGTCGAGTGCGGCGAGGACTTCCCCGGCAAATCGCGGCGAGGGCCTGCCCGCGAGGTTCGCGCTGCACGCCACAACCGGCATGGCTGCGCCGGCGAGCATGGTTTGGGCGACGGGTTCATCCGGGCAGCGCAGGCCGATCATATCCTCGAAGCAGAGCCGCTCGTAAAGCCCCTCTCGCCGCCTGAGGCGCTTGTCGGCAAGTTGCCCGCCGGCAGGGACGATAAGCGTTACCGGGCCTGGCCAGGAGCGACTGATGATCAGCCGGGCCTCGTCGGAGAGGCCTCTGACGTAGTGGCGGACCTCCCCGGGGCTGCCCAGGTGAAGGCTGAACGGTCTGGTCGGACGGTCCTTCAACTCGCGCAGGCGGTCCATAGCTTCGTCGCAGGTCGCCATGGCCGCGATGCCATAAACCGTCTCGGTGGCGAAACAGACCAGCTTGCCTTTCTTAAGCGCAAGCGCCCCGCGATGTGCCCCGGCGGCGACATCGGCGGCGATGTCACGGTCGACTTTGATTACTTCCGTCGGCAAATACGACTCCTTTTCAGCTAATTCTTCTTGAGGTCATCGGCGGCCCGCGTCGCCAGCGGGCTCTCGGGGTACTTCTCGGTAATCACCTTGAGGGCGGCGGCACTGTCGGCGATCTTGCCCAGGTTGCGGTACGCCTCTGCCGCGAGCATCAGAAGCTCCGGCGCGTAGTTGGATCGCGGGCTCACCTTCACCAGAACCTGTGCCTCGCGAGCGGCGGCGGCGTAGTTTTTCTGGGCCATCCACTTGCGGGCAAGCAGCAGCGACCAGTAGCCTTCGAGCTTGTCGGCGGGCATGGCGATGCCCCAGGCCTCGATGTTTTCATCGGCGTCCTGGAACTGGTCTTCACGAAGGTATTGCTCGACGCGCCTGGCGTAATCGCCCTTGACGATCTCTGCGCGGGCGGGGTCCACACCGGGCGCGTAGCCCACGGCGGCGTAGGCCTTGCTGGCACGCTCGAAGTCGCCCTGGACTCGCCACGTATCACCGACACCTACCCTCGCCGCCCGGACCGCACTAAGCCTCCCGCTGGCGCCGTAGGTCCGCACGATACGTTCGAACACAGCCCTGGCGCCCTTGGCATCGTCCAGGTCGGCCAGCAGCACGCGCCCGGCGTGCAGGGCCATTTCGGCGCGAACGGAAGTCAACTTGGCCAGCTTCTCGGCCTGGAGGTACGCTCTGGCCCGAGCGGGCGATTCCAGCCTGGCCGCAAGTAAACCCATCGCCTTGCTCAGCAATTCATCGGTCGGGCCGGATTCCCGAACCAGCAAGGCCGCGCCCGCCTTGAGCATTGCCTCGGTGTCATCCGCTTCGCCAAGCATGACAACCGCGCTGGCGTTCTGTGCGGGAGTCAGAGCGGCGAAGTCGTAACCCCGGACAATCCCCGCGTGACGGGCAGTCGGTTCCTGCCTGGCCGAGGTTACCTTGTCCCACGGCCTGTTCACATAAATTCGGTTCCGCCGCACCAACTCGCCGCTTGCGGTCCGGGCCGTCAGCGTCACCGTGTACCGGCCCGGGCTGAGATATACGTGCTCGGCACTCGCAGTGGTGGCGGTCTGGCCGTCGCCGAAGTCCCACTTGAGTTTGGGTGATCGACCTGCCTTGCCGATCAGCGAGGCCTCGAATGTCCATCGCTGGTAATACGTCCCAGCCAGGTATGTCTCGCCATCGTGGGCTGGAATAAAACTGGCGCTGACGGCCTTGCCGTACTGGTCCATCGGTCCGCACGTCGCCTCGGTGACCGGCAGGAACGCCTTGGCGGGAATCGGCCAGATCCGCAGCTCGCCCGGTGCCCGCCATGCCGCAACGGCGATGGGATAACGCGACAGGGTCACGTGATAGAACGTCAACTTGTGCGTGCCGGCAGTCAACCGGACCTTGGCTCTTTTACGAACGTCTCGCTGGGGATAGTGCGGTCCGCCGTTGGCGATAATCTCCCTGTCATCCAGGAGCAGAAACGATGCATCCTGGCTGGAGCAGGCAAACTCGTACGACCCGTCGGTCGGGCACGCAAGCCATGCCGTATAGCGTATGGCCAGGCTTCTCTGTCGTCCGAAGGGGTTGTGCCCCACGAAAATTCTCTCACGGAAGCCCCTGCCCAGCAGCGTCGGCGCGCGGTCGAAGGCCTTGCGAGCCTGGGCCAGCGTGGTCGGCACCTTGCCGGCGTACAACTTGGTTTCCATCAGCACGCCGCGACGAATATCCAAAGGCTCCGCCTGCGCGGGCGGCCTCTTGTTGCCGAAGTAGACGTAGTAACTCCTTATCGCGCCGCGCCGCGCGAAGGCGACCTTGGCCTGGTCCCCCGGGCCTGTCATCAGCACGCGGGACGCCACGACGTTTCGCCCGGCGGTGGTCACGCGAATGTCGCTGCCGTCGGGCCTGCACAGCCCGCCGGTTGGAATGGTCACCCAGGCGATCTCAGGAGCGTCTGCGGTGCCCTTGGTCGGCGGGGCGGGCGGCGCCGGGGGGATATCCACCGCCCGTCGGCAGGGCCAGTTGCGATCCCACCAGGGGGATTGGGCACGAGCCGCCCCGACGCAAACGAGCAAGCCGACCGCCACGCTGGCTGCGACGGCCTGGCGAATGCGACGGTTTCGAAACGTTCGGTTTGGTAAGTTCATGGTTCTAGGGTATCCTCTGCGTATCATACCATGGTGTATGGGCAACGGCACGGGCCTTGACGATGGTTTTGACAGGCCGCGCGGCATGAAGCGTTAGGCACAGACAGGAGACATCCCCTGACCGACGTGATGTACCAGGGCGTTATATTCGACATGGACGGCACGCTGATCGAGCCGCTTCTGGACTTTGCGCGCCTGCGGCGTGAGCTTGGGATATCGGCGGGAGTGGGCATCATCGAAGCCCTCGACGCCATGGACCCCGCCGAGGCAGCCCCGCGCCGCAAGCTGCTCATCGCCCGGGAAATGGCCGCCGCCGGCAAGGCCGACCTGCACCCGGGCGCCATCGAGACGATAGAAACCATCCGTGCCGCCGGCCTGAAGACCGCCCTGCTCACCCGCAACGCCGCCGAGGCCATGGCAGTGGTGCTGGATCGCTTCGACCTGAACTTTGACCTCGCCTGGAGCCGGGAAAACGGTCCCATCAAGCCCGAGCCCGACGGCATACTCCGGGCGTGCCGGCAACTGGACATCGCCCCCGCCCGCACGGCCTGCGTGGGCGACTTCCGCTACGACATGATCGCCGCAAACGCCGCCGGGGCGGTGGGAATCTTGCTGGCCCGCTCGGGTGAGTGCGACTTCGCCGACCTCGCCCGACACGTGATAACCGAACTGGACCAACTGCCCGCCCTCCTGGGGATATGACATGGCAAACCTTCCTCTGGCCAACCTGCTGCACCACAAGCTCCGAAGCGCCCTCAGCGCCCTGGGCATCGGCATCGGCATCTGCATGCTCGTAACGCTCAGCGGGCTCAGTCGCGGCAGCCTCTTCGAAGTGGCAGACCGGGCCGAAAGCGTCGATGCCGACCTGATCGTCTCCCCCCGCGGCTGGGGCAACAACACCGCCGACAAGTCTGGAAGCGCCCTGCCGATCAAGTACGCCGACGTAATCCGCCGGCGCCACGGCGATATCGTCCAGCGAGCGGTGCCCGTGTTCGTCTGGCCCATACGCCTGGCCGGACAGGACCACCGCGCCACCGGCGTGGACCCAGACGACTTCGCCGTGCTCACCGGCGGAAGAAAGCTCTCCGAGGGCAGGTGCTTCGATCTCGACGGGCGCTTCGCCGCATGGCTGGACAGCAAACTGCTCGCCCCTGCCGCCACGCCCGAGAACGCAACCGACATCGCCGACCAGCAGGTGCTGGAACTGACCCAGGCAGATCTGGCGGACCCCAACCACGACGGGCTGGAACTCGTAATCGACTCCCGACTGGCCAGGGCGGGCAACTTCCACGTCGGGCAGAAGGTCCACGCCTCTGGACACGACTGGACAATCGTCGGCATCGTGCCGGCCGGGGTGATGACGAGAATCTTCCTGCCCCTGCGAACCGCACAGTTCCTCTACGGCAGCGGCGACGTGACAAAGTGCACCACGATCCTGCTGAAACTCAAGCCCGGCGTCGCCATCGGCCCGGCCGTGCAGAAAATACACCAGTCCATTGGCCACGATGTAATACCCCTGACGCGATACCGGGGAATGCTTCTCGACAAGTTCAGGATCATGTTCGTCTACGTCAATATCGTCAACGCCATCGCACTGATCATCGCGTTCCTGTTCATCATGATCACGCTCTACACGATGGTACTCCAGCGAACGCGGGAAATCGCGATTTTGAAGTCCTTCGGCGCATCAAACGCGTTCATATTGAGACAGGTCCTGGCTGAATCGCTGATGCTCACCGGTTTCGGCACGGGTTTGGGTATCGCCCTGAGTTTCCTGGCGGCCTGGCTGATCCAAACGTTCAAGCCGCTGCTGACAGTGAGCATAACGTGGGAGTGGCTCGCCATCGCCGCAGCTGCCGCAGCCGTCGGGGCCGTCATCAGCGGCCTGTACCCGGCCTGGCGGGCGATGAGAGTAGACGTGGTGGAGGCGCTGACGCTGGAATGAACGATTCAAACGAAATACTGACCGCCGCGGACCTCCGCAAGAGCTACGGCCAAGGTCCGGCCCGGGTGGAGGTCCTCCACGGGCTGAGCTTATCGGTGCGCCGGGGCGAGTTCCTGGCCGTGATGGGACCGAGCGGCTGCGGCAAGAGTACGCTGCTGCACCTGATGGGCCTGATGGACTCGCCGGACTCCGGGCGAATCTCGCTTGAGGGCCAGCTCATCAATGGCTCAACCGCCCAGCGAACGATGCTGCGCCGGCGGAGCATCGGCTTCGTGTTTCAGCGATTCAATCTCCTAAGCGAGCTCAGTGCTGCCGACAACATCCACATATCCCTCCAGGTGCGGCATATGACCGACGAAGGCCGGGCCGGGGAGCTGTTCGAGAAACTCGGCATCGACCACGTGCAAGACCGCAAGCCCATGCAGATGTCCATCGGCGAGCAGCAGCGAGTCGCCGTCGTCCGGGCTCTGGCCCATCGGCCTGCCGTGCTGCTGGCGGATGAGCCGACGGGCAACCTGGACTCTGCCAACAGCGAACTTCTGCTGGATCATTTTCGCGATATAAACCGCCGGGATGGCCAGACTATCGTGATGATCACCCACTCCGCCGAGGCAGCCGGGCGCGCAGACAGGATCGTACACATGAAGGATGGGCAGATCGTTGACCAGCGATAACGGATTGTCCAGCGCCACCAAGCCGGACGAGCCGGCCCTGCCTGCAGGCGACGGGATTTCCGTGCGCCGCTGGTTCGCCTTCTATGGGCTTTACCTGCTGGCGGCGGGGATTCCGCTGGCGATGCTCATCTGGCGCCAGGGCTGGACCTGGCAGCAGTGGCGGGCGAACCCGTCGGAACTGCTGGCTGCGACCGGGCCGGCAATCAAGCTCCTGGCGTTTGCGATATACATCTCCCTGTGCTGCACCTTCATCCCCCTACCGGCAAACTGGATCGTCGCAGCCGTCGCGATGAAGCAGGTCGCCGTCGGGCCGGATGTCTGGACGACCACGCTGGCCGTCGGGGCCGTCGGGGCGATGGCGTCCATGATGGCGAACCTGAACGACTACCACCTGTTCACGCTGATCCTCCGAAGCAGGCGGATCTCCGGCGTCCGGAACACCAAACTCTACAACGTCTCAGCCAGGTGGTTCGCCCGGTCGCCGTTCTTTTTGGTGACGCTCTTCAACGTCCTGCCAATACCGATCGACGTGGTGAGAATGCTCGCGACGACCTACCGATACGGGCGATTGAACTTCGCTGCCGCGAATTTCATCGGGCGATTCATCCGCTACGCGGTAATCGCATACATCACGTATTCGCTGGAAAACAAGGGCCACTGGGCCGTGATTGGCCTGCTTGGCGTGGCGGTTGTGCTGGCAATCGCCAAGGCCCTCCCAGCCGGGCTGCGGGCAATTCGCCGTCCCGCCACAAACGCTCGAGGCGATTAGGTGTCCTACAATCGAAAGGACGTAGGCCTTGCCATCAGGCCAACCAAACGTACACAATGAACAACATGGATAAACGCAGGGACGACATAATGACAATCAATCGCGTTTGTAGAGACGTTGTAAGGCGACACCCCTCAAACTTCGCAAACGGGGGATATGCCCTTACGGGCACACTACAAACAGGAACCGTTGCGTTTGTAGCGATCGCCCTGTTGGCCTTGTCGGTCGCCCCCGCCGTCGGTGCGGACGATAAGTCCCCCGCTACCATCACCACCGCCACCGCGCCGGCACCCACCGCCGGCGCCGCGGAGATGAAAATCCTCCGCGACCTCGAAGCCGCCGGTGACAAGTACCGCACAATCAAGGCAGACCTGGACTACCAGATCGTCAACCCGGTCCTGGGCGACAGCGAACGCCGCACCGGCTGGGTCGCTTACAGCAAGGGCGACAAGAAAACTCCGACGCGCTTTCGCGTGAGTTTCGAGACGCTCAAGCTCGGCGCCGGCGCCAAAACCAGGGCGAAGGTAGATTACGCCTTCGATGGCCAGTGGCTCACCGTGGCCAAGCACAAGATCAAGAGCATCACCCTCTACCAGCTAGCCGCCGAGGGCGAGAAGGTCGAGGCCCTGAAAATCGGCAAGGGCCCCTTCCCCCTGCCGTTCGGCCAGAGCGCCGCCGAAATGGTCAAGTACTTCAACCCCACCACCCGCCCGCCGGTCGATAGCGACCCCAAAAACACGATCTACCTCCGCCTGACCACACGCCCCGAGCACCTGCGGGACCTGCCCACCACGCGGATGGAAATGTGGATCGACGCCAAAACCAACCTGCCCGTAAAACTCAAAAGCCGCGACAAGAACCGCAACACCACGACCGTGATGTTCAAGAAAACCCAAACCAACAAAGCCGTCGACGAAAAGGTCTTCCGCGTACCACGCCCGATCGGCTACGAAGTAATCCGTCGCCCGCTGAGCAAAGCCGGGACGGTTGCCCCATGACCGACCCCGCCCCGCAAGATAAGTTCCTGGCCTGGGCCAGGCGGATTGAATCCCTCGCCGCGACCGGGTTGCACTACACCGAGAACCCATACGATGTGCAGCGGTATGAATACCTGCGCGATGTCGCGGCTGAGATGTTCGCGCACCTCACCGACACCGACGTCGAGGCCGTCCGGGGCACGCTTGCCGGCGAGTTCGGCCCGGGCACTCCCAAGGTCGTTGTCCGTGCGGCGGTGTTCGAGGATGACCGCATCCTGCTGGTTCGCGAAAGCGCCGACGGCGCCTGGGCCATGCCCGGGGGCTGGGCCGAGGTGAACGAACCGCCAAGTGTCGCCGTGCAACGCGAGGTCTGGGAGGAGACCGGCTACGACGTGCGTGCCGAGAGGCTGTTCCACCTTCACGACTCGCAGACGCATTCGATGCGTGCGGACAAACCTTTCCACATCTACACGATCTTCTTCCTCTGCAAGCTGCTGGGCGGCTCGGCCAGGACAAGCCTGGAAACCACCGAAGTGGGTTTCTTCGCCGAAGATGCCCTGCCCCCGCTGAGCCTGTCAAGAAACACGCCCGAGCAAATAGCCACAGCCTTCGATGCCGGCCGAAAACCAGACCGCCCGGCCTGCTTTGACTGACGGTCCCGCCCAAAGCGCCCTGGTCGACATGAGGTCTTTGGGAGAAGGACATCCACACCGCGTTCTTTGCTGGAGTCGCGTATCGCCTGGAATCAAGGCCCTTCGGGCCGGTGCACAGATCATCCTTGAGTCATAAGACAAGCCACATCCTGTCCTTTTTGAAGACCGCCCGACGCCCCGCTCAATTGGCCAAGAACAGTACTTGTCGGTCCCACAATCAGTGATAGAATCCCCAGACAGACCGACAATGGTTGTCGGCGCGAAGCGATGAAGGAACTCACCGATGCGAATCAGACATCCCCTACAGGCCGTCCTTGGCATTATCATCGGTCTGCTGTGCGGTCTTACGGGCGTCGCCCACGCGGAGCCGGCCGCTCTCCGGCTGGCAAAACTGTTCAGCGACAATATGGTCCTGCAGCAGGAAAAGCCCATATGCATATGGGGCTTCGACGCGCCCGGAACAAACGTGACCGTCATGCTCAACAGGCAGTCGCAGACTACGACGGCAGGCAAGGACGGCGCGTGGCGTGTGTCTGTGCCGGGGATGGAGGTTGACGGCAAGAAGCACACGTTAACCGTCAAGGGCTCGACGACGATCACGCTGCGCAACGTCGTTTTGGGCGAAGTGTGGGTCTGCTCGGGTCAGTCCAACATGGACTGGGGAAGCGGCCCCGCACTGTGCAGGGACGCCAACTACCCGGACCTCAGGCTGTTCTGCACCGGCATCCGACGCGTTCCGCTAAGATGGGACCTGCCCTTGCCGACCGGCTGGGCTGAATGCCGGCCCGATACGCTGGCCCACGGGGGAAGCAAGATTTTCGACCCCAAGACGGGGACCGTCATCCGCATCAAACCGTTCTCTCGCGTGGGATACCAATTCGGGCGGGACCTCCACAAAGGGCTGGGTGTGCCCGTCGGACTGGTCAAAGTTTCCCTCGGCGGGTCGATCATTGCGTCCTGGATGCCGCATGAGGCATCCGAACGGGAGTTTCCCTTCGGCAAGGAAATGCCGATTATCGTGAACCGAATGAAGCGGCATCCGGGCGCTCTGTACCACCTGATCGTCCGACCGGTCACACCGCTGTCAGTACGGGGGGTGATCTGGTATCAAGGCGAAAGCGACGCCGACAATGCCGAGTACGAGAAGCAACTGCGGCAGATGATCACCGTCTGGCGGAAGGCCTTCGGCGATCCGGCCTTGCACTTCTACATGGTCCAGATTTCCGCCAGCAGTTTCCGGGGCGGCATGCTCGGGGTCTGGGAGGCTCAACGCCGAGCCGCGGCGATGCGCAACTGCGGCATCGCCGTCACCAACGACATCTATCAGGACAAGGAGAAGTTCTGCAGCGTTGACCCGGAGACCTCCTGGCCACTGCAAGGCCAAGAGAATCCCCATCCCCCCAACCACCACATCATCGCCAGGCGCCTGGCGAACATCTGCCTCCAGAAGGTCTACGGCAAGACGACCAAGGAAGCCTACGGCCCGATGTACAGATCCCACCAGATCAAAAGCGGCAAGGTCATCATTACCTTCGACAACGCCGGTACTGGCCTGAAATCCGCCGACGGCAGAGCACTAAACTGGTTCGAGGTCTCTGACGGATCTCGCAAGAACGACGCCGGCCCTTACGTCTACGTCAAGGCCGTCGCCCGGGTGACCGGCAGGGACCAGATCGAAGTCCACAGCCCCAAGGTCGCGGCGCCGAAGTATGTCCGTTTCTCCTGGCACATGTTCGCCCGCAACAACCTCGTCAACAGCGAGGACCTGCCCGCGTTCGGCTTCCGGACAGATGACTACAAGGACCCCAGGCAGCGATGAAGCCCAAACCCGACCCGGACGGGTGCCGCCTGTCCGATCCGATCAGTTGTCGGCAGGAGCCCTATGGCAATCCAGGGGTCTATCCCTGCAGCAAAGGTTACGGCTGGTGGCATGGCCACAGAGTCCTTGGAAGTGGTGCCACCTATGAAGAGCGAGAAGTCAATACAATTCATCTATCTGCCTTAAAAGTTTGACTTCGAAGAGCATCCACCTCACGCATACCGGCGCCGGAATCGCATCCGCTGATTCCTGACAAAAACCTTGGCAAACTCCAGGGCCAGAGAACCCATTGATCTCTTAGTCTTCGTAGTCAGTCGCCCGGAGGCGCCGCCATGCACCTATTGGGAACTCCTCAAAACGAGGGCTCATGAGGATCATTCGGGCGTAGCTTGGCCCAGCCGGGTCCATTCATGCTTGGGATGCTCGTCTTGCGACGGCTCATTGGCACCACGGGACTCCGGCTGGGACTTGGTCCGTTTACGGTCATGGCTTGTCCTGGACATCCGCCTGGCCTCTGTCCGGTCAGTTCAGAATCATGCTTCCGGATGCTGTTGCCGGAAGCATGTTCCAAGTGCAATCCTGGTACGACAATACCACGATGCTCCCAGACGCGTGGAGGGCACATGCTTCCGCAAACTGCCCACGGTAGCATGGCACCCTGCCGATAAGAAAGAAAGCTTGCGGATATCTTGACAGGCGATAGACTTGCCACAAAGATCGATGGTACTGGTGTGCCGAGATCGGCGCCGGGCAGCGAACGGGCCGCGGCGTGCTCTGGCAGGACAGGAAGGTCGGAAAACACCTATGACCGAAGGTCAACATTCCAAGGACTCCCCCCCCGCGTCCGAGGCCCCTTTCGTGCGTCCGTACCCAGCCATGGTGAGCGTGGTGATCCCCGCGTACAACGAAGAGGGCAACATCGCGCTGATCGCCGAGAAAATCGCCGACGTGCTCAGCCAGGGCGGCGCTTACGAGCTGATTTTCGTCGACGACGGCAGCACGGATGGGACGATGGCGCAGATCGAGGCCGCGATGGCGAAAGACCCCGCCGTCGTGGGCGTGAGCTTCTCCCGGAACTTCGGACACCAGTGTGCTTTGGCGGCGGGGCTGCGATATGTCAAAGGCGACGTGGTGATCATGATGGACTCGGATATGCAGCACCCCCCGTCGCTGCTGCCCAAGCTCATCGAGCAGTGGCGAACCGGCTATAACGTGGTCCAGACCCGCCGCATCGACGCCGAGGACACCCCCGCCGTAAAGCGCCGGACATCGCGGATGTTCTACCGCGTGTTCAGCAAGCTCTGCGGGATCCGCATCGACCCGGGCATGGCGGATTTCCGCCTGCTGGACCGGGCGATCGTGGCTGAACTCAACGAGATGAAGGAGGGGCAACTGTTCCTGCGAGGCCTGCTGGCCTGGATGGGATACCGGCGGTCGGTGGTGGAGTTTGAGGTAGGCCGGCGGCACACGGGACAAACCAAGTACACCATGCGGAAGATGCTCGCCTTCGCCAAAAGCGGCCTGCTGTCGTTCTCGCCACTGCCTTTGCGAATCTCCATCGTCATCGGCGCAATCACCGCCGGACTCAGCCTGCTGGAACTGCTCTACGCCTTGATCATGTACCTGGCCGGCAGGACCATGGCGGGCTGGGCCAGCACGATAATCGTCATGTCCCTGATGTTCGCCGTGCTGTTCCTGCTGATCGGACTTCAAGGCGAGTACATCCTCCGGATTTACGAACGTGTGCAGTCTCGCCCATCGTTCCTGGTCGAACGCGTCGTCCGCAAGGCAACGGACGAGAACGATGAACCGCAAAACGAGGACGAAAAGTGATGGCCAGGCAGACAGGCCGCCATGGCGCCCGCGATGGGGCGGACCAGACAATCATGATCGAACAGACCGACAAGCCCGCCAACCATCGCGGCGATATGCTGGCGGTGGCGCTTATGGCAATGATGACGCTGGTGGTGTTCTGGCAGGCGCTGGTCAAACCCGACCAGATGCTCCGCGAGGACGCCGCCCACTTCTACCAGCCATACTACACCTACGCAAACGCCGAGGTGCAGGCGGGACGATTCCCGCTATGGAACCCCTACACAAAAATGGGCGTGCCCTTCCATGCCAGCCTTCAGCCATCGCTGCTGTACCCGCTGCGCTGGCCGATGTTCTTCATGAACTACGTGTCGGGGTTCGTCTCGACGATGATGGTCCACTACTTCATGACGGCCATCGCGGCGTACCTGCTGCTGCGAGTCGCCGTCGGCGTAGGCCCCCTGGCCGGGCTCATCGGCGCGCTCAGCGTGGCGTTCGGCGGGTTCTCCATGGGGCACATGACACACACGACGTACTTCCTCAGCTACCCATGGTTCCTCGGGTGCATACTGTGTCTATGGCTGGCCGTGGAAAGGAAACGATGGCTCTGGACGGTGCCTGCCGGGGGGTGTGTGGGACTGATGGGACTGGTAGGTTCCGTACACCTGTTCCTGCTGCTGGGTGTGCTGCTGGGCACATACGTGCTATACCAGACGATCATCGCCGCGGTCGCAGCCTTCCGCCAGTGGAAACAGCGCAAGGTCTTCCCATGGAAACCCGTCGTCAATCCGACGGCAATGGCCCTGGCAGCGCTGGTTTTGGGCGGGGCCATCAGCGCCGCCCAGATGCTCCCGGCCTACTCGCTGAGCAAACGCTCATCCCGCCAGGAGGCCCAGTGGGAATACATAACACGCGCCAGCGCCCATCCGGTCCGCAACAGCCTGCAACTGGTCGCGCCCTTCTATTACGGCAACTGTCGGCTTGGCTACTATGGCGAGTACATGTACCACGGGGCCGCCCATTACACGGGCATCGTTGTGCTGATGGGCGCGGTGGTGTCGCTGGTGTGGGTCCGCGGTGATCGGAAGCTGTGGTTCTGGGTCGTGCTGGCCGTCGTGGGCTTCCTGGTAGGCGCGGGCAAGTACCTGCCACCCTACCGGTTACTCTACGACTATGCGCCGATGTTCTCCAAGCTGCGAAACCCAACGAGAATCTTCTGGCTGGCGGACCTGGCTATCGCGGCGCTCGGGGCCGTGGGAATCGACCGGGCTCTGTCGGCCGAACTGAACAAGACCAAACGAAAGCCCATCCGCTGGCTGAGCGCCGCTGCCGGTGGGGTGATCCTGGTCGTCCTGGCCGGGGCGCTGATGTCGCTTGCCAACTACGCGAAGCATCCGGAGGAGTTGCTGGCGTGGCTCAAAACCACCACATTCAACTATACGATGAATATTCGGGCCGCCCAGAGCATGCCCGCCGCGGTGATGCATGACTTCGACCCGGCGACGTGGCTGTCGGTCGCTGCCATCGTCGCCGGCGTGGGCATGTTTGTGACACTGGCATGGCGGGGCAAAGCGGTGGGCAAAGTCGCCGGGGCGATCCTGGTCGCCGTCGTCGCCGCAGACCTGTGGGCCCTGTCGTTTGGGATGATCATGTACGAAGACCGCTGGAAGACCCTGAGCGATACCCCACCCCGGGCCAAGTGGCTCCAAGAAAACCTGGGCCTGCAACGATATGCCGTGATACCCGGCCCGCCAAACGTCTGGCCGCAGGATGAACAGATCGTCCGCGCACGCAGCGTACAGTTCGGCCTGCGGAATACCGGCGGCAAGGCAGAGGGAATCATCGATTCCCAACCGCGGCTGCAATACGTCGGATTGCTCTCGCGATATGCTCCGATGGTGTCGCTCAGCGGCACGAAGTACCTCTTCGTCCTGAAGCAATTCACCGACGCGCAGATCAGGAAGATCTACCCGGAACCACAGTTCAAGAAAGCCTTCGAAGATGAGCGGTTCAGGGTCTACGAAAACACCAGGGCCCTGCCAATGGTGTATTTCGTCCGGCAGGTGACGTCAGTTGCGAATTCCCAGGACGCGCTGCAGGCGCTGCTTTCGGGGCGAGTGCCCATGGACCGGGCGGCGACCGTTCTGGGGCCGGCCCCGCCGGAAACGCGGGCCTCCAGTGCGACCACCGCACGCGTGGTGAACACCCGCACCGTGCCTGGGCGATGGGAGATAGACACCGACAGCGACGCAGCCGCTCAACTGGTGCTGCTGGAAGGATACGACGCCGGTTGGCGGGCGACGATCGGAGGCAAGGAAGCGAAAGTCTATCAGACCAACGACCAGGTCATGAGCGTCTCCGTGCCGGCAGGCAAGCAAACGGTCGTCTTCGAGTACGCCCCAGCCGAGTTCCGCCATGGATTGATGCTGAGCATCGTCGGCCTTCTGCTCGCCGGAGCAATCCCCCTGGCCAGTTGGGCCCGGCATCGACACTCGGCGAACACACCCGCCGAGGACGCGACAGGCGAGACCGCCACGCCCAAGCCCTCCACCGGCCAAACCGGAAGGAAGCGGTCAAGGTGATCTTTTCGCCCGGTTAGAGAAGGACACGATGAGCAATAAGAAATCGGACAAGAAGCTGCTGAAGCCCGAAAAGGGCCTCTTCGACAGGCGGTACTGGCTCTTCGTTGCAGGGCTGGCGCTGTTGCTCGTGTTGATTCAGGGTCATGCCATCACCCGCCCCATCAATGGCCTGCACAGTTGGGGCGAAGCCCACGGTGCGTGGTGTGCGCGCGTCCATGTCAAGTACGGCCTGGGTTACACGGGCGGTTTCACGACGTGGGCTGTTGGCGAACCTCCGCCGCAGCCGGCGAAGCGATACCTGGACCACCCGCAATTGGGCGTTCTGACGACGACGGCATTCATGGCCATTTTCGGCGTGAATGACTGGAGTACGCGAATAGGGCGGATATTCTTCTCGATCGCAACACTACTGATTCTCCTGAAGATATTGCGGGGACTCAAGTTGCTGGACGCAAAAACGTCTCTGCTGGCCGGGCTGTTCGCGGTGCTTTTTCCCATTTCAGGCTACTTTGGGGTTGGTTCTTTTGAAAACCCTCTGGGGCTGCTGGGAGTCTGGTGCTATCTGGTGATCATCGGTCGAATGCAGAACACCGAACGGAGGTGGTGGCATCTGCCTGTGCTCGGCGTGTCGCTGTTCATCTCAATCCAAATGAACTGGGGAGGGTTCTTCTATGCTCTCGCGATCGGCGTCCATTACGTAGCCCGGTGCATCTGGCGGCGCAGTTGGCCTCAATGGTGGCTCCTGGCGGTGCTTGTCGTGGCTCCCCTGGCAAGCGTGGGAACGGTGATGGCGGCCCTGGCTATGGCGCGTGGCGGGGACATAGGCGCTCTTTTTGAGATCTACAAGTGGCGCACGACCGCTCAGGCCACCAGCAGCCAGGGAGCGAGTTTCGACTGGGGTGCCTGGTTTGGCAGGCTCGGCGTGCTGTCGGTCCTCAACTTCACTTGGATTGCCCTGGTGCTGGGGATGGGGCACTGCGTTTATCATTGCGTGGCATGGGTACGCCAACTGATCCTTCGCAAGACTGCCGACAAGGACGCCGCATTCCCCAGGGCAAATCCCTTGTTCTGGCTGTTGCTGCTGACACCCCTGGCACAACTGCTCCTGCTGAAGGGCGCGATGTGGCATCACCATTACTGGCTTCGACCGTTTACGCCCCTGCTATCGGTCGCAGCCGCATGCGCCGTGATGGGGCTCTGGGATCTGCTGCGAAGGCTCAACGTGGCGATTGCCGGGACGGTTGTGGGTCTGGTCCTGGTCGTCTTCACCATCCAGGCCGCCAAGGGCACGAAGTACTACTACGATATCGTCCAGCATCCCCTGCCGAAAATCCAGATGCTCCAACGCCTGCGCAACGCGATCCCGCCTGACAAGGCCCTGCTGAGTTTCCAGAGCTTTGTCGTCCAGGATAATCCCGCCAAGGGCAGCCACTACCGCCCGCAAATCGCCTGGTATCTTGATCGTAGGATCGTCCCGAGCAACAGCCTCCAGGACATCCAGGCCAAGGCCGACACTGGACGCTTTCCAAGGTATCTTGTTCCGGCAGTCCAGCAGTTGGCTCCGCTGATCAACGAGTTGGCCAAGCGGTATCCGATCGT
>Ga0272444_10002768_pt1 | contig 16067 bp, 12 predicted proteins | sample SSMForm13_FD_201033 | JGI IMG/M metagenome (GOLD analysis project Ga0272444, IMG submission 201033) | Marine sediment archaeal communities from Little Sippewissett salt marsh, Falmouth, MA, United States - SSM-Form-13 | ecosystem: Environmental > Aquatic > Marine > Wetlands > Sediment ...
AGTTCATGGAAGAGGCCGGCCATGTGATCGAAAGCGGACAGAAGGCCTACCGCTATCCAAGCTATCCCAATGCCACAGGCAATACCACCCGGCCCGAGGAAGTATTCCCGCCGGGCGAATGAGAACGGTTGGATCGACAAACAGAGCGGCCTCCCCGTATCGATCTTGAAACCCGGAGGCCGCTGTCTTCGGACCCATCCCCGGGAATCGACCGCACCATGGGACGTCACATTTCGAGAGCGGCGTTTTTTTCTTTTTTTGACCTATATCAAGGAAATTTTCCGAGCGTTGGTTAGGATCAAATCAGCAGATCAAGGGTGCAAACAGCCCATCAAGGTGTGTGTCAACAACCAACCAACGGGAGGAGCACATGTTTTGCTTTCAATGCGAACAAACGGCCAAGGGCGAGGGATGCACCAAAATCGGTGTGTGCGGCAAGCAACCTGAGGTGGCGGCGCTGCAGGATTTGCTGATCTATGCGGTCAAGGGGCTGTCCCTGGTGGCGGTCGAGGCCCGCCGGATGGGAATCGGCGACAATCAGTTGAATCGGTTTGCCTGCGAGGCCATCTTTTCCACCCTGACCAACGTGGATTTCGATCCCCAGCGCTTCATGGAAATGATCAACGAAACCGTTCGGCTGCGGAATGCCCTCAAAGAGACCGTTCAAGCGGCAGGCGGCCATATCGCGGCCGGCGGTGACGCCGCCGCCTTCGTACCCGCCGCCACCCAGGAGGCCATGATCGCCCAGGCAGAGCAGGTCGGCATCACATCCGATCCGGATATTCCGGAGGATCTCCTTTCCCTTCGAGAGCTTCTGATTTACGGTCTCAAGGGGGTGGCGGCCTACGCCGACCACGCCGCTATTCTGGGCCAGGAAGACGATGCGGTCTACGCCTTTGTTCATGAAGCCATGGCCGCGACCCTCGACCGTGACCTGAAGGTGGACGATGCCATCGGCCTGGTCATGAAGTGCGGCGAAATCAATCTCAGGGCCATGGAACTTCTGGATGCCGCCAATACCGGGACCTACGGCCATCCCGTACCGACCCCGGTGCCCCTGGGCGCCAAAGCCGGCAAGGCCATTCTGGTCTCCGGGCACGACCTCAAGGATCTCGAACAGATCCTCAAACAGACCGACGGTAGGGGCATCAACGTCTATACCCACGGGGAGATGCTGCCCTGTCACGGCTATCCGGAGCTCAAGAAATTTCCCCATTTTTACGGACACTACGGTACTGCCTGGCAGAACCAGGCCAAGGAGTTTGATGCCTTTCCGGGCGCCATCGTCATGACCACCAACTGCATCCAGAAACCGAGGGATTCATACAAAGACCGTATCTTTACGACCGGCCTGGTCGGCTGGCCCGGCGTACGGCATATCGCGGACAAGGATTTTTCGGCGGTCATTGCCAAGGCCATCGACCTGCCGGGATTTGCCGAGGATACCGACGGCAAGACGGTCATGGTCGGCTTTGCCCGCAACGCGGTTCTGGGGGTCGCCGGACAGGTGATAGAAGCCGTCAAAAACAAGGCCATCCGCCATTTTTTCCTGGTGGGCGGCTGTGACGGGGCCAAGCCCGGCCGGGATTATTATACCCGGTTCGTGGAGCAGGTTCCCGCAGACTGTGTCGTCCTGACCCTGGCCTGCGGCAAGTTCCGTTTTTTCGACAAGGATCTGGGAGACATCGGCGGCATTCCGCGGCTGCTGGATGTCGGCCAATGCAACGATGCCTACTCGGCCATCAAGATCGCCACCGCCCTGGCCGAAGCCTTCGAGTGCGGGGTCAACGATCTGCCCCTGTCCATGATTCTGTCCTGGTATGAGCAAAAAGCGGTTGCCATCCTGCTGACGCTGCTCTATCTGGGCATCAGGGACATTCGCCTGGGGCCCAGCCTGCCGGCCTTCGTTGCGCCCAACGTGCTCAACATTTTGGTGGAAAAGTTCAACATCATGCCGATCAAGACGCCGGAAGAGGACCTTAAGGCCATTCTGGGATAGACGGCCGGCGGATTGCGGAAGAGGGGGATCACCTGCAGCGGTCGATCCCCCGCCGCGGACGATGGATAGAAAATGACGACCATGAAATGGACATTGGAAGCCGAAAATGCCGTCAAGAAAGTTCCCTTTTTTGTGCGCAAGAGGGTGCGCCGCCGGGTCGAAGAGGAGGCCCGGGAGGCCGGCCGCAGGGTCGTTGATTTAGAGCAGGTCAAGACCGCCCGGCGACGCTTTCTCGACAGCATGGCGTCCGAGATCAAAGGATATCAGCTCGATGTCTGTTTCGGACCCGGCGGCTGCCCCAATCGGGCCTTTTCTGCCGAGGGCCTGATGCCCAAATTGGAACGGGTTTTAAACGAGGCCGACTTGCTGGGCTTTTTAAAGGATCAAGTGGGCGAGCACCTTAAATTCCATCATGAAATGCGCATCTCCGTGGCCGAATGCCCCAACGCCTGTTCCCAGCCCCAGATCAAGGACGTGGGCATCATTGCCGTCTGCCGGCCGCGCATAACGGCGGAACCGTGTTCGGAATGCGGCTGCTGCGTTGCGGTCTGCCCGGACCGGGCCGTGACCTTCGATGCAGATCAAAAGGCTCCGGCCATCGACCGGGAGCGTTGCCTGGACTGCGGGCGCTGTGCGGCCGAATGCCCCACCGCAACGATCCGTGCGGACCGTTATGGATACAGGGCGCTTCTGGGCGGCAAGCTGGGAAGACATCCGCGTCTGGCCCGCGCGCTGCCCGGTATTTTTGATGAACACGAGGTGGTCGAAATTGTCGAATACTGCATTGCATTTTACAAGCAGCGCAGTCGGGCCGGAAGGCGCTTCGCTCAGATTTTCGAAGATGCGGATTTTGCGGATTTCAGGAACCGATTCTCAAAAAAGAAGATCCGCTAGATCTGCAGCGCCGCAGATCGTCGTCGGTCGGCGGTCAAACGGTGTCCCCCGGCAGGTCGGCGAATGCGGCAGGAATAACCGTCAACAGTTGTCATGGGAGTGATAGCATGCTGAAAAAAATCGAAGTTTTCAAAGAGGCCGGCTTCCGGGACAATGCCCTGAACAAATATTTGGTGCATGATTCTCCCTATTTCAAGGTCATCAATTTCAATCTGCGGGCGGGCCAGGAACTTCCCGTCCATTCCCACGACATCGAAGGCCAGTTGAGCATCGCGGTGCTGGCGGGCCGGGGCGCATTTTTGGCCAAAGACGATGCGGTTCTGGCGGCCGATACGGGGGATGTGCTGATTTCGGATATCAGCGAACCCCATGGCCTGCGAGCCCAGACCGACATGCGCGTACTGGTGACGATTGCCCCCCCGATTTGATCGCGGGCCTGCGCTTTCACGGGGTCGAAAATACCCTGTTTGGCTGCCCGCTTTCGTCAGGTGATGCGGCCGGCCGGCGGGAACCGGTCGTTCCTGCCGGCCAAAACCCACCGCCAAGGCCGCGTAAGGCTTGCCGCGGCCAGAGAGGGCAAACGCCCCCCGCTTTGCAATAGGATGTTACCCTTAAACAGTTGGCCGGTCTCCAGAGCGAACGCCGCTCTTTTCAGGGTTTGCTTGAGCAAAGCGGGTAACCGGGCAATCCTATTTGGGAAAGATCATGCTGCCGACGTCGGCTTTTTCTCCTTCGATCAGGATCGCCGCGGAACGATCCTCGTACACATCCCTGATTTGAATTTCGGCCGTTTTGGGACCGGCGACGGAAAACCGCTCGCCTTCGGCGCCGGCGATGATACTGCCTTCGGCATACACTTCAAAAACAGATCCGACGGTCACTTCGGCCATTTTTCCGGCGGATACGATCAAACGTCCCCCCTCGACGCCAATGATATGGCCCGCCCAGGGGCTGTCTTTGATCGCTTTTCCTGCCGCCCTGCCCAGCTCGCTGCCGATCTCGATGATGCTCCGCTTGAGCTCATCCTGATCGGCCCATATCTTTTCTGCGATCATCTCCGCTTCCGGTTCGTCGGTTTCGATCTGCTGCAAAACGTTTTCGTCAAACAGCTTGGCCGCCGTGGTCGTGTCGTAAACCGACAGGGATAGAAACAGTTCGACGTAGTAGTTTTTATGCTTGAACCACAGGATGCCTTCCGTGGTTTGACTGACGTTGATGTCGACCAGGGCGCCGGTCACGATGGCATTGAGCCCCCGCTTTTTGCCCATGCTGGCAAGCGCCAGGTTGTCCACCCTGCCGGAGGGCAGGCGCGGCAGATTGGCCAGGGTCGGGAATGATTCACTCGGACCCGGTCCGTTCAGCAGACAGGCGGAGCAGGCCCCACCGATCGCCTCGATCACCGCATCCTGCATGACCCTCTGTAACCGTTCGCCCGCCAACGGGGCTCTGCCGGTGAAGGGCACCACGCCGACCCGTTTTTTTAATCCGCCGCCGCTGTCTAAGCGTTCGGAAAAACTGCCGGTTCGTTCCGCAATCGTATGGGTGATGGTCGACAGGGGCGTACAGCCGGCAATGAGGCCGGCCAAGAGGACCGCCGTCAGCCTGCAAACCCGAAATGGTCTTCTCCGGATGGTGATCCGTCTGGATTGGGGCATTCTATTTCCCTTTGCTGGGGTCATCCTTTCGGCGTTTACGCCGCCGCTTGAAACGACTCGGAAAAATTTAAACTGGTGATCTGGAAAGCCCAAGTTGCCACCGAAAGAGGACCGATGCTCCTCGGCCGGCCCTACCGGCCCCATCACTCACTTGGCCTTTCCAGATAACCAGGAAATTTAATTAATCCGGTCGGGCACTTTAGTCAAGTGCGCTATTGTGAGCCGCCAATGGAGTTTGCGACCTCGGAGCAGTCCTTGACAGGGCGTTTGTTTTTTGTTAACAATCCAAAATTATTATAAAATTAGGTTTTTTAGCTGATTTCAATTTTACCGCTGAAGCCCGTTCGAAGGGCGGTCTTCAGCACCAAGGGGTGATCATGGCGTCAATTGATGAGCAAATTCTCAAAGCGACCAAGGAGATCGTCGTAAAATTTATCGAAGTGGGCCGTATTTCGCCCGGCGGCTTCCACGACACCTTCCAGGGTATTTATCAAACGGTGGCCCAGGCGGCCAAGGGATCAGAGGCCCACGGGGGGCAAGCGGACGCCCCGGATACATAATCGGCGGCCCCTTTATGTGATGACCGCTCTGGGGCGCCGCCCCCCCATCAAGCTGTGCGACTCGCCAGCGGTTTCATGCGGGACCTGTTGGTCCAATACACGGCCAGCAGCACCATCGCACCGCCGCCGATCTGTATGATGGTCAACGTTTCCCCCAACATCAGCCAGGCCGCGATGGCGGTCACCACCGGAATGGCATTGATGAACACCGCCGCACGGGCGGCCGGCACCCGGGTCAACGCGTAATTATAGCACAAAAACGCCGCTACCGTGGCGAAAACAGTCAGATAAATCAAGGCCGCCAGCGATCTCGGGCTGATTTGCTGCCAGTGAAATTGCGGCAGTTCCCAGAGACAGGCCGGGGCGTACAGAAGGGCGCCGTAGAGGAACTGAATGCTGGTGATTTCCATGGCCGAACGGCTTTTCCCAATATCGCGGGCACAGACTATATAAAGGGCGGCCGACAGAACGGCGCCGAAGATGAGCAGGTCGCCGCCCAGTGACCCTCCCAGCTTCCAGTTGAATTGCGGATCGCCGACGATCAGCACGGCGATGCCCGCCAGGGATATCGCAACGCCCAGCACATGGGTACGGGTCACCCGTTCGCCCAGCATCATGGCGGCGAAAATCAGCACCGTCACCGGAACGGTGGCGATGATCAGGGCCGCCTTGGGGGCGGAGGTATGCTGCAGGCCGATGGTTTCGAATATGAAGTATAGCCCGGGTTCGAACAGGGCGACCAAAAACAATTTGACGTGTTCTGTCCTGGTCAGGGAGGGTATCCCGCGGCGCAGAAACAACCCCAGCAGCAGGCAGGACGCCATGGCGAAACGTGCGAAAATCAGGGTAAACGGGGAGAAGGTTTCCAGGGCAACTTTGGTGGCGACGAAGGAGAGGCCCCAGAAAATCATGGTCGCCGACAGGGCCAGGTAAATTTTAAGATGGTTTCGATGGCGCATCAATGATCCCTATTCTGTCAAATGTGCATCTTTGCCCGCGGCGAAGCGGTATGGAGTGAACAAGGTCAGCCTCAAGCGGTTCCTGCGGGATGTTCAGGATAAAAATGACAATATGGTTATCCACAAAGCCCCAAGACCCTCTCAAAGGGGTCAAGGGGTATCGGTCCGCAAGCCGGACTGCTGTTTGAATTCCATAGGCCGCGTCAGGGCTGCCGCAGGCACAAGCGTTTGAAAGGATGACATCTGATGGTCATGAACCGTTGGGTCGGCATTCCCGGCAGAGGCAGGCCTTACGGACCGGCTGGAGGACCGATGCCCCTCGGCCCGCTTGGGCTTGGCGGATAACCATAAACACACAAAATTTGACTTACTACCATATTCACGCCTGGGGGAACAAGCGTTTTCAATCAGCACCCGGCGGAAATCGGCGACAGGCGCAACTCGATGACCCCAATGCCTCACCCTTTTGCAGGATTGGTCCGCAAAGCGGCGCTGGTCCTCTTGCTGCTGGCTCTGGCAATGCTGTTCCGGGAGACGGCCGCTGCCGGGAACGTATACAAATGGAAGGATGAGAGCGGCCTCTGGCACTTTTCCGATGACCCGCCGCCGGATGCGGCCACCGAACTCCTGTTCGACGCATCGCCGGCCCCTGGCGGCGGCATGTTCTGGCGCATCGAAGGCGCCGGGCCGCAGCCGAGTTACCTGCTGGGGACGATCCATTCCGAAGATGAACGGGTGGTGAACTTTTCCCCCAATGTCTGGGGCATTTTTGAATCCAGCGACAGCTTCAGCATGGAGGTGTTGATCGATGCCGGGGCCCTGTTGAGGATGAGTGCGGCCATGATGTTTCTGGACGGGCGTGATCTGCCGTCCGTGGCGGGGGAGCGGCTGTTCGGTCAGGCCGTTCGGGCCATGGAGGCTTACGGCATCCCCCCCGCGGCCGTTTCCAAGATGAAGCCCTGGGCTGTTTTTGCGACCCTGAGCGTGCCCAAACCCAAAACCGGGATGTTCATGGATCTGCTGTTATATCAAACGGCCCTAAGCATGGGCAAACGGGTTTACGGCCTTGAAACCCTCGAAGAGCAGCTGGCGGTGTTCGACCAGATGCCCATGGCCGACCAGATCGCCCTTCTGGGCCTGACCCTCGAGCAGCTGCCGGAACTGCCGGTAATGTTCGATCAACTGGTGGCGACCTATATGGCGGATGATCTGGAGCGCATGACCGCCCTTTCGGCGGCTTACATGCGCCGCGGCGATCCGGGTCTGACCCGGCGCTTCATGCGGCGCGTTAACTTTGACCGCAACCGGCGAATGGCCCAACGGATGATGCCGCGCCTGGCCGAAGGGCGTGCCTTTATCGCGGTCGGGGCCCTTCACCTGGCGGGGGAGGGGGGACTCTTGCAACTCTTGCAGGCGAGCGGCTGCCGGGTCACGCATCTACCGATTCGGGAGTAATGACCCCGCGGCTTCCCTATTCGGTTCCATCCCCGCAAGGTCGTGCCCAATCTGCCCGCTTGGCTTGCCGCTAGGACGGCCCAAACGGCGTCGAGGGGCAAAGTTGTTTGGGCGCCTGTGTACGTTACGCCTCCGCGCAACAGTTTGATTTCATTTGCCTCAGTGGGCCTCGGCCCAGTTCGACCCCACCGCCAGGTTCACCTTCAAGGGCACCGTCAGATCCCATACGTGCTCCATTTCGTCTTTGACCAGTTCTGAAACCGCTGCCACTTCCCCGGGCGGCACCTCGAAGACCAGTTCATCATGGACGGTCAGGAGCATGGCGGCCTCGAAGCCACGAGTTTTCAAGGCCTCATCCATCTTGATCATGGCGACCTTGATCAGATCGGCGGCCGTGCCCTGGATCGGCGTGTTGACGGCCGTGCGTTCGGCGAATTGGCGGACGTTGCGGTTGGTGCTGCCGATATCGGGCAGCAGGCGGATGCGTTGCAGCAGGGTGCTGGTGCGGCGGGTTTGACGGGCCTCTTCGATGGTGCGGTCGATGAATTGGCGGACCCCGCTGTAGCGGTTGAAATAGTTGTCGATGTAGGTTTTGGCCATTTTCTGGCTGATGCCCAGCTCTTTGGACAGGCTAAACGCACTCATGCCGTAGATGATGCCGAAATTGATGATCTTGGCATGACGGCGCAGTTCTGCGGTCATCAGGGACGGGTGGATCTGGAAAATTTCGGCGGCGGTGCGGCTGTGAATGTCCTCGTCCTGCCGGAAGGCCTCGATCAGTATGGGGTCATCCGAGCAATGGGCCAGAATCCGCAGCTCGATCTGAGAATAATCGGCGCTTACCATCTGCCAGCCCGGTCGGGGAACGAAGGCGCTGCGGATCTCGCGGCCCTCCTGGGTGCGGATGGGGATATTCTGGAGGTTTGGATCGGAGCTGCTCAATCGCCCCGTGGCCGTGACGGTTTGGTTGTAGGAGGTATGAATCCGACCGCTTCGGGGGTTGATCAGTTCCAGCAGGGCGTCGGTGTAGGTCGATTTGAGCTTGGCAAGGGTGCGGTGCCTGAGAACCAAGGCCGGCAGCTGGTGGTGCTCGGCCAGGGTCGTCAAGACATCCACGTCGGTCGAGTAACCGGTCTTTTTCTTTGTCTTTTTCTGCACCGGCAGGTTGAGTTTTTCGAAAAGGATGTTGCCGAGCTGTTGGGAGGATTTGATGTTGAACCTTTCCCCGGCGCTGGCATAGATTTCGTCCTGCAGCAGATCCAATTGGTGTGCAAAGGATTCGGAAAGTTCGCGAAGCCTTCGGCGGTCGACGCATACCCCCTGCATTTCCATGCGCATCAGCACCGGAATCAGAGGCATTTCAACGTGCTCATACAGATCGCCGAGACCCAGTTCCGCCACCCGGGGCATCAGCTCCTGATGGGCCATCAGGGTAATGTCGGCGTCTTCGCAGGCATAGGGCACCGCCTTGGAAAGGGGCACCTGGTCGAACCTCAAGGCGTTTTTGCCCTTGCCGGTGACCTCGGCGTAGGTGATGGTTTTATGGTCCAGAAAATCTAAAGCGATCTGATCCAGGGAATGGGCGCGTTTGGACGGGTTGATCAAGTATGAGGCCAGCATGGTGTCGAAGACCACGCCCGCCAATTCAACGCCGTGGCGGGCCAGCACCATCCAGTCGTATTTGATGTTTTGGCCGCCTTTTTTGAGATTCGGATTTTCAAGCAGCGGCTTGAGGCGCCCTAGCACCTCATCGAGGGGCAGTTGGCGGTCTGCGTTCGGATCGGTGTGGGCGCAGGGGATGTAAAAGGCTTCGTGGGGGGTCATGGCAAAGGAGAGGCCGACCAGATCGGCCCTCATCGGTCTTTCGGAGGTGGTTTCGGTATCCAGGGCGATCAGTTCGGCGCTCTGCAACTGCCGGACCAGGTCCTCCAGGTCGGCCATCTCCTGCACGGCCCGGTAGGCCTTGCGGCTCAGGTCGGAGGCTTCGGGATAGGCCTGCTGCAATTGCCGGAATTCGAGGGTCTTAAACAGCCCGGCCAGTCGGGGGCGATCGGGGTCCCCGACCCTGAATGCCTCTGGCTCGAAGGACAGGGGTACGGCCGTATCGATGATCACCAGCTTTCTGCTCAGGAAGGCCTGCTCGCGGTAGCGCACCAGATTGTCATGCTGTTTTTTTGAGGTAATGTGATCGATGGCGGCGTAAATCCCCTCTATGGTCTCGAATTTCTGAATCAGCTTGCGGGCTGTTTTGGGACCGATGCCGGGCACGCCGGGCACGTTGTCGGCCGCGTCTCCCGAAAGCCCCATGACGTGAACCATCTGATGGGGATGCACCCCGAAATTGGCACGGATGTGCTCGACGTCGATGGTGGCCTCCTTCATGGGGTCCCAGATGGTGATGCGGTCGCTGACCAACTGCATGAAATCCTTGTCTCCGGTGACGATGATCACCCGAAAGCCCTGCTCCACTGCCCGGCGGGCCAGGGTGCCGATCAGGTCGTCGGCCTCGTAACCGGGCATCTCCAGGGCGGCCAGATTAAAACCGGCGGTCAAGTCCTTGATGTGGGGGATCTGGAGGGCCATGTCATCCGGCATGGGCGGGCGGTTGGCCTTGTAGTCGGCGTAAATTTCGTGCCGGAAGGTCGGCCCTCTGGCGTCGAACAGCATGGCCGCGTACTGCGGATTGCGGTCTTCGATCAGCTTGATCAGCATGCGTGCAAAGCCGAAGACCGCATTGGTGGGAAAACCCCGGGAATTGGAGAGCCCGCGGATGGCGTGATAGGCCCTGTGGATATAGGCCGTGCCGTCGATTAGGTAGATGGTCCGTTCGGTTTCCATGGCAGACGGTGACTCCTTGATGTGGCGGAAAGAACGTCTATGCTCCGCCCTTTTGGGCTGTCTGCGGCCTGTCCAGCGAGGTGATCGCGCTTGGCAGATGCGGTGCGGTTGACACCCGAAAGCGCATGGCTTAAGTTGCAGCGGATTGTCGTTGGATCTGCTCCTACCACGATTTTCATAAAACAACAAGGCGGCCGGCCGGACCGCCCGGGGACACAATGATATGGATGAAGCTGCCGTACGCAGAAAAGATCGCGCCAAGAGACGCCGGCGCTGGAAGTCCGTGTGTCACTGCTGCGGCCGCACGGTGCCCTTCTGCTGGACCTGCCGTTGCGGGTTTGCCATCTGTCAGGAATGCATGCTGGACAACATGTGGGGCATGACCTGCAACGGCATTACCTGGCAGTGCCCGGACTGCGGGGCACAGAACGGCTTCGGCAACCAGTGATCGTCTCGATGCACCGCTCAATCCGGGGGGGCGATGCCATCCCTGCGCTGCAGCGGGTATGGGGTCTACTCTTCGAATCGGCCCGGGAAATCCTCCAGGGGGTAACGTTGCGGACCATGGGTCAAATGCTGCGCCAGCTGCCGAATGTGCAAAAAACGATGCTTGAGTTCGTAGAACCCGTGCCACCAGGCATAGTCCGGGGCCATCATGGCGGCACCCATGCGCGCCCGACGGCCCTCATGATGCCACAGCTCGTAGAACTGCCATTCGATTTCCTCGTCGAAGTAGGTTTCGCGGGACGCTAGACCGGCGTCATAAAGGCGGTTCAAGAGGGCCTCGATCGGGTCGTAGTAGGCCTCGTTGTAGTGCCGGACCACCCGGTCCAAATTGCCGAAATGATCTTTCGTCCAGACGGTGGAATGGCACTGCCGGCAAACCGCCTCCATTTTGGCGCGCTCCTTTCGCCAGTCGCCGGAGGCGGGAAAGGGTTTGAAATCCTGGGGCCGCACCGTGCGGGGGGCCTGGGTCTCCCACGACAGCCGCTCGGTCACGTCATGGGTCGCGGCGATATCGGCGGCAGCTGACATGTGGCAGGCGGCGCAGGTGGGGGCGCGAAAATGGCGCCCGGCCTGCCAACGGCGGCTGGCGGGATCCCACTCCCACTGCTGGCCCTCGGCATGGTAGATGGTGCCGTGTTTGGATTCGTTGTAGATTTCGATTTGAGGATGATCCGGCCCCAGATGACACTGGTCGCAGGCTTCCGGTTTGCGGGCTTCGACAATCGAAAAACGGTGCCGGGTGTGGCAGCTGCTGCAGCTTCCCTTGCTGCCGTCCGGATTGATTCGACCCACCCCTACGTTGGGCCAGGTGCCGGCCAGGGGCCGGCCGCCTTTGACCTGCACGACAGTGCCGTGGCAGGCATAGCATCCGGTGGTGCGTTCGACGGCGCTGTTCATGCCCCCGTTGAGCCAGTGGTCCACCTGCCACATGATGGCATGGGTATTGGCGTGTTTGCTGCGGGCATATTCCTCGGTCTGTTTGGGATGGCAGCCGCCGCAGTTGATCGGCGACACCACGGCCGATATGGGTTGGGGAGCGTGCTGGCGGTGTGATGTGAGAACGGCATCTTCGCTGTTGGCGCGGTGGCATTTGTAGCAGTCCACCCCCGAGCGGGCGTGAACGCTGGCCTGCCAGTCTGCATGAATGCCGGGTGTTTTGCTGCGGTGGCAGTCCACACACGACTGACCGGCGATGATGTCGCTGCGCCGTTCAGGCAGGAGCCTGAAGGGAAAATCCCAGCGCCAGATGCTGATGCAGGCCAGGATCAAAAAGATGATGACCAGATTGGCGTAGGCCATCACGATAAAAAGCTTCTGGCCGGGGCCCAGGTCCGGACTTCGGCCCCGGCCCTCGGAGATCGCCCCCCGGCAGGACAGCCGCTCCAGGACTTCCGGACCATGGGGGGCGCCCTGCAGGGCCTCGGTCAGGTCTGTTCCGGCAGAATGTTTGCCGAAATGGCGGCCCCCTTTCCACAGCTTGCTGTCCGTCGCGTCGTAGATCAGACCGCCGTGGACGAAATAGGCCCTCCGGCCGTCGGCGCCGTCATGGTCGCGCAAATTGTCCCGGGTGACCCCCTGATCGACGGGGGGCGGCCGCCGGGATTCAGACTGCATGCGGCGGTGGACCAGGGTAACGGCACACAGTCCGATGAACACCATCAGAGCAAACAGGACGATCTTGATGGACAGCATCAATCCGAAGGTGTTGTTGAAAAATTGCTCCCAGCGATCGATTCGCACCCAGGTCAAGTAGATGCCGGTGACCGTCAGAACGGCCATGCACGACAGACCCAGAAACCGCTCGGCCTTGGGGAGGCCGCCGGTCAGGCGGGTCGGTTTGACGAACAGGTGGATGTAGAAAATGGCACCGAAAAACACCACGGCCGCCAACAGGTGCAGATAGCCGACCATGAACCGCAGGGTCTTGTGCCAAGCGCCTTGCAGGGACTGAGCCTTTTGCAGCACCGCGTCGGCGATCGGGTAGCGATAGCCGTTGCGGATGTAGGCCAATCCGGTGGTCTTGAGCTGCCCGCCGGTACTTTCCTGATGGCAAAAAATACACCCCTTGCCGGTCTGGCGGGCATATTGATCCGTCGCCTGGACCGGCCGCTCCAAGGCCCCGCAGAGCAACCCCAACAGGACCGCCGTGATGATGACCCAGCGCTGGCCTTTCATGATCGCCTCTCTTTCCGTTGCGATGTCCTTGGGTCGGAAGTGACGTGGCCCACGTCTTTATCATACTACGAACCCCCGCCTAATGACAACGAACGGCGGTCTGATATGCGATCTATTGACTCTGTTGGCGTTTGGTTTCCTACTGCCGGAACTTGCCGAAATCCGGCGGACGCTTTTCGATGAACGCCTGCACACCCTCGTGGGACTCTTCGGTCTTGTAATACAAATCCAGAGCATGTTTGGCCATGACGCCGATGCCGTTGACGTGCTCGGTGTCAGCATTGAAAGAGGCCTTGAGGTAGGCCAGGGAATAGGGTGACTTCTGCAGCATTTCCCGGCACCATGCGTCTACTTCGGCGGCCAACTGATCGGCCGGCACGACGCGGTTGACCAGCCCCATCTCCAAGGCTTCCTGGGCGGAATACTGCCGGCACAGATACCATATTTCTCGGGCTTTCTTTTCGCCTACCAGACGCGCCAGAAATACGGTGCCGTAGCCGGCGTCGAAACTGCCGACCCTGGGGCCGGCCTGGCCGAATTTGGCGGTCTCGGAGGCGATGGTCAGATCGCAGACCACATGCAGCACGTGGCCGCCGCCGATGGCATAGCCGTTCACGGCGGCAATCACCGGCTTGGGAATGGCGCGGATGGTGTTGATCACCTGGCTGTGGGCGTCGAGCAGATCGAAGGTCGCCGCCCCCTTGCCGTAGCCCTCGCCATCCTTGGTTTTCTGATCGCCGCCGGCGCAGAATGCCCGGTCGCCGGCTCCGGTCAGCACCACCACGCCGATCTGTTTGTCGACCCAGGCATCCTTGAAAGCGTCGTAAATCTCTTCCAGCGTCAATGCGGTAAAGGAATTGAGTCTTTCGGGACGATTGATGATCACCCGGGCGATGCCCTCGTCTTTTTCGTAGATGATTTCCTTGAACGTCATTTCGCTTCTCCCTTGAATGTTGATATCAAAGACCATTGCCGAACACGAAGACAGCGTTGTGTTCAGACCTTGTATCATTCAACCGTACAAAATCGCCCATGACGCTACCCCGCCATGGTCAATCCTCCGCTGACGCTGAGCACCTGGCCGGTGATAAAATTGGCTTCCTCCGAAGCCAGGAACGTAACGGCATAGGCAATGTCTTCGGGGGCGCCCATACGCCGCAGGGGAATGATTTTTTCCATGCTGCTGAAGATTTTATTGCAGAACTCGTCCTCGGCCTTCATCTCTTCCACCAGGGGTGTGGGGGTCGGTCCGGGGCACACCACGTTGACGTTGATTTTGTTGCGGGCCAGCTCCCGCGCCATGGTTTTGGAAAAGGCGACCATGGCCCCCTTGGTGCCGGCGTATACGGCTTCTCCGCTGCTGCCCACCCGGGCCGCATCGGAGGCGATGCTGATGATTTTACCCCTGTTGCGGGACATCATGTCGGGAATTACGGCGTAGAAGCAGTGGAGCAGCCCGTTGTAGTTGATGTTGACGATTTTCTGCCATAGATCGGGGGTGGTCTTGATAAAAGGCGTCATCCGGTCCCAGCCGGCGTTGTTGACCAGGATATCCACCGGACCGAATGCCTCGTTGGCCGATGCCACCATGGCCTTTACCTGCTCGAGGTCACTGATGTCGGTTTTGACCGCCCGGGCCGCCCCGCCAGCCTCTTGGATGTCTGCTGCCGTCTTTTGGGCCTCTTCCAGAAGCATGTCGGCGATGATGATTTTGGCGCCCTGCCGGGCCATAATGGTCGAGATGCCCCTGCCGATACCCCTGGCACCGCCGGTTACGATGGCGACCTTATCCGTTAGTTCAAACATCGCTGTTTCCTCCTCTTCGCGGTATAGAGTGGTGTTGATGAAAAAATTCCAAGCCAAACGTTCCATGTCATTGAGGCGTTCCCGCGGCAAGCCCCGGGGAATGCGCTCGCAATCCGTTTCAACACGGCTCGGATCGACGATCACGCGAGCATCGCGTCACTGAATCTGTGCGCCCATCAAACAGCCGGCGCTTCGGCCGAATGGTCCGGCCGCCTAATCCGATGCATCGTCCAGCGGGCCCAGATAATAGCGATCGGGGTCGAACAGCCGGATCAATCGCAGCTCGTCCGCCTCCGGCGGCCCGATGGCCTTGAGGTCTGCGGCAATTTCGAAAGACCAGCCGCAGGCGCTACGGATTTTTTCGATCTGCCGCTCGACGCCGCTTGCCTCGGATTGAATGTATTCGGTCAAGACGAAGCCTTGATCGGCGCCGGCACGTTCGAAAATGCCCATGGTCGTCACGACCGTGCGAACGCTGCGGCCCGGAGAGGTGACGTAGTGGACCCGCTCGACCAGGCGACCCGGCGCATGGGGCACGATGACGACGACTTCCCGGGCCGTGCTGGCGACATCGTTGGCGCCTCCCGATCCGACGATGAATGTCTGCGGATCGGTGCGGGTCGTATTGATGTTGCCGCTTTCATCCACCTGGGCCGCCCCCAGGGCGCCGATGGCGTTGGCCCGGCGGCCGCCCACCAGAAGCCCCATGATGGTATGGATGTCGGTGGTCATCTTGCAGGTGGGAAAGTTGCGCAGATTGAAAATGGCCGGATCGGTCGGCCGAGGCTCGTAGCCGAACATGCCGACTTCGGCCATCAATTCCGGAGTCAGATGCTGTGCCTTCAGTCGGTAGTAGGCCAGCCAGGCGGCCAAATTGGCCAGGCCGGCCCCCGCCAGCAGGGTCGTATAGCCTCGCTCTGAGACCCTGGCGCTCAGAATGCGGGCCATGGAGACAACGGCCATTTCCAGGGGCGAATAGGTCGTCGGGTCCCCGATTTTGTCCGCCGCCGGGAAATTGAACCGCCAGGAATCCTGGTGGGACTGCCCCTTCAACTGTAAAATGCGCCGGTAGCCAAGTTGCTTGAGATAGTCCCCATGATCGCCGCAGGCCAGCACCCATCGATCGATCCATTGCTGAAAGCGCTGCGGATCTTTGCCCGCATGATGGACCTGGTCGATAAAATCGTAATCTTCCCCATAGACTTCGATGCCGGGAATC
>Ga0272444_10002769_pt1 | contig 16066 bp, 14 predicted proteins | sample SSMForm13_FD_201033 | JGI IMG/M metagenome (GOLD analysis project Ga0272444, IMG submission 201033) | Marine sediment archaeal communities from Little Sippewissett salt marsh, Falmouth, MA, United States - SSM-Form-13 | ecosystem: Environmental > Aquatic > Marine > Wetlands > Sediment ...
CCAACCACCGCAACCTGCACGTGCGCGGCTACAAGGAGAAGGGCAACATCAACACCCCGATGGAGCTGGCGATCAACAACGAGATCGACCGCTTCAGCCTGGCCATCGACGTGATCAACCGCGTGCCACGGCTGCAGGTGGCCGGGGCCCACGTGAAGGAACGGCTGCGCGACATGCAGATCGACTGCCGGCTGCACGCCCACCGCCACGGCATCGACAAGCCGGAGATCACCGACTGGCGCTGGCCTTACTGAGGTCGCGCGCGGCGGGACGCCAAGCGCGGCGGGATCAGGACCGCGCGCTCAGCCCGGCCGCGAGCAGGCCCAGCAACACCAGCAACACCACGGCCGTGGACCAGCGGCTGATGGCGGCCTCCCAGTGACCGGCCAGCAGACGCCAGTCCAGCCGGGAACAAGGACCCAGCAATCGAGCCAGCGCGGCGTCACGCCAGCGTGGCAAGCGGCTATGGCCAAGGCCACGGCCAAGCCTGAGTGCAGCGGCCAGGCCCCGGCTGACCGGCGCCAACAGGTCGCCGGCCGACAGCACCGGCAACCACCGCGGGCGCCGCCTGACGCTCCACCAGGCGGCGCCGGCCGCCAGCGCTGTCAGCAGCGCGGCACGCCACCACTCGGCCAGGCTCAAGCCGTGCAGGCTGGCGGCCGCGATCAGCAACGCCGCGCCGGCCAGCCCGCAGGCCAGCCACAGCGGGATCGCACTGGCGGTGTGTGCAAATCGCTGCCCGCTGACCATGCCGTCCGGATCACGCCGCGAGGTGGCGGTCATCAACATCACGGCGCGCACTGTCAGCAGGGCCATGCCGGCCACAAACGCGAACATCGCCAGCCTGGTGCCGTCATCGACCACGGCAACCATGAAGCCCAGCGGGGTCATCGCCAGCAGCAGCGCCGCCAGCCACATGACGACCCGGCCGAGCGGTCGCCAGCCGGCCCGGGCATAGCTGCCGCGCGACTGCGGCACCACCAGCAGGGCCGCCAGGGCGAAGCCCGACTGCAGCAGCGCCGCCGGACCGGCCTCGGCCAGCCCCGGCCAGGCATGGGGGTGACCCAATACCTGGCCGAGCAGCGCCAGCCACAGCCCGCTCAGGGCCATCGCGGCATAGCCGAGTACCGCGCGCGAATACATCTGCAGGCAGCCGACCACCACGGCGTACAGCAGCGTCGCCCAGGCCAGGAACTGCAGCACCTGGGCGGCCTCGACCCACTGGGCCTGACCGAGCGGCAGCAGGCGCAACCAGCCCAGCAATCCGGCACCGAACATGAACCCGATCAGCGCCGGTCGAACCGCCGGTGCGGCGGTCGACAGGGCCGGCGCCAGCCACACATGCAGGCCGATCACACCCGCCTTGACGCCAAAGCCGACCAGCAGCAGGCCGAGCAGCAGGCCGCGGCTGTCGCTGTCGATCAGGGCGGCTCGCAGTGCCGCGAAGTCCACGCCGCCGGCCGCCTGACCGAGCAGCAACAGTAACTCGAAGACCACCAGGTCACTCACCACCAGCAGCACCAGCAGTGCCCGGCCGGCGCGCTGCGTGGAGACATGTGCCTGGTGGATCAGCAGGCCATACAAGGCATAGCCGGCCAGGGTGCCCGCGGCGAAGAACAGCAGGGCGTCACCCGCCAGCGCCAGGCCCTGCGCGCCGGCCATGGCCAGCAACAGCAGCACCCCAAAGCGCCCGCCTCCCGCTGCGTGTAGCTGCGGCTGGGCAAGCAGCCCGGCCGCCAGCCAGAGCGCCCCGTTCAGCAACAGCAGCAACCGGGCGCTGCCATCCAGCAACAGCATGCCGCCCAGCATGACGTGAGGAAGTTGCAGCCCGGCATCGCCAAGCACACCCGCCGCCAGCAATGCCGACAGCGCCGCCCAGGGGACCGCCCGCATGGCCAGGCCACGGCTGGCCCTGAAGGCCACCGCCAGCGCCAGCAGCAGTGGCCAGGCCAGTATCAGCAACAGCAACGGTGCAGTGGTGGTGATCATGGCAGGTAGAACTCCCGTGCCGCGATGAGCTCGGCCCACGCCAAAGGACTGAACGGCAGCGATGCCAGCAGGCCCACGCCCAGGGCAATGGCGGCCGTCAGCAGGGGTGGCAGCAGCAGCGCCCAGGCGGTTTCCTTGCGGCCAAAATCGCGTTCCTCGGGCCAACGCTCCGGCGGCGCGCGGAACCAGGCCGCATGCAGGATGGGCAGGAAGTAAGCCGCATTGAGTAGGCTGCTGCCGGCCAGCACCAGGACCACCCAGTCCTGGCCCGCCTGCAGTGCACCCTGGCCCAGGTACCACTTGCTGATGAAGCCGGCGACCGGCGGCGCGCCGATCATGCCGAAGGCGCCCACGGTGAAGGCCGCCATGGTCCAGGGCATGCGCCGCCCCACCCCGTTCATCTCACTGACCTTGTGGATACCCAGGGTCTCGGCCAGGTTGCCCGCGCAGAAAAACAGGGTGATCTTCATCAGGCCCTGGTGCACCAGATGCACCACCCCGCCGATGGTGGCGATCGGTCCGGCGATGGCCACACCCAGGGTGATGTACGACACCTGGCTGACGGTGGAAAAGGCCAGACGGCGTTTCAGGTCATCCTGATAGAGCGCGCGCAGGGAACCGTAGATGACGGTGAATGCCGCCACCACTGCCAGTGGGGCCATGACGCCCAGTCCAGCCGCGAACTCCACCCCGAACACGTCATACACCACCCGCACGATGCCGAAGGCGCCCGCCTTGACCACCGCCACGGCATGCAGCAGCGCACTGACCGGGGCCGGCGCCACCATCGCCTGCGGCAGCCAGCCGTGCAGCGGCACCAGTGCCGCCTTCACCCCCAGGCCGGCGATGAGCAGGGCAAAGATGATCACCAGGGCCGGACGCTGGGCGGCATCGACACCGGCCATGAAACCGCGCGGGGTGAATTCCAGGGTGCCCGTCAGGCTGTACAGCCACACGGTTCCCAGCAGCAGCAGCACACCGCCGAAGATCGTATAGGCGAGGTAGGTATGCCCGGCCCGTCGGGCCACCTCGGTGCCGCGGTGCACGATCAACGGATAGGTGGCCAGGGTCAGCAGTTCGTAGAACAGCAGGAAGGTGATCAGGTTACCGGCCAGGGCCACACCGACCGTGGCCGTGACACAAAGGCTGAAAAATCCGAAGAAACGACCGCGATGAGGCGACCCTTCCAGGTAACCGATGGCATACACGGTGGTCACCATCCACAGCAATGAGGACAAGGCAACGAACAGCAAGGCCAGCGGGCCGGCGCGCAGCACCAGTTCCAGGTCCGGCAGCAGCGTAATGCGCGCCTCGTAGTGATGACCGTTGTAGACGCCCCACAGCATCCAGGCCACCAGCGCGAGTTTCACCACCGACCCGGCCAGGTTGAGCACCGTGCGCAGGCGCACCCGCTGTTCCGCCAGACCAAAGATGATCAGTCCCGGCAACAGCGAACTCGCCACCACCAGCACCGGAATCCAGGGGTCCCAATTCATGACCCGACCGCCGGGCTGCCGAAGGCGTCGCCAATACCGATCAGCGACAACACCGGCGCAGCAAAAAAGCCCAGCAGCAAGGCCGCCAGCGCCAGCAGCAGGGCCGTCCATTCCATGCCGGCGGGCACCGCCCTGGGCGCGTGCGCCACCGGCGCCTGGGTGAAGGCATGACCCAACACCTTGAACACATAGGCGGCCGCCAGCAGGCCGCCGAGCAGCATGATCGCCGCCAGGTCCCATCGCCCCTGTGCCAGCGCCGCTTGCAGCAGCAGCCATTTACCGATGAAGCCGCCGCTCGGCGGCAGCCCCATGATGCTGACGCCGGCAACCGCAAAGGCCGCCGTGGTCAGCGGCAGACGCTGCGCCACCCGGTCCAGGTCGGCGATGCGGTCGTGGCCGCCGAAGCGCAGCAGATTGCCGGCGGACAGGAACATGGCGGCCTTGGCCAGGGCATGTGACAGCACCAGGAAGGCCATCCCGTTCCAGGCCACGACGCCTGCCGCCATGCCGAGCGGAAACGCCAGGAACAGGTAGCCGATCTGCGCCACCGTGGAATAGGCGACCAGCAACTTCAGCCGCGACTGGCGCAGCGCCTGCACCGATCCCCACAGTACCGCCAGGGCGCCCAGCACCGCGAGCAAGGCGTCCACGCCCGCAGCGTGATCACCGAACAGCTCAAGCCACAGGCGCAGCAGGATATAGAACGATGCCTTCACCACCAGCGCCGACAACAGGGCGCTGACCGGCGCAGGCGCCGCGGCGTGGGCGGGCGGCAGCCAGAAGTGCAGCGGGAACAACGCAGTCTTGAGCGCCAGACCGGCCGTTATCAGCCCCAGCGCCGCCCAGACCGCCGGAGAAGGCGTCAGCCGCGCGGCGAGTGTGGCGATGTCCACACTGCCAAAGCCGTGATACAGCAGCGCCACCCCCAGCAGGTACAACAGCGAGCCCAGCAGGGTAGCCAGCAGGTAACGCATGGCGCTGCCGAGTGCATCGCCGCCACCCGCCAGGGCCGCCAGCGCGACCGATGCCAGCCCCATCATCTCCAGGGTGACGTACAGATTGAAAATGTCGGCGGACAGAAACAGGGCGTTCAGCGCCGCCAGCAGCAACAGCCACAGCGGCCAGAACCGCACGGCCTGCTGACGCTCGAAATACGCCGTCGCGTAGACGCTGACCGCAATGCCGACCAGGGCCGTCGCCGCCAGCATCAACAGGCTCAGGCCATCGGCATGCCACTCGATACCCAGGGGCGCGCCCCAGCCTCCCGGCAGATGGCGATACACGCCGACCGTGTGCAGCTGCCAGCCCAGACCGACGACCGACAGCGCCGCGGCAAAGACCGTCAGCAACCCCAACAACCTGGCCATGCCGGGCAACAGAAAACAGATCAGACCACCGCCCAGTGGCAGCAGGATCAGCAGCGCGGCCCACGGCAGTGACTCGACCAGCGCTGCCATCAGCGTGACTCGCGCCGATCGTCGGGCAGCGTGGCGCGTCCGGTTTCCGCGGCCAGTTGCAAAATCAGGACCAGCGCCAGCGCCGTCGCCGCGATCGCCACCACGATGCCGGTGAGCACCATGGCCTGGGGCACGGCGTCGGGCAGCGCCTCGCCGGTCCGCCTGGCCAGCGCCACCAGCAGCAGGAATACCCCGCTGCCCATGACATTGACCGCCAGGATCTTGCGCAGCAGGTGTGCGTGAACGATCAGCGCATGCAGGCCCAGGGTGAACAGCCCCACACCGGCCAGGGCGTACAGGTGGATCGCCGTCATCGATGTACCTGCTGATTATCCGGATGGCCGCCCATGAACAGGGCGGCCAGCGTGGCACCGATGGAAAGCATCGCTGCAGTCTCCACGATCAGGATCAGCAGCCCGGCGTGTTCAGTGGGGAATGCCAGCAGCTGTCCTTCGACCAGCAGCGTGACCGCCGCCACGATGACAAAGGTGACGGGGCCGACGATCAGTGCCAGACGCAGTGGCAGCCTTGTCAGCCCGGTACGCAGTCGCCAACCGGCCAGCAGCAGCAGCACGCCGGCGGCGCCCAGCACCGCGCCGGCCTGAAAGGCGCCCCCGGGCGCATCCGCACCGGCCCAGAGCAGGTAGGCGGCGACCAGGATCAACACCGGCAACAACTGTCGCGACAGGGTGTCGAGCACCGGGCTGGGGTGGGTATCGATATGCAACGGCATACCGCCCAGTGACCAGACGCCCAGCAGCGCCAGCAACAACACCATCAGTTCGAGCAGGGTGTCGTAGCCCCTGAAATTCAGCAGCACCGCCGTCACCGGGTTACCCACGCCACTTGCCGCCAGATGGGTGGCCACCTCATGGCTCAGCCCGGGCGCCGCGGCCGGCAGGCTCATGACCACGTAGCCCATGCCCACGGCAATCGCCGACACGGCAAGCCATGGCAGCGGGGATGTCGACCACCACCGCCCTGCTCCCCGCTCGGTGATGACTTCGTCCGCGTCCGCCGACTGCAGCCTGGCCAGGGCTGCCAGCAACAGGGCGCCGGTGAGTCCGGCGCCGATGGCGGCCTCGGCCAGCGCGATATCCGGGGCCTCCAGGCGCACCCAGGCCAGCGCCATCAGCAGTCCAAAGGCGATGAACAGCACGATGGCGGTGAACAGGTCACGGCAACTCAGTGCCCGCCAGGCCAGCCACAGCAGGCCGACCACCAACAGCCCGTCAATCAACCATGCCAACGAGCTCAACGCCGCCACCAGCGCACCCCCCTGTGCAATGCCCCCCGGGCGATCAACTGGGCAACGCTGGCGCCGGCCAGCAACACCAGCACCCAGATCAGCAACAGCTTGCCCAGCACCGCCCAGGATGTGGCCTGCACGGCAAGACCGGCGATCATCAGACCCAGGCCGACATTGTCGGCCTTGGTCAGGGCATGCAGGCGGGTGTAGACATCGGGAAAACGCAGCAGTCCCAGGGTACCGGCCAGGAAGAACACCGCGCCGACGATCAGCAGGCATGCGGTCAGATAGTCACTCGGCGTCATGATCCCTTCCCTGGTCCGGCCAGGCACGGCGCACGAAGGCAACCGCGGTGACCGCCGCCAGCAAGGCAAACAGCAGCGCCACATCACGCAGCGCGGCATTGCCCGATGCCTGCGCCAGCAGCAGCAGCATGGCCACCGCCGTGGTGCCGAACAATTGTGCGGCAAGCATACGATCGGCGGCAGTCGGCCCCCGCAGCACGCGCCACAGGCCTGCGCCAAGATTCAGCAGCAGGAACAGCACCAAGGCGAGATAGAGCGTCTGCATCCGCGGCTAGTCCTCCAGGGTGACCGGCGTGAGGAAGCCGGGCGGCTTGATCGCCAGCACCGAACAGTCGATCAGATTGAGGATGGTCTCGGCGGTATTGCCCATGATGATCCCGGGGATACCGGTGCGCGCCACGGTGCCCATCACGACCAGGTCGGCATCGAGGCGTTTTGCCAGCGCCGGGATCTCCTTGCGCGCCCGGCCCTTCACCAGGTGCACCTGGGGTTTGAGATAATCGACCGCCTCCCGCCCGAGACTGCCGATCACATCGTGGATCAGCGCATCGAGATTGGCCTGATGCCGCTGCCTGCCCTGCTCGACGTAGGCGGCTATCTTGTCCTCGGAGGTGTTCATGAAGGCACCCCGCATGGCGCTCTCGGCAACGGCCTCCCAGACGTTCACCACATGCAGTTCGGCAAAATCGGAGAACGCCTGGATGCAGGCCATTTCGAGAATCTGTCGGTTGTGCTGGCGTCTGGACTGCATCTCTGCCGGCGGATAACCGTCGTCCACGTCAACCGCCGCCAAAATGCGCCGATAGGCCTTGGGTGCGCCTGGCTTGATGAGCCACACCGGACAGGGGCACTTGCGCAGCAGGTGCATGTCGTTGCTGCCGAAGAAGCGATCCAGCCAGTCGTGATCCTCGAGGACCTTGATCACCAGGTCGTGTTCGCCGCGCAGCACCTGGCGGACGATCTCCAGGAACGACACGCCGACCAGCACATGGCTGTCGATGTCGACCCGCGCACGATAAGGGGCAATGAGCTGGTCCATGGCCTGGGCGTGCTCGCTGGACATGGCGGCCTGCAGGTCGGTGGTGATGGGCCCGCCGCTGGGCATGCCAATGCCGGCAATGACCTCCTCGACCACATCGACCACGGTCAGGGCCGCCTGGTTGTTCTCGGCCAGCGTCACGGCACGCTCCAAGGCCGGCTTGCAGGCTTCGCCAGGCTCGATGATGCAGAGGATGTTCTTGAATCGTTTCATCTCTCGTTCGTCCTAGGAGGGCTGCAGTGTTAGTCCGAAAACCTGCGCCGCGGTTTCCTCGACGGCCCTGATCTCCGTGAGGTAATCACCCCGGCTGTCGAGAACATGCACCGCCAGGCCATCGTCACTGAGTTCGGTGCTTAGGGTGCCCGGCAAGAGGCTGACCGTGTTTACCATGAACACCCGCGCCAATCCCTTCGGCAACCGCAGGGGATATTCGATCAGCTCGGGATGAATGGGCATGCCAGGGTGGAAGGCACGCCAGGCAACGTCGGCGCCGCCGCGCAGGGAGCGGATCAGAAAGAAGGGGGCAAAGCGCAGGAACGCGTAGCCATTGAACCGCAGTGGGGGAATGAGCGCGAGGCTGACGATCAGCGCCAGTAACACCGCCGGCGCACCCACCCACCAGGATTCGACGGCACCATCACTGAGCACCCACCAGATCAGGGTCAACAGGCCGCCGCGAAGAAAAATGCCCGACCACTGATGCCTTGTCACCTTGCTCATGAAACCCCCGGTGTCTCGTGATCACTTTTGTATTGCAACACATGGCCGTCTCAATCTATCACCCTCTATACGTGCGGGTAACAGACGCCCGGCTCACGGCTGCGGTGGCGCAGCCGGTCCCAGGATACGATCGGCCGCCTCGCGGGCGGCGTCGGCAAACGGCATCAGTACCAGGTCAGCGCCCGCCTGGTTGAGTCTGGCAAGTTCCACCGGGCTATGGGCGGTCACGGCGATACGGCCGGCAAAACCCTGGCTGCGCAGGGTATGCACCAGGGCCTGGTTGACATGACGCTCGTGCACGGCGCTCACCACCCAGCGGACGTCGCCCAGCGGCAAGGTTGCAATGAACTCCGGGTCTTCGGCATCGCCGTAAAGCACCGGGTGCCCCATGGCGTCACCGGAGCGCACCAGCTCCGGGTTGTAGTCGACGCTCAGTACCTGCATGCCGCGCGCCCGTAACGCCTGCGCGATGCCGGACCCGTAGCGCCCCATGCCGAACAGCACGACCTGCGCGCCACCCGACTGCGGCGCGACGCCCTGCGCCATCTCGCGGTGCGGCTGCCGGCGCTCGAACACCTGCAGCCAGGACGCCAGCCGCTCGTACAGGGGATGGGAGAAGATGATCATGTAGGTGGAGGCGCTGATGGTAATCAGGCCGACCAGCGTGATCAGGCCCATGGTCTCGGCATCGATATGCCCCAGGCTCAGACCCAGGGCACCCAGGATCAGCGAAAACTCGCTGATCTGCGCCACCGTGAGTCCGGCCAGAAAGCCGGTACGCTTGCGGTAGCCCAGGGCCCCCATGATGACCATCACGATCAGCGGATTACCGATCAGCACGAACGCCGAGAACACCAGCGCCTCGGTGAATTGCGCGCCCAGCAGGCTGAGGTCGAGGCGCGCGCCCAGGTCGATGAAGAAGAACAGCAGCAGGAAATCGCGCAGGCTGACCAGGCGCGCGCCCAGTGCGTCCCGAAACGGGGTGGATGCCAGCGACACCCCGGCGACGAAGGCGCCGACCTCCTTGCTGAAACCCAGCATCGCACCCAGCGTCGCCAGGCCCACCGCCCAGGCAATGGCGAACAGCACCAGCAGTTCCTGCGAGCGGGACAACACGTTCAGCAGCCGCGGCAGCAGGTAACGGGTGATCAGGCCGATGACCACCAGGAACGCCACCCCCTTCAGGACCACCGCGATGGCGGTGTAGGCCACCGACGCCTCGCCCATGCTGTCCAGGGCATTGAGACCGATCATCACCAGCACCACCACCAGGTCCTGCACGATCAGGAAGCCCAGGGCGATGCGGCCATGCAGCGTATCCACTTCGCGTTTGTCGGACAGCAGCTTGACGATGATGATGGTGCTGGAGAAGGTCAGCGCGACCGCCACATACAGCGCGGCAATCGGGGTCATGCCCAGCCCCAGGGCGATGAGGTAACCAATGATGCTGGTGAAGACGACCTGACCGAGACCGGTGGCCAGCGCCACCGGCCCCATGGTGCGGATGATATGCAGGTCCAGCTTGAGGCCGACGACGAACAGCAACAGGGTGATGCCCAGCTTGGCCAGCAGATCGACCCGGTCGTTGGCACTGACCCAGCCCAGCACCGAGGGCCCGACCAGGATACCCACCGCTATGAAGGCAACGATCAACGGCTGGCGCAGCCGCACGCCGATCGCACCCACGGCGACGGCCAGCACCAGCAGCACCACCATCTCGGTAAAGACGTCGGGAATCAAGGCCATCCGGCTGCCTATATCGCTGCCCGCGGCATGCGCTGCCACTGTGGGCTTCTCGGCAGCCAGTTTGCCAAGCCACCGGCCGGAACCCAAGACAATTCAGCACCGCAGGGCGCTTGCCATGCCGGTCCGTGAACAACCGCCTGACCACACCTGAGGCAATCGATTCGGTGCGTTGCTGCGGGACTAAGACGACTGCCGAGCTACAGCGTGCCCGGTCCGGGTCACCACGGCTCCGGCGGGAACTACGCCAGGGTGCCGACGCGTCAGCCCTCGCCGGCCTGCGCGTCCAGCGCGCGCAACTGCGCCAGCTTGTCGCGGATCTTGATCTCCAGGCCGCGGTCCACCGGGTCGTAGTAACGCTGCTCGCCCAGTTCCTCGGGCTGGTAGGTCTCGCCGGCGGCGTAGCCGCCCGGCTCGTCGTGGGCGTAACGGTAGGCCTTTCCGTAGCCCAGCTCCTTCATCAGCCTGGTGGGCGCGTTGCGCAGGTGGATCGGCACCTCCAGCGAACCGGACGACTTGGCCACCTGCATGGCGGCGTTGTAGGCCTTGTACACGGCGTTGCTCTTGGGCGCGCAGGCCATGTAGACCACCGCCTGGGCGATGGCCAGCTCGCCCTCGGGGCTGCCGAGGCGGTCCTGCACGTCCCAGGCGTTGAGCGCCAGTTCCAGCGCGCGCGGGTCGGCGTTGCCGATGTCCTCGGACGCCATGCGCACCACCCGGCGCGCCAGGTACAGGGCGTCGCAGCCGCCGTCGAGCATGCGGCACAGCCAGTACAGCGCGCCGTCCGGCGACGAGCCGCGCACCGACTTGTGCAGCGCCGAGATCTGGTCGTAGAAGGCCTCGCCGCCCTTGTCGAAGCGGCGCACCTGGCCGGCGGCCACCTCGGTGACGATGGCGTGGTCGATGGGGCCGGACTCGGCCAGGTCGGCGATGATCTCCAGCAGGTTCAGCGCGCGGCGCGCGTCGCCGTCGGCGGCCTCGGCGATCAGCCGGCGGTCGGACGGGTCCAGCGTCAGGCCGCGCTCGCCCAGGCCGCGCTCGGTGTCGGCCAGGGCGCGATCGATGAGCCGTTCCAGGTCGTCCGCCGCCAGCGACTTGAGCACGTACACCCGCGCCCGCGACAGCAGCGCGTTGTTCAGCTCGAAGGACGGGTTCTCGGTGGTGGCGCCGACGAACAGCAGGGTACCGTCCTCGACGTGGGGCAGGAAGGCGTCCTGCTGGGACTTGTTGAAGCGGTGCACCTCGTCGATGAACAGCACGGTGCCACGGCCGTCCATGGCACGGCGCTGCTTGGCCAGCTCGACGGCGGCGCGGATGTCCTTGACCCCGGCCAGCACCGCGGACAGGGTCTCGAAGTGGTACTCGGCGCTGCGCGCCAGCAGCCGGGCCAGGGTGGTCTTGCCGGTGCCGGGCGGGCCCCAGAAGATCATCGAGTGCAGCCGGCCGGACTCGATGGCGGTGCGCAGCGGCTTGCCCTCGCCCAGCACGTGACCCTGCCCCAGGTACTCGGCCAGGGTCTGCGGGCGCATGCGGTCGGCCAGCGGCTTGCCGCTGAGATCCGGGGCGGGACTGAACAGGTCGTCGTTGGACATGGGCGGATGATACTGGAAGCCGCCCTGCCGGGCGGCCTGCTCAGTGGGCGAACACGTCGTATTCGGCGCTCGGGGTGTACACGAACAGCTTGTCCGGCAGCTCCAGGTTGCGCTCCATGGCGCCGAACACGAAGCGGCTGATCTGGCCGAAGCGGTCACGGGTCTCCATACGCTGCAGCTTGTTGTTGGCCAGACCCAGCTGCAGGCGTTCGAAGGGGCCTTCCGGATCGCGCGGGATCAGTTCCAGCCATTGCAGGCCCTGGTGTTCGCCCAGCTCTATGATCTCGAACTGCTTGGCGATGTCCGCATCGGCCAGCAGCACCAGCGCCGGGGTGCCGCGCAATGCCTCCTTCTGCGACTGCTGGGACACCTGCTCCAGATCCTTGTCCACCACCCACACCCAGTCGCCGTCGGCGATGATGTCCTGCTGGTAGGGCGCGGTGTAGTTCCAGCGGAAGCGCTGCGGCCGCTTGAGCAGAAACTGGCCCTTGAAGGTGCCGGTGGTGCTGTTCTCGTTGTTGTACACGGACTGCTCAAAGGTAGCGGCCAGGCTCTGCAGACCGTCCAGGAAACCATTGAGCTGGTCCATGCCGGCACCCGCGCGGGCGGAGGTCGCGGCCAGCATGGCCAGGGCGAACAGGAAGGTCTTCAACAAGGCGATCACTCTCGGTAGGTCAGTCTTTAACGGGCGGCGGTGCCAGTACGTCGCGGTTGCCCTTGGAATCGGGGGAACTCACCACGCCGATGCGCTCCATCTCCTCGACCATGCGTGCGGCACGGTTGTAGCCGATCTTCAGGCGGCGTTGCACGCCGGAGATGGAGGCCCGGCGCGACTCGGTGACGATCTGCACCGCCTCGTCGAACAGCGCGTCGGTATCCTCGGTGTCGTAACCGGCGGCCTCAGCAGACAGACCCGGAATGGCCTCGGTCGGTTCCTGCACGATGGCATCGAGATAGTTCGGCTTGCCGGTCTTCTTCAGGTGATTGACCACCCGGTGCACCTCGTCGTCCGACACGAAGGCGCCGTGGGTCCGCTGCGGGATGCTGCTGCCCGGCGGCAGGTAGAGCATGTCGCCGTGGCCGAGCAGGTTCTCGGCGCCCATCTGGTCGAGGATGGTGCGCGAATCGATCCGAGACGACACCTGGAAGGCGATCCGGGTGGGGATGTTGGCCTTGATCAGGCCGGTGATGACATCCACCGACGGCCGCTGGGTGGCCAGCAGCAGGTGGATGCCCGAGGCCCGCGCCTTCTGCGCCAGCCGGGCGATCAGCTCTTCGACCTTCTTGCCCACCGTCATCATCATGTCGGCCAGCTCATCGATGATCACCACGATGAACGGCAGTGGCTCCAGGTCGCCCGGCTCCTGCGGCTCCTCGATCATCGGATCGGGCTGGAACATCGGGTCCTTGATCGGCTCGCCGGCCTTGATGGCGTCCCGGACCTTCTTGTTGAAGCCGGTCAGGTTGCGCACCCCCAGTGCCGCCATAAGCCGGTAGCGGCGCTCCATCTCGGCCACGCACCAGCGCAGCGCATTGGCCGCGTCCTGCATGTCGGTGACCACCGGGGTGAGCAGATGGGGGATGCCCTCGTAGACAGACAGCTCCAGCATCTTGGGGTCGACCATGATCAGCCGTACCTCGTCGGCCTTGGCCTTGTACAGCAGGCTGAGGATCATGGCGTTGATGGCCACCGACTTACCGGAACCGGTGGTGCCGGCCACCAGCGCGTGGGGCATCTTGGCCAGGTCCACCACGATGGGCATGCCGGAGATATCCTTGCCCAGCGCCAGGGTCAGCAGCGACTTGGAGCGGTCATAGGCGTCGGAGCGCAGCACCTCGGACAGGAACACCATCTCGCGGTGCTCGTTGGGGATCTCCAGGCCGATCACCGCCTTGCCGGGGATCACCTCCACCACCCGCACCGAAATCGTGGACAGCGCCCGCGCCAGGTCCTTGGACAGGCTGGACACCCGGCTGGCCTTGGTGCCGGGCGCCAGGCTCAGTTCGTACAGGGTCACCACCGGGCCGGGCAGGATCGCCTCGACGGTGGCGCTGATGCCGAAGTCGGACAGCTTCAGTTCGACCTGCTGGCCCAGTGCCTGCAGGGCCTCGTCGGAGAGGCGCTTGCCGGTGTGGGTGGGTGGATCGAGCAGGGACAGCGGCGGCAGTTCGCCGTTGTGCTCCACCTCGATCAGGGTCATCTGTTTTTCCTTCTCGACCCGCACGCTGGCCTTCACCTCGGGCAGTTTGGGCTCGATCTGCGGCGTGACCCGGCTGGCGGTGCGCTTCTTCTCGGTCTTCACCACCTCGGCGCGTTCCTGCTTCATGCGCCGCGCCGCGCGCCAGTCGCACCACCTGCCCCACAGGCGGCGGGTCTGCGCCGCGCCGTCCAGCACCGCCGCGCCCAGCCAGTCCATCACCGTCAGCCAGGAGATGCCGGTGAGCAGGGTGAAGCCGGCCAGGAATACCGCCAGCAGCAGCAGGCTGCCGCCCGTCTCGCTGGCCAGTCCGACCACGCCCGCCTGCACCACCTTGCCGAGGATGCCGCCGGCACCCTCCGGCAGGGCCAGGCCGGCGTCGGTGAAATGCAGGGTCGCCAGCGCACAGCCGGCGGCGGTGGTGACGCCGAAGCCCAGCCAGCGGAAGGCGATCAGGTGCCCCGAGCCGCCCTCACGGTCGCGGTCGCGGAACAGCAGCCAGCCGCTCCAGGCGACGATCAGCGGAAACAGGAAGGCCAGCAGGCCGAACAGCGAATACAGCACGCTGGCGGTCCAGGCGCCCAGCGGGCCGCCGGCATTGGTCGCCTGCTCGCGCGCCCCCAGGTAGGCCCAGCCCGGGTCCTGGGGCGAAAAGCTCGCCAGGGCGAGCATGAAATACGCGCCCAGGGCGATCAGGATCAGGAAGGCGCCTTCTTTGAGGCGTTTGCTCAAGCTCAGATGCACAGTGTGCTAACCGCCGTGGCGTTCGTGGAAAATATGTTTGTAATTTAAGCGATTATCATCGCTTTCTCTAGCGGTTTAGCAATTAAACCGGGCGTCTCAGCCGAGCAATGCGGGGTGGATCACGGCGCCGCCGTCGACGTTGATGGCGCCGGCCAGCACCGGGTCGCCCCGCCAGTCCGGCTGCGCCAGGCGCAGCGCATAGGGTAACAGCGCCGAGGACAGCGCCAGCGAGGCGGTCCGCGGCACCGCCCCGGGCATGTTGGTCACGCAGAAGTGGGTGACGCCCTCGGCCGTGTAATAGGGGTCGTCCCAGGTGCTGGCACGGGTGGTCTCGACGCAGCCGCCCTGGTCCACCGCGATGTCCGCCACCACGGCGCCCTGCCCCATGCTGGCGACCTGCTCACGGCTGACCAGGTGCGGCGCCCTGGCGCCCGGGATCAGCACCGCGCCCACCAGCAGGTCGGCACCGACCAGCGCCTCGGACAGGATGTCGGTGAACGGATACAGGGCGGTCACGTTCGGGCCGTGGCGGTGCATGGCATCCAGGCGCTCGCGGTTCTTGTCGAACACCGTCACCTGGGCACCCAGGTTGGCGGCGGTCATCGCCGCCCGGCCGCCGGCGTGACCGGCGCCGAGCACCACCACCCGGCCGCGGGGCGTGCCCGGCAGCCCGCCCAGCAGCACGCCGCGGCCGCCCATGGGGGCCTGCAGCAGGTGGGTCGCCACCTGCACCGACAGCCTGCCTGCGATGTCGCTCATCGGTGCCAGCAAGGGCAGCGCACCGCCGTCGAGTACCGTCTCGAAGCCCACCGCGGTCAGGCCGATGTCGCAGAGTTTTTGCGTCAGCTCCGGCAGGGCAGCCAGGTGCAGGTAGCTGAACACCGTGTGATGCGCACGCAGATGCGCCAGATCGCTGCCGTAGGGCTCTTTTACCCGCAGGATCAGCTCGGCCTGATCGAACACCGCGGCGGCGTCCGCCAGCACGGTGACCCCGGCCGCCCGGTAGCGGTCATCGTCGAAGCCGCTCGCCCGCCCCGCCCCGGCCTGCACGCAGACCTCGTGACCTGCCCGTACCAGATCGGCACAGGCCTCGGGCACCAGGGCCACCCGGCCTTCCAGGGGTTTCACTTCGGTGGGGATGCCGATACGCATGATCACTCCCTAATGAAGCGCTGAATGAATCCATCCTGGACTCCTCAGCGCACGCTACGGCGCAAACAGCATTTGCACCTTGCTTCAAAATCAACAACTTGGCGTTGTCGATTTTGGCGGCACGTCCCCGTGCCACCGGAATCTCTGATTGAATCAGAGATTCCTTAACCTTTGGCCATGTTTTCTTTAGTATGTCGCGCCTTGATTACCCCGTGGGTCCACAGGGCCCGGCCAGCATACAGGAGTAGAGTTTTAATGAGCGACGTCAAGCATTGCCGACTGCTGATCCTCGGTTCCGGCCCCGCCGGCTACACCGCCGCAGTCTACGCCGCCCGCGCCAATCTCAATCCGGTGCTGGTGACCGGCATGGAACAGGGCGGTC
>Ga0272444_10002770_pt1 | contig 16066 bp, 11 predicted proteins | sample SSMForm13_FD_201033 | JGI IMG/M metagenome (GOLD analysis project Ga0272444, IMG submission 201033) | Marine sediment archaeal communities from Little Sippewissett salt marsh, Falmouth, MA, United States - SSM-Form-13 | ecosystem: Environmental > Aquatic > Marine > Wetlands > Sediment ...
AGTTATATGCATAAAGATAATGTAATAGTTGAAATAAAGAGGTACACTCACATCCATTGTCTGTGAATGCATCTTGAATACGGTCACAGACTCAAACGAAAAAATAATCGGTGGTCAAGCATGCGTATCTATCGACTTGAAAATGTCATCCAGCCCTATGCCTGGGGATCTAAAACAGCTATTTCCGAATTATTGGGACTTCCCGGTCCCCATGATGCGCCTCAGGCGGAATTGTGGATGGGAACCCACCCCAAGGGACCGTCTCTGGTGCATATCGGTGCGAAGCGAGTCCCACTTTATCAGCTAATCAAGCAAAATCCAATGGTTATGTTGGGAGACGATAGCGTGCGGCGTTTTGGCGCAGTCCTGCCTTATCTTTTCAAGGTGCTGGCCGCTGCCCAACCGCTTTCAATTCAGGCCCATCCAAGCAAACAAGAGGCGATTGACGGGTTTGCCCGGGAAAACCAGGCAGGCATCGCCCTGGATGCGACCGATCGAAATTATCGTGATGACAATCATAAACCGGAAATCATCTGCGCGCTGACCCCTTTTTGGGCGCTGAACGGATTCAGGCCCACTGCCGATGCCGTCCGCCTGATGGAGCCGGTTTGTCCTGATGATCTCAAACCCGCCTGGAAGCGTTTAAAAGATAATGGCGTAGACGGTCTCAAGCCATTTTTTGAAACCATGCTGACATTGTCTGCAAATGAACGGGAAAGGGCATCTGCACAGATGTTGATCAAGGCCAAGTCCCTGGCCAGGCAATCACCGGTTTATGGCTGGATGGTGACCCTGGCCGAGTGGTATCCTGCGGATATGGGTATTCTCAGCCCTGCCCTGTTAAACCTGATCCGTCTTTCGCCGAGGCAGGCCATGTATCTTCCCGCGGGGCAGTTGCATGCCTATTTGGATGGCGTGGGCATTGAATTGATGGCCAATTCGGATAATGTGCTGCGGGGAGGGCTGACCCCCAAACATGTTGATGTGCTGGAGTTGCTCCGCGTGGTCAGGTTTGGTGAGACAACCATCACGCCCCTTGACGCAACGCCCATGGAAACCGGTGAGTGTTGTTATCGATGCCCGGCAGAGGAATTTTCGCTCAGCATGATCGAAGTGGATCCGTCACGGTCATATGCATCGCCATCCGCTCGTAGTATTGAAATCCTGTTGTGCACCGAAGGAAAAGGCAGGATCGCAGCAGATACCAATGACGCGCTGAGCATAAAAAAGGGCGACAGCCTGGTTGTTCCGGCAGCCTTGGACCGATATACCATTGATGGCTACGTGACTATCTATAAAGCCTCTGTTCCACTTCCCATTCAATAATTTTCAATATCTGCGGCAAACTGATCAAATCCTTTTTCGTTTAAAAATTTCGAGATCAGGTCTGCCAGTGCATCAGCGGTATCGACCCGATAGTGACCTTTCTCATCCGTACCGACCATTTTTTTGGAATTGGCCACCACAGCCTGAAGCGCTGTGGCAGAGATTTCAATATTTACATGAACCCTGACCATTTGATTATTTTCCGACATGGCAAATCCTCGCTTCAAACGAGCGCTTTATAAAAGCGATCGCGTTTTTCAAGACGATTCGTAACGCAAAAATGGGTATTTTTAAAAGCGGCTTACCCTGTTTTTCGGGTAACTTCCTTAGAAGCAAATACTCAATAGGCGGTTGATTAGCGATTGTTTATCAAGGAATCGGGGACAATCGTCAAGCAAAAAAATCCAACCTGTGTAATTAGCTATTAGATAAAACGCTTCAACATCCAGATATGTCATTCATGGGAATGGATCGCTTGTTCGAGTGTCTCCACCACCCATTTGCTGATGCTTTTTCCATTGTGGGCGGCGGCGGCAATATCCGCGTGGACATCAGGGGAAATGCGAAGGGTTAATTTGCCAGAATAAGGTTTTTTCGGTTTTTCACCGTGTTGACGGCAAACTTCCAAATAAATGGGCGATTGAATTGACAATCGAAAATGAATTGCGTAGGGAATACGTCAAATGCAGTGTGCCCTCAAATGGATGGGCACGATATTCATCAACGGTCATCAGCCATGAACGATTACGAACAGGAACAATTCGAGGCCTTTACCATTGTCAAAGAAGGGCTGCTGCAAATGGATGCGGTGCAGCGACGGCAACTGATCGAGGCCGCTGCGGAATATATGCAGTTCAGACATCGTGTGGATCAATTTTTGGATCGCTATTTCAATGCGATTTGCACTGAAACCTGCTTCACCAGTCACACCAGCGCCTGTTGCAGCAAGGACGGGATTATTACTTTTTTTGCCGATGCGGTGATCAATGCACTGTATGCCACGGACGCACAAATGGATCAATTAATGACGGTTCTGAATCAGGGCAATGCCGGGCACCGATGCGTGTACTTGGGTGAGGATGGGTGCCTGTGGACCGTCCGGCCCGCGGTCTGTGCCATGTTTTTGTGCGACCGGGCCACAAACGCCGTGTTTGATGCGACGCCAGCGGCACGCACCCAGTGGGAACGACTGCGGGAGCAGGAAAAACGGTTCAAGTGGCCGGACCGGCCGGTGCTGTTTGATTACCTGGAACGTGTATTTATCGACAGGGGATATCGGTCTACGCTCATGCACCTTAACTTGAGCCCGGGATTGCTAAGGGTTAAGCGCAACGCCGGGCTCCTATAGTTGCCTAATCCCCCATCATCTTGCGGATCACGCAGGGCAGAATCCCGCCATTTTCAAAATATTCCACATCCACTTCCGTATCTAAACGTGAAATCACCGTGAACGTCGTTTCCGTGCCGTCATCCTTGACCGCTTTAACCGACAGCGATTTGCGCGGCGTCATGCCGCCGATACCGCTGATGGTATAGGTTTCCGATCCGTCCAGCCCGAGGCTTTGGGCGCTTTCGCCCTCGCTGAAGATCAACGGGAGAACCCCCATGCCCACTAGGTTGTTGCGGTGGATCCGTTCATAGGACTCGGCGATAACAGCGCGAATACCGAGCAAATTGGTGCCTTTGGCGGCCCAGTCGCGAGATGATCCGGTGCCGTATTCTTTCCCCCCCAGCACGATCAACGGGGTGCCTTCCTGCTTATAGGCCATGGCCGCGTCATAGTTGAACATTTCCTTCTTGTCCGGGAACTTCAAGGTAAAACTGCCCTGCTTGGGCTCTACCAGGCGGTTTTTAATGCGAATATTGCCGAACGTGCCGCGCATCATCACTTCATGGTTGCCCCGCCGGGATCCGTAGGAGTTGAACTGGTCTTCGCCTACGCCATTTTCAATTAGATACTGCCCGGCCGGGTAATCGGCCGGAATGGCACCTGCCGGAGAGATGTGGTCCGTGGTGACCGAATCCCCGAGCATCAGGAATGCACGGGCATTGCTGATGTCGGCAGGCGCAGACGAGGTCAGGGAAAATCCGTCGAAATAAGGCGGATTTTTAATGTAAGTGGATGCATCGTCCCAGGTAAAGGTGGTGCTTTGGGATACATCCAGGGCCTGCCAGAAACGGTCCCCGTCGAAAATTTGGGCGTATTCCTTTTCGAAAAAGTCCTGCTTCACATGGGCCTTGACCAATGCATCGATTTCCTCCTGGGCAGGCCATAGATCATCCAGATAGACCGGCTCGCCGTTGGGATCGATACCCACCGGCTCGATGGTCAGATCAATGTCCACCCGGCCGGCCAGGGCAAAGGCCATTACCAGCATGGGAGAGGCCAGGAAATTGGATTTGATGTTCTGGTGGATACGGGCTTCGAAATTGCGGTTGCCTGACAATACGGCGGCGACGTTCAGATCGTTCTGTGTGATGAGCGATTCAATCTCCGGGTGCAAAGGACCGCTGTTGCCGATACAGGTGGTGCAGCCGAATGCAGCCAGGTGGAATCCCAGGGCGCTAAAATAGGGGATCAGGCCTGCTGCCTCCAGATAGTCCATGACCACTTTTGAACCGGGGGCCAGAGAGGTTTTGACAAATGGTGGTACTTTGAGTCCCTTGGCCACCGCATTTTTAGCGATCAGACCGGCGCCCATGAGCACATGCGGGTTTGAGGTGTTGGTACATGAAGTAATCGCGGCAACGACGATGTTACCATCTCCGAGTTTGATCGGCTGACCATTGAGTTCCATGTCAAACCGCTTTTGGGCCACGGGTTGACAGCGCCTGGCACGAACGGTTGCAGCACCCGCGTCAGCTTGAGATGCCGAGATGCGTTTGATCTCTTCATCCCGATCGTATTTGTAGCCTAAAATATCTGCGAAGGTGCCTTTAAGATCAGGCAGGGTAATACGGTCCTGGGGCCGCGCTGGGCCGGCCAGGGACGGCTCGACCGTGGCCAGATCCAGTTCCACCACCTGGGTGAATTCAGGATCGGATTCACCGGTATAGAACATATTGGTCTGTTTACAGTAGGCCTCGACCAGGCGCGCCCGGTCGCCTCTACCGGTCAAGACAAGATAATCCAGGGTTTTTTCATCGATGGGAAAGAATCCTAAGGTGGCACCGTATTCCGGGGTCATGTTGGCGATGGTGGCCCGGTCAGTCACCGAAAGACTTTTCATGCCGGGGCCGAAATATTCGACGAATTTTTCAACCACGCCAACCTTGCGCAGCATTTCGGTGATTGTCAGCACCAGGTCGGTGGCCGTCACCCCTTGTTTGAGCTTGCCGGTCAGCTTGACTCCGATGACCTCGGGAATGGACATGTAATAGGGCTGGCCCAGCATCACCGCTTCGGCCTCGATACCGCCCACACCCCAACCCATCACGCCCACACCGTTGATCATGGGGGTGTGTGAATCCGTGCCCACCAAGGTGTCCGGGTAGGCGATGGTCTTGCCGTTTTCCTCCTGGCTAGTTACCACCCGGCCGAGGTTTTCCAGATTGACCTGATGGCAAATTCCGGAATTGGGCGGAACCACCTTGAAATTGGAAAAGCTTTTCTGGGCCCACTTCAAAAGGGCGTAGCGTTCACCGTTACGGTCATATTCCAGGGCGACATTTTTTTCCAAGGCGTCATCCGTTCCAAAATGATCCACCTGAATGGAATGGTCCACCACCAGTTCGGTGGGCACCAGGGGATTGACTTTCTCCGGATCCTTGCCCAGGGCTTTGACCGCATCGCGCATGGCCGCCAAATCCACCACGGCCGGCACACCGGTAAAATCCTGCATGAGCACCCGGGCCGGGTGATAAGGGATCTCCACCGGTGCATCATAGGTTTTTTTCCAACCCACAATATTTTCAAGATCCGTTTCCTTGACCACCCGCCCGTCGAACTTGCGCAGCAGGTTTTCCACCAGAATGCGGATGGAAAAGGGCAGCTTTTCAATGACAGCGCCGCGATCGGCGGCATACTGGCAAAAATCAAAGAATGTATATGTGGTTTCATCAATTCTAAGAGACTTTGCATAGTCCGTATTTTTCATGGTAATGTCCTTTTTTTGATGTTGGATTTTTGGGGGATAAACGATCGGCCGCTAAAAAAAGGAAGCAACGGGACTGGAACCGTTGCACAGGGTTGTCGGGGAATTGTCTGCTACACCGACAATTTGTATACGTTAAAGAAAATTATTTGTAAGGGCAAGCAAAAAAAGGCGTTAGATTTCAATGGCACTTAAGAAAAAACAGATTGTTGAATGTGATATTATTGATGTGGCTTTTGGCGGAAAAGGGCTGGCAAAAATTGATGGCATGGCCGTTTTTGTCGACCAGACCGTTACCGGCGACCGGGTGGCGGCGCGAATTATCAGGAAAAAAAAGAACTATGCCGAAGCCGTGGTTGATCAGCTGATCGTCCCCTCAGAAAAACGCATCGATCCGCCCTGTCCATACAGCGGTTTTTGCGGTGGCTGTAAATGGCAGTTTATCGACTATGCTTATCAGACGGCATTGAAACGCCGCCATGTTGCCGAATTATTGGAGCACATTGCGCTGCTGAAAGATGCGCCGGTCTATCCAACCATTTTATCGGAAACCGTTTTCGGCTACCGCAATAAAATGGAATTTTCCTGTTCGGACCGGCGCTGGCTCATGCCCCATGAACTGGGCTCCGATGCGGATATCCATTTTGCGCTGGGCTTGCATGTGCCCGGAACCTTTCATAAAGTCCTCGACACGCGTGCCTGTTTGCTGCAACCGGCGATGGGCAATCAGATTCTGGAAACCGCGCGCCGATATATGCGCGCATCGGATAGGCCTGTGTATGGCCTGCGCAGCCACCAGGGATTTTGGCGTTTTCTCATGCTTCGGCACTCCGTGGCTTTTGATCAATGGATGGTCAACATCGTTACCTCCTGTGAGGATCAGGCCGCTGTCATGCCGCTGGCCGAAACGATTACCGCCGAATTTCCACAGGTGGCGTGCGTGGTCAATAACATCACCAGTCGTAAGGCCGGTGTGGCTATTGGAGAGCGGGAAATCACCCTGGCCGGCGATCCGGTGCTCAATGACCGCATCGGTTCTTTTTCCTTTGAAATTTCCGCCAATTCCTTTTTCCAGACCAATACCCGTGGGGCGGAAAAGCTGTATGCCACGGTCGGACGGTTTGCCGAGTTGTCCGGCAATGAAACCGTTTTGGATTTATATTGCGGAACCGGTACCATTGCCATCTGGTTGGCCGGCCAGGCGGCTGAAGTTATTGGTCTGGAACTGGTGGAAAGTGCGGTCCTGGACGCTCGCAAGAATTGCCGCACCAATGGTATTGACAACTGCAGTTTTATTTTGGGTGACATCAAGGATACCCTGCAAACCATCAGTCAGGTTCCAGACCTGTTGGTTATCGATCCGCCGCGTGCGGGGATGCACAAGGATGTGGTGCAGGCGGTGCTTTCCATGGCGCCTGAAAAAATCGTGTATGTGTCCTGCAACCCGGCCACCATGGCAAGGGATTTTTTAGAACTCAAAACACGCTATCGGATGGAAGCGGTCCAGCCTGTGGACATGTTCCCGCATACCTTTCATATCGAGGCGGTCGCCAAGTTGAAAAAAATCGGATAGCGAACGGCGGGCACGATTCCACTGCGCTGTTTGCCGGTTCCCAGGCTTCGGTTTGGTAAACACGTCTTAAAAATTCTGATTGTTAATCATAGTGAACTGCGTTAGTGAAATGAACATCATCTGTAAATAATAGAACAGAAATGACGTTTAAATTTTGCATTGCTCCGCATCGGCTGTGTCTGCGGGTAATCTGACCTGGATCTGCAGGAGGCCAGCATGTCAACTTTTCAAAAACTCAGAAAAGCGGAACGGGAGACTCGCAAAAATCTGATCATTGATGCCGCATTAGAGCTTTTCAGCCAGAAAGAGTTCCACAAGATCGGCATGCGCGACATTGCCAAACGGGCCGGGATATCCGCCGCGGCGATATATCGCTATTTTCCCGGTCGCGACGATATTTTTGTCGAGGCACTGGTGCGCCACATGCAGACAGTGGAACGGATGTTTGATAAAAAGGTGGCTTCCGGCCAAACATCTTTGGAGGAACTCGCCATGGCCAGTGTCGACTATCTTTTGGAAAATGAATCGGTTTTCCAAATGATGGGCCATTTTATGATTACCGGTCAAATCCAAACCAAGGCCATGGAACGCTATAACGCGATGCAGCGGCAGTTCCTGAACATCCTGGAAAGATTCAACAACCAATCCGAACTCGAGATCGACAACCGCTTGGTGACCCACGCGATCTACGCCTCCATTATCGGTGTGGTCATGGCCTTTAAAAAATATCCGGGACGTTCACCAGACGAGATCAAACGCCATATCCATCGGCTGACCCGCATTGTCAGCAGTATGTTTACCACAGGAAAAATGCCAGGCCGCAATGGGAGCGGTGAATGATGCAAACGGGTAAGATTCCTTTAATTGATGGCCGGCAATAAAAATATGAATGAAACCATTCCAAAGAGTCGCACCCAGTTGAAAAAAGAAGCCATGGCGCTTCAACGGATTGGAGAGCGGTTGGTTGCGCTTTCCGATGAACAGCTACAACGCATGGACCTGCCCCAGATGCTGATGGCGGCTATCGAGGCGATTCGGGGCATGACGTCCCGTGGCGCCAGGCGCCGCCAATTTCAGTACATCGGTACGATCATGCGTGCCGTGGATGTTGAGCCCATTGAACAGGCGCTTTTAGAGATTGAGCAAGGGGCCTACAGCCAAGCCCAGGCGTTTCATCAGCTTGAGTCCTGGCGGGATCGGCTGGTGGCTGGTGATGATGGGCTCATGCAAGAGATTTTAAACACCTACCCGCAGGCAGACCGTCAGCGCCTGGGACAACTGGTCCGCAGCGCGCGTAAAAAGACGGGCGGCAAGCCCGCTCCCAAGTCCCAACGCAACCTGTTTCGCTATCTGAAGCACCTGACGGAATCCTAAAACGCGCCCAGTTGGCATTTTTTTATCTTTATTTCCAGGGCTTCACAGGCTGAGGCCAAATCTGATTTGGACATTTGCATTTTGTCCGCCAAATCCCATGCGGCTTTACAGGTGAGTTTTCCATCAATGAGCGCATCACGAATAACTTGTTCGAGTTCTTGCGGGACCCGCTCCATGGGCGTGATGGCCTTTACTGTTTCCGGTGGATGGCCGAAAAGCCCCATTTGGCAAAAATGAATTCGTTTTTCCAGCAAATCGATGTTCATGCCCACCACATGGGGGGGAACGGACAGTTTTTTGGCAATGGCATGGGCCGCAGCACAGGTAATCCGCCCGTCTTTTTCTTTGTCAGCGATGGCCTCGGCGATTTGCGAATCGATTTTTGCCTCTGGGTGTTTGGCGGCGTAGTGGCCAGCATCTTCGTGGGTCATTTTTCCTTTTTCTCCTATTTTTCTGCTCATGGTGTTTATTTTGGCTTAACGCCGCTTAATTTAGTACTTGTTTTTCATTCCGGCAAGTATCCACTTGATGCACCATCCGATAATTACCGGGCCAGCGCCTACAAGGGCAAAAGGAACAATGTTTTGTTGATGCCATGGCTTGAAATAAAGGGCCCAGCAGGAAGGCCAGAGAATGGACAGGACGATGGCCAGGCGAAGCGTCCAGATCAGTCCGGGGGCAGGGCGGCGGGGCGTGATTCGGGGTGCTGATTCTTGCGGTTTTATCATGCGGGGCAGAACCAGAATGACCACAATGATAAGCCCGATCAAAAGCAATTCTTGGAATCCGGAAAACATGAGAACCTTTTGTCAAAGGATGTTTAATAGTGTCCATCCAGAAATAGGTGCTGCAAGGGAAGTGATGTGTAGCACAAAGCAAACACTTAGGCAATCGGTGAGCGACCGCCCAAAGGGCAACCGCATTTGGGTCACCTGCTCTGGTCGGCAACGATCGAGCCAAAAATGGAAAAATTGTCAAAGGCCAAAATCCAACTGTCAATTGAAGGATAACTCCGATTAAAATAGGCAGAATACCACCATTAGATACGTTTCATCCCTTGGTACGTAGCTGGTTTGAAACCCGCCTTGGGCAGCCGACGCCCATTCAAAAGCGCGCATGGCCATTGATCGCTGACGGCAATCATGTATTGATCACGGCGCCCACGGGACAAGGCAAGACCTTGGCGGCATTTTTATGGGTTTTGGATCAGCTGATTGGCGGACGATTAGAGACCGGGCACACGCGTATTCTTTACATTTCCCCCTTAAAGGCGCTCAACAACGACGTACATCGCAACCTGATCCGGCCACTGACCCAAATTCGGGCGTTATTTGAAAAAGATGGTGATGCTTTTCCAAGGATTCATGTGGCCACGCGAAGCGGTGATACGCCGCCTGGCGATCGCCGCAGGATGCTCCGGCGTCCGCCGGAAATATTGATCACAACGCCGGAGAGCCTGCACCTGATGCTTTCCTCCCACGGGGGGCGAAGCATTTTAGGCCAGATTTGTACGGTCATTCTGGACGAGGTCCACGCCATGGTGGGAAACAAGCGGGGAACACTGCTGATGAGTGCGGTGGACCGGTTGGTGCCCCTGTGTGGTGAGTTCCAGCGCATCGCCTTGTCCGCCACGATCAATCCGGAAGATCGCGTGGCTGACTTTATCGGCGGGTTCAGCATGCAAGGTGAGGGCAAGGCGCCGGTCTATGTCCCGCGAGCGGTTCTGCGCTGCCGCGATTTACAGAAACGATCGGATATCATTCGGATAACGGTTCCTGCCCATATTGCAGCGGGCGACAACACACAGTCCATCTGGAACAAGCTGGCCGACACCTTCAAAACCGCCATTGACGCCCACAGGTCAACCCTGATTTTCACCAATTCCCGGCGTCTGTGTGAAAAACTGACATTTTTGATCAATGGCAATGGCCAGCACCCCATTGCCTACGCCCATCACGGCTCACTGTCCAAAGCCTTGCGACTGGAAGTCGAAAACCGCCTCAAGGCGGGAACCCTCAAGGCCATTGTGGCCACGGCGTCCCTGGAATTGGGGATTGACATCGGCGATCTTGATCAGGTGATTCTGGTGCAGTCTCCGCCGAGTATTTCATCGGCGGTGCAGCGCATCGGCCGATCCGGCCACGGCGTCGGGCAATCCAGCCGGGCCGAGTTTGTGGCCACCCATGCGCTGGACGCCTTGACCGCTGCCACCTTGGCCCAGGCGGTGTTCAAACGCGAAATCGAACCGGTGCGCATCGTAGCCTGTCCCCTGGATGTGCTGGCCCAGGTACTGGTGTCCATGACCGGTGTCGAGACGTGGGACGTAGACCACCTGTACAACACCTTGCGTGCCTTTGCACCGTTCCATGATTTGAAGCGCAGTACCTTTAACTTGGTCGTGGAGATGCTGGCCGGCCGCTATGCGGCGACCCGGATTGCCGCCCTGCAGCCTAAAATGGCCTATGACCGGATTGAAAATACGTTAAGTGCCAGAAAGGGGGCGCTGCTCAGTTTGTACACGTCCGGGGGCGTGATTCCGGATCGCGGCTATTTTGCACTGCGCCATCAGGAAACCGGCGATCGTATCGGTGAACTGGACGAGGAATTCGTCTGGGAGGCCAAAAAAGGCCAGGTGTTCACCCTGGGAAGCCAGAATTGGCGCATTGGGCGCATCACCCACAATGATGTGTTTGTCAAGCCGGCCCGCCCCAAGGCACCCGCACCGCCCTTTTGGCGGGCAGAGGATGCGGATCAGGACTTTTTTTTGGCCGAAAGAATCGCCCGGCTGCTCGAATATGCCGAGCGCCATTTGTCCGATCCAGGCTTGCTGGATGAATTCTGCAAGCATTATGGTCTGGATGAAAACAGTGCGCGCTATCTGATCGATTTTCTTGCTCGGCAACAAAGACGCACCGGTTGTGCGTTGCCCCATCGCCATCACCTGGTCGTGGAGCAACTGCCGGCCCTTAAGGGGGGAACTGGAATCGGTCAGGTCGTCATGCATACCTTCTGGGGGGGACGGGTCAACCGTCCGTTTGCACTGGCCCTTCAAGCGGCCTGGCAAAAACGATACGGTCATATGCCATCCATTTTTCCAACCAACACAGCGGTTTATCTGCTGCCCGCCCAGACGACTGAGATGGATGACATCCTGTCCCTGGTGTCGGCCGAAACGATTGACTCACTGATCCGCGAGGCCCTGGAAGGCTCAGGCGTTTTCGGTGCGCGTTTTAGAGAGTGCGCAGCCCGTGCCCTGCTGTTGCCCCGTCAGCGGGCCGGCCAGCGCATGCCCCTGTGGATGAGCCGGCTGCAATCCCAAAGGCTGCTGGATGCCGTCGGGCATTTTACGGACTTTCCCATCGTTCTGGAGACCTGGCGCAGCTGTCTGCAGGATGATTTTGACATGGTTGCACTAAAGCAGGTGCTGGACGAGGTGGAGCAGGGAAAAATAACCTCTACGACAATCAAAAGCACTTCCCCAAGTCCCATGGCCCTGTCCGGATCATGGCGGCTTGTCAATCAGTACATGTATGCCGACGACCGTCAGCAGGGGGCGGTAAAAACCCTTTTGTCCCGGGATCTTATCAATGAGGTGGTGTTTACCCCTGAACTGCGGCCGACTGTGGATGCAAAGACAATTGATGAATTCGTAAAAAAACGTCAGCGCATCTTCCCTGGTTATGCTCCGGACACCCCTGTTGAATTGTTGGAATGGGTCAAAGAGCGGTTGATGATTCCCTGGCCGGAATGGCAGGCCTTTTTGGATCAGATACGCAGCCAAGGCCAAACATCTCCAAAAAAAGTAGTCAACGCCATCGGCAACAAGCTCGTGCGATTGGTTCCCGGCCGAGGTGCCCGACCAGACACGCATCTGATTGTTGCTACAGAGATGGTCCCTGTGCTGGCGCGTGGTTTATACGCCGGACAAACCGATATCGACTGGGTTGATTGGGGCGGCCAATCGATCATTTTTTCACAAACAAAACCGGCCAACGGCGCGCCGCCACTTCCCCGGCCCACGGATATCCTGTGGCAGTGGCTTCGATTCTACGGACCGGTAAGCGAGGCTTTCATCGCCAACCGGTTGCTTTTCAGCCCGGACGGTTTGTCCGACTTGCTCACCGCGCTGGTCAGTGAGGGCAGGCTGGTTTCCGGCCAGCTGATCGAAGGGCAAACCGAGCGTCAGTATTGTGACGCCGACAATTATGATTGCCTGCTGCGCATGGCAAGGCAACGGCGAAGGGCGGTTATTGAACCGCGGGACATCGATGACCTGGCTTTGGTGTTGGCCCATTTTCAAGGCGTTTCGAAATCCGGCGGGCAACCCGATGCGTTGATGGAGCGGCTGCAGTGCCTGATGGGGATTTGGTTGCCGGCAGGATTATGGGAGACGGATATACTGCCGGCCAGGATCAAGGATTATGCCCCAGGGCAATTGGACTATCTGATGCAAGCCTCCTGCCTGATGTGGATCGGTGGTTCCGGAAAGCAGATTACATTTTGCCTGGAAGACGATCTTGATTTGATCGTTGACGGCAAACCAACCCCAAATAATGGTACAAAAAAGTCGCCGCCGGATCGCGCTGATACAAAGCCTTTGTTCAAAGATCGCTTTGCGTGCTACCCGTTGTCGGCCCTGTTGGGTGATCCGCCGCAACCGGCCCAGGCGGTGCTGGAGAAGTTGTGGGCCGCTGTCTGGACGGGACAGGTCACCAACGATACCATGTTTGCTCTCAGACAGAAGACAGGCCCAAAAAACAATCCTTATGGGCAGCCGCGCACTCTTCAGGCAATGGGACCGGGTGCCGTGCGGCGTTTCAGACGCACCAAACCCGGATTGCAGGCAACGGTGTCGGCAGGGACAATGGGGAACTGGCGGCTTGTAAGTCCACCGGTCGCGCCGGACGGTCTGATGGAATCCGAGGAACTGGTCAAGGATCGGGTGCGGTTGCTGCTGGATCGCTACGGTATTCTTTTCCGCCAACTGCTGGACCGGGAAGCGCCGCCGTTCCAGTGGTCTTCCATTTTTCGTGCCCTGCGGCTCATGGAGCTTGCCGGAGAGATTTCGGCCGGATATTTTTTCAAGGGCATTCCCGGCATGCAATTCGTTTCCAATGCCATGCTGGCCTTGCTGCGGGATGGCATCCCCGAAGAGCCCGTATTCTGGATAAATGCCATGGATCCGGGGTCCCTTTGCGGGCTTAAGCTCGACGCGATCAAAGGCCGGCTGCCGCGGCGCGTAGCCAGCAGCCATCTGGTCTACCTTGGGTGTCAACTGGCCATGGTATCCCAGCGAAATGGCAAGACCATTGATATCAAGCTGCCCGTTGATCATCCGCGCCTGGGTGACTGTTTTGGCCTGTTTGACCATCTGTTGGGCCGCGCCGTCCATCCCCGGCGCTTCATTACCATTGACACCATCAATGGGGAACCGGCAGCCCAAAGCCCTTTTATTAACCTTTTACGCAAACGGTTCGATACTACCATTGAGGCACGTGCGTTGACCCTGTACCGGCGATTTAACCACTAAACCGCAATCGAAGTGCATAACTTCAAAAGAATCTATGGTTATCAAGCATGGACGTCCAATGGCTGCTTAACCTGCCCCAGCAGTTCAAGGGCGGGGACCCATCATCAAAACCTAACCTTACCTTAAAGGCCGGTGATCTGCTGACAGCCTCGGTGCTGGAAGTGGACAAGGGACGCGATGCCCTGATTTCCATTGGCCAGTTCAAGGCCTACGCCCGTCTGCCGTTGCCTGTGGTTACCGGTCAGTCGATTCAAATCCAGGTCCAGCAGGCGGACAACGGGCTGCGGATGATGATGGTGCCCAATAAGATTGGGCAACCGGCATTGGATGCATCAGGGCGTGGTCATCCACAGGTTGGCGAGCAGCCGAAAGGCAGCAGGGCGATGCAGGCAAGCGGGAGAATCAACCCGTCACCGACGCCACTAACGGGCAATGACGTAACCACCCGCAGCCAGCTCGTTGACAAAGGGATGCTGCCGGCAAACGGCAGAATCAACCCGGCCCCAACGCCGTCAACGGGCAATGCGGTACAGGCCAGCCGTCAGTCTGTTGACCAAAAGATGGTGCAGGCAACCGGCAATCGCCATCCGGCAGCGACTGCGCCGGGCAGCGATAATCTTCAGATACGTGTATTCGAACCGGTTTCCGATCGTCTGTCTTTAAGTGCCCATTCCCACCTGCTGCGTCCGGGAGAATCCGTCGAGGGCCGTGTCACGGGGTTTGCGAAAGACGGATTGACGCTGGTGGATTTCGGCAAATTCAAGGCGTTTGCAAAAATTGATGTTCCAGTGCGGGAAGGCCAGATTCTGCCCCTGACCGTCGAAAAGAGCGAGCAGGGCATCACTTTTTCGATTGGGAAAAAAGCCCCGGTCACCATGGCGCCCCAGTCATCCTCGTTACCAGTGGCTCACGGTGTGTCCCCTGAGGCCATCCGCCACAGGGCCGAGCGCCAGACATTGCCATCGGCGTCAACGCTTCAATATACTACCCCTTCAGCGGATGTCCGGTCAGGCACGAAAGCGCATATGGCCCAATCGCCAGCCCCTTTAAGCCCGCCCACGGCACCGGAAATGGCCCAGTTCAGGCAGCAGATCCAACAGCTGCTCGGGCAGTCCAACATGCCTGAGAAACCATTCGCTGAATCACTTCCCCCAACCACTCAGGCAGCGCTAACCCACTTGCAACAGTTGCTGCGTCCAGTATCCGCCACTGGTGATATCACCACGCTGATGGCCAGTATTCGAGAATTTGTCGAAAATTCAGGGGTCTATTTTGAGAAACGGGTCGAGGCGGCAATCCAAAACGCACAGGATCGGCAGGTACCGATGACGCCAACCGAATTGGCCCAGCACCCGCCGATCCGGGACCTGATGGTGAAGGATTTAAAACCCAATCTTTTGATTTTAAATCAATTTCTGAACTCTCAGGCAATTGATCAGAAGACCGAGGATCGACATGTATTGGAGACGATCAAAAGTGTGGTGCAGCGCACGTTGGCCCATATCGAACAGCAACAACTGGGGGCAACGGAAAAACCCGTTGATCCGGATGTATTCCAGGCTTTTTCCCACCTGCTGATGCTGGCTGATCATCGGCGCGATGCCCGGCTCAAAGTGTACTACGCCAAAAAGGGGCGCAAGGAAGATGCTAGTAAAACGCCTCGTGTGGCCCTGCTTCTGGAAATGGACCGCATGGGGACAGTGCGCACCGATCTTTGGATGGTCGGCAAGGATCTGAACATTACCTTTTTTGTTCAGACACCGGAAATCAAATCAGCCATCAGTGCTGTCCAGGATGAAATGAAAAATGCCTTGAACGAAAAGTTTAATACGGTTGCCATAAGCGTTATCGTCAACGAAAACAAAATCGAGCAATTCGATGAAGAGGATTTATCCTTGAGTTCCCGTCGCCTTTTGGATCTGAGCATATGAAAGACAAACAACTGAAAAAAGCCGCGGCCCTGAAATACGATCAGGCCCAAAGTATGGCGCCGCGGGTGGTCGCCAAAGGCAAAGGGCATATTGCCGAGCAGATTATTCAACTGGCCCGCGAAAACGATGTGCCCATGGTCGAGGACCGCAACCTGGTCAATGTGCTGGAGGCCCTGGAACTGGAATCGGAAATTCCCGCTGAACTTTACCAGGCCGTGGCCGAAGTACTGGTGTTTAT
>Ga0272444_10002771_pt1 | contig 16056 bp, 11 predicted proteins | sample SSMForm13_FD_201033 | JGI IMG/M metagenome (GOLD analysis project Ga0272444, IMG submission 201033) | Marine sediment archaeal communities from Little Sippewissett salt marsh, Falmouth, MA, United States - SSM-Form-13 | ecosystem: Environmental > Aquatic > Marine > Wetlands > Sediment ...
ACCCAGGCGGCCATCGTAGAAAAAAACGATTTTAGAGGCTGTTTTTTCGAGTATTCCCAATCATAGGCGGCCATTTAAAAAGTAACAGATAGAAAGAAATCGTGCAACCAGTGGGCATATGTCCCTTCGCTGCACTAAAGAAACGAAAACTGGTCTTCAGATCTGTTTGTGATATTCTAAGATTTGATTGCTTTGCGCCGGCACAGAGTGTAATACTCTATCACAACGTTGGACCGACTAAAGATAGATAGTTCCAATAGCCGCCAGACCTGGCTGTCGCCGATACCAGTAAATGAGAATTTAGCCACGGTGGAAGACCAATGAGAAAAAAGCTTGCCTTAACCCTTTGCCTGCTGCTTTTATTTGGTTCCGTGGCCTGCACAGCCTCCGCAAAAACTGAATTCGCTCCCGACACCGGAAACAACTTCGCCCTGGATCTGTATGGTCTATTGTCAAAGACCAATGGCAACCTGTTTTTTTCACCGGCGAGCATCCAGACCGCCCTGGCCATGGCCTACGCCGGCGCAAAGGAACAAACGGCCATACAGATGGCCAAGGTTCTGCATTTTGGCAACGCCGGTCAGGGAATCCACTCGGAAATCCAATCCCTGCTGCAACAACTCAACGCCCCACGGATGATAAGATCCTACGAACAGGTCGGCGATGAGATCAAAACGGTCGAAAAACCCGCGTATGAACTGGTTATCGCCAATGCGCTTTGGGGGCAGCAGGGCTATCCCTGGAAACAGAAATTTTTGAGCCTAACCAAATCCAAGTACGGTGCAGGCATGCGTGAGGTCGATTTTGCCAACCAGCCGGAAGAAGCCCGCAACACCATAAACAGCTGGGTTGAAGAGAAAACCCGGGATCGGATCAAGGATTTGATTGCCAAAGGCGCCATCAGTCCCATGATACGCCTGATTCTGACGAACGCGATCTATTTCAGAGCTGCTTGGGACAACAGATTTCCCGACCATGCAACCCAGGAGATGCCCTTTCATGTTTCCGGATCCAGCCAGGTTCCTGTATCGATGATGGTCCAGAAGAATGATTTCCGTTATATGGAAACCGAGCGCTTTCAGGCCCTGGAGATGCCTTATAAGGCCAACGAACTGTCCATGATCGTGTTTTTGCCAAAAACCGTTGACGGTCTCGTGGATTTAGAAAAATCCCTGTCATCCGCGAAATTGGATGGCTGGATGGCAGCCCTTCGTCGCGAAGAGGTCAAGGTGTATTTTCCGAGGCTTAAGATTACCAGCAGCTTCAGTCTATCCAATATTCTAAAAGCCTTGGGCATGGTGGATGCACTCTCGCAGACGTTGGCCGATTTTTCAGGCATGACTACAGCGGAAAGGATCTTCATTTCCGAGGTCATTCACAAAGCATTCGTGGCCGTCGACGAAGACGGGACCACGGCCGCAGCGGCAACCGCGGTGATGCTGGGAGCTACCGCAATGCCCATGCCCAAACCGGACCCCAAGGTTTTCAAAGCTGATCACCCGTTCCTATTCTGCATTCGCCACAACCCCTCCGGAAAAATCCTGTTCATTGGCAGGTTGTCAGATCCCAATACCAACTAAATAATCGTCTTTGCCGATACCTCCAAGCCTAAAGAAAAAGGCTACAAACACCGATATTAATTGTTGATGCAACGCTGTTTTTTACTGAAGAGACGGTAAACGGTAAATCCCTTCACTCAAATTAGGTGCCGAAAGATGATCAAGGCATTTGCAATAACGGTAATGGCCGCCTGGGTGGCCTTTGGAAATGCGGTGCATGCCGAAACCATCCGTTTCGCACCGCTGCCTATGGAAAACCGGGAAACCGTGGTCAAACAATTCCGGCCCATGACCACCTTTTTGGAACAGCGTCTTAACCTGATCATCGATTATGTCTACTCGGACAATTATGCCGATATCCTGGCCAAGTTTCGCCAGTCAACGGTGGATGTGGCCTACCTGGGACCATTGCCTTACGTGGAACTGCGGGCATCTTATGCCCAGGCTCAACCCATGGTTCATTTCAAGGAAAAGTCAGGTAATACGACATATACCTGTGCACTGATTACGGTGCCGGATGCCGATTTTCACCTCCAGAACGCAAACCAGAGGAAGATCGCTCTGACCCAGCCGCTGTCCACTTGCGGATATCTGTCGGTCAGCGGTCTGATGCGAGCCCATGGCAGTTCCCTGGGTAACAATTACTATCGCTATGTGGGCAAGCACGATGCTGTGGCTTTGTCTGTCATCCGGGGGGAATTTGACGCTGGAGGGGTGAAAACCGCCATTGCCCGTAAATATGCCCATCTGGGGCTGCAGATTTTGGTCGAGACACCGCCACTGCCTTCTTTTGCCTTGGTGGCCAATACCAGAACGTTGTCGCCTGAACTGATATCCAATATTTGCCAGGCGCTGATTGCCTTGGTCCCTGATGGGAAAGACAGCGCACTGCTTGCATCCTGGGGAGATAACATCCGCTTCGGCGCTGTAATGGCCAGCGATGATGACTATCAGGTGGTGCGGGATCTTTTGGCCGACGCGGTCATTCCCAACAAGGGGAATTTCTAGTGCCTCGCTTATTGCAACGCCTGCTGGACAATGCTGTATTCATGTTCCTGGTGCTGAGCCTGGTGACCGTCGGATTGGGCTTTTTTTTGCATTATAACCGGCTGGCCCAACAAAACAGCCATTTTTTTCAACACCAGGAAGTCCTATCCACAGCCTACAAGGCCAGTCTGCAGACCTATCGGCTGGCCATGGATTCCTTTTACGCCAATACGATCAGCCGTCCGGAAATCGCCGCGCTTTTTGCTGAGGGGATCAATGCTACGGACAAGGCAAAACAGGATCTGGCGCGGGGACGGTTGTATCGTCGGTTATATGCGCAATACGCGTCCATGAAGTCCCATAACTTGGTGCAACTACATTTTCATACAACCGATGGCAAGAGTTTCCTGCGTTTCCACAAACCAGACCGCTATGGGGATTCGTTGATGGACATTCGGCCTTCTGTTCATGCGGTCAACGAAAAACAACAGCCGGTTTTTGGATTTGAAGCCGGACGGGTCCGTTCCGGCTTTCGCTATGTCTACCCGATTTTTTGGCAGGCAAAGCATGTGGGCTCCGTGGAGGTCAGTGTTACGATAAAGGCCATCCGGGACGTTATGGCGGAATTGGATCCTCGCCAGGAATACGCCTTTGTGCTCAGCCGCCAGCTTACCGAGCCCATTATTTTCCCTGAACAACGCTGGCTGTATCGACAGTCCGATCTTCATCCGGATTTCATGGTCGAGGATGCCGATGCCTTGCTGCCTGACAGCCCGCCACCCCTTTCGTCAGCGGCGGTGATGCTTAACCGCCGCCTCGCGCGCAACGCGATGGTTCAAGATGTCATGAAAAAGGGAGAGGCCGTTACCGTCAGTACGTTTGCCGGTGGGCAACCCTATATTATCTCTTTACTGCCGATTCACGATTTTTTACACCGGGTGGCCGGTTATCTGATTGCCTATGCACCGGATCCGGTATTGGTCGAGCACCAGCAGGAATTTTTCATTTACATTGCCACTGCCGGCGCCTTTATCGGAATGATCAGTGCGCTTTTAATGGGGCTGCGCCGGCGCACGATCGCACTCAGCCAGGAGCAGCATAACCTGAAAGTCATGAACGATACCCTGGCCGAAGGGGTCTATGTGTCTGATCGAAACGGCCTGATTCTGCGTATCAACCCCGCGGCTTGCCGGATGCTGGGGTATGCGCCTGACGAATTGATTGGCCAGCCGGTGCATGACCGTATTCATCGCCATGCGCAAAATGAGTATGTCGACAAGCATGACTGTCTTTTTTACCACCACGTAAGCCAAGCCCAACACCATGATGGGGAAGAACTTTTCCAGTGCAAGGATGGACGCGTGTTGGTGGTTGAGGTGGCCAGCCGGCCGATTTTTTCTCAGCGTCGTTGGATCGGATCGGTAACGGCGTTTCATGATATTACCGAACGCAAACTTACGGAAGAAGCGCTAAGAAAGAGTGAAGAGACCGCCCGTAAACTGTCGACAGCGGTGGAGCAGAATCCAGCCAGTGTCATCATCACCGACCTTGATGGAACCATCGAATACGTCAATCCCAAATTTGTGGAGAAAACCGGTTATTCTGCCGACGAAGCCATCGGTCAGAATCCGCGCATTCTTCAGGCCGGTACGGTGTCCAAGTCTGTTTACAAGCAAATGTGGACCACGATTTCGGCGGGCAAGGAGTGGAAGGGGGAATTGCACAATCGGCATAAGAACGGTGAACTGTTCTGGGAATCGGTCTCCATTTCCCCCATTCGGGATGAAAAAGGCCTGGCGACCCATTATCTGGCCATAAAGGAAGATATCACCGAGCGCAAACGCATGGAAACGGAACTGCGCGAAAAGGAGCATATCCAGCGCACATTGATGGAAAGTCTGCCCGTCGGGTTTATCATCATCGATGCCAAAACGCGTGTTATCGAACGGGTCAATCCAACGGCGGCCAAGCTGTTCGGGGCCCCCATGGACAGGATTGTCGGGAATCGCTGCCAACAGTTCATGTGTCCGGCCGATGAAACGTCCTGCCCGATTCTGGATCTTAAGCAGACCGTTGACAGTTCGGACCGGGTATTGATCCGGCATGATGGAGAAAGAATACCGGTGTTAAAAACAGTCACCCGTATATTTATCCAATCAGAAGAAAAATTGCTGGAATGCATTATCGATATCCGCAGCCGGATTGCTGCAGAGAAAGCCCTTAAAGAGGCCAACCAGCAGCTGACGGCCGCCATTGCCCAGGCTGAGGCGATGGCTGAGAAAGCCGACGCCGCCAATCGATCCAAAAGTGTGTTTCTGGCGAACATGAGTCACGAAATTCGTACACCGCTGAACGCCATTTTGGGGTATTCGCAATTACTCCAGCAGGATCTATCTTTAGGGCCGGACCATCTCGAGCAAATTCGAACCATTAATCGCAGTGGTGACCATCTGTTGGAACTGATCAACGGCATTTTGGAGATGTCCAAAATCGAGGCGGGACAAATCAAAGTCAATAACGAGTCCATGGACCTGGCCCGTTTGATCGAAGACATCAACTCGATTTTTCAGCTCTCCTGCCAGAGCAAAGAGATAAGCTTGAAAACTGAAACCGACAGCCAGTTGCCTGACAGGATTATTGCCGATCACGGAAAGATTCGCCAGATTTTAATCAACCTGATGTCCAATGCGGTCAAGTTTACCAGTCAAGGCGGCATCACCCTTCACGCGGCCGCAACCGTGGATGGTGGGCAGCGATGGATGGTGGGCATCGATATCATTGACAGCGGACATGGTATTGCCGAAGACGAACAGGGGCGGCTTTTCCAGGCGTTTGAGCAGACTGAAAGTGGCCAGAAGGCCTCCGAGGGAACGGGTTTAGGACTTTCCATCAGTCGCGCCTATGCCAGGGCCATGGGGGGAGACCTGCAATTGGTAAAAAGCGGGATAGACGAGGGCTCTGTCTTTCGCTTAACCTTTCCGGCCGGCAAGATCGATAACGCCCAATGGGATGTTGAAAAAGGTTCATCACAACAAATTATCACTGGATTGATGCCGGGGCAGCCGGTACTGCGGACGCTGATTGTTGAAGATGATCCTGTGAGCAGCAAATTATTATCCAAATTACTTAAAAAAGTGGGATTTGATGTTTATGTGGTCAAAAGCGGCGAAGCGGCCCTGGATATGCTGGAACAGGTTGCCCCACAGGTGGTCTTGATGGACATCGTCATGCAAGGCATGGACGGTTACGAGACCGCACGGCGCATCCGCGAACTTCCCACCGGTCAGCGCCTCAAGATCATTGCCGTCACCGCCAGCGGGATCAACGTGGATGAACTGCGCCATCAGGCGGACGCCGTGGGAATTGACGCACTGGTGGTGAAACCCTTTAAAATCGGAGATATTCTCAATCATATTCAATCGCTTTGTGGGGTGATGTACACGGTTGAAACGCGGTTCGAGTCCGCCCCGGTTGAGCCTGAAAGGCAACAACCAGACAGTGCCGGCCATGTCGCGCTGCCTGGCGATTTGCGTGAAGCGCTCAGATCCAGTGTGGAACTGGGCGATATGGTGGAATTCAACCGCCTGGTTGAACAGGTGGCAACGAATGACAACGGCCTGGAACGCCAACTTGTGGAATTGGCAAATCAATACGACTACATCAAACTGCTGGAACTGCTCGAAGCCTCGCCTGTGCCGGCAGAACAAGGATGAATCATGCAATCCGAAAACATCATGATCGTTGACGACACACCTGAAAACCTCCAGATACTCAGTGCCATGCTTGGGCGCAAAGGGTACATGGTCTCTGCTTTTCCACGGGGTAAAATGGCCCTGGCGGCAGCGCAGCGCAAGCTGCCGGATTTGGTCTTGCTGGACATCAACATGCCGGAGATGAATGGGTATGAGGTGTGTGAAAGCTTCAAATCAACGCCTAACTTGAAAGATGTGCCGATTATTTTCATTAGTGCGCTGAGCGATACCGATGATAAAGTGCGGGCGTTGAAGTGCGGCGGAGTGGACTATATTTCCAAACCCTTCCAGATGGAAGAAGTGTATGCCCGGGTGGATACCCATCTGCAATTGCATAATGCGCGAAAGGTCATGTACCAGTTTAACGAGCAGCTCAAGGCCAAGGTGGCCCAACAGGTTGAGGAAATCAACAGCGCCCAGTTGGCCATGCTTTTTGCTTTGGCCAAATTATCCCATACCCGTGATGATGATACCGGTCTTCATCTGGAACGTGTGCAAAACCTATGCAAACTGCTTGCTTCCGCCCTTGCCGAGACACCTTCATTTATGTATAAAATTACGCCTGAGTTTATCACTACTATTTTTCATACCAGCCCGCTGCATGATCTGGGAAAGGTGGGGATTGTCGACGCAATTCTGTTAAAGCCCGGCAGATTGACCGATGACGAATTTGAAACCATGAAAACCCACACCACCATTGGGGCCGAGACGCTGGAGTCGGTGCACAAGCAATACCCGAAAAATGAATTCATCAAAATGGGGATTGAAATTGCCAAATACCATCACGAAAAATGGGATGGTAACGGTTATCCGGAAGGCCTGTCCGGTGAGTCGATTCCCTTGAGCGCCCGCATCATGGCCCTGGTCGATGTCTATGAAGCCCTTCGGGCCCGTCGGCCTTACAAAGAGCCATTTCCCCATGAAAAATCCAAAGCCATCATCATCGAGGGTAGTGGGACGCATTTTGAACCGAAAATTGTCGACGGGTTTCTCAGTATCGAGGCGGATTTCGAAAACTTCTATGATTCCATGGTGGACGAATAGCAAATTCCACCTCAGGAAGACTCATCACCATCCCCTACTTTAAAGCTGCCAACAATGGTCTTGAGCTCTCCGGCCATCCGGCGTAGATTTTCGGCGCTGCTTCGGACCTGGTCGCTGTTGCCTGCGATTCCGCTTGAACTTTCATTGACCACAGCGATATCGTTGGAAATTTCCGTAGCCACGGTGGAGCTTTGGTTGACGTTTTGGTTGACTTCCTGAACGCCCTGGGATGCCTGGGCGATATTGGATGCAATTTCGCTTGTCGCCGTGGATTGCTCCTCCACGGCCGTGGCAATGGTTCCCACAATTTCATCCACCCGTTGGATCACTTCAGAAATTTCACTGATGCCTTTGACGGTGCCGTCGGTGCTGCCCTGGATGTTTTCGATTTTCTCCTTGATTTCCAGGGTGGCCGCCGAGGTCTGCTTGGCCAGTTCCTTGATCTCATTGGCCACCACGGCAAAGCCCTTGCCCGCTTCACCGGCTCTGGCGGCTTCAATGGTGGCGTTGAGGGCCAGGAGATTGACCTGCTCGGAGATTTCAGTAATCGTTTCCACCACCTTGCCGATGCCCATGGCCGCCTGATTCAACGTGTCCATCTGGCCCGAGGCCATATCCGCCTTTTGGATTGCCTGATCAACAACGCCTCTGGCCTTTTCGGCATTCTGGGCGATTTCGTGGACCGTGGCGCTCATTTCTTCGGTGGCCGTGGCAACGACATTGATATTGGTGGTGGACTCTTCCATGGCGGCGGCCACACTACTTAAATTGGCGCTCATCTCTTCGGCGGCTGCCGACACATTATTGGCTCGGGCAGAGGTGTCACCGGCGCCTTCCGACAACTGGATCGCGATCTGGGAAAAGTCCTCGGACGCAGTGTTGATGACGCGGGTATTCTCGGCGATTTTTCGCATCATTGACTGGAGCTTGTCGAGAAAGGTGTTGAACCAGCCGGCCAATTCACCAATCTCATCCTTTTTTAAAACATCCAGGCGCTTGGTCAGGTCCCCCTCGCCTTGGGCGATGTCTTTGAGCATCAACACCGTACGGTTGATGGGCCCGGTCACGGAGCGGGCACTGAGAAACAGCGGGACGATGATCGCAGCCAGCAGGGCCACGCACAAGATGGCGATTCCCGATTGGATTTGATTGACCCTGGCGTACAGATGGCCGGCATCATAACCATACACCAGAACGCCGATCTGCTTTCCGCTGAAATCCTTGATCGGCGATACCGTGGTAAAAAAATTGCCGCTCCGGATGGATTGCATCCCCGCCTGTCCCTGAGCAAGCAGATCCGTGGTTACGATGATGTCGGTAATTTTTTTATTGGTTGAGGAGATAAAAACAAATTGATTGCCGATAACCGGGTTTTTCCCAGGATCCTGAAGGCGGGTCGCAATGGGCAGGAAGGCCTTGTTCATGTAAACGGCAATATATTCCTTGTCATTGCTGACACTGAACTTGACCAGCGGATCATACGTGGACAGCGCCTCCACAGATCCTAAAAACTTGCCGCCATCAGAAATCACGGGGGCGATCCCACGAATGGCAAAACCGCCTCGGCCAATTTCAATACCTTTGATTGGCTGATGGCTGCCGCTACTGATGGTCGCCACGGTGTCGCGAAATGTGCTCAGGTCATCGCTTTTATTCTGACCTTTTTTCCACAGGCGCAGCAGGCTTCTGGCGGGCGGGACATGAAAATGGATGCGCAGGTTCGTGCCCGGATAGGTCTCGCGGTAACCTTTTTCAATGGATTCAAAATAGTCCCGCAGTTGCTGCCTGGCGGTTTCCATATTCGGGTCATCCGCATTGTTGAGATTGCCCTGGTACGCTGTTTCATAAGCGTTCTGGACGGCTTTTGCCTGACTGAACAGAGCCGCCTGACCTAGCATCCTGTCGGCAATGCGTTTTTCGCTGCTCGTAATATCACCGAATTTTGAGCGGGCGATCTGGTGCAGGTTGTCTTCCACCATGTTGTCGACAATGGATACCGCAACAAAATAAAGGACAATGGAAAAAAGGAGGGTTGCGCTGATGGCGGGAAGTAAAATTCGGGTGCTTATTTTTTTCATATGCTTGTCCATCAATTGGTCGTTAAATCAATCAGAAATCCATTTTAAGCATAGTTCTGGATCTGTCTTACCGTGGTATTAAGTGGTACTTCGGTAGTATTAAAAAATACTTTAGTGTTAAAGCGTTAAAAGAAGTATTTATGGAAGAAAAGAAAACGACTGTTGTGGCCTGCCGGAAAACGCGGCCCACACCGAAAACGGTGCGGAAAACGCGATCCTATCGCTTACAGAAGTTCCTGCAGGAACTGGCCGGTATAACTTTTTTTGACCTCGGCGACGGTTTCCGGCGGCCCCTGGGCGACCACACGACCACCTTCCTTGCCGCCTTCGGGTCCCAGATCAATGATCCAGTCGGCGGTTTTGATGACATCCAGGTTATGTTCGATGACTACTACGGTGTTACCGCCGTCCACCAATCGCTGGAGCACGGCAAGCAGCATTTTGACGTCTTCGAAGTGCAGTCCCGTGGTGGGTTCGTCCAGAATGTACAGGGTGCGTCCCGTGGACCGCTTGGCCAGTTCGCGGGCCAGTTTGATGCGTTGGGCCTCGCCACCGGACAGGGTGGTGGCGGCCTGGCCTAATTTGATGTATGAGAGCCCGACATCCATCAGGGTATCCAGAATGCGGCGGATTTGCGGATGGTTGGCGAACAGGTCGCGGGCTTGCATGACCGACAGATCAAGGACGTCGGCAATGGAGTGATCCTTGTATTTGATTTCCAGGGTGGCCTCGTTGAACCGGCGTCCCTGACAGGTTTCGCAGGGAACATAGACGTCGGCCAGAAAGTGCATTTCCACCTTGATGTACCCATCGCCGCTGCAGGCCTCGCAACGCCCCCCTTTGACGTTAAAGGAATAGCGCCCCTTTTTGTAACCGCGTATGTTTGATTCCGGCAGTTGGGCGAAAAAATCACGGATGAAGTCAAACACTTTGGTATAGGTGGCCGGATTGCTGCGGGGGGTGCGGCCGATGGCCTTCTGATCGATATTGATGACCTTGTCCAGGTGGGACAGGCCTTTGATCCGCTTGTGGCGGCCGGTTTCAAGCAAGGCGCCGTGAAGTTTGCCGGCCAGGGCCGGGTAAAGGATCTGGTTGATCAGGGTCGATTTGCCCGCCCCGGAGACGCCGGTCACGGCCACCAGAAGGCCCAGGGGGATGTCCACCGTGAGGTTGTCCAGATTGTTTTCCACTGCTTGCTCGATGGTAATCCGCCGATTCCCACTCGCTTTGATGGTGCGGCGTTGGGGCGGAATGTCGATGCATTCCCTGTCGCTGAGATAACGCCCGGTCAGCGAGGCCTTGCGGCGCATGATCTGTTTGGGCGTGCCCAGGGCCACGATTTCTCCGCCCAGATGCCCGGCACCGGGGCCGAAATCCACGATCCAGTCCGCTGATGCCATGGTTTCGCGGTCGTGCTCGACCACGATCAGGGTGTTGCCGATGTCCCGCAGGTGGCAAAGGGTGTGCAACAGTTTGATGTTATCACGCTGATGCAGGCCAATGGAGGGCTCGTCCAGGATGTAAAGCACGCCGGTCAGTTCCGAGCCCACCTGAGAGGCCAGACGGATACGCTGGGATTCACCACCGGAAAGGGTCGGGCCTTTACGGCTGAGCGACAGGTAATCCAGCCCCACGTTGATCAGAAAACCCAGCCGGCCGCCGATTTCTTTAAGCAGTTCGTCGGCGATAATGCGTCGGTTACCGGTCAGTTTCAGGCCGGTCAGAAAATCCCGGGCTTCGCGGATGGTCATTTCAGTGACGTCGATAATGGACCGGTCGCCGATTTTTACGGCCAGGACCTCGGGTTTGAGACGCCGTCCCCCGCAGGTCTCGCAGGGACGCGTGGAAAGAAACCGGCCGTAATATTTCTTGGCCTTTTCCGACTCGGTCTGGGTATAGCGCCGCATCAGGGTATTGAGCAGCCCTTCGAAGGTGGTGGTAAAGGAACCCTGGATTTTTTCCGCATTCCAGCTGACGGTCAGCTCACGCCCACCGGAACCGTGAAGAATCAGTTGTCGCTGCCGTTTGGGCAACTTGTTCCAGGGCGTGTCCAGATCGATCCCCCACTGGGTTTCCATGGCCCGGAGTTGCTCGGCGGTCCAGGAACCGTTGAGCCGTCCTTTGCCGGTAAAATGGCCCTGCCAGGGAATAACCGCGCCTTGCCGGATACTCAGCTTGCCGTCGGCGATGACCTTATCTTCATCCATGGCCAGCCGGGAACCAATGCCGTTACAGTCCGGGCACATGCCCAAAGGTGAATTAAATGAGAAAATCGGTGGGTCCAGCTCCGGGTAGGCCACGCCGCAACACGAGCGCGCTTCGCTCATGGGAATGTCGCCACTGTCCATGCGGTGTACAATGATGCGGCCTTCACCCAGCTTCAACGCGGTTTCCACAGAGTCGGTGAGCCGCTTGCGAAAATCCGCCGAACGGGCCACTTTCAGGCGGTCCACCACGGCCTCGATGGTGTGCTTTTTGTACCGCGCCAGACTTTGCACCGACTCGATCGGCTGCACCACGCCGTCCACGCGCAGGCGGGCAAATCCCTGTTGCTGGAGCCGGGCGATCACCTCTTTGTGCTCACCCTTGCGATTGTCGATCACCGGTGCCAGGATGAGAATTTTTGTCGCTTCGGGCATTGTAAGGATACGCTCGACCATGCCCTGGGCATCCCCCGTGCCAACCGGCTTTTGGCAGTGGATACAGGTCTGCTGGCCGATGCGGGCGAACAGCACCCGCAGGTAGTCGTATATTTCGGTGATGGTGCCCACCGTGGAACGGGGATTTTTGCTGGCCGATTTTTGCTCGATGGAGATGGTCGGTGACAGCCCACGGATGGTATCGTAGCGCGGTTTTTCCATCTGTCCAATGAACTGGCGGGCATAGGCCGACAGGGATTCAACATAGCGGCGCTGCCCTTCGGCAAAAATGGTGTCAAAGGCCAGACTGGATTTTCCCGATCCGGAAACGCCGGTAAAGACAATCAGTTTCTTTTTGGGCAGGCTCACGTCAATATGTTTGAGATTATGCTCGCGGGCCCCCCTGACCTCGATCGTATCCAGTTCGATGGTTGAGCGTTTTTTGCGTTGCCGGGGCGCTACCACCGGGGCGATGCCGTTGGGACGATTCTTCATTTGCTGCTTTCCGTGCGTGTCTTGAATGTTCACGATCGCTTGATCTCAACTGATTTGGCGTTATACCGGGTGCCGCAGGTTTCCCATGGGCCGATAAACCGGTTGCCAAATAAGCGCTGGTTGTCATAGAGTCCGTAAAAATAAGTCCCGATCCCCGCTTTGTCTATGATAGTAGTTTAATGCAAAGCGGTTCTCCAGAGAGCTTACGTTTGAGACCAAAAGCTCCTGACAATGTTGTTTTGTAAAAGTGTTAAGTGTGAAGTAGTGGATCGGATCTGATTTTATATAGGAATCGATAGGATGCCTTTCCTTAACACTTTAAACTTAACACTTAACACTGGCCCATCGATCAGTTAAATTCATGATGAACCGGATAATTTTAAAAGGGCGTTGTTATGACGCAGATCGCTGACGAATCGGTTTATGATCAGACCTATCGGTATTACCTGGACCAATTGAAAAACAACCCCTTGAAAGAAAAAGCGGATGTGCTGGGGATCACCATTGAAGGCGAAACTGTGGTGGTGCCCTATTTCAGTCATCCGATCCGCTTGACGCCCGACGGACTGTTGGATGAAAACGGACTGCGGCCTGATTTTTCCGACTGTGTGGTGATCTGCCGGTACCTGATCATGGCGCCGGCGGTCGAACCCAAAGACAGAACCTGGGTGGCCTATCGTGATTTTCCCGATGCCGGGCCGTTGACGGTATTCTGGCGGGATACTGTGGAGGCGCCAATCGCGCAGACCTTTGGCGGTCATCTCGACAAGCTCGATATGGCTTGCAATGACTTGGGGGGTGATTTGCCGGACATGGATATTTCCTGCGACCTGTGCCGACGTTTTCTGCCCCTGCCCAACATGCCCCTGCTGTTGGTGTTCAACGATAGGGATGACGAATTTCCGGCTACAGCCTCACTGCTGTTCGAAAAGCGCGCCGCCAGCTATCTGGATGCGGAGAGCCAGGCCATACTGGGCCATGCATTGACTCAACGGTTATTGTTCGTAAAATAGATCAGCTATTGGAAATGCGGGAGAGGATTTTTTTCTTGAGGCGTTGAAACCAGTTTTCTTCCCCTTGCTTTTCATTTTCGGAGATAATGCAGGCGCGTTCAAGAAAACGACCGAATTTTGAATTGATTTTACCGAACTGGACAATCCTGTCGATGGAAAGCAGGTCTTGCATGGTTGGCAGGGGCATTTGTATGTCGGATTCCCGGCGGATGGTTTCCATGGTGACGGAGAGGGCATAAATGGTTACATCCTCGGCCAACTCATCCGATGAGATCTCGATGCCTTGGCCCTGGCTATGCCTGAGGGCCTCATGAACGCAGGCAACCAGAACCGGGTCCCCCGTATCCAGTGTCGAGGTGCACTGGTCAACGGCGAAATTCCTGTCGAGAAAATCGTCGCATAGTTTTTGGATCGTTTTCAGCCAGAAATGATCTAAATTTTGCGGTAAAATAGCGCCTGGACCGCGGGAAAGGACTTCATTGGAGAACTTGGACAGCAGCATGCAAATGACTCCTTACACTCCGTCCATTAACTGGACGGACATATCTAATATATTTTGAACCGATACGGTTCTACCATACTTTGCCTTTTCTGCCTACCCCTGTAACAAATTGCCAGCAATTGTAATTATGCCGCATCGAACTTTCCGACTCACTGTCCAGTATGCATGTGCTGTCATCCACTGGTGAGAAGACGTACAGGTTGATGCTGCCCGGAGGCAGGCCGCCGGCTTCGGCACCGGTGGTCTCATCAAGATCGATGCTGTCGTGGACCCCGTCCAGTTTGCGCGGGAGCAGAAACACCGACACCGTGTCACCATCGGTCAGCGCGTAGCTGGATATCAGTGGGATTTCCTTGCCATCGGTAGCCATGGTCGGTTGCTGGTTATGAATCGTTGCCAGCATGGTTTGACCGGGTGCATAACGATTCCTTAACTTCAGTCAGGGCCAGCCAACCGGGGTAAGCACTGAATCCGCAAGCCTTGGGCAGGGTGTGGGAAGACCACCATTTGCCACTGGAAAAGCCTAAATAGCACTGGTGCTGGTATCCGTCCACGGTGTGCTCTGGCTGACCGCCGCGTACGTGTTGCTGTTGAGAAACATGAAGCGCACGTTGCCGTTATCGCCGAGGCCCTCCTGGCGCATCCACACCGACACCCGGTAGGCGGCGCAAGGCTGCAGCTGGCTGTACCACTGTCCCTGGTCGTCATCGCACTTGTAGTACACATATTGTCCCATTCGAACCAGTTGGACCCGGCCCGGTCGATGCGAATGAATTTGCGCAGCATCATCGGCTCGAATCCGCTGTTCCAGACGTGGTTGTTGATGGCAAAATTGGTTCCGCCGGCGATGGTGGTCAGATTGGCGCCGATGGGCTCGACATTTTGCGTTAAAACGGTGTCGGTTACCCGAATGTCCGCTGGTGCAAAGGGATCGGCAGCATACGGCGATCCCGCAGTCACAAGGGGTGCCATCAGGGCCAAGAAAAACAAAACAAATGGGTTGAAGAAAGGGAAAATGCTGTCATGCCGCCGAGCCCGGAATGAATTGCGCATTCACACCTCGTTTGCCATATCAGAATCAGTTATCGGTCAGATGAAGAGAGTTATCGCCGGCGTCCTGCACGGTATTGTTTGTGTAACGGCTTGAACCGTCTATACCGGTTGAAAAACCATTCGTTTCTCACTGTTATTGTAGTGGACCATCCTGGCTTTGAGCGTCCGTTCTTCCCCAAAAATGTTGACCAGATGCATTCCTTCGGCCACTTCTTCGATCAAATCCACATTTTCGAGGATTTTCTCTTCCACGCCGTTATTGAGGATAAATACGTTGACGTCACACATTGTTAACCTCCTTTGGTGGGTTGTTATGTAAACTTCAGTTGGAACGTGTTTCGCTTAATGGATGACGATTGTATATCGGTTGAATCCAGACTCGTCAATGTGGATAATCTATTACCCATCGTGAAATGGCTAATTTGCCTGTTTCTGGACGAGCACTAGTCATGTCGCCAATAAAATACGCAAATGGATTGCTCACCCTATCATATCCGTCTTGATGGCAATTGCCGGTTGATTGTTGTCCTAAAATGGATATTATGAGCAGGCATTTCAATCCATTTCTTTAAAATTAACCGTGCATAGATGTGATCAAAGACACCAAAGATGCTTAAACAGTCTGTTAAACAAGCCGTCATTATCCTTGTGGTTGCCAGTGTCCTCGGCCTTGTCGTGTATGGGGTCCGGCCCGATAAGATTACTAAGCCGGTCGGGATCGAGGACCCCGATCAGCAATCGTTGGCGGTGGAAGACCAACAGGTTGCCGATATTCCTATCGACCAGGCCTTTGACCTGTTTCAAGCCAACAAAGCGATTTTTATCGATGCGCGCCATGCGGTTGATTATGCTGCCGGCCACATTAGTGGGGCGATTCACCTGACCACTGATCAAGCCGAATCCTGGCTTTCTGATTTTATCGCCACTACGGATC
>Ga0272444_10002772_pt1 | contig 16046 bp, 16 predicted proteins | sample SSMForm13_FD_201033 | JGI IMG/M metagenome (GOLD analysis project Ga0272444, IMG submission 201033) | Marine sediment archaeal communities from Little Sippewissett salt marsh, Falmouth, MA, United States - SSM-Form-13 | ecosystem: Environmental > Aquatic > Marine > Wetlands > Sediment ...
CTAATTAACTATGTCAATAGCTATGATGAAAAGTGCATTTTCTGATTTTTCAAAATCACGAGATCGAGGTTTTCTTTACAATTGCTTTATTGCGGCTGATAAAGGCATTGTCCCTCGCCATATACGGCCACCGGGAATGCGGTCAGGTCAATGGGGTCGCCGTTCCAGCAGGTGAACGACGCCCAGCGGCCTTTTCTGAGTGTACCTACTTTTTTGTCGATGCCCAAAAATTCGCCATTTTTGCGGGATATCACTTCGATCGCCTGCTGCTTGGTATACCCGCAGCGAATCAACCAGCGGGTGGTGAGCAATAGGTTGCGCGCGGGAATCACCGGATGGTCGGTAATCAGGCCGAAAAAGACCTTTGAGTCGATCAAATGGCGCAGATTGCGCCAGTTCTCGTGGCGAAGTTCCACCTTGTATGCGAAAGAGTCCAGCGGACCATCGGCAACCGGTATTTTTCGTCGCTTCAGTTCGGTGAAAATGTCCGGCTGATGAACATCTGCCGGGGCATCCACCTGAATGATTGCAAATCCAGAATTAATCCTTTACCCTGAAAATGATTATGGAAAGGAAACAACAACAAATAATTGCCATGCAAAACGGGACAGACGATTGGTATCGAACCTTGTTTGAGCATACCGGTACCGCCATTGTTGTGCTCAACGCCGATATGTCTGTTTTTTCCTTCAACAGTGAGTTCGGGCGGCTGTCCGGTATCGGCAAGATGCGCACCGACAAGCCAATCCTTTTCCTTGATCTAGTGGCGCCGGAGGATCGTGAACGATTGCAGTACTATCACGATCAAAGACGCCTGGACGGGGGGCAGGCACCGGCTGAATACAACTTTCAATTGCTATGTGGTAAGAAAAACCAGCGTCTGATCAATGTGAGCGTGGATATGGTTCCCGGTACCGATAAGAGTATCCTGTCCCTCATTGATATCACCGACCAGAAAAAGGCGGAGCGGGCCTTGCGGGAAAGCGAGCGCCTGATGGCGACCCTGCTGGACAATTTTCCGGGTATCGTTTACCAGTGTAAGTACGTCGATGGATGGCAGGTTCGGTTTATCAGTCCGGGATGCAAGGAACTGACCGGTTACGAGGCGCAAGCATTCACTGGGCCGCTCGATCAGGCCTTTACCCGGTTGATTCACCCCGATGATCAGCAGGTGGTCAGGCAGAAGGTTAAACAGGCCCTGCGGGAGAAAAAGAAATTCGGCGTGACTTACAGAATCCGCACCCGTTCCGGTGAAGAAAAATGGGTCTGGGAACAGGGCCTCGGGCATTATTCGGCGCAAGGCAAGGTGATTTCAATTGAGGGCTTTATTACCGACGTCACCGAGCGCAAGCACGCTGAAATGGAACTGGCCCGCGAAAACAAGAATCTGAAAACGTCCTTCAAGGATCGCTATCGACTGGGCGCCATCATTGGCCGCAGTCCTGCCATGCAGGTCGTTTACGAACAGATCGTACGTGCTGCCGGAACCAATGCTAGTGTAGTCATCATGGGAAAATCAGGCACCGGAAAGGAACTGGTTGCCCGGGCGATTCACGATTTGAGTGATCGTAAAAAAAAGGCGTTCGTTCCGGTGAATTGTGGTGCGATACCTGACAACCTGTTGGAAAGTGAATTTTTTGGCTACCAGAAAGGCGCGTTTACCGGCGCCAGCAGTGATACACGGGGGTATTTGGATGCAGCTGATGGCGGCAGCCTGTTTCTTGATGAACTGGAAGCCTTGAGTCCCATCATGCAGGTCAAACTTCTTCGCGTGATTGATGGGTACGGCTACACGCCGGTTGGCGGCAGTGAAACCAGGAAGCCGGATCTGCGTATCATTGCCGCCACCAATGTGGATCTTCAGGAACATCTCAATCAGGGGCTGATGCGGGAGGATTTTTATTTCCGGATCAATGTATTTCCGATAGAGATGCCCACATTGCGTGAGCGGCCACAGGATATTTCTCTGCTGATCGATCATTTTCTCGAGAAATTTAGCTCGGCAGACAAGCCGCTATCCATCCCCCCGGCTGTTCGGGAGGCGCTCAAGAATTATGCCTGGCCTGGCAATGTCCGCGAACTTCAAAATACGATCCAGCGGTTTGCGGCAACCGGAAACTTCAGCTTTTTCACCCCCACCGCTGCGCTTGGCGGCAACCTGTTGGAACTTAACGAATTGTCCTCCCACCCACCTTCCTCTGGCCTTCATTCGGAAATGGAGGCCTTTGAAAGGCAGGTCATTTTAAAGGTGCTGGAACATAATCGCTGGCGTCGTGGACAGTCGGCGGCCATGTTAAAAATCGACCGCAAAACCCTGCTGAGAAAGATGAAACGCTACGGAATTAAATAGGTCTATTTTGTACCATTTCTGCCCCATCTCTTATCCCATTGAAATATCAATAAAAATATAGTCTTTCACCGGAGAGGGGGCAGTGCTGCCCCATTTTTTTGATCTACGGTGGCCCTTAATCGGTTGGATTTTCCAGTAATATCTATTTGTTACCTTCTGTCTTATCTTCAATTCGAGTCCGGCGTTACTTCTGTCGTTAAAAAACTATCTGAAAAAATTATAAATACGCATTTCTTAGAGCCATGGCATGGCCATTGCTCAAGTACCCAGACACAGGCGTTCAAAAAGGCGCGTTTGCCGACCATTTTGATCGTGGCAACGATGGTGGTGAAATCGCCCACGCGATAAACCGTCTTGAAGAAAAATAAAGGCCACTGTCAGGCTTTCAATAAATAAGGAGATTAAACCATTGAATCAGATCATCGAGATTACTCAGCTGACCATGCGACGACTGCTCAATTATCAGCGCGTTACAGAAAACAATGCTAGTACGGCCAATCGGCGCCAGTGGGTGGACATGACATTGGAAACCATGCGACATGCCCAAAAAACCGGACAGACGGCCTCGCACATCAGGGCGACGGTCGACTATGCCGGTTATCTGTTCCGGGTTCAGAATAACCTGACGGCCTACCGTCCGTTTTACGCTGACGGTCATTTGCACAATGCACTGGTGAACTTAATGAACACACTGGCCATCCCCATTGACATGGTGGACCTTGAGGATTGTGTTCAGGACAACACCGAAGGCAACAATCCGGTTGAACCGGTGACCACGCCACGAACACCGTTGGTTTTGGTCGCATCCAACGACAATGGCAAATTCCGGTGCTACCGGTAGTGGATTCCGCTACCTGGCCGATTGTATATGGAAACGTAAAAATTGCGTTTTTTACCTGCGCCCTAAGAATGAAGGGAAAAGGCCCCTCATTTTATTGGTCGTCGACTTTTTTTTAGCCGGCCGCTGGTATATATAAGCGGGTATGGACCTTTTTGATCAACAGGCAAAAGCCAGCACCGACCATCAACGGCCCCTGGCCGAGCGCATGCGCCCCCATCGGCTTTCCGATGTTTTCGGGCAGGATGATGTCACCGGCCCGGGCAGCCTGGTGCGCCATGCCATCGAGAACGACCGCATTTTTTCCATGATTCTATGGGGGCCACCAGGATGCGGCAAAACCACCCTGGCGCGGATTATTGCCCGTGAGACCGAGTCGCATTTCATCCATTTTTCAGCGGTCCTTTCAGGGGTCAAGCAGATCCGGGAGACCATCGAGGACGCCAAAAAACAACGCCAGTTTCAGCGCCGGCGCACGGTTTTGTTTGTGGACGAGATCCACCGTTTCAACAAGGCCCAGCAGGATGCCTTCCTCCATCATGTGGAATCCGGATTGATCACCCTGATTGGTGCTACCACCGAGAACCCATCGTTTGAAGTGATTTCAGCGCTGCTCTCCCGCTGCCGGGTGATCATCCTCAATCTGTTGGACGAGGCGGCACTGGGCCAGGTGATTGATCGGGCCCTGGCAGACGAACAGGCCGGTCTAGGCGGGCTTGGACTGCATCTTGCCGGAGAAGCAAGGGCGTATTTGGTCAATATTTCCTCCGGTGATGCACGCAGCGCCCTAAACAACCTGGAGGTGGCCGCGACCCTGGCATTGGCCGATCCCAGGGAACAAGCCCAGGAAGAACGGACCATCACCCTGGCCCATGTGGAAAAGGCCCTGCAGAAAAAGGCGCTGCTTTACGACAAGCATGGCGATGAGCATTTCAACCTGATTTCCGCCTTTCACAAGAGCCTGCGGGGCAGTGATCCCGACGCGGCATTGTACTGGCTGGCGCGCATGCTCGAGGCCGGTGAAGATGCCCTTTATGTGGCCCGCCGCATGGTGCGTTTTGCCTCCGAGGACGTGGGCAACGCCGATCCCTTTGCCCTGCGCGTCGCCCTGGGGGCCGTGGAATCCTTTCGTTTTCTGGGACACCCGGAAGGGGATCTGGCTCTGGCCCAGGCAGCGGTCTATCTGGCCACGGCGCCCAAGAGCAACAGTGTCTACAAGGCCTGGAATGCGGCCCGTAAAGTGGCCCGGGAAAAAGGCGCTCTGCCTGTGCCGCTGCATATCCGCAACGCACCCACCCGTCTGATGAAGGATCTAGGGTACGGCAAGGACTATCGTTATGCTCACGATTCCAAGGACGGTTATGCGGTCCAGGAATATCTTCCCGATGCGATTGCCGGGCGTCTGTTTTATTCACCCACGGACAGGGGATATGAAAAGATGATTGCCGGGCGGCTGAAGCAGTGGCGGGCGATCAAGGAGAAAAAAAAGTGAGTCGATAGATTCTGTTTTTCCTTTCCCCCCTTAAATCAGAGCCTTGGAGGCAACTGTATGAATACTACCGATATCATCGTTCTGGCACTGATGGCTGTTGCAGCCATTATCGCTGCCGGCGCCTTTGCGGCCATTGCCAAATACCTGTTCGACCGTGGCCTGGCTGATCAGAAAAATCCTGCGCCGAATATTATTGAATTTTACAAGACATATATCGCTTCCACCCGGAAGGAGGCTGGCCGCATCGGGGGTGTATTCTGGGTCCATAGTGTCTTTACCGGCCTTTTCATTGCCATCGGGGTGATTTATTCGGTTGTGCGGTTTATTTTCCCGTTTCTGATGGGAACATAGGTTACTTATCGATGCGAACGATTCCAATGAGTGGCTTCAATAAGGGATGAACGGCTGCCCTATATGCCGTTCGATTGAGATTCGAAATGGACGATTTTGACGTGCTCTTTTCTGATCAGGGCGTACAGGTGGTCCCCCCGGTGAAGATCCAGACGGCGCATGGCGTGATGGGGGAGCAGCGCCTGTATGGCGATGTTGTCCACCCGCAAATCGAGTAGTGAGGACGATCCTTCGGGAACGATGTCCTTCAACGCGGCGTTTACGACATTGACCCCATTGGCATGCGCGGGTTTGCTGCGGGTGACGCGGATGTCTTCATGACGGATGGCAACATTGACCGCATCACCGTTGTGGGCCTGATCGAGACTCTCTATTACAATGCCCCCCAAATCGATGTTGGCGTTGCCGTTTTTACCGGTGACAACCGTGCCGCGATAAAATCCAGTGCCCACAAATTCGGCGACAAAACGATTTTTTGGCCGGTTGAACACCTCCTGTAGCGCCCCCATTTGTAGCAGACGACCGTCCTTGAATACGGCCAGTTTGTTCGCCAGGGCCCATGCATCGTCGAGATCATGGGTAATGTGAATCACGGTTGTGGCGTGATCCCGAATCGCCGCTTTCAGCAGCAGACGCGCCCGACGGCGTGTTTGCTGGTCGAGGGCGGAGAAGGGCTCGTCCATCAAGAGCAGGGCCGGTTCAACGATGAGCACCCGGGCCAGGGCGACCCGCTGCTGTTCGCCGCCGGACAGCGTGGTGGGTTTGCGGTGCAGCAAATGGTCGATGTGAAGGGACCCAGCCATGCGGCGAATCGCTTCGTCCATATTCTCCGGCTTGTGCTTCTTCAGCCCGTAGGCGATATTCTGATAGACCGTCATATGCGGAAGCAGCGCATAATCCTGATAAACAATGCCGATATGCCGCTTTTCAGGCAGCGCGGTGGTAATTTCTTTTCCGTCCAGAATGATCCGTCCCTGATCGGGACGCCAGAATCCGACAATGCTTTCGAGAAAAATGGTTTTGCCGGCTCCGGTCGGTCCGATGATGGACAGATAGTCTCCCCGGTCCAACGACAATGAGACGCCGTTGAGGCGAAATTCTCCCAAATTGATATGCAGATTGTCGATGTCGACGAAGCTCATATCCCGACCTCTGCTTTTTCAAAGATAAAAATGGCGATAAAAGAAACGGTTGTCAGCACAATGCCACTGGTCAGTGCCATGCCCATATTGCCGTAGGAGATGTTCAGGTAAAGGGTCATGGGCAGCACTTCGGTTTTCATATAGGTACCGCCGGCAAGGATCAGTACCGTGCCGAAGGTGCCGATGCACCGGGCAAAGGAAATGACCGTGGCGGCCAGAATACCGTTTTTGGCCAGCGGCAGGGACACATTGAAAAAGGTTTCCCGCTGGGTATAGCCCAGGGACCGGGATACGAACTCCAGCCGTGGATTGATGTAATCGAACGTCGATTTCAGGATTCGGCTGGCATAGGGCAGGGCAGTGAAAAACTGGGCCGCCACAATGCCCTGTTTGGTAAAGACCAGGTCGACCGACAGGCGCCTGAACACCTCTCCCACCAGGGTGTTGCCGAAAAGCAGCAACAGGCAAAGCCCCAGGACAAGTTCCGGGAAGGCCACCGGCAGATCCAGAATGGTTTTAACAAATCCTTTGAAGGGAAAATCAAATCGCGAAAGCGCATAACCAATGGGCAGGGCGAAAACCATGACCATCAGCGTGGAGACGATGCCCGTCAGCATGGAGAGCTTGAGCGAAAAGCGCATCTCATCGCTCCACAGATTCTTCCATACGTCTTCAAGATCCGGAACCAGAAACAACGATGCGATGGCAAACACCAGCAGGAAGGTGATAAAAAGGGAGATGCCGATACAGCTGAGTTGGAAAACCGTTATTTGGCGCAAGGTTCAAACCCCCATTCTTTCCAGATGGAAAGTCCCTCGGCGGAGGCGACGTAATCATTGAATTGAAGCGCCAAGGCCCTGTTTTGTGTCCGGGTGCAAACCGCTGTGGGAATGGTTTTGATGATGTTTCGCCCTGGGTCGATGTCGATTACCTCAATTTTTCCCTTGGCTTCGGCCCAGCTGGTCAGGTCTTTCCAGATGATGGTGGCATCCACCTGATTGAGCGCGACATAGATGAGCAGCTGGTTGACCGTCGGCGCATAGACCCTGATATTGGGCTGTACGCGGTCCCACAACTGGGCCTTGGTCAGCAGCTTTTTGGAAACGCGACCAATGGCCGGCGCCTTGGGATCACCGATCGACACCCGAACCCCTTCGCGGGCCAGATCATCAAGTCCTTTGATCTTGGCAGGATTGCCCTTGGGAACCGCAATGGCAGGCAGGTGCAGCACCAATTTTCGGATGGTCTCTTTTTCCACCCATCCGTTTTTCAGGGCATCCTGGGTATATTTTTCAGCCCCTGGAATCAATACGTCACAGGGTTGACCGGCGGCCACCATACCGAAAATTTCACCTGAGCTGCCGTAATGCACATCAATGGTCACACTATGTTGCTGCTCGAAATTTTTTCGCATGGCTTCCATCGGCTTCATCAGCCCAGCACCGCTAAAGACCATGAGATCAGCGCCCCAAACCGGAGCGGTCCCTATCAAAACAACCATCATCATTATCCAGACCCGTTTCATTGTTTTCTCCTCTGTTTGCTTTTGAGATGGTGGATCATCTGCTTGTGTACCATTTTGTTAGGCTATCGGATTGCAGCCTGCCGACGGCCGCATTGTAACCAATATCCAATGTTTTTAGGTATATGCTCATCTTGTGTCAAACGAATCTTTTTTTTTGTCTGACGATTTTTTCCATTGCCAACTCAAAATAACCAAAGATGACGACTGGCCGATTGCTTCCACTTGATTTGAATCGGCAAGAGGGTGATATCATCCGGGTTGCCGGCACTTGTCTTTATCTTCCGGTTTTGTCGTTGAGCGTTCTGTATCCAATTGTAAAATAGGTAGTTGTGATTCTAATTGCACCGGATGGCATTTTGCTATATGTAAACTAACTTTGTGTCTGCCGTTACTGCTGATAGAAACTGTTGCCTGTGTTGCGAGGCTGTGTGACTGACCCACTGTTCAATCTTTGCCAATTTGTATCAAGCCAGACCATTGCCGACATTCCCGATGCGGTTGTTCATCAGGCCAAACGCGTGCTGCGCGACACCCTGGGGGTAATGGTTGCCGGGGCCGCTTCGATGGCGGTGGGACAGGTGGCCCGACAAATGCCGCTGGGTGTTTCGAGCAGGCCATCCACCTGGCCGGGACAACATGGGGAATATCATCCGATCACGGCGGCCCTGCTGGGCGGGATGGCCGGTTCCACCCTGGAGTTCGAGGAAGGTCATGCGCGAGCCATGGGGCATCCGGCCATTCAGATCGTACCGGCGGTTGTTGCCGCGGCCGAAGCCGCCGGCCTTTCCGGCACGCGCCTGATCGAAGGCCTAATCAGCGGCTACGAGGTCGCCTGCCGCATCAGTCAGGCCTGCCACTTGCGCGAGGGCCTGCATCCCAACGGTCATTGGGGGATAATCGGCGCGGCCCTGGGGGTGGCCACCCTTTCCCGGCGATTGCCTGAAGCGCTCGTTCAGGTGGCCAATATTGCCGCCGGCCTGACCATGAATCCGTTGGTAAACAATTCCTTTGCCGGTTGCAGTATTGCCTGTACCTTTGCCGGCATGGCGGGCCAGGCCGGTCTGATGGCCAATTTTTTTTTCGATAGCGGCATGCGGGCCGAGCCCCACAGCCTGGCCATGACGTTTTCCCGCTTTGTATCCACGGATTTTGATCCGGTCGTGCTGGCAACCGATCTGGGCGCGCAATATGCCATTGGCGACAACTACTTCAAGCCGTATCCGACCTGCCGGTTCACCCACGCGGCCCTGGATGCGCTGCAACAGATTTTGGATGCACAGGTGATTGATCCTGAAACGATCGATGCCATTGAAGTGTATAGCTTCAAGGCCGCTGTGCACCCACTCACCCCGCCGACCAACCTGGAGGCCCTGCGTTTTTCCATCCCCTATCTGATGGGGATGATGCTTGCCGGCCACGGTATCGGGTTGATCGCTTTCACGGATCAGGTGCTGGATAATCCAACGGTCGCCCGGCTGGCCGCCAAGGTTCGTCTGATACTCGATCCGGCCTATGACGCCATGCGGCCCGGTCATAGCCCGGCGCGGGTCATCATTCGGCTGAACACTGGCCGTGAGCTGGCCGCCGAGGTCCTGAGTGGCCGCGGTGATCAATCGAATCCATTACCCGAGCAGGCGCTGGTGGACAAATTTCTTTCGCTGACCACGCCGGTGCTGGGCGAAGCGCGTGCCCGTCAGGTATTGGCAAAGATCGATGGGCTGGAAAACGAAGCCGATGTCCGGCAGGTCATGCGGCTGCTACGACCGGGGATTAGTCGCTCCGGCAAATGATAATACAAATTTTTCAAAATGATTTAAGTTAAATAGCGTTGAATTGAACCTCGACGGATAGTGAAAAGGAGAACCGGTAGATGAAAAAATGCTGGATTAGTTTGCTGACGGTGGTGGTCTTGGGTTTTATTTGCTCCCCGACATGGGCCGCGGATGTTGTCCGCATGCGGTTTGGTCACGTGGCGCCGCCCATGCACGCCCAGGCCAAGGCGGCTGAGTATTTTGCCCAATATGTGGAAAAAGAATCCGGGGGCCGGATCAAATGCTCGACCCATCCCCAGGGGCAATTGGGCAGCCATATCCAGATGCTCGAATCACTTCAGGTGGGAACGCTGGAAATGGTGTCCGTGGCCGGCTCGGCCCTGACCGAATTCGTTCCGGAAATCGCCCTGACGTCCATGGCTTTTCTGTTCGGCACCGAAGATGAGATGTATGCGCTGATGGCCGGCCCGGTGGGCAAAAAAATCGAGGCGGCGTTTGCGCCAAAAGGTTTGGCTTATGGCGGGATCGCCGACCACGGGTTCAAGGTCTTTCTCAATCGCAAAGGCCCGGTGACCCGCATCGAGGATATGGGCACATTCAAGTGGCGGGTGATTCCCAACGAACTGTTTCTGGACAATTACAAGGCCATGGGCGCCAGTCCAATTACGCTGCCCTGGCCCGAGGTGTTCAGCGCCCTGCAGCGCGGGGTGATCGACGGCATCGATCTTACCCCCAATGAATGCTGGGGGGCCAAGACCTATGAGGCCATCAAATACATGTCCCTGTGCAAGCTGGGCCTCAATCCCCAGGTCTATGTGGCCAGCCAGGTGTTTCTGGACAATTTGCCCGATGACCTGCGCCAGATCGTGGTCAAGGGCATGACCGAAGCAGCCAAATGGCACACGGCCAAGATTCGCCAGGAAGATGCCACCGTGGTCCTGCCTGATCTGAAAGACAAGGGCATTGTGATCAATCAGGTGGGCGATGCCGAGCTGGCACGTTTCCGAAAAGCGGTGGCCCCGGTTCATCAGAAATGGCGTGAGAAGATCGGCCCGGCGTTGTTTGACGAGGCGCTGGCTTTTCTCAAGGCCAATCGTAAATAGTGCAAAGAATCACTTGAAGGAGGGGAATCGGCGTGCAGCGTTTTTTTGCTTTTATGAACCGCGTGGAAGAAGCAGTCCTGTGCTTCATGGTGCTGCAGATGGGCCTTTCCACCTTCCTTCAGGTGATTATGCGCTACACCTTTCACTCGGCCATTACCTGGCTGGATGAACTGGTCCATGTGGAAGTGGTTCTGTTGACCTTTTTCGGCGCGGCGTTGGGCATCAAATACGGCTCCCATATCTGCGTGGATGTGATCAAAACCAGGTTGCAGGGACGCTGGCAGACGGCTGTGGAACTTTTCAATCACCTGGTGATTGCCGCTTATGTGCTGATGGTTGTCCAGTATGGTGCCGGCCTGATCCAGCGCATGACCGCCCATCCGCACTTTACGCCCACCCTGCGTATTCCCAAACACTACCTTTATGCGCTGGTGTGCGTTGGACTGGGGCTGATTTTCCTGCGCTGTCTGATCAAAAGCGGCCAGTTGATTGCTGCCTTGCAGCGCGGTAATGTCCCGGAGGGACCATCATGACAGGGTTGCTCCTCGCCGTACTGGTGCTGCTGATGGTTTTTGGGGTGCCGCTTTCCGTGGTCTGCGGTGTGGCGGCCATGGTCTGTCTGGCCCTGTTTACCCACATCCCGCCCCAGGCCGTGTTCCAGCAGCTCTACCAGGGGGCGGAGTACGATCTCTTACAAGCGGTGATTTTTTTCATTGCCGCCGGTTCCATCATGACCCATGGGAGCCTGGCCACACGGCTGGTCAATATCGGCCGCGCCATTGTGGGCGGGATTACCGGCGGGCTGGCCATCACGTCAGTGCTGATCTGTATGTTTTTCGCCGCGGTTTCCGGTTCATCACCGGCCACGGTGGTGGCCATCGGCACGATCATGATCCCGGCCCTGACCAAAAGCGGCTATGATTCGCGTTTTGCCGTCGGGCTGTTGACCTCCGCCGGATCCATGGGCATCCTGATTCCACCGAGTATTCCCATGATTATCTGGGCCGTGATCATGGGCGTGTCAGTCACCAAACAATTTGTGGCCGGAATCCTGCCCGGTTTGATTTTGGGCGGGGCCCTGATGGCCTATTCCTATTGCATGGCGCGCAAGCACAACTGGCGCACCCGGCGAAAGGCCTCTCTGGCTGAAATCAAGACCGCCGTAAAGGAAGGCCTCTTCAGCCTGATGATGCCGGTGCTGGTCCTGGGCGGTATTTACTCCGGCATATTCACCGCCACCGAGGCGGCGTCCGTGGCCTTTGCCTACGCCCTTTTTGTGGAGCTTGTCATTCACCGCAGTCTCAAACCGGGCGATCTATTGCCCGTACTGAAAGTCTCGGTACTCACGTCCACCATGCTGCTGTTCATTATTGCCAATGCATCGGTGCTCTCCTACTATTTCAGCGCCGATCAGATTCCTCAGCGGGTGGCTGAATTTTTGCTGCAGTATATCGACAACAAATACCTGTTTCTGCTGCTGGTCAATGCCGGGCTTTTAATCATGGGCTGCTTCATGGATATTGTCTCGGCCCTTCTGGTGCTGGGACCGGTCTTCATGCCGCTTTTGCAGCAGTTCGATATCGACCCGGTACATTTTGGCATTATCATGGTGCTCAACATCGAGGTGGCTTTTCTCACGCCGCCGTTTGGTGTCAATCTGTTTGTATCGTCAGGGATCACTGGAAAAGGCATTGTCGAGGTGACCCGTGCCACGCTTCCCTATCTTTTGCTCATGTGGGGGGTGCTGTTGCTGATTACTTATGTGCCGTGGTTGTCGTTGGTGCTTACACAATGGATTCAATGACCGATTGCTTGTTTGTGGGAGGAAAATAAATGCCGTTCAAGCGCTTTTCGGAAGAAGACCTCACTTTTCTCAAAACGATTCTGGATGCGGATCAAATATCCACCGGTGAGTCGAATCTGAATCTGCATTCCGCGGACCAGGCCTACCACAAGGGCTATCTTCCGGATGTGATTGTCTGGCCCCGGTCCACGGACGATGTGGCTGCGGTGATGAAAATGGCCTATGATCGCATGATTCCGGTCACCCCCTGGGGGGCGGGAACCAGTCTGGAAGGCAACTGCGTGGCCGTGCACGGGGGCATCGTCATGGATTTTCAGCAGATGGACCGCATCCTTAAAATTCGCGAGAAGGATTTTCAGGTGGATGTCCAGCCCGGTTTGACCCACAACCGGCTCAATAAGGAGATCGGGCGCTGCGGCCTGTTTTTCCCGCCTGATCCCGGCGCCGATGCCACCATCGGCGGGATGGTGGCCAACAACGCTTCCGGTATTCGCACCATCAAATACGGCGCTACCCGTGACAATGTTCTGCGACTGTCGGCCGTGCTGCCCAATGGGGAAATCATCCAGGCCGGTTCCTGCGCCACCAAAAGTTCGTCCGGTTATGACCTGGTACGCCTGTTTACCGGGTCCGAGGGGACCCTGGCCGTGATCACCCGGATCACCCTCAAGCTGGCCGGTATCCCCGAGCATTTCAGTGCCGGTGTCGCTCCCTTTGACTCGGTCGAGGCTGCTGCCGAGGCGGTGTACGATATCATGAGTTATGGCCTCACGCCGACGGCGTTAGAACTTCTCGATGCCAAGGCGATCGGCTACATCAACCGCGACGGCAGGATCCATCTTGACGAAAAGACAACCCTGTTTATCGAGTTCACCGGCTCCAATGCGGACAGCCTGGCCGAGGACATTGCCGTGGCCGAGGAACTCTGCACATCCCACGGCTGCGATGCGGTTCGCAGCGGTGTGGGCATCAAGGAACGCAATGGTCTCTGGCAGGCCCGGCATCATTTCGGGGAATCGTTGATCCGCTGCAATCCCGGCAAGGACGTGCTGCTGATGGATACAGCCGTGCCTCTGTCCCGGTTTCCGGCCATGGTTGCCTTTGCCACCCGCACGGCCGATGAGGCCGGGCTTGAAAATTGTGTGTCCGCCCATGCCGGAGACGGTAATCTGCATCTGAACATTATCGGTGACATGCAAGATGGGGATTTTGTCGACCGCCTGAATCAGGCCTATGAAAAAATTGTCTCGTTTGCGATTTCGGTTGGCGGAACTGCCACGGGTGAACACGGTGTCGGTATTGGCAAACGTAAATTCATGGCCCAGGAACACGGCCGGGGGCTGGATGTGATGCAACGGATCAAACAACTGCTGGATCCCAAGGGCATTCTGAATCCCGGCAAGATATTTCCGGATTCCGGTTTCCTATGAAGTTTGATTCGCGTTGATGACGGTGGCCAGCCGCTGAATGCCCTCTTCGATCACTGCTTCACTGCAGGCCGTGAAATTCAGCCGCAGGCTGCGCTCGCCGCCGCCTTTGGCGTGGTAGCAGGCGCCCGGCACATAAGCGACCTTGGCTTCCACCGCTTTTTCGAAAAGGACGCCGGAATCAATGCCCGAGGGCAGCGTGGGCCACAAAAAAAGCCCACCTTGGGGGGTGGTCCAGGTGACTTGGACGGGTAGGTAGGTGGTCATGGCCTGGATCATGGCATCGCGCCGTTTTCGATAAAAATCGATCAGCCGGGCAATGTGTCTGTCCAACAGATCCCGGCGCATGAATTCATAAATGATGTGCTGGGCCAGATTGTCGGTATGCAGGTCAGCGGCCTGTTTGGCAAAGACGAGCTTTTCCATGAGATTTTTTTCGGCGATCAATGCGCTGACCCGGATGCCCGGGCTCAGCACCTTGGAAAAACTGCCCAGGTAAATGACCTGCCCGTCGGGATCCATGGATTTGAGTGCCGGCAGATGCGCTCCGTCATAGCGCAGTTCTCCGTAGGCGTCGTCTTCAACGACGGGCACCTGATAATGCCGGACAATCTCCATCATCTGCCGGCGTCGTTCAAGGGACAGGGTCGCGCCACTGGGATTCTGGAAATTGGGCATGATGTAGATGAATTTGACGTTGCGCGCCTCCAGAATACCCGGCAGACGCTCCACCTGCATGCCTTCAGCATCCACCGGAACCGTCAGATAATCGGCCTGAAAAAGATTAAACGTCTGCAGGGCGGTTAGAAACGTGGGATCGCCCACCACAATCAGATCGCCTTTGCCAACAAAGAGCTTGCTGACCAGGTCGATCCCCTGCTGTGCGCCGGAGGTGATCAAAACGTTTTCCAGGCCGATGTCAAAGCCCCGCTGGGTGTAGCGCTCCACTACCGCCTGCCTGAGCGGTTCATAGCCTTCGGACGTGCCGTACTGCAATACGGCCATGCCTTTTTGATCCAGCACATCATGGGTGATCGCCTTGACCTGATCAACGGGAAACAGCTCCGAGGCCGGCAAGCCGCCACCAAAAGAAATCACCTCGGGGTTGGCGATCAGATGCATCAACTGACGCGTCATGGACCCGTAAATGCCGTTTGCCCGCTCACAATATTTCGATTCCCAATTGATTGCCATGTTTGTTCCTTAATAATGTTTGCCAAGTCGCGGACAGTCCTCCGGTGACGACAGCGCCAGATGCCGGCAGAGGCGAATCACCAATTCAGGATCGCAGTAATCGGCATCCTTTAGTGCTTTGAGTGCATCTACGGCGGCACCCGTCGCCTCGGCCAGGTCCGCAAGTGGGATGCTGTCCTGTTCCACTTTTGCGAAAATCTGCACTGTTTTGGCGCACACATGGCATTCCTTTTCATACAGTGCCTTGAACGCCGGATCTTTCATCTTGCTTTGAAAATAGCGGTCAAAGCGTTGCATGGGCCATATCCTCCAGTACTTCGGGCGTCATCCGATGCATGAACGTGTCGCGATACCGTTTTACCCGTTCGATCAGTGTTTCAGGAACCTGGCGGCGGTTTTTGACAAAGGCAATATAAAAAACGATGAATTTGCGAAAACAGAAAAAATAGAGCATGCGAATCTGGTCGCCTGAAAGCTTAATACGCAGTTCGTGGATGCCGTCTCTTAAAAAGTCTGCATACGGGCGGGGCAGTGTCGGCCCCATTTCCTCTAAAAGAGATAGAAAGCGGATGATTTTGATCTGATGCTTGGGTGCCAGACGATCGATAAATTCGGTTACCGGACAGGGGTCTGTCTGCTCGTCACAATAGATGATGTGCCACTGGTTCTTCAAACCAATTTCCTCCAGATGCAGGCGGTTTCTATTTTATCAGCGCTTCATAGCAGAACCGCGGCACGGCTGTCCAGGGCTGTACATGCCTATCCGCATGCAGCCGGCCAAAAAGAAACGATGAATAGGATAGGAAAAAAAATTCATAACTATCCATTGATTAGGAAGCCAGCGTGTCATGTAGAAAAAATATCCCCTCCTATGACTCTTTTTTCCCTCTTAAAAATTTATAACTATCCGAAAAAAAAGTAAAAAAAATAATTCAGAAATGATGTTACCTTTTTTTCTGTTGGCACTGCACTTGCTCTTCTCAAGGGGCGTGAATGAATGATGGGCTTATTTTGCTAAGTTAAAAACGCTTAATAGATGAGATAAAGG
>Ga0272444_10002773_pt1 | contig 16045 bp, 20 predicted proteins | sample SSMForm13_FD_201033 | JGI IMG/M metagenome (GOLD analysis project Ga0272444, IMG submission 201033) | Marine sediment archaeal communities from Little Sippewissett salt marsh, Falmouth, MA, United States - SSM-Form-13 | ecosystem: Environmental > Aquatic > Marine > Wetlands > Sediment ...
ACCTGGGTGGCCAAGTTCGCGGCGGCCTCTTTCCAAAAAATTGACTCCTTCCGTTGCCAGTCTCTGCCTGGGGGCGGCTTCCATCGCCGTGTCTCCCCCGGGTGGGGGCCGCAACCCCCCTTCGGTTTTGCCCCTGCAATATTCACGGGGCGACTCGTCAAGTTCATTTGCGCTGCCGGTAGTACTCGACTCCCAGCGGCTCGTCATCCGTTACCTTGGTGTTCTTGTTGCCCGCGGACTTCTCCTCGCTGTAGAACTCGCCCGAGGCGCTGATGCCGGCCTCGATCAAGCCAAGGCGTTCCAGGGTGACCCCCTTGTCCAGGAAGGCGATCTCGTGGATCAGCGCCTCCAGGAAGGTGACCACCGAGGCAAAGGGGTCCACAAAGGAGACGCCTTCCACGTCCACCACCGCGTGCAAATCGCTGCCCGCGATCACCGGAGACACCAGGGTGTCGCTGATGCCGATGGTCTTGCAGCCGAACCCGCGAGCATATTTCAAGGCATCCAGAATGCGTTGCGAGTAGCGGGGGAAGCCGATGGCCACCACCAGAACCGAGCTCTTCTTGGTGGCCATCAGGTCGTGGGACTCCCAGCACACCCTGGTGTCGACCAAGACCTTGCCTCTGACCTTTTTGAGTAAATATCCGAAAAACAGGGCCAAGGCCGCGGTGGCCCGGTAACCAATCACCATCACCTCCTCGGCCTCTTGTATGGTTTTGGCCAGAAGGTGGAAGTCCTGGGCGCTGATGCTGTGCATGAGCTTGCGGCAGGAGTCGATGGTGTTTTGGCAGTAGCGCAGCAGGGTGTTCTCTTCCTGCGGGGTGTAGGTTTGGCTGGCCTTGACCATGCGCTCCACACTGGTCAGCTCGATGTGCAGCAAACCCTTCAGATAGGCCTCGAACTCGGCAAAGCCGGAAAAGCCCAGGTCCACAGCGAAACGGGTGATGGTGGGTTCGCTCACCCCGCACTCCTGGGCGATCTCCTTGGCCGAGTACAGAAAAATCTTTTTGTAGTCATTCAGAATGAGGTCCGCCACAAGCTTGCGCTTGCGCGGCAGCGTGGGATAGACCCGCAACAGCCGGTTGAAGAAGTCCGTTCTCGCGGTTGACTTGGCCATTATCCCTTCCGGACGCCTATGGTTGCTTTCCGGTGATGGAGTTCAGGGCGTCTTCGGCCGCCTCCCGGGCCACGGCCACGTTGGACGTGGTTCCGGAGAGATACAGGCGGCCGGTGGCTCCGAAAACGGTTACGTGCACCAAGGTTACATCCGCGGCCTTTTCCGCCTCATTGGCGGCGAAGCCCGCGTAGCCGGCCGGCACCATCTCCAGGATGTAGAGCGTCTCGTCGGCCAGGCTCATGCTGGAGTTGCGGAAGCGGTTGACGATCTGGACCATGTAGGGATCGATGCGCTCGATGGTTTCGCTGGCCAATATCTTGGGGACCATGCGGTCCTCCAGGCCAAGGCCCAGATAATCCAGGATCACGTCGCCGGCCAGCTCCACATCGGCCGGGGAATCGGCGTGCACCTCCAACATGCCGTAGGTGCGCTCCACCACCAGGGCGCCGGGGCGCACGTTGGCCTGCTTCATCACCGCGTCGGCGATGCTGTTGATGGACAGCCCCGGCGCGATTTCGATGAACATGGCCGACTGACCCGCCACCGGGTAATAGCCCCGGGCGGTGCTGCCGATGAAGGAGACGAACTGCTTTTGCAGACGGTCGATGTAGGCGTAGGATCTTAATTCAATCATGGCGATTTCCAGCCTTTGACAATGCTCGCTTCATCAATCTCAGCCAGCGTTCACCCGCATGCGCTTGTTGGGGCAGGAGGGGAACTGCTGCCCCAGGCAAGTGGCGTCTCCCGGGCAGGTGCAGGCGCACTCGCTGCCCCCTTGAAAGCGTCCGAAACAAAAGTTGTTGATGGCGATGGAAACCTGGCAGTCCATTATCAGCTCGCACATCAGCTTGCCGATGATGGGACCCAGGCCAAAGCCGTGCCCCGAAAAGCCGGTGCAGAAAACAAAGCCCGGCACCTCGTCGGTCAGGCCCAGCACCGGGATGCCGTCGGACATCTGGGCGATGATGCCGGACCAGGTGCGTATAACGTGCACGTCCTTGAGGGCCGGGAAGAACTCCAGCACCATTTGGCTGATGCGCGACCCCACCCCGTAGTACTGGGGCTTGCCGCCCCGGTAGACGAACTCCTCGCTGCCGGTGAAGCCCCCCCAGAAAAAGGGGCCGTGGGGAACCTGGCGGCCGTAGAAGGTCGACTTGGCCGTGCCCACCATCTGGGGGAACATCTTGGGATAGGGCTCGGTGATCAGGGCCTCGGAGTAGATGGGGCGCATGGGCAGGTCCAGGCCCACCATGTTGGCGATGTTGCGGCCGGCCACCCCGGCCGCGTTGACCACCAGGTCGGTCTCGATCACCCCCTTGTTGGTGATCACCGCCGCCACCCTGCCCTTTTGCAGACGAATGTCCACCACCTCCTCGTGGGTGCGGAACACCGCGCCCAGCTCCTTGGCCTTGCGCATGAATGCATAGGTGGCCAAAAAGGGGTTGGCGTGGCCGTCGGTGGGGCAGAAGCTGGCCCCTATGACCATGTCGGACACATAGGGGTTGATCTCCTTGACCTGCTTGGCGTCGAGCATCTCCAACTCCAGGCCCAGGGCCTTTTGGTTGGCCACGGCCTGGGTCATGTTGTCGATGTCGCCCTGGTCCACGCACAGGCGCAGATTGCCCTGGCGCACGTACTCCACGTCCATGCCCAGTTCTTCGTGCAGCTGGCCGTAGAGCTGGATGCTGGCCATGGCCAGGGGCAGCTCTTCTGGCTTGCGGGCCGATTGCCGCACCCCGCCGCCGTTGCTCCCCGAGGCCTCTCCGCCTATGTCGGACTTCTCGATGACCACCGCCTTGAGGCCCTCCCGGGCCAGGTTGTAGGCCAGTGAGCAGCCCATGATTCCGCCGCCGATGATCACAACCTCCGCCGTATCGGCCATCTCAGCTCCTGTCCTTCATGGGTGCGGAAGTCAATCTTGCTCGCATGGTCGCCCTCTCCGCCTAGGCCCGCGCGAAAACGTGCATGGGCACGGGCCGGTTGGGGGCGCGGGCCGTGGTGGGCTCCACCTCGCCCGGCGCCAGGCCCAGCTCTTGGGCCAGGATGCCGCTCACCAGGCGGGCGCAGGTCTGTCCCTGGCACAGGCCCATGCCCGCCCGGGTGACCCGCTTGACCCCGTTCAGGGTGGCCATGCCGTCGCGGATGGCTTGCCTGATCTGGCCCTTGGTTATCTCCTCGCAGCGGCAGATGATCAGGTCGTCGTCCGGGGCCTCGCCCGGGGCCGCCGTGGCGGCGGCCGGCGCGGGAGCGGGCGCGGGAGGCTCCTCGCCCCTGGCCTCGGCCAGGCGGGCCAGCACCCGCTGCACTATGGCCTCCACCTGATCGTCGCTGACCGGCTCGTTGTCGCCGGCCGGGTCTTCATTGCCGTCCGAGGCCGGCTCTTGCGCCTCCGGCGCCGCCTGTCTCCGCCCTTGTCCCTGTCCCGGAGCCTGGGCCTGGTTCCTGCCTCCTCCGGGCCAGGTGGAACTCGGCCCTTGGGCCGGACCTTCCTCGAAGGTCACCCGCAAATCGTGCTCCCGGACCAGATCCACGGCCTGGGGCGAGAGGCGGGAGCCCGCAGGCAGGGTGAGTTCCTTGTCTCCCCTGTCCAGGGCCTGCCTTATCTCGGATGCGAATATGTAGCGCGTGGTCATCGTTTACCTCACGGCCCCTTGACCTACTTCTTCTTGCTCGTCTTGCTTGCCCGTTTCTTGCCCTTGGCCGGCTTAGCCGGTTTCTTGGCCGGCTTGGCGGGCGCTTCCCCCGGGCCCGCGTCGGGCGGCTGGGGCAAAAACGGCTCTATATCCTGGTGGGGCCGGGGGATCACGTGGCTGGAGGCCAGCTCCCCGATGCGCTCCACCGCCGCCGCCGCCGCGTCCACCGCCGCCTTGACCGCGCCCACGTCGCCGGTCACGCTCACCGTGACCAGCCCACCGCCCACGAACACGCGGTTGACCAGATTGACGTTGGCCGCCTTGACCATGGCGTCGGCCGCTTCAATGGCTCCCACCAGACCTCTGGTTTCGATCAGGCCCAAGGCTTGCTGCATGATCTCTCCCTCGCCGCCCTATCTGCCCTCGCGGCCTTCCACCGCCTGCAGGGTCTCCACCACCTTGGCCGCCGCGGCCAGCACCTCCGCCTCGGTGCCGGCCAGATACAGCTTGCCGCTGGCCCCGAAGAGGCGGGCGTCCACCAGCTTGACGTTGCAATACTTCTCGGCCTCGTTGGCGGCCAGGGCGCAGTAGGCGGCCGGGGTCACCTCCAACAGATACACGTCGTCCCCGCCCAGGATGAGCATGCCCTTGCTGTTGCGGTTGATGATCACCGACTGGTAGGGGTCCATCTTGTTGATGATGCTGGTGGCCAGCACCTGGGGTTTAACCCGCTCTTCCACGGTCAGGCCCAACTCGGCCAGCAGGGCGTCGCCGGCCTGGATTATCTCCTGCTGGTCCTCGTGGTGTATCTCCAGCATGCCGTAGCGCCGCTCCACGATCATCTCGCCGGGCTTGGAGTTGGTGACCTTAACCGCGATGTCGGCCAGCCGGTTGATCTCAATGCCCGGCAGCACCTCCACGAACAGAGAGGACATCCCCTCCACCGGCAGAAAGCCGCGGCTCACGCTGGCGAACAACGAAGCAAACTGGGGCTGCATGCGATCCAGGAAGACATATGCTCTCAACTCGGCCATGAAGGTTCTCCCCACGGTTCAGCGGCGGGCGAAAATACGCTTGTCCACGCCCAGCTGGTAATCATGCGATCTCGATTCCATTGTCCCGGGCCAGGTCTCTGGCCAGGGGTCCCACCAATCCGCCCGGTCGCAGGCGGATGGACTTCTTGCCGTCGTCAATGGCCCGGCGCACGTCCCGGGCCGAGATATAGGCCAGGCCCTCGTCCTCCGGCTCCCCGCCTTCAGGGGCGGCGGCTTGCGTCGCGGCCGGGGCGGCGGCCGGGGCCGGCGGCTTGACGGCCTGCTCGAACACCTCGGCCAAACGGGCCACCGGCGCCAGGGTCACGCCAAAGCTCTTCAAGGTGTTCATTATCTGCTGGATGCCCTCTTCCAGGCCCGGCCGGGGCATCACGCCGGGATGGCGGAAGGCGTCCTGGGCCACCAGCACCTTTTTGCCCCGCAGCAGGCCCTCCTGAATGGGGCAGTAGTCCGGAATGCCGAGCTGGGCCGCCCGCGCCGCCACGTTCAGGGGCAGGGTGGGCACCACCAGCCAATCGGCCCGGTCCAGCACCCGGTCCAGGGCCTCGGGTGGCACGTCGCCCAGCAGGCAGCGGGTGCCGGTCTGCTCCTTGACCTCCCGCTCGTCCATGCACAGCCGGGCCGCGTCGCTCAGGAACACGCTGGTCTTGCCTGCCATCTGCTGGATGGCCTGTATCTGCTCCAGGGCCTTGTTCTGGCTGGGGCTGTTGCCATGCACCACAAAGAGCACGCGGGGCCCGTCCGAGGATCGAGACCCCTCCGGATTGCGGGGCGCGGCCGGGGTTTGGGGCGCATCCAGCCTCATCTCCCCCAGCACCTCCCGCAGGGCGGCTCTTATGCGTGCTTCCAGGTCCGAGGCCATGCTCTATTTCCCTCCATGCCCGTTGAGGCAGGACAGGGCGATTCCATAGGGGGTCACGATCTGGGGGTACTCGGCCACCTGGGCGGGCAGCTCTAGGTTGTCGCCCAGCACCTGGCACATGCCCTCCAACTCGCAGGTGCCGCCAACCATCCACAGGTCCTTGACCGCGTGGCCCTGGATGTGGCGGTCGATGATGCTGGAGATTTTGTCCAGCACCGGGCGCACCACCGGCAAAATATCTTGGCTGCGCTTCTTGTCGGCCTTGAGCCTCTCGGCCTCGTCCAGGCTGATGCCGTAGCCCCCGGCCAGCACCAGGGAAAGATGCAGCCCGCCGGTGGCCTCGTCCCCGGAATAGACCACCTTGCCCTTTTTGATCACCGCCACCCCGGTGGTGCCGCCGCCCACGTCGCCGATGGCCCCGTCGACGATGCCCAGGGCCGCGTTGGCTGCGCTGGGCTCGTCGAGCACCTTGAGCACCTGTAGGTTCGCGCCCTCCAGGATGTAGCGGGTGGTGTTGATGTTGCCCGACTCGGTGTCCGGGGGATAGGAGGTGGCCCCCTTGACAATGGGCAGGGGGGATGCCTCGCGCAGATCGGTCACCAGGCGGCGCACGATCTCCAGGGCGCCCACGTAATTGACCACCAGCCCGCTCTTGACCACCTGGGCCTCTTCCAGGCGCGCGGCCCGGGGCCGTCCCTGTTCGTCCACCACCACCGCCACCACCGTGGCCGTGCCGACGTCCACCCCGCAGTACAGATCCCGGGCTCCAAAGAAGTCCCAGTTGGCCGGCTGGTTGACCAGGCCGCGCAGTTGCGCTATGTGGCGGTTCAGCTCAGGCATGGCACCAATTCCGGGCTGGGCGCGGGGATGACCACCTGGGCCAGGACCAGGCCGGTCTCCTGCACGCTGTCCACGCCGGCGTCCACCGCAGCCCGCACCGAGCCCACGTCGCCGGTGAGGGTGAGGTAGGACTTGCCGGCCAGCCCCGTTGAGCAGCGCACCTCGATCAAGGCCACATCAGCCGCCTTGACCGCGGCGTCTGCCGCCTGGATGGACGAGGCGGCGGTATAAGTTTCAATGACCCCCAGGGCGCCTATTTGCACCAGGGGGGTGGCGGCGCTCAGGGCGGGAAACACATCGGGATGCACGTTGGGGATGACAAAGCTGTCCACCACCAGCTCGACGCCCGCTTCCCGGCCCACGTCCACCGCGTTCTGCACCGCGCCCACGTCGCCGGCCACCATGGCCAGGTAGCGCCCCGGGCAGGCCGAGCGGGCCATGATCAGCTCCACTTCAGAGGCCTTGAGCATCTCGTCGGCCACCAGGATGCCCTGGGCCACGCTGTTGAGTTCGATCAGGCCTATGGCGCGGAATTCCATAATCAGACTTCCTTGCTCGCGGCTATGGTCACGGCGTCGTCCACCGCGGTCACGCTGCCCGCGATGCTGGCGTGCACCCGGGCCCCCAACGAGCCCTCGGGTATCTCGCCGATAACCTGCCCCGCCCGCACTTGGTCGCCCGGGGACACCACGGCCTGGGCCGGCGCGCCCAGATGCTGCTTAAGGGGAATGCGCACCTCGCGCGGGGAGCCCTGATATTCCACAAAGGGCGGATGCACGTCGTAACGGGTCACCCGCAGCCGCTCCATGAGGTGGCTGGTGGGTATCTTGCGGTACTGGCGGAAGGTGGAGGGGCGGTACTCCACTCGGGGCTCGCCCCGCTTGATGCCCTGGGCCATGAGCTGCTGCTTGATGGCGGCATTGATCTCGCGGGGGGCCAGCTGCATGGGACAGGCGAACTTTTCGCAGATCCCGCACTCGCTGCAGATCAGGGCGTCCACCTGCAGCTCCAGGTTGGGGCCGCCCTGGGCGCCCAGCTGGCGCATGATCTTGTGGGGGTAGAGGCCGTGGCCCAGCAGGTTGCGCGGGCAGAGGTCGGTGCAGCGGGTGCATTGGCAACAGGCCACCCGGGCCAGGTTGCGCACCCGGTCCAGGTCCTTGCTCTTGTCGGCCACCACGTTGTGCCCCGCTGGGAGCAAGATCACCCCGCTGGTGGTCTTGGTCACCGGCGCGGCGCTATCGGCGGCCACCGCGCCCATCATGGGCCCGCCCACCAGGATGCGGCAGCCGTCCATGGTGGGGCCGCCGGCCTGGTCGATGACCTCTTGCAGGGACACGCCGATGGGCACCCGGGTGACCATGGGGCGGGCCACCTCGCCGCCCACGGTGAGATAGCGGTGGGTGACCGGCTTGTCCTCCATGGCCTCGGCGAGGTTGATCAGCGATTCCACGTTGGAGACCACCGCGCCTACCATGAGCGGGATGCCGCCCTCGGGAACCACCCGGCCGGTGACCTCGTAGACCAGCACCTGCTCGTCGCCGGCCGGATAGAAGTCACCCAGCTCGAACACCCCCAGGCCGTCGCCGTTTTGGGACACGGCCTGGCGCAGGGAGGCCATGGCGTGATCGTGCTTGCCCTTGAGACACACCAGGCCCTCGCCGGCTCCGGTGGCGGCCATGGCCAGACGCACGCCGGCCAGCACCTTCTCGGGCATGGCCTCCATGAGATAGGGGTCGCTCATGAGCAGGGGCTCGCAGGAAGCCCCGTTGGCCAACACCCGCTCCACCTGCGCGTCCAGCTTGACGTGGGTGGGAAAACCGGCTCCACCGGCACCCACCACGCCCGCCTGTTGGACCTTGCTTATGATCTGGGCCTTGTCCACCGCTACCTTCGCGTCCCTGTCTCTTGCTTCAGCGTGGTTTCACTCATTTGGCGTCTTCGAACATCTCGAAGCTGTCCACGATGCCCACCACCACCGCGTCCACCGGCACTGGGGTGTCCCGCTTAATGGCCTGCATGGCCGGGGTGCCCAGGGTGATAATGACCAGCTCGTCGTCGCCGGCCCCGATCTCGTCGGCGGCCAAGAGCACCTCACCGGCTGGCTTTAGTTTGCGGTCCAGGGGCTGGACGAACAACAGGCGCAGGGCGTGCAGGCTGTCCAGCTTTTTGGTGGACCACACATTGCCTATGACTTTGGCTACAAGCATCCTGATCTCGCAGTCCGGCTATATATGCTCGGCCTTTTCCACCGCGTCCAAGGCGGTCCTCACCGCGGCGATGTCTCCGAATATGCCGATCATGGTGGTGTGCTGGGGGCAGGTGCCCTTGAGGTCGAACACCGACACGTCCGCCGCCTTCTCGGCAACGTCCGAGGCGGCGATCATGTCCAGCAAACGACCCTGCACCAGCCCCACCGCGCTGAAGTCTAGGACATCCATGGACTTCTTGGCCGAGGCTCCCATGCGGGTCATGAGCATCTCGATGACCCCGCGCCCCGGGTGGGTTATGAATTGGGTGCTAACGGCCACAGCCCTCTCCTGTTCAAGTCCACGCACGCCGGCCGCCCGGCGGGGCTGACCCGCCTAGGCGCCGGCCCCACAGGCCGGCCGCCCCTACTCGGCCTTGGGGATAATGAACTCGATGTCGCTGTGCGGTCTGGGGATCACGTGCACCGAGATCAGCTCGCCGACCTTCTGGGCCGCCGCGCCGCCCGCGTCGGTGGCCGCCTTGACCGCGCCCACGTCGCCGCGCACGAAAATGGCCACCAGGCCGCCACCAACCTTGACTTGGCCAACCATCTTCACGTTGGCGGCCTTGACCATGGCATCGGCCGCCTCGATGGCGCCCACCAGCCCTCTAGTCTCAACCATTCCCAATGCCTGCTCAGCCATCGGATGTTTCCTCCTGCACTATGTGTGCTCTTTGTGTGACTTAGTTATCTGGTTAACCGAAACGCTCTGGCCCGCATGGTCCACCCCTTGGGTATGTTCAGGGTGACCATGGCGGTCTGATTCATTCGTTTGCTCTTCTGCACCCGCGCCACCTCGGCCTCGCCCAGCTCCGCGCCGCCGCGGTCCAGGGCGATGACCTTCTCCCCCTCCTCGGGCAGGGGCAGAAACTCGTAGGGCATGGCGATGGTGGCCTGGTCCCCGGGCAGGGACTCATCCACCACGAATATGGCCTGCCCCGGGCAGATGGGCACGCAGGTGTAACAGCCTATGCACTTGTCCTCGTCCAACCGAGGCAGGGCGGTGATGTCCGAGCCCACGCTGATGGCCTCGGCCCGGCAGGACGCCTCGCAGGGGTTGCAGGGTATGGGCTGGATGCACTCGATCACAGCCACCGGACCCCGGGACCTGCGCAGGGCCGAGGGGATGCCCGGAGCGTCCCGCAGCTCTTGTTCGGAGATGTAGCCCTGGACGGCCAGTCCTTCGCTCATTGTCTTGCCTCTTGTACGCTACGGGCCAAAAGCTCCTTGCCGTCGGCCCGGGCCTGGCCAAAGGGGCCGTGACGCAGGCCGCGCATGCTCTGGAGCTGCTCCTGCTGCTGGGCCGCAAAATCCTCGTCGCTCAGATAGCCCAGGGAGTGGGCCACGGCCAGTCCGGCCACCCGCCCCTGGATTATGGCCGAGCTGGCCTCCTCTATGCCCGAGACGTCGCCGGCCACGTAATAGCCGGGCACCGTGGTCTCCTGGTTCTGGTCGTGGGCCGGCACGTGGCCGCCCAGGGCGGGCACGAAAACCGTCTGGCAATGGGCCATGCGGCAAAGCTGGGTCATGGGGTTGAGCCCCACGGCCAGGCAGATGGTGTCCACTTCCAGGCTTTGCTCGCTGCCCGGCACGGGCTGCCACTTGTCGTCCACCCGGGCCATGGTCACCCCCTCCACGTGGTCGGCGCCATGGGCCTGGAGCACGGTTTGGGACATGTAAAAGGGCACCCCCTGGCGGGCCACCTTGGCCGCGTGGACCCCGTAGCCGCCTATGGCGGGCGCGGCGTCGATGACCGCGGCCACCTGGCAGCCGGCCTGGAGCATCTGGTAGCTCACCACCAGGCCCACGTTGCCCGCTCCCACCATGAGCAGCCGCTTGCCCGGCCTGACGCCGTGCAGATTGGCCATGGTCTGGGCCGCCCCGGCCCCGATGACCCCGGGCAGGGTCCAGCCGGGGAAGGGGATCATGTTCTCCGAGGCGCCGGTGGCGATGAGCACCTTTTGGCCGTGCACCGGGAAGATCGTGTCCTCTTGCCGGATCTGGAGCTCGCCGCCTTCGTAGATGCCCAGCACCGTGGCGTTGAGCACCACCTCCACCCCCAGCTCCCGGGCCTGTTCCAGCAGGCTTTGGCCTATGTCAAAGCCGCGCTCGCCGGCCCGGTGCTCCCGGGAGCCGAAGAACTTGTGTATCTGCTTGAACAGCTGCCCGCCGGGGCGCTCGTTCTCGTCGTACACCACCACCTGGGCGCCGTAGCGTGCCGCCTCGATGGCCCCGGCCAGCCCGGCCGGTCCGGCTCCCACGCAAACCAATTCGTAGCGCTGCATGGCTAGGCCCTTCCCGGCTCGGGACCGAGCCCCATTTGGGTTTCCACCACCATGCCCGCTTTGAGCGGGGTCACGCAGGTGCGCACGTTGGGCCGGCCGTCGACCACCATGATGCAGTCGGTGCAGCGGCCGATGGCGCAAAACACCCCGCGGGCGTCCTGGCGCTTGGCGGTGAAGCGGTGGACCAGCACCCCGGCCGCCCTGAGGGCCATGGCGATGGGCTCCCCCTCCCGTCCGGTCAGGCTGCGGCCGTCAAAGGTGAAGCTCACCTCGGGCCCCTTGGGGATCTCTCCCAGGATGGGGTGATCGTCAATGCGCATGAACTACCTCTGCTAGCAAAATCCGAACATCTCTCCAAAGGTGTAGTTGGAGCCGATCATGGGAATCCCGGTGACCGCGCTGGCCTCCATGGTCAGGGCGCGCAGGTCCTCCCGCTCCAGGTTGGCCAACTTGGTCTTGCCCGCCGCCTTGGCCAACAGGGTGGCCTCCACGGTCATGGCCTTGATGTAGTTGCCCACCCGCTGGGCGGCCTTTTCTATGTCCAGCTTGGCCCGCTGTTTCGGGTTCTGGGTGCCGATGCCAAAGGCGCATTCGCCGGTGTGGCAGCGCAGGCACACCACGCAGCCCATGGCCACCATGGCGCCGGTGCCTATGGCCACCGCGTCGGCCCCCATGGCCAGGGCCTTGGCCACGTCGGCCCCGTCCTTGATGCCTCCGCTGACGATGAGGCTGACCTCCTGCTTGACACCCATCTCCTCCAACCCGCGCACCGCCTGCACGACGGCCGCCAGGGTGGGGATGCCCAGATGGGTGGTGGCCATGACCGGCGAGGCCCCGGTGCCGCCCTCGGCTCCGTCGATGACCACGCCATCAACCCCGGCCTTGGCCGCGATCTTGACGTCCTCGCGCACCCGGCCGGCGGCCATCTTGAGGAAGATGGGAATCTGGTAGTCGGTGAGGTCCCTGAGCTCCTTGATCTTGAGCACCAGGTCGTCGGCCCCGAAGATGTCGCCGTGCCTCGGATGGCTGTGCAGGTCCATGCCCGGGGGCAGCTGGCGGAACTTGCCGATCTCCTCTGTGATCTTGGAGCCCATCAAATGGCCGGCCAGGCCGGGCTTGGCCCCGATGCCCACGATGATCTCCAGGGCGTCGGCCGCCTCGATGCTGCGCAGGGAAAAGCCGATGCGGCTGGGACAGATCTGCACCACCTGCTTGTAGGAGTTGTCCCGCTCATCGGGCAGCAGGCCGCCCTCGCCGTTGTTGATGGAGGTGCCCACGTACTGGGTGCCCTTGGCCAGGGCGGTCTTGGCCTCCTTGCTCAGGGCGCCGTAGCTCATGCCCGAGATGAGGATGGGGGTCTCCACCACTAGGGGCTTTTTGGCGTAGCGCGCGCCCAGCACCGTCTGGGTCTTACAGTCCTCCCGGTAGGTGTCGATGGGCATGCGGGTGAGCTGGCCGGGCAGGATGGTCAGATCGTCCAGGGTGGGGAAGTACCGGGTGGAGCCGCAGCCGCGGATGCGGTGCTTGCCGGTCTCGGCCTTCAGCTTTATCTCGGCCACGGTCTGGGCGTTCCAGACCCCGTGTTGCACGTCCTTGGGGCGGGGCGTTTTGCTCTTTTCCGGCTTGCTTTCCGGCTGAGGCTTGGCGGACATTAGGCCCTCCCGCTGAGATGGGTGGGTTTGAACATCACGTAGTCGTGACGGCCGTAGACCTTGGGCACGATGCTCTGCAGCTTGCCGGCGTCCTGGTCGATCCCGTATTTCTCGAACAGGGCCGCCACTTCTTGCTCCTCCTGGCTGCTGATGGGCTGCAGGGTCACGTTGCCGCCCAGGCGGTTTTCCACCTCCGGGTCCCGCACGTGGATCACCCCGTTGTACATGGACTCGCCGATGTCGGCTCCCACCTTGCCCAGGAAGATCATGCGGCCGCCCAGGGTCATCTGGCCCGAGCGCATGCCCACCTCGCCGCACACGATAAGGTTGCCGCCTTTCATGCCAAAGGCCGCCCGGCTGCCGGTGTTGCCCTTGACCACCACGGTGCCGCCCACCTGGGAGGGGGCCAGGTTCATGCCGGTGTTGCGCTCCACGATGATCTCGCCACCGCCCATGTTGTCCCCGGTGTACAGGCCGGTGTTGCCCTCGACGACCAGGGTGGGGCCCTGTAAAAAGCCGCCGGTGTAAAACCCGGTGCTGCCCCGCACCACGATGCGGCCCGAGCCCTTGATGCCCGTGGCCAGGTTGTGCATGGAGTGGGGATTGACAATCTCCACCTCCTCACCGGCTTTCATAAGTTCCTTGAGCCGGGTGTTGACCTCGCGGACGTTCATCTCGGCGACATCTAGACTGACCATACCTTCACTCCTCCCGGCTCCATCTCCGTGGCGTAGATGTCGCTGAAGATGGGGGTCAGGGCTATCTGCTCCGAGCCCAGCAGCACCGTGCCGTCGTCCGCCTCGTAGTAGAGCACCGGCTTGATGCCCAGGCGGTCGCGGAAGGCGCCCACCTGGTCGGTGGTGGCGGCGATGATGGTGAAGATGCCGTCCATGTCGTCCAGGGCCTTGCTCATGGCCTGCTCCATGCTCAGGCCGTTTTCGGTCATTTCCCAGGCCAGGTAATGGGCGGCCATCTCCGAGTCATTATTGGTCTTGAAACGGATGCCCCGGGTCTCCATGAGGCGGCGCAGATTGAAGTAGTTGGTGAACTGGCCGTTGTGCACCAGGGAGAGCTCGGGCAGCAGGTAGCTGGTGAAGGGGTGGGCGAAGTCGATGTTTTCCACACTCTCGGTGGCCATGCGCACATGGCCGATGCCGTGGGTGCAGGCCCCCACCTTAATGTGGTGGCGGCGCTCAAGGTCCTCGGCCGAGCCTTCGTCCTTGTAGATCTTGAGGCGCAGTCCCAGGGAATGGATACAGAGATCGGCCACCGTGTCCACCGCCCAGTTGAGCTCCGGGATGCGGCTGGGTTCCATGGCCAGCTTGGCCTCGAAAAAGGTGAAAATACCCTCGCCGGTGTAGGTGACCGGGTCATTGACCTCGGCATAGGCCTGAAGGATTTTCTCCAGGTCGGCCTCGGCGGCCAGGTCCCGCAGGGAGACCCGGATGGCTATGTCCTCGCGCGACTCATAAAAGGCCACTCCCGTGGCGTCACGCCCCCGGTGCTCCAAATGCTTGAGCATGTCCACCAGGTCCACGCCCAGGGTTTGCGAGCCCGGCGCGATGATTCCGGCTATACCGCACATGGCGTCCTCTTTTCCGGCCACCCCCCCAGGGGAGCCGATGAAACGGAATCCTACAGAAGGTGCGAGTACTCGTTCCACTCCCAGTCGGTCACATAGGTGCGGAAGCGCTCTATCTCTCCGCTCTTGAGCGCGGTGAACAGCTGGACCAAGTCCTTGCCCAGGGCGTCGATCAGGGCCTGGTCTTTTTGCAGCTCTTCCAGGGCCTGGGGCAGGTACATGGGCACCATGTCGGTTTCCTCGGGGTCCAGACGATAGGCGTCGCCGATGAATGGCTCGCCCGGGTCCAGCTTGTTCTTGATGCCCTCCAGGCCGGCCAGCAGGCCCGCCGCGATGACCAGGTAGGGGTTGGCCGAGGCGCCGGGGCCCCGGTTCTCGCAACGGGTGGCCTTGCCCCGCTCATCGGGCACCCGCAGATAGACCGTGCGGTTGTCCAGGCCCCACACCAGGAAGTAGGGGGCAAAGCTGTCCAAACACACCCGGCGGTAGGAGTTGATGGTGGGCAGCATGATGGGGGTCATGCCCTTGGCGTGGGCCATCTGCCCGGCGATGAAGTTGAGGGCCAGCTCGCTGAGCCCGTTCTTGCCCTCTGGGTCGTCGAACAGGTTTTTTTGGCGATCCATGTCAAAGATCGAGAAGTGCACGTGGTAGCCCGAGCCGCCGCCCTCGTTCCTGGGCCGGTCCATGAAGGTCAGGTGCAGGCCCTGGGTGGCGGCGTACTCCTTACACACGGTCTTGAAGGTGAAGGACTGGTCGGCCATGGCCAGGGCGTCGTCGTACTTCCAGTTGATCTCATACTGGCCGGAGAAAAACTCGTGGTTCATGTACAGGACATCGAGCCCCATGGACATCAGGATGTTTTGCAGGTTGCGCAGGATGCCCAGCTCGTCCACCCTGGGATTGACGGTGTAGACGCTGTAGGGCAGGTTGGCGTATAAGGGACCGGCCTGGCCGTCCTCGTCGCGAAAGAGGAAGAACTCCAACTCCGTGGCGGCTATGGGCCGCAGGTTGAGTTCGTTGTACAGCCCCACCACCTTCTTGAGCAGGGAGCGGGGACAGACATCGGTGGGCTTGCCGTCGAAGATGGGGTCGGCCAGCAGGCGGGCCGTGTTCGGCATGTAGGGGATCACGGCATAGGTGTCAAGGTCCGGCACCACGTTCATGTCGCGCCAGTCGATCTCGTCGCACACGCCGGTGCCCGGCGGGATGTCGTTGGACAGGTCGATGCCGTACACGGCCTTGGCGAAATTGATGCCCTCGTCAGCCACATCGGCCAGCTTGGAAGCAGGCATGGCCTTGCACCGACAGACACCATAGATATCTGGATACTCGATGCGCAGGGTGTCGATATTGTCCGCTGCGATCCGTTCCTGGACCTCTTTTAAATCCATCTCGCCGACCTCCGCCAAGATTTATTTTAGTTTCGCAATCAGCAGTCCAGATGTGGCAGGTCCCGGTAAAAGGCGATTGCGATTTTCGCTTTGCGATCGACCTAAGTTGGGTGGCTCAGAGGTGTTTACATTATTGTGTATCATTACAAACACAGGGCAGATAAGTTTGTATAGATTTTTTCACATTTTAATGTCAAGCACTATTTTGCCAGTCTCGGATGGTTGTACTTATACCCGGCCCTCAAACTTTACACCTTATAACAATCTGTTATTTTTACTGATCTACGTTACAAACTGAAGGGGGCCGTCGTGAATGATATTCAGTGCCGACAAGTGAACTTGTGATGGAATAATAGGGATTTACCGGAAATCTAGACATTACT
>Ga0272444_10002774_pt1 | contig 16040 bp, 14 predicted proteins | sample SSMForm13_FD_201033 | JGI IMG/M metagenome (GOLD analysis project Ga0272444, IMG submission 201033) | Marine sediment archaeal communities from Little Sippewissett salt marsh, Falmouth, MA, United States - SSM-Form-13 | ecosystem: Environmental > Aquatic > Marine > Wetlands > Sediment ...
AGAGATCAAAGATGGCCTTTCTATCGATGGCTCCCAGACTATCCAACACTTGGTTCTCCGTTACCTCGCCGTCTGAATATGCCATCACCTGATCAAGGAGGCTTAGGGCATCACGCATGCTTCCGCCGGCCTCCCTAGCAAGGAGGCGGAGACTTTCCTCGCCGATATGAAAGGAGAGTTCCTGACAAACACGTCCTAGAGATCTAACCATATCTTCAAGACCGATACGCTTGAAGTTGTGTCTTTGGCAACGTGAAAGTATGGTAATAGGAATCCTATGGGCTTCCGTGGTGGCGAAGAGAAAAAGGACGTGAGGCGGGGGTTCCTCCAATGTTTTGAGCAGAGCGTTAAACGCCTCGGCTGTGAGCATATGGACTTCATCAATGATGTAAATCTTGAACCGACTATGGCCGGGCATATATTTGATGTTGTCTCGAAGCTCACGGATCTCGTTAATGCCTCGATTGGAGGCGCCATCGATTTCAAATACGTCTAGCGCAATGCCTTCTGTAATCTCCTTGCACGACTGGCAGGCGTCGCATGGAGATGGGGTCGGACCGTCCTGACAGTTCATGGCTTTGGCCATAATTCGTGCCACAGAAGTCTTGCCAACACCTCTGGGGCCAGCAAACAGAAGGGCGTGGGCGACTCTATCAGCCCGGATAGCATTCCTCAGTGTATCCGTGACGTGATCTTGGCCCACGACCTGTTCAAAGGTTTGTGGCCGGTATCTTCGTGCAAGTACCAAATAAGACATAGGCCTATGCTTTCACGCTTTAGCCGGCTGGCTGGCCCGCCAGTCGTCGAGGCCGACCTGGTAAGCCAGCGGCGAGCCTCTGGTTGCCTATCAGGCGTTCATGACGAGATTTGACCATGCCAAGCCTTGTGGCGGAGAGAGAGGGATTCGAACCCTCGGTACCGCTTTTGGCAGTACACACGATTTCCAATCGTGCTCCTTCAGCCAACTCGGACATCTCTCCTGGGCTTTTCAAACAAGATCCTCTGGCGGAGAGGGTGGGATTCGAACCCACGATCCCGCGTTTTACGGGATACCGCTTTTCGAGAGCGGGGCCTTCAGCCACTCGGCAACCTCTCCCTTGGGTCAGTGGCTCTCACCACAACGGCCATGATCCGTCATCCCATAACCCGTTTGGCATTCTCTGTCAATATGCCCGCAGGCTTCATTTTATCGCTTGCATGAGGTTTGTCTTTTTAGTATCAACGTCTTGCTCAAGAGGGGCTGTTTTGAGCCCGTTGCATCACCTCGTCTCGCTTCTTGGTATGAGGTTTTTGGCCCATCTACGTGTTCACTGACTAAATCGCGAGAACTCGGCCTAACGGCCACAAACCGCTTGCGATTTGCCCACTAAGTTAGGCCGTTCGTTTCACCGGAATGGGTCCCCCAAAAACCTTATCCTTGTTTGTTTCCGAGATGATGTGAAGCTGTCGCTTGAGCGTTGAGCCATTTTGTCACGGCGAGGCTGGGCTGCAGTCCCGACAGATCGAACATGTTTTCAGGTTTGGGTGGGTGTTTCTTATGGCCAAAATTCTGCCTTTTCAAGGCATTCTTTACAATCGGGAAAAAATTCACCATTTGAGAGACGTCATCACCCCGCCTTACGATGTCATATCCCCAAGGGAGCAACAAGCGTTCTACCAGAGGCATCCTCAGAACATGATTCGGCTGATCCTGGGCAAGACATATCCTCAGGACACCAAAGACAATAATCGTTATACCCGGGCGGCGAAGTTCTTCCGTGGGTGGCAGGAACAGGACATCCTTGTGCAGGATGTAGCCCCTGCCTTTTATGTGACGGAAGTCGACTTCACCGAAGACGGCACGCTTCGCACACGGTTGGGTTTTATTGCATTGGTTGGGCTTGAGGATTTCCAAGGAGGCGGAATCCTTCCCCATGAGAAGACGTTTTCAGCGACCAAAGCAGACCGCCTGAGGCTCATGGAGGCATGTAAGGCGAATTTCAGCCCTGTGTTCTCGTTGTTTTCAGATCCGGGAGCTAAGATTTTCGGTGCCCTCCGAACCGCCATCGAGGGAATTGAGCCGGACTTCCGGTTTGACGACGTCAAGGGGTATCGGCACCGGCTCTGGCGTCTGACAGATCCACGGCTCCATAGACAGATAGCAGAAGCTCTGGCGGGCGGCTCCCTTTACATTGCCGACGGACATCACCGGTATGAAACGGCCTTGGCCTTCAGGAACCGCGTGGCTTCAAAGCCAGGGATGTCTGGTGGAGACGATCCCTCCAACTTCATCATGATGTTCTTGACTAGCCTAGACGACTCGGGTTTGACGATTCGTCCGGTACACCGACTCGTCCGTGACGTTCCTCCACAGGCCATCGAGGGCTTCTTGGACAAAGCCCAGGCCTGTTTCCATGTGGAGCGGCTGCCGTCTCATGGCTTGAATCGCATGGAGGTCGAGAACGCCTTGCTTTCCCAGATCAGGGCAGGGGCTGAAAAGGGCGTCATGGGGGTGGTCTTTCGGGATTACGGGGGGTCTTGCCTCCTGCGGGTCAAAGAGGGCATCATGGATCGGCTTTTTGGGGAAGAAATCCCGGCGCCCCTCAGAAGCCTTGACGTCACCATGGCGACCAAGCTTGTTCTTGAGCAGATCCTTGGCCTTGACAACACGGCCCTAGACGACGAGGCGCGCATTCTATATACCAGCCGTGCGGAAAAGGCCTTTGAGGCGGTGGATACAGGAAAATGTTCCATTGCCCTTATCCTCAATGCCACCAGGCTTTCTCAAATAGAAGAGGTCTCAAAGGCAGGTCTGACCATGCCAAGGAAATCGAGCTATTTCTATCCCAAGGTGATGACAGGCCTTGTTATCAATAAAATCGGTGATTAAGTGGTGGGTCATGAGAGACGCATCATGGCTACCATGAGTCTATTTCGCGATCGATTGAAAATCCTTCAGAGGGCAGAGGGTTACCGGTTTTCCGTTGATGCTGTCATCCTGGCTCATCACATTTCCTTAAACGATATGGATGTGGGTGTCGACTTGGGGACCGGCTGCGGAGTCATCCCCATCATCTTGGCCTATCGGAGTGCTTCAGCACGCCTATATGGCATCGAAATCCAGAAGGACTTGGCCGACCTGGCTTCCAGAAATGTGCGATTAAATCACATGGAAGATAGGATTACCATTGTCTCTGGGGACATGAAAGATTTTAGATCCTATCTTGAGCCGGGCATAGCAGACGTCGTTTTCAGCAATCCGCCTTATCGCAAGGTGTTGTCGGGACGCATTAGTCCAGACCCCGAGCGCGCGGTGGCCAAGCACGAAATTAAGGGGACGCTATGCGATGTGGTCTCTGTGGCTGAAAAGCTTCTGAAACCTTCAGGTCGGCTGGTGGTCATCTATCCGGCTGGACGTATGGCCGACCTCCTTTCCCAGATGCGAGCCTTCAGGCTTGAACCCAAGCGAATCAGATTGGTGCATTCAAGACGCCATTGCGATGCTGAGTTGATCTTGGCAGAGGGACGGAAACAGGGGCGGCCGGGCCTCAGAGTTGTCCCACCCCTTATCGTGCATGAGGAAAAGGGGGGCTACACGGACGAACTTAAGGCAATGCTTGGCGAGTAACCCCTCGATTTACCTCACCTTGGACCTTCGTGTCATTGACTGGGGGCAGCGCCACAGGGCCTGCCTGTGCAACCTTCACGGGCCTGATCGCACAGAGGCCCTGAACTATTTCGTGCTTCCCTTCGTAAGCGGGCCGATCTTGAACCGGATATCTTTGACTGACTCTTTTCCTAGGGCGCTGTTCAGCTTCTGCATCAATTCGTCTTTGAGGTAATGAAGCTGTTGCATCCAGGGGGCACTCGACACATGAACCAGAAGCAGCTTCCCCTTGATAGCTGCAGGCCGGGCGTTTTGAGCGATGGTGGGGCCCACCAACACCGTCCATTGCTCCCAGAGCCTGTGCAGATTTAAATCAACATCGATGCTGGAAGCCTCTAGGGCCTTTTGCAAAATGTTTCCGAGGGGCGCCGGTTTGTCCATGGCTTTTCGCACAAGTCTCATGTAAACTTTATTTATAGTTGAGAGCACACCCCCTGTCAACAGATCCCCCTCTCTGCCTTTTGTTTTCCCTTGACCGATTGAGGCGGCTGGCCTATATTCCAAAGGGCATCCGGCAGGCAGTCCCTTTGAACCCCTAAACAGAGGAGCAACCGATGCCCTGGGATTGGGATAAGCTAAAAAAGCAGCAACAAGGATCTGGCGGGGGGGTGCCCCCACAGGTGGACGAATTGGTCCAAAGATTTAAGCAGCTTAAGATACCGGGGGGTTGGATCATCCTCCTTCTTGTCGTCCTTGTGTACTTGGGAAGCTCAGCTTTTTATACGGTGGCAGTGGATGAGGTGGGTGTCGTTCAGCGGTTTGGCAGATACGTGCGCACGGTGGAGCCGGGACTCCACTTTAAGTTGCCTCGCGGCATTGAACAAGTGACCAAGGTGAAGGTGCGCTTCGTATACAAGGAGGAATTTGGCTTCAGGACCCTTCAGGCGGGTGTCCGCACCCAGTACGCAGCCGGCAAGGCGTATGATAGCGAATCTCTGATGCTGACGGGAGACCTCAATGTGGCAGTGGTCCCTTGGATCGTTCAATACCGGATAAATGATCCTTACAAGTACTTATTTAAGGTTCGCGATGTCAGAAGTACGCTGCGAGACTTATCAGAATCCACGATGCGTCTGGTTGTGGGTGACAGGAGTATCAACGAGGTCATTAGCAAGCGAGAAGAAATCGCTGATCAGGCACGAGGTTTCCTCCAAAAAGAGCTGGATGAGGCAGAGACCGGGATCAACGTGGTGACCATTGAGATGAAAAAGACCAATGTGCCTGCCCCTGTCCAGCCCTCTTTTAACGAGGTGAACCAAGCCACCCAGGAAAAGGAACGCATGATCTATCAGGCGAGGGAGGAATACAATAAAGCCATCCCTGCTGCCAAGGGAAATGCTGAAAAGACTATCAAGGCGGCTGAGGGCTATGCCTTGGACCGGGTTAACCGCGCCGAGGGCGATGCCTCCAGGTTCGTCGCCCAGTATGAGGAATATGCCAAGGCAAGAGATGTGACGCGCAGGCGCCTTTATCTGGAGTCGCTCAAAGACCTCTTTCCCAAATTGGGTCAGAAATACATCATTGATGCGGACCAAAAGAACCTGCTGCCGTTGCTCAATCTGGGCAAGGAAGGGGGGGCGCAGAAATGAAATCTAAAGGATTCATTCTTGTACTGATCATTCTTGCCTTTCTTCTGATCTCCGGAGGCGTCTACACGGTGGATGAAACTGAGCAGGTGGTGGTGACGCAGTTTGGCAAGGTCGTGGACGAACCCAAGAAGGAGCCTGGCTTCTATTTCAAGCTTCCTTTCATTCAGAATGCCAATTACTTTCCAAAGAATCTCCAGGAATGGGATGGCGATCCAGGTCAAATCCCCACCTTGGATAAGACCTTCATATGGGTCGATACGTTTGCCCGGTGGAAGATTGTGGATCCTTTGAAGTTCTTTCAGACCGTGAATAATGTCACAGGCGCTTTGAGCCGACTGGACGACATCATTGATGCAGCGGTCCGCAACTTTATCACGTCTTATCCCCTCATCGAAACAGTGAGAAGAACCGATCGGGAACTCGACACCTTTGAACTCGGCTTGGAAGACATCAAGGACAGGAGAGACCTAGGTTCAGTGAAAGTGGGCCGACAAAAAATAGCCAAGGGGATTATGGAGCAGGCCCAGCCAAAGCTGGCCAAGTTCGGCATTGAGGTGGTTGACGTGAAGATCAAACGCCTCAATTATGTGCAGGAGGTTCAGACGTCGGTCTTTTCCCGAATGATCGCTGAGCGGAAGCAGATCGCCGAAAAATTTCGGTCGGAGGGCAAAGGGGAGGCGCGTAAAATCGAGGGTGACAGGGAAAGAGAGATGAAGCGGATTACTTCGGAGGCCTACAAAAAGGCCCAGGAGGTCAAGGGCAAAGCGGATGCCACAGCTACAAAGATCTACGCTGATGCCTTCGGTCTGGATCCTGATTTCTACTCCTTTGTAAAAACCCTTGAGATTTACCAAGACACTCTAGATGAGGAGAGCTCTCTGGTCCTTTCCACGGAGACCGAATTTTTCAAATATTTGAAGGGGTATACGGGAAAAAAATAGGGGGCCCAAGGCGAGGTTGACACCGGCTTTCACGTCTCCCGGGAGCTTAACCTCATCATGGCGACGGCGCCCAACGCACAACAACGAGAAAAGGCACCGCAATGTTTTGGACCCATGGGTGCCTTTTCTCAGGTGAAGCAGGACGGGATGTGATGTTCATCATTTTTTCCTTCTTTGGTGGCGTGTGCGGGCCATCAACTTCTTGTGCTTGTGCTTGCGCATTTTTTTCTTTCGTTTCTTGATCACACTTCCCACAGCATCACCTCCATTCTTTCGGTGTTTTCTTCGCCCAAAATATGTTTATATAACGCGCTATGGGACAGATGTCCAGTTTTTTCCGGGCGTGCACTGAGTGGCTTGCCTTGATTGCAGACTCTCCCCTCAGCTGGCCGGTGTCAGAGCTTTCCTGCCAAACCACCCACTGGAAGGTAGCCGTTTTGACAGCAATGTGGTAAACGCAACGATACAAGAAGTGCGCTTTCCAGGGAATCATCTTTTGTCACCATGCAGGGACACATGGACGCCACAAAGGCACTGCAAGGTTTTTGCGACGACGACCTGATTGTTGTTAACAAAGCCGTGGTCATGGCCGAAGAGTTGACCAGTGACGCCTACAAGATGTCCTTTGCAGAGTGGCGCCAGCGGCGTTATGATATCAAGACGTTGGCTGGTCTTTCTGCCGAAGAGATCGTACAGGGCCCCTTCGCACAGATCATCAGGTATGTTGGGCGCCGGGCGGAAACATCCCTCGGTTCCTCAAGGTATGATTTTTATAAGATATGCCTTCAGGACCACAACATCCTTTCAACCCTGAATAGAGTGCCGGGACTCCGCTTGTTTCCCTTTTCCCTCTATATCGTGACCCATGAGTTAATCCACGTTATTCGATTCACCAAGTTCTTACAAGCCTTTGACGCCTCGCCGGAAGACAAGGTGGAGGAAGAGAGCAGGGTCCATGAACGGACTAAGGCCATCCTAGAAAGAACGCCCATCGAGGGAATGGACGCTGTGTTTGAGTTTTACAGGGCCTGGCAAGGTCTCCTTGATCGCTTAAAGGAGGTCTAACAGGGCCATGAATTTTCCCACTTGACAAATCATTTTCACTAATTATGTTTAGTAACAAATTGGGCTTGGGGAGACATTAAGATGCCGATTTATGAATATCAATGCACGAAATGCGGGAGGATTGTGGAGGCCTGGCAGGGGTTTTCAGATGCGCCTTTGAAAACTTGCAAACACTGTTCCGGCAGGCTTCACAAACTCATTTCCCAGAGCACCTTTCATCTCAAGGGTACAGGATGGTATGTGACGGACTACGCTAACAAGTCTACCACCTGTTGTCCTTCGTCAGGGGGAAAAGGTGAGAAGTCAGGGGGGGAGGTGAAGAAATCCGAGACTCAACCTGTTTCGAAGACAAAGAAGGAACAAGGTGATTCGGCTTAGGGATAATCGTCTCCCGGCCTTGGTTTCCTAAAAGGCAAAGCAATGAAAGGGGAGCTAGACAAAACAATGCTTTCACGGCATGCGGACCCTGCAAGTGGCAGCCTCATCGCCTAACAGGAGTCGGCCAGCGGTTGATCGGAGTTCGCCCCAGCAAGTCACTCATCTCAGGCAAAAAATTTTGCTCTAATCCCTTTACAAGTCTAACCCCATGATTATTTTTTTGGATTATATTTTCGAGCGCACCGGCTGGGTTCGCATTCAATCCTGAAAAATTTCGTATTTCTATGTGATTAAGTCTATGAGTCTGACGTCTCGGGAAAGGAGGTGACATTGAATCCTTAGTTTTTGTGGAATGAAACACGGAAGAAAGGACAAAACGAAGCTGAAAATTTAAAGAGAAGGAGATTGAACACCATGAAGATTAGACCTTTGCAAGACCGAATTCTCGTGAAACGCCTTGAAGAAGAAGAGACGACCAAGGGGGGGATCATCATACCCGACACGGCCAAAGAGAAACCCTCTGAAGGTTTGGTCGTAGAAGTAGGAAAGGGGAAGGTCTTGGAAAACGGCAAGCAGGTACCCCTTGACGTGAAAAAGAACGACCGAATACTCTTCGGCAAGTATGCGGGTACGGAGATCAAGCTCGATGGTGAGGAATATCTCATCATGCGTGAAGATGATGTGCTTGGTGTGATTCAAAAATAGGCTGTTGCGCCGTCAAGATGCCTGTTAGAGATGGTGTGAGTTGACGCTTGCTGACATTGTTAGCAGCAAAAATTTTAAGGAGGATACAATAATATGGCTGCAAAAGAGATCAGATACGACATCAAGGCTCGGGAGGCCGTTTTACAAGGGATTAACACACTGGCAAACGCCGTTAAGGTGACCTTGGGCCCCAAGGGTAGAAACGCGATTCTCGAGAAGTCTTGGGGCGCTCCCACAGTCACTAAAGATGGCGTGACCGTGGCCAAGGAGATCGAGGTTGAGGACAAGTTCGAGAACATGGGGGCCCAGATGGTCAAGGAGGTTGCCAGTAAGACCAGTGATGTGGCCGGCGACGGCACGACGACAGCGACTGTCCTAGCTCAGTCCATCTACACGGAGGGTCAGAAGCTGGTTGCTGCGGGTAATAATCCCATGGCTATCAAGCGCGGCATCGAGAAGGCCGTCAGCGTTGTTGTCTCAGAACTATCCAAGTTGAGTAAACCGACGAGAGAGCAGCGGGAGATTGCTCAGGTAGGCTCTATTTCGGCCAACAACGATGAGACCATAGGTAACATTATCGCAGAGGCGATGAATAAAGTCGGCAAAGAGGGCGTCATCACGGTGGAAGAGGCCAAGAGCATGGACACGACCCTTGAAGTCGTAGAGGGAATGCAATTCGACCGCGGCTATTTATCACCCTACTTTGTCACGGATCCCGATAAGATGGAGGCCTCCCTCCAGGATCCCTTGATCCTGCTCCACGAAAAGAAGATCAGCGTGATGAAGGATCTTCTGCCCATCCTTGAGCAGGTGGCCAAGATGGGAAAACCTTTTGTGATCATTGCCGAGGATGTGGAAGGAGAGGCCTTGGCCACGCTGGTGGTGAATAAGCTTCGTGGAACCCTCCAGTGCGCTGCCATTAAAGCTCCGGGGTTCGGAGATCGGCGAAAGGCCATGTTGGAGGACATCGCCATTCTGACGGGTGGTCAGGTCATTTCGGAAGATCTGGGCATCAAGCTGGAGAATATAAGCCTTTCCGATCTGGGCAGTGCCAAGCGGATCAACATTGATAAGGACAATACCACCATCGTGGATGGTTCTGGCTCCCGGTCCAGCTTGGAGGGCCGTGTCCGTCAGATCAGGACTCAAATTGAGGAAACCACATCTGACTACGACCGCGAGAAACTCCAGGAGCGTCTTGCCAAACTCATTGGTGGGGTGGCGGTCATCAACGTGGGTGCGGCTACCGAGCCGGAGATGAAAGAAAAGAAGGCTCGTGTGGAAGACGCCCTCAACGCCACCCGCGCTGCCGTGGAAGAAGGGATCGTACCTGGCGGTGGTGTGGCCTTGGTTCGGTGTATGTCTGCACTGGATAAAGTCAAAATCAAGGCTGATCAAAAGTTGGGCGTAAAGATCGTACAGCGGGCCCTGGAAGAGCCCCTTCGCCAGATCGTTAACAATGCTGGCTACGAGGGCTCTGTGGTCGTTGAAAAGATCAAGAACGAGAAGGGGGCCTTTGGTTTCAACGCTGAGACGGAAAAGTACGAAGATCTTTTGAAGGCGGGCGTCATCGATCCCACGAAGGTCGTACGCTATGCCCTGCAGAATGCGGCGAGTGTCGCTGCCTTGATGCTCACCACCGAGGTCATGGTTGCAGAAAAGCCGGAAGAGAAGAAAGAGATGCCTGCCATGCCTCCAGGCGGTGGCGGCATGGGCGGTATGGGTGGTATGTACTAAAAACACCAGTTTTCACAATCGATTGGCGAGTGCATTGTTTCGAAAAGGCCTCCATGCGTGGGCATGGAGGCCTTTTTTTGGCGTCATTGTCTTGGCGGATGCACAACGCTTAATCTCACGTCCCCTTGACAACCCATGATGTTGTGATATTTGCATCCTCAACTGTTTTTTCACCCTTGGAGAATACCGTGGACTATAAAGCGACGCTCAACCTTCCGAAAACCGCCTTTCCAATGAAGGCTAATCTTTCTCAACGAGAGCCTGAACTCCTCAAGACCTGGGAGACGTCGGGGCTTTATGATCGCCTCAGGCAAATGTCCAAGGGGAGACCCCTTTTCATCCTCCATGACGGTCCTCCTTATGCCAATGGGCATATCCATATTGGCACGGCCCTGAACAAGATTTTAAAAGATATCATCGTCAGATCTCGTCAGATGAGTGGATTCGATGCACCCTATGTCCCTGGTTGGGATTGCCACGGCCTTCCCATAGAGCATCAGGTTGACCAGGAACTTGGTGAGAAGAAAAAGCAGATGAGCCAGACAGAGGTGAGAAAGCGGTGCCGGGCTTATGCCGAAGAATATATTCAGGTGCAGAGGGAAGAGTTCAAGAGACTCGGCGTCATGGGTGAGTGGGATGATCCCTACCTGACCATGAACCCAGGCTATGTGGCCACCATCGTCAGGGAGTTTGGGAAATTTGCCATTGATGGGAGCCTTTTCAAGAGCAAGAAGCCTATCTACTGGTGCAGCGCGTGCAAGACAGCGCTGGCAGAGGCAGAAGTGGAATACCAAATTCGCACCTCACCATCCATCTACGTCAAGTTCCCTTTGCTCTCGGACATCGGCGATGATTTTCCTTCCCTTAAGGACAAAATGGCTTCCTTGGTTATTTGGACCACCACCCCATGGACCATTCCAGCGAACCTTGCCGTGGCCCTGCATCCTGCTTTTCCTTACGTTGCGGTGCAGGTGAGGGGCGGCGAGGTTTACATCTTGGCCCAGGGCCTGTTGGAAAGCACCATGGACAGCCTTGGGGCGAAGGATTACGAGATATTGACGGAGGTTGATCCAAGAGGGTTGGAAAAAAGGATGTGCCGTCATCCCCTTTACGATCGAGAATCTCTGATTATCCTGGCGGAGCACGTGACCTTGGATGCGGGAACGGGTTGTGTCCACACTGCTCCGGGTCACGGACGGGAAGACTATGAAGTCGGCTTGGTTTACGATCTGGACATCCTCTCTCCGGTGGATGATCGGGGGCGTTTCACAGAAGACGTCGAGTTCTTTGGCGGCATGTTTGTCTTTGATGCAAACAGCGCCGTGATGGCCAAGCTGGCGGAACGGGGGATGCTGATTGGTGAGGGAACCCTGGAGCACACCTATCCTCATTGCTGGCGGTGCAAGGAGCCGGTGATTTTCCGGGCGACAGAACAGTGGTTTATCTCCATGGAAAAGGGGGCCCTGAGACAAAAGGCCCTCAGTTGTATTAACCAGGTGGCCTGGATTCCGTCTTGGGGGCGAGAGCGCATTTACGGAATGGTTGAAAACCGTCCGGACTGGTGTATCTCGCGGCAGCGCTCATGGGGTGTTCCCATCGTGGCCTTCTATTGCCAGAAATGCGGTTCATGTCTGATCACGGAGGAGATTATTGATCATGTAGAAGCCCTTTTTCAGAAGCATGGCGCTGATATCTGGTTTGAGGCGGACGGGGCTGTCCTCTTACCCGAAGGGACAAGATGCCCGGGGTGCCGGGGAGAGATCTTCCAAAAGGAAAAGGATATCTTGGATGTGTGGTTCGATTCTGGTGTGAGTCACACGGCTGTGCTTGAAACCAGAGCTAATCTGAGGTGGCCGGCAGATATGTACCTGGAGGGCAGCGATCAGCACCGGGGATGGTTCCACAGTGCCCTTCTCACTGCGGCGGGCACCCGTGGCAGAGCTCCTTACGAAAGCGTTCTGACACACGGTTTTGTCGTGGATGGCAAGGGAGAAAAGATGTCCAAGTCGAAGGGTAATGTGATTGCCCCTAGAGAGATTATCGACCGATACGGTGCCGAGGTTCTCAGACTCTGGGTGGCGTCTTCAGATTATCAGGACGACGTGAGGATATCGGAAAAAATCCTAAAACAGCTTACAGATGCCTATCGCCGGATTCGCAACACAAGCCGGTTTATTCTGGGGAATCTGGGTGATTTCGATCCCGAGGAAGACGCCGTTCCGTACTCAGATATGGCGGAGATGGACCGATTTGCCCTTCATCGTCTTCAAGACTTGGTGAAGCGAACTCGCGCGGCCTATGATTCCTTTGAATTTCACGGGGCCTATCACGCTTTGTACAATTATTGTACACTAGACTTGAGCGCCTTTTACTTGGATGTCCTGAAAGACAGACTCTACACCTCGCCTGCAAGATCACGGGCCAGGCGATCAGCCCAGACCGCACTGCATCATACCCTTGACACCCTCACACGTCTCATGGCTCCTATCCTGGTGTTCATGGCCGATGAGGTATGGACACACATGCCAAAGAGGAGTGACATGCCTGCCACGGTTCATTTGGCTCAATTGCCGGAAGCAGAGGGTTCATTGATCGACAACGATTTAGCCCAAAGATGGGAATCTATCCTGACGCTCCGGAGGGAGGTGAGCAAGGCCATAGAAGAAGCGAGGAGCCAGAAAAAGATCGGTCACTCCCTTGATGCCGCGGTGACGCTAGGCCTTCCAGAGGGCTTATTGGAGACCGTGAACCCAACGGTTGAAGAACTGCGGGCAGTCTTTATTGTTTCCAAGGTTTCCATGGCATCGGGCGGAAGACTGGAGGGCGCTTACCAGAGTACAAAGATACCGGGTCTTGCTATTCGTGTCGATCCCGCCCCTGGAGAAAAATGCGGCCGTTGCTGGATACGGGACCCTTCTGTGGGCACAGACGAAAGCCACAAGGCCATCTGCTCTCGATGCGTGCAGGCCCTTGAGGCCGGAGCCATGGGCCATGACTAGGACAGGCTCAGCGACTTGAAAGGAAAGCATACGACAGCCGTCCTTGTTGTTGGCATAATCCTCCTGCTCGATCAGGTGACCAAGGCAATGGTCATGCAGGGTCTCATGCTTGGTGACAACCTGGAGATCATTCCGGGATTTTTCACACTGACCCACATTCGCAACGCCGGTGGTGCCTTTGGGTTGCTGGCAGGGGAGGCGACACGGACAAGGGCCTTTTTTTTCCTGGCACTTTCGGGGGGAGCTCTGGGCGTTATTGTGTACCTTTATGCCAAACTCCCTCCAGGCAAATCATGGATAACTGCATCCCTTGCTATGATCTTTGGAGGGGCTCTGGGCAATATGGTTGACCGCCTTCGTTTTGGAGAGGTGGTCGATTTTCTTGATTTCCATATAGGAACCGTTCACTGGCCGGCATTCAATGTGGCCGACAGTGCCATCTCGGTGGGAGCAGGGATATTATTCTTTCTTACGCTATCAAAGAGAATATGAGCTTCGCAAATCGGGTGCCAAACTTCAGAAAGCCAAACGCTTTGTTGCGGTTTGAAGATTCCCTGCAGTCCCGACTGGTCGCGACAGGGGATCTTCGACTGTAAGGAAGTTTGCCATTTTCAGATACGCTCGCTTTCGCGGTTCAAGTACTGTGATACCATGCATCCTGTCCTCTTTCGCGTGGGTCCCTTGGTGGTCCACACCTACGGCGTTTTTGTCGCCATGGCCTTTTTGTCGGCCTTAGGTTTAGCACTCCGCGAAGCAAACAAAGTCGGCGAAGACGGCAACCAGATTCTGGATCTGTGTTTCTACATGCTCTTGGCTGCCATCGTCGGTTCCCGGATCCTCTATGTCCTAGTTGACTGGCCGACTTTCTGGCAGGATCCTGTTGAGATTATACGGGTATGGCACGGGGGGCTTGTGTTCTATGGGGGATTTATTGCTGCCTTTGTGACGGCCCTTTGGTTTATTAGAAAATGGGGCCTTCCCCTTTGGAAGACTTCGGATATCCTGGCCCCGCCCATCGCATTTGGACAGTTTGTGGGCCGCATTGGCTGTTTCTTTGCGGGGTGTTGCTACGGCAGGCCCTGCGACCTGCCGTGGGCTGTGACTTTCACAAATCCCGAGTCGTTAGCACCAAAGGGGGTGCCGCTCCATCCCACCCAGGTTTATTCCTCCCTGAACGGGCTGTTCATATTCTTGCTCCTCTCAGGTCTGAAACGTATCAAAGCATTCGAAGGTGAGATCTTCTGGGCCTATGTCCTCCTTTATGGGGCGACTCGATCGATCATTGAGTTTTTTCGAGGTGACGACCGAGGCATGTTTTTAGGCGGTATGGTATCAACGTCTCAGCTTATCGGTGTGATCATGGCAGCCATCGCCATAACCGTGATCATTGTCTTGAGATTGCGCCATGCCCGAGATTAGGTACGACGCTTTGCCAGAGGTGGTTGCCAAGGCGCAAGGGCAAGGGGCTGCCCCGGTCTACCTCTTGTACGGTGATGAGTTCTTATACAAATTCGCTTTCAAGGCTCTCTTGGAGGCCCTCCTTCCATCCCATCAACAAGGGCTAAACTATGAAGCCTTGGATGGAAGCACTGCAAACATCCACGAGGTATTGGCCCGTTTAAATACATTCCCCCTCCTGCCGGGTGCCAAGGTCGTTTGTGTTCATGATACCCAAATATTCTATTCCCAGACAGGCATCGATGATTTGGTACGTAAGTCAAAAGAGGCCTTTGAGAAACAAGACTTGAAAGAGTCATCGCGCTATTTCATTGGCGCACTGAGCGTGGCTGGCTTATCTCTTGACGACATTTGCCGTGGAGACTGGGATGGGTCTCTGGATCTGGGCATAGAAAATGGCTCCCCTGTTCACCAAAAGGCAGTGGACGGGTGGCCGCGTCAGGTCGTTGATTGGTGCCTCCATGAACAATGGCGTGTGCCTTCCCGCGGGGAAGATGCCGATGTCCTCAACGAAGCCATTAGGGCCGGCTTTCCCGAGACGAATCACCTCATTCTCACTAGCGATTTTGTTGACAAGCGCAGGAAGCTTTACGGGACGATCAAGAAGACCGGCGTGGTCATTGACTGCTCTGTGGCGAGGGGGGACAAGGCAGCCGACAGACGCCAGCAGCAAGAAATTTTGAGAGGTCACATGATACAGACCTTGGGACGCGCCGGCAAGACTATGGCACCTGCCGGATTTGCACTTCTATATGAGAAGACGGGCGGTGGTCTTCGGAACTTTGACAGTGAATTGGAGAAACTTATCGCATTCGTCGGGGACCGAAAGGAGATTCTGGCCAATGATGTTGAAGAGGCCTCAGAGAAAACCAAACAGGATCCCATTTATGCGCTGAGTAATGCCATTGGGGAGCGGGATGCTGGAAAAGCGCTCTTGCTTGGGCACAGCCTTTTAAGAGCCAAGTTCATTCCCCTTCAGATCCTGTCTGCCGCCACCAATCAGGTGCGGAAGATGATCCTGCTCAAAGATTCTATCCGGAGTCTATCTGGGTGCGGCTGGAAAAGGGGGATGAGCTATGGGGGCTTCCAGAAGGCGGTCTGGCCAGAGCTGAGGAAGTGCAAAGGACCGGTTTTAGGGGAAAACGCCCATCCATTCGCTGTCTACAAGACCCTCATGCACTCGGACAACTATCATTTCGAGGAGCTTACAAAGGCCCTGAGCGTCCTTCTAGGTGCCGATATACGGCTCAAGACAGTTGCCCAGCAGGATGCCGGCCTTGTTTTGGAACACGCCCTGTTGAGAATCTGCGGGATTCATTCGGATCTTTCTGCAAGCCCTGCAAGAAAGCCCTAGCCTTTGTCTAAAGGCCCTAGGATGCCTTGATTTCCCGCAAGAGTTCCGTAGCTGCTTGTCGTTCCGGGAAGGCCTTTTTGATCTTGAGGGCATTCTCCAAGGCTTCCACCGCCTGATCCTTGTCATCGTTCTTCCAGTAGGCCAGGCCCAAGTGGTAAAAGATCGTGG
>Ga0272444_10002775_pt1 | contig 16040 bp, 10 predicted proteins | sample SSMForm13_FD_201033 | JGI IMG/M metagenome (GOLD analysis project Ga0272444, IMG submission 201033) | Marine sediment archaeal communities from Little Sippewissett salt marsh, Falmouth, MA, United States - SSM-Form-13 | ecosystem: Environmental > Aquatic > Marine > Wetlands > Sediment ...
ATGCATCCGCCGGCGCCTCGGCGGATGCATCCCCCGCCGCGCCGGGGGCCGGCTCCCGCGCCGGTTGCGCCGGGCCGGGGGCGGCCTCCGGGGCGGCGGGCAGGGCAAAGTTCTTCCCTTGCGCCGCCTTCTCCAGTTCGGCGAGCAGGGGGCGCAGGTGGTGGCCGGGCATGGGCGAACCCTGCTGGTGGGCCAGGGCGGCCTGGTTCAAAAAGTCCAGGGTGTGCAGGCACAGATCGCCCAGCTCCGGGGTGAAGGACATCTCCTCGCGCCGGATGGCGCTGAACACGTCCTCCAGGCGGTGAGCCAGCAGGCCCAGGTCCTCCAACTCCACCGCCCGGGCCGCGCCCTTTAGGCTGTGGGCGGCGCGGAACATGCCTTCGATAAGAGCCTCGACCCCCTGGGAGGACGGGTCCTTTTCCAGGGCCAGGCAGCCGTCGGTCAGCACGCCGATGTGCTCCTGCAGCTCGGCCTGGAAGGTCTCCATGAGCTGGCGGCGGAAGTCGTCAGAGGAGTTCATGGCCTCTTCCCGGGCAAGATGCTGTGCTTGTCAGAGCGCATGTTCTCAACTCACCCTGTACTTCTCCACCAAGGTGTTGAGTTGGGCGGCCAGGGCGTTGAGATTGGCCGCCGCCTCCTCCACCTGCCTGGTGCCGGCCTGGCTCTGGGTGGTGGCCTGGTCGATGCTCTCCATGGCCGCCACCATCTGCTCCATGCCCGCCACCTGCTCCTTGGTGGAGGCCGCTATCTGCTGGGCCGCCTGGGCCACCTGGCCCACCCGCTGGTTGATGCTGCCTATGGTCTGGCCGGTCTGCTGGGTCAGCTCCACCCCCAGCTCGGCCCGCTTGCTGCCCTCCTCGGTCACCATCACCGCGGTGTTGGCCGCCTTTTGAATCTCGCCCAGAATCTCGCGCACCTGCTCGGTGGCCTGGCGGGACTGCTCGGCCAGGGCCCGCACCTCGTCGGCCACCACCGCGAAGCCCTTGCCCGCCTCGCCGGCCCGGGCCGCCTCGATGGAGGCGTTGAGGGCCAGCAAGTTGCTCTGGTCGGCGATGTCGTTGACCGTGGAGATTATCTCGCCGATCTGCTGGGTCTGTTCGCTCAGGCCCAGGATGCTCTCGGCGATGACCACCACCTGTTCCTTGATCTGTTTCATGCCCTCCACGGTGCTGTCCACCGCCTTGAGGCCATCCCCGGCCAGGCGCATGGACTCCTGGGCCTGCTCGGCCACCAGGTTCACCCGCTTGGCCGACTGCTCGGCGGTCTGGCGCACCTCGGCCACGGTGGTGGTGGTCTGGCTCACCGCCGCGGCCTGCTCGCTGGAAACCGCCGCCTGTTGGCTGGCCGAAGCCACCAGCTCGGTGGACATGGAGGTGATGTTGCTGGTGGCCTCGCGCATTTGGCCGGCCATGTCCTGCAGGCTGGCGGTCATGCTGTTCAGGTTGGCCCCCAGGGTGCCCAGCTCGTCGTCTTCGCGCGGCGGCCGCACCCGCCCGGTCAGGTCGCCGCCGCCGACCTTCTCCACAAAAGACAGATACTCATTGATGGTGTTTTCCAGGTATTGCTTGACCTCTCGCTCGGTGGCCGCCTTTTCTTCCAGTTCCTGGCCGTACTGACGCATCTTGGTGATGATTCTGCCCACGAACAACAGCAGGATCACGCAGATCGCCCCGCCGGCGATGGTGAACACGGTCATTACGGTCAGCAGCAGGTCGGCGGCCCACCGGCAGGCCTCGCCTATGGTGGTGGAAAAGCCTTCCTCGGCCAGCGCCAACTCTTTCTCAATGGTGGTGAGGCTGGCGTTGAACTCGTCAATTTCTGTGCTGGTTAATTCATGCCGATTAATTTGGCCATGCAGGGCTGCCCCCATTTTCCGCAGCTTTGCCATCAACTCGTCGGCGTGGACCCACATGCTTATGGCCTTTTCCATCAAATCCACGTCGTGGAATGTTTTATAGAGCCAGGCCATGACTTCGACATCGTCGGGGTGCATGCCCGCCTGGGTGAAGTTCTGGCGTAAAACGCGCATGCTCGGATCGGGCCTTTCCAGCTCCTGGCGGGCGGTTTTAAAGGCCAGGGTCACCTTCACCTTGGCTAGAAACTGATCATAAAATTTCGGGTCCTTGGTGATGGCATAGCGCCGCAGGCTGTAAGTGGCGGTTATTTGGTTCTTGGCCCACAGGCTTTCCCCATTCACATACGCCCTTAGCCCGGTCAAGGTGTCGAACCCGAGCAGACCGATCATGAACAGGCCGGCGATGACCAGGGCGATGATGAGAGTAGTGAGGTAGAGCTTAACCTTGGGACTGATTTTTTCTAGCATGACGATACGCTTCCCTTAGAGTTCTCCGCCCATGGCGCCTTGACCTGGCTTCTCCCCGCGGAGCTGAAATCGCTTCAACCAAGGCATGGAAGGCGGCCGCGGCCTCCTCCACCCGCCTCATCTCCGTCCCAATCCGGCCAAAGGGTCTTCACCGCATCAAGGTTTCCGCATTTTTGCCCCACGAGGGTCTCGCCCCCGCGGGTCTAGCCCACGATGATTACCGGATCGGAAAGCAAATTATCTGTATCCAGAAGGGTGACCATCTCGCTGGTGACACCCTGGAAATATTTCCGGGCCTCCTGGGAGAGAGCGTCCTGGGGATCCTGCAAGTCCTCGCGGGGCATGTGGTGTATCCGGGGCAGGTCGTCGGACAACAGCCCCAGCTCCATGATCTCCCCGCCCGGCAAGCGTCCGCCGCTGACCAGCAGCACGTGGGCCTGCTCCGACACCTCGCCGGCCCCGGCTCCCAGGAAACGGGCCAGGTTCATCACCGAATATAGGCGTCCTCTCAGGTTGACCACCCCCACGATGAACGGCGGCGTGCCGGGCACCGGCGTCCAGTTGAGCCCGGCGAGCGGCTGCACCTCCTTGAGGTGGGGCAGCTCCACGCCGTAGCGCTCCCGTCCCAGGCTGAAGGTGACCATGGCCAGGTCGTCGGCCGCTTCTTGCTCGCGTCCCATGGGCAGGGCCAGATCGCGGGCCCGCTGCTCCAGCAACCGCTGCTGGCTGCCGCCGGGGTTGGTCTTGCTATCCTGACTCATGGGCGCGAACTCTCCTTGGGTGTCTCAAGCCGCTTCCAGCAGGACCTGCAACATGGTTATGATGCGTCCCGCGGCCAGGCCGTCGGCCTCGGGCACCCTTTGCTCCGGGGGCAGGCTGGAGGCCAGCCGGATGGCCTGGCGCCCGTGCAGCAGGGCCTTTTGATTGCGGCCCAGCTTGCGGTACAGGGTGGCCAGGGAGAAATGGGCCGCCAGATGGTTGGGCTCCAGATACAGCGCCTTGCGCAGGTGATCCCCGGCCAGCTCCACATCGCCCTCCTCCTGGGCGATCAGCGCCCGGCAATGATGGGCCGCGGGCAGCAGGGGGTCGGCCTCCAGGGCCTGGCCGCACCAATAGCGGGCCTCGGCCAGGCGTCCCAGGTTGGCCAGGCGGCGGGCGCCCCCGAGCCACAGGTTGGCCGCGCCCCTGCGCTGTCCCCGCGCCTGCTCCAGCAGGCAGCGGGCCGATTGGAGCTGATTCTGCTCCAGGAGGCGGCGGGCCCGCGAGAGCAGCTCCGGGCCCGCGGCCGGGGGCGGCTTGGGCTCGGGCCGGGACGGCGGCGTGGCCGGCCTGGGCTTGGGAGCCTCATACAGGGGCGCCGCGGAGGGCGGGGGCTCGCAGGCCGCCGGAGGCGCTGCTTCCAGTTGGGCCTCCTGGCCCGGGGACAACAACTGATAGGCGGTCGCCGAACCAAAGGCGCGGGCGGCGAAGCCGGGGAAGCCCCGGGGGTCGGTCTCGGTGGCGGCCACCATCAGCCAGCCCTCCTGGGCCAGGCACCCGGCGAAGCGGTTCACTATTTGGCTCACCTGCTTCTCCGGCAGGTAGATGGCCACGTTGCGGCACAGGATCAGGTCCATGGCGCAGGTGTTGGTTATCAGGGAGGGGTAGGTGTCCTCGGACAGGTTGAGATAAGCGAACGAGACCCGGCGGGCGAGATCCGGTTTGATTTGCAAGAGCTGTCCCCGGGGATCGAAGTAACGCTGGGTCACCTCGGGGCCGCACTGGCGGAAGGACCATTTCTTGTACAGCCCCTGGCGGCCCCGGGCCAGGGACTGCTTGTTTATGTCGGTGCCCAGGATGAACAAGGACCAGCGCTCCCAATCGGGGATGATCTCGCTGAGGACCATGGCCAGGGAGTAGGGCTCCTCGCCCGAGGCGCAGCCCGCGCTCCAGATGCGCAGGCGCCTCTCCGGCTGGCGGCGGCGGATTATCTCGGGCAGAATGTGCTGGCGCAGGGCCGCGAACTGGACGCTGTCGCGCATGAAGTAGGTCTCGCCCACGGTCAGGCCGCTGATCACCCGGTCCCAAAGGGGGCTGTCGGTGCGGGACCGCTCCAGCCGCTGGTAGAGCTGGATCAGGTCCATGGGGCCTTCTTCTTCGGCCACCAGGCGCAGATGACGGCCCATTTCCCCCTGACGGCGGGATGAGAAGTGCATGCCCGTGCGCCCCAGCACCAATTCTTGGAACAGCGCGAACTCGCCCGGGCTCAGGAGACTCTCTGAAGAAGATCTATTCATCGGTCTCCATCAGCAGGCGAGCGGCTTGGCCCTCCAGCTTCTGCCACAGGTCTTCCCGGTTGCGCCAATCGGCGGGGGCCAGGCGCTCCGGGTCAAGGATCAGCACCAACTCCCCGCGGTCCTGCAGAACCCCGGCCAGCACCCGCGAACCGGCCAGGTGCCCCGAGGGGGGTTCCATCTCGCCGGGGCCGGCCTCCAGCACCTGCTCCACCGCGTCCACCTGCAGAGCCACCTTGCGGGGCGACTGATTAACCACTAAAAGCCGCTGGGCGGGATGGGGGGCGCGGGCCGGGCGGCCAAAGAGTTGGCCCAGGTCAAGCACTGGCACCACTTGGCCTTGCAGGTTGATTACTCCGGCGATCCAGGAAGGGGCTTCGGGCAGGGGCACCGGGGCCACCATGCGCAGGGCCCGCTCCACCCACGCCAGGGACAGGGCGAACAGCTCCCGGTCCAGGCGGAAGCTGACAAAGGTCTCTCCAGAGGCCGCCGGCCCGGCGGCAAGGGTGGATTGGGCGGCTTCCACGTTCTCGGGGTTGGTTTTAGGTGTAGCCATGGCCGGCGGCCCTCTCGGCGTTATGTTGATCTCTGCAAGTGGAACTCAGGGTAAAGACCCGCCAGATTCCCGGGGGAACCCTTGGATAAGGGCCACAAAGTACACCGCTTTTCTTGTACAACGGTTATGCGGGCCGATGGGGAGGAGGAGCCCTCTAGGGACATGACTAAGGCTTGGCGACATAATAGTTGGAAAAATCGACGAAGATATGCATCAAGAACTGAAACCATGGGCAGGCGGGTCCTTGGGTCAAAGTTTTAATTATTGCCAGTCAGCAATACTCGATCTAAACCACACGCTATGGGTGAAGGACTTATTTTAACAAGTTCCAGGTAAACGCTTCACAAGCCCACGGCCCGCCAATAGTTGACAATTATTACCAACTAACGCACCGAGTATATTATATATCACATTAGGCACCTGAATCCATGGCAATTTTTACGCCCTAAACATGGCGTTCGTTTATGATATTCCCCCTTTTGCGCGAATGCGGTTGAGGTGTGTTTTGCATCCCAAGGGCGGGCCTTTATTCACCCTGTCCGCGCCCCATCCGGATTGGGGCGGCAGCGTCGGCCCGCATATTCCATGAGGGCCGGGTGGCATCAAACAACGATTCAATAAAACACCCCGCCGCAAGCAGCGGGGTATAAAAAGGACGCATTTCCTATGCCAAGTGCGGCAAGCCTCGGGGAATGGAACCCCGCGTGGGGATGCATGGGGCTTTTCTGAAAAAGGCGCCGGCATTGTCAGGGTGCGGTTCGCACCCTGGCCCGACTCTCAATAAATACGCGGCTCAGGCCCTTTCCAGGCGCACCGCGCAGGCCTTGTACTCCGCGGTCTGGGAGATCGGGTCATAGGCCTGGTTGGTCAGCCAGTTGGCGCAGCCCTCCCTGAAGTGGAAGGCCATCCACACCATGCCTTCGGGCACCTCGGGGGTAATCCGGGCGGCCACCTCCACCGCGCCCCGCCGCGAGCTGACCTTGACCCGTTGGCCGCCCACAATGCCCAGCTCGGCCGCGTCGGCCGGGGAGATGTCGGCGGTCTCCTCGCCCATGAGGTCGTTGAGCCCGCCGGAGCGGCCGGTCTGGGTGCGGGTGTGATAGTGGTAGAGTCGGCGGCCCGTGCTGAGCACCAGGGGGTAGTCCTCGTCCGGCACCTCGGCCGGCGGCCGCCAGTCCAGGGGCACCAGATTGCCCAGGCCGCAGGTGAAGCAGCCGTCCTTGTGCAGATAGGGCGTGCCCGGGTGATCCAGGTCGGGGGCCGGCCATTGCAGGCCGTCGTCCTGGATGCGGCTGAACTTGATGCCCGCCATCTGGGGGGCCATTGCCGAGACCTCGTCGTCCCAGATCTCCTGGCCGCTGCTCGAGGCCCAATCCTGGCCCATGCGCCTGGCGATCTGTTTGAACACCCACCAGTTGGGACGGGCCTCTCCCGGCGGGTCCACCGCCTTGCGCACCAGGTTGACCCGGCGCTCGCTGTTGGTGAAGGTGCCCTGGTCCTCGCCCCAGGCCGCGGCCGGGAACACCACATCGGCGAAGCGGGTGGTCTCGTTGGGAAAAATGTCGTTGACCACCAGGAACTCGGCCGCTTCCAGACAGTGCTCCACATGGGCGATGTCCGGCTCGGTGTTGGCCACGTTCTCGCCGAAGATGTACATGCCCCGGATGTTGCCCTCGGCCAGGCCCCGGAACATGGCCGGCATCATCAGGCCCACCTTGTCGTCCAGCTTGGCCCGCCAGAACTGCTCGAACTTGGCCTGGGCCGCGGGGTCGTCCACCTTTTGGTAGCCGGGGTACACGTTGGGCAGGGCGCCCATGTCGCAGGCCCCCTGCACGTTGTTCTGGCCCCTGAGGGGGTTGACCCCGGCGCACTCGAAGCCCACGTTGCCCAAAAGCATCTGCAGATTGGCCGTGCTCATCACGTTGTCCACCCCGCAGGTGTGCTCGGTGATGCCCAGGGTGTAGATGAGCATGGCCGGCCGGTTGGCCGCCAACATGCGGGCCACCTCCACGATCCGCTCGGCCGGCACCCCGCTGATCTCGGCCGCCCGCTCGGGCGGGTACTCCATGATCTTGGCCTTGAGCTCATCAAAGCCCGTGGTGCAGTTCTCCACGTACTCCTTGGCGTAGAGGTCTTCGGTGATGAGCACATGCATCAGGCCGTTGATCAGGGCCACGTCGCTGCCCACCTTCAGTGGCAGGTGCAGGGTGGCGAAGTCGGCCAGGGCGGTGCGCCTGGGGTCCACCAGGATGAGCTGGGCTCCCCCCAGCACCGCGTTCTTGACGAAAGTGGCGGCCACGGGATGGGCCTCGGTCATGTTGGAGCCGATGACAAAGAACATCTTGGCCCGGTCGAAGTCGGCAAAGCTGTTGGTCATGGCCCCGGAGCCAAAGGAGCGGGCCAGGCCGGCCACGGTGGGGGCGTGGCACACCCGGGCGCAGTGGTCGATGTTGTTGGTGCCGATCACCGCGCGGAAGAGCTTTTGCATGTTATAGGAGTCTTCGTTGGTGGAGCGGGCGCAGCTCACCCCGGCCAGGGCGTCGGGCCCGCTCTCGGCGATAATGGCCTTGAACTTGGCGGCCACCAGGTCCAGGGCCTCGTCCCAGCTCGCCTCCCGGAACTCGCCGTTTTCCTTGATCAGAGGCGTGGTCAGACGCTCGGGGGAGTGAACAAAGTCGTAGCCAAAGCGGCCCTTGACGCACAGGCGGCCCCGGTTGGGCTGGGCCTGTTCCACCGCGGTTACCTTGATGATGCGGTTGTCCTTGACGTGCAGCCAGAGCTGGCAGCCCACCCCGCAGTAGGGACAGGTGGTGCGCACCTTGGTGGTCTCCCAGGAGCGGGCCTTGCCCTTGGCCTTGCGTTCGGTGAGCGCCCCGGTGGGGCAGACCTGCACGCACTGGCCGCAGAATACGCAGTCGCTCTGGTCCAGGGGCCGGTCGCCGGTGGTGATGATGCGGGCCTGGGCCCCGCGATAGCCGAAGCCGATGGCCCGGTTGACCTGCACCTCGTTGCAGGCCTGCACGCAGCGGCCGCACAGGATGCACTTGGCGGGGTCGCGGATGATCAGGGGGTTGTCATCCACCAGGGGTTGCTCCGGGATGAAGGGCGGGAAGCGGTCGGCCTCCACCCCGTACTCATAGGCCAGGGCCTGGAGCTGGCACTCGCCGTTGGCCTCGCAGATGAGACAGTTGTGATCGCCCGAGGCCAGGAGCATCTCCACGGCCAGCTTGCGGGCGGCGCGCACCTTGGGGGTGTCGGTCCACACCTCCATGCCCTCGCCGGCGGGCATGGCGCAGGAGGCCACCAGGGTGCGGGCTCCCTTGACCTCCACCAGGCACACCCGGCAGGCCCCGGTGGGGGTGCAGCCCTTGAGATAGCACAGGGTGGGGATCTTCACGCCGTGCTCCCGGGCCGCCTCCAGGATGGTCTGGCCCGGGGCGAAGGCGGCCGTCTTGCCGTTGAGGGTCATGCTGGGCTGGGTGCTCATATGATTATTCCCTTCTGGATTGGCGAAAGGGCCCACGCGCGGCCGGCTGACACCGCATGTCCGACCCAAGGCTTTCTCTCGTTCCCAGGCTCCAGCCTGGGAACGAAAAAAGAGAGGCAAGCGCAAAGGGCGAAGGTGATTCACCGGGAGCAGAGGAGCTTGGCCAAGGCACCAACCTGCTCGATCCGCTTTGGTTCCAGCGGCGCGCTGGCCGGCGCGGCTGATCAATACTCGGCCGGCAGGCGCTCCAACTGGGCCTTGGTGAACACCGGCCCGTCCTTGCACACGTACTCGGGCCCCACGTTGCAGCGGCCGCAGATGCCGATGCCGCACTTCATGCGGTTCTCCAGGCTCATCACGATCTGCTCGGCCCGCCAGCCCAGCTTGTCGAAAACCGGCTGGGTGAAGCGGATCATCACCGGCGGGCCGCAGATCAGGGCCACCGCGTTGTCTGGCTTGGGGGCCACCTGCTCGCACACCGTGGGCACGAACCCCACCATGCCGTCCCAACCGGCCACCTCGCGGTCAATGGTGACGTGGCAGTTGATGTCATCGCGCTTCTGCCAGTCGCGCCACTGGTCCTCGTAGAGCAGCAGGCCCGGAGTGCGCGCCCCGTAGATAAAGGTGATGTCGCCGTAATCGCCCCGGTGGGCCGGGTCCAGCAGCCAGGTCACGGTGGAGCGCAGGGTGGTCACCGCGAAGCCGCCGGCCACGATGGTGATGTCCTTGCCCTTCATCTCGGCCAGGGGGTAGCTGTTGCCCAGGGGGCCGCGCACCCCCATGGTCTCGCCCTGGTTCATCTGGTGCAGCTGGGTGGACACGCTGCCCACCTTGTTCACGGTGAACAGCAGGGTGTCGCCCTCGGTGGGGCTGGAGGCGATGCCGATGGGTATCTCGCCATGGCCCGACACGCTCAGCTCGGCGAACTGGCCCGGGGTGTAGGCAAAGGCCTCGGCATGGGCCGGGTCCAAAAAATCCAGCCAAAAGGACTTGAGCTGTTTGTCCTCGGTCTCCACCAAGGTCTTGCTGATCTTCACTGGATAGGGCACATAGGGATTGGACATGGCTGTTTCGTCTTTCCCGCCGGGGCGGCCGCCTCAGGCGTTCATGTTCCGAACCACCTCGCGCACGTCGATGTTCACCGGGCAGAGCTGCACGCAGCGGCCGCAGCCCACGCAGCCGATCTCGCCGCCGCGCTTCACCGGGATGTATTTGAACTTGTGCATGAAGCGCTGGCGCACCCGGTCTTTTTTGGCGCCCCGGGGGTTGTGCCCGCTGCCGTGCTGGGTGAACAGCCAGCTCATGCAGTAGTCCCAGTTGCGCACCCGGCGGCCGGCCGCGCCCTGGGTCTCGTCCTGGATGTCAAAGCAGTGGCAGGTGGGGCAGCAGAAGGTGCAGGTGCCGCAGTTCAGACAGCTTTCCTGCACCTGGTCCCAATGGGGCGCCTCGTAGAGCTCCATCACCTCGCGGGCCTTGACTTGGTCCATCTCCACGCTGGTGGTGATGGCCGCCTCGGCCTTTTCCTTGGCCGAGGCCGCGGCGGCGATATCCTCCGGGACCGCCTCGGGCAGCTCGGCGATGGCCGCCTCGCCCTTGTCCGTGACCCCCCGGACCAACAGCTTGCCGCCCAGGTCCGTGAGCAATACGTCCGCCCCGGCCTCGGAATGGGGCCCGCAGTTCATGGAGGTGCAAAAGCAGGTGGGACAGGGGTCATTGCAGGCCAGGGCGATGATCAGCGACTTCTCGCGCTTGTCGCGCCAGTAAGGATCGTCGGTCACTTCGTCCTGGCAGAAGATCAAATCCAGCACCCCAAAGGCCTTGGCGTCGCAGGGCCGCATGTTTACCAGCACGCGCTCCCTGGCCAGCTCGGGCTCGGGGCGCATGATCATGCCCTGTTCGCCGTCCTGCTGGTTAGTGAAGCGCATCATGCACTCGGTCTGGGGAAAGAAGAACTCCTTGGGGCTCATCTGGGTGTTGCTGAACTCCCAGAGCGGCTCCCGCCCGGGCTCCAGGGGGGCCCACGCCAGCTTGCCCTCGGCCAGGGCCGGGGCGAATAGGTCACGCTCCCCGCCCAGCCCGGCCAGGAAGGAGGCGGCCGAGTCCTTGGTCAGTATCTTGTCCGACATCTGCTCGCTCTCCTTACTTGATGAACCCCTGGGGGTCGTCGGGCCGGTGCATGCTCAGGGGCGGCACGGACTCCAACTCCAGGCCCGGGGCATAGGCGTAGAACTCGCGCACGTCCTTTTCGATCTTGCTGGTCAGGCGGCGCACCTTGATGCCCTGGGGACAGGCGCTCTCGCATGCCCCGCAGTCAACGCAACGCCCGGCGCAGTGAAAGGCCCTGAGTATGTGGTAGGTGAGCACGTCGGACTCGTCCTGGGTCTTGCCACACCATTGCGGGCTGGACTCGTCCACAAAGCAGACGTGGCAGTAGCACAGGGGGCAGGCGTCGCGGCAGGCGTAGCAGCGGATGCAGTCCTGGTAGTTCTCGGCAAAGGCGGCCAGGCGCCCGGCCGGGTCCAGCCTTTCCCAGGGCGCGGCCACCTTGTCGATGACCCCGCCGTGGGTGGGCTCGCTTTCGCCGCCGATTAGCTCGTCAAAGATCACCGGGTTGCGCTGCACGCAGGTATAGCAGTTGTCGCGCATCACCTTGTTGCGGGCGATCCGCTGGTTGAAGCCCGGGCCCTCCACCACCAGCTCGTCGCCCTCTTCGGCCGCCGCGGTGATGACCTTGTCCGGGCCCACCAAAGCCTGAACCTTGTCCCGGTCCAGCATGCCCGGACTGGCCACGCCGATGACGTGGACCTGCTCCCGGGTGAGCTGGTGCTCCTTGATCAGGCCCACGATGCTGCGGCTGACGCAGCCCTGGGCCACCACCGCCACCTTGCCGATCTCGCCGGCCGGCCGGCGGATAAGGAAGTCGGCCAGGTTGTTACAGCAGAAGCCGCTCCAAATGAGCCGCTGGGCCTCCTCCGGGTTGTAGGCGAAAAAGGGCCGCTCGCGCATGGGCACGGTGCCGGCCTGATAGCCGAGCACGCAGTCCACCGTCCCCTCGGCCAGCAGGCGCGAGGCCGCCTCGCGTATGCCCTGGGTTAGGGCTTGGTTGTCCATCAGGCCACCATGCCGATGTCTTTGCGCAGAAACCGGCAGGGCCCCAGGGCCTTGACCGCCTCGGTCACCTCGATCACCGTCTGCTGGAACTTGGTGGCCTCGGCCGAGGAGATCCAGGAGAAGTGCAAACGCCCCGGCTCCAGGCCCACGTACTCCAGTAGGTTCTTGAGAACGGTGAAGCGCCGCCGGGCGAAGAGGTTGCCCTCGATGTAGTGGCAGTCGCCGGGATGGCATCCGCTGATCCACACCCCGTCGGCCCCCTGCCGAAAGGCCTGCAGCACAAAGGTGGGGCTCAGGCGGCCGGTGCAGGGGATGCGGATGGCCCGGATGTTAGGGGGGTATTGCAAACGGCTCACCCCGGCCAGGTCCGCCCCGCCATAGGTGCACCAGTTACAGAAAAAGGCCGCTATGCGTGGTTCGAACTCCTGTGTTTCGCTCATCTTCATTATCTCCTCGCCCGGGGGCCGGGCTCATCAGCCTTGCAGCATGGTGGTCAGCTGGGCCAGCACGTCCTGGTTGCTGAAGCCCCGCAAATTGGGCGCGCCAGAGCGGCAGGAGGCCACGCAGGTGCCGCAGCCCTTGCACAGGGCCTCGTTGACCACGGCCAGGCCGTTTTCGTCCTGGTCGATGGCCTGGAAGGGGCACACGGTCCAGCACACCCCGCAGCCCACACACTTTTTCTGGTCGATCCAGGCCACGGTGCCCGGCAGCCACATCTCGGCCTTGGAGAGTACGGTGACCGCCCGGGCCACCGCGGCCTGGGCCTGGGCCACCGCCTCTTCCATGGGCTTGGGGTAGTGGGCCAGGCCGGCCATGAACACCCCGTCGGTGGCAAAGTCCACCGGCCTCAGCTTGACGTGGGCCTCCAGGAACCAGCCGTCCTGGTCCAGGGAAATCTTGAACATCTGGGCCAGGGCCTCGTCGCGGTTGCTCACCACCGCGCTGGCCAGCACCAGCAGGTCGGCGTCAAAGACCAGCTCCCGGCCCAGGGTGGGGTCTTGCAAGGTCACCGAGACCCGCTGGCCCGCCGCCTCCACCCGGGGCTTGTCCTCCGGGTTGTAGCGCACGAACACCACCCCGGCCTGTCGGGCCTTTTTGTACAAAAGCTCGCGGTCGCCAAAGGTGCGCATGTCACGGTAGAGGATGGCCACTTGGCAATCGGGGTTGTGCTCCTTGAGCCACAGGGCGCTTTCCACCGAGTGGGTGCAGCAGACCTTGGAGCAGTATGGCCGCTGGGGCTCGCGGGAGCCCACGCACTGGATGAACACCGCGCTGTCTACCTTGGCCGGGTCCAGCTCGCCCGAGGTGATGGCCGCGTCCATCTCCAGATGGGTCTTGACTGCGGGGTGCTGGTCCATGAGGTACTCGGTGGGCCGGTGCTCCCGGGCGCCGGTGGCGATGATGGTCACCCCGTGCTCCACCAGCTCCTCGCCGCCTTCGCCGGCCAGGGTGGTGTTGAAGTTGCCCACAAAGCCGTCCACCTTTTGAATGGTGGCGCCCAGGTGCACGGTGATATTGTCATCGGCCTGAACCCGCTCCACCAGCTCGGCCAGATAGGGGGCCACCTCCTCGCCCTTGGCGGTCACCCTGAGCAGGCGGGCGTTGCCCCCCAGTTGGGTGTCCCGCTCCACCAGGTGGGTGGGAAAGCCCTGACGGGCCAGCTCCAGGGCCGCGTTCATGCCGGCCAGCCCGCCGCCGATGACCAGGGCGCTGGGCCGGATGGAGAGCTTGGCCTCGGTCAGGGGCTCCAGCAGGCTGGCCTTGGCCACGGCCATGCGCACCTGGTCCTGGGCCCGCTGGGTGGCCTTTTCCGGGTCGTCGGCGTGCACCCAGGAGGTCTGATTGCGGATGTTGGCCATGTCAAAGAGGTACTTGTTGAGCCCAGCCGCCTGCAGGGTCTCCTGGAACAGGGGCTCGTGGGTGCGCGGGCTGCAGGCGGCCACCACGATGCGGTTGAGGTCCTGCTCGCGGATCACCTGGGCCATCTTGTCCTGGGTGTCCTGGGAGCAGGTGAACAGGTTGTTCTCCACATAGTTCACGTGGGGCAGGGTGGCCGCGTAATCCATGACCTTTTGCACGTCCACCACCCCGGCGATGTTGATGCCGCAGGAACAGACGAACACCCCCACCCGGGGCGGGTCGCCGGACACGTTGCGCTGGGGCGCCTCCTCGGGCTCGGCCACCAGGCTGCCCCGCGCCATGGCCAGATCGCCCGAGGCCGCGCAGGCCGCGGCCGAGGCCTCCATCACGCTCAGCGGGATGTCCTTGGGCCCGGCCAGGGCGCCGCACACGTAGATGCCCGGTCGGCTGCTGGCCACCGGGGTGAACGAACCGCTGGCCACAAAGCCGGTCTCGGCCAGGTCCAGGCCCAGCTCGCGGCACATGGCCGCGGTTTCCTGCTCCATCTCCAGGCCCTGGCTCAGCACCACCAGGTCGTAGTCCTCGCTGTGAGTGCCGCCGCTCTCGTCCACGTAGTCCAGACGCAGGCCGTGGTCGGGCAGCTCGCTGATGGAGTGGATGCGGGTGCGCACAAAGCGCACTCCCTTGTCCTTGGCCCCCTCGTAGGTGCGCTCGAAGTCCTTGCCAAAGGTGCGCATGTCCATGAAGAAGATGGTGGTGTCCAGGCCCTCGTGGGAGTGCTCCTTGGCGATGACCGCCTCCTTGATGGCGTACATGCAGCACACGCTGGAGCAGTAGCCGTGATCGCACTTGTTTACGTCGCGGGAGCCCACGCACTGCAGCCAGGCGATCCTCTTGGGCTCGGCCTCGTCGCTGGGGCGCACCAAATGGCCCATCCAGGGGCCGCTGGCGCTCAGGATGCGCTCGAACTCCAGGGCGGTGACCACGTTGGGGAAGCTGGTGTAGGAGTACTGGGCAAAGGGGGTGGGATCAAAGGGCTTGAACCCGGCCGAGAGCACCACCGCGCCCACGTCCAATACCAGGTCCTGGTCCTGCTGAGTGAAGTCCACCGCGTCGGCCGGACAGAACTTCTCGCAGGCCCGGCACTTGCCCTTTTGGAAGTAGATGCAGTTGTCCCGGTCAATGGAGTACTTCAGGGGCACGGCCTGGGGATACTTGACATGCGCCGCCTTGCGCAGGTTCAGGCCGCAGTTGTACAGGTCGGGAATCCGTTTGGGACACTTGTCCGCGCAGGCCCCGCAGGCGATGCACTTGGCCAGGTCTATGTAGCGGGCCTTTTGATGCAGACTCACCTGGAAGGCGCCCACCGAGCCCGCGACGCCCGTGACCTCGGTGTTGGTCAGTATCTGGATGTTGGGATGACGGCCGCACTCCACCAGCTTGGGCGAGAGGATGCACATGGAGCAGTCGTTGGTGGGGAAGGTCTTGTCCAACTGGGACATGACCCCGCCGATGGCCGTGGATTTCTCCACCAGGTATACGAGATATCCGGTGTCGGCCAGGTCCAGGGATGCCTGGATGGCGGCCACGCCGCCGCCCACCACCATCACCGCTCCCACCGGTTGGTTGGGATTTAACTGGGGGGTCATAACCACTCCTTGGCCGTGGGTTAGTTGCAAAGGGACCAATGGGGAGAACGAACCCCGTTCTCCCGGGCCAGGTCCCTCCACATGGAGGCCAGTGTTAAAGGCGCGGGCAATGGAGCCATCCCCGCCTCCCGAGTAAAAACGCGCATCGGACGGCCCGGTCCAAAACCATGGTCAACCCGGGGGAAGCAGGGATTTTGTGGCGGCTTTTAAGAGATAAGGAGGAAGGAAGCGGTCACCGGCTTTCCCTGACTACCTTGCCCGGGCAGCATGCTCAGCAGGAACTCAAGTAAAGCCGAGAAATAGGAACATGGCGCGCACCATTGCTTCAAGTCATAGTATCGCTATTAAATGGGAATCAGGGCCGCCAGTCAAATAGCTAATTTCAATGGTAGTTTAAGCCGCCGCCCCCTTGGGCCTATCAGCCGGGGGCCGCCAGGGGGGCAGGACCAGCCGGCCACGCCCCGGGCCCGGGCGGCCCGGCCCAAAAGTGTGCGTGGGTTCGGGAGGTTGGCCTGGCCCGCATATTTCCCATGAGGGCGGGGCGGCGCTAAACACGAACCTGCATTCACGGGGCCGCAATGAAAAAAGCGACTGGGTTATCCAGTTGCGGTTTTTAACCAAGCCCAGTCCTCACAAAATATGCGGGTCAGGATCCCCAAACCCTGAATGCGCCCTCGTCGTCAGACGATATGTCGTCTGTCAACGGCATATGGGTTGGCTTTGCCCTCCCCCATCTTCGGGTAACACTTATATCTATTTGACTTAATAGGTTAATCTCCTT
>Ga0272444_10002778_pt1 | contig 16034 bp, 10 predicted proteins | sample SSMForm13_FD_201033 | JGI IMG/M metagenome (GOLD analysis project Ga0272444, IMG submission 201033) | Marine sediment archaeal communities from Little Sippewissett salt marsh, Falmouth, MA, United States - SSM-Form-13 | ecosystem: Environmental > Aquatic > Marine > Wetlands > Sediment ...
CACGGCACGCGAGGAGGCCATCTTGCAGGACGTTGCGCTCGTCGAAGGCGCCTGCCTGCCAGACGACGCAACGATCGCAGCTGCGCCGAATACGATCTTCTCCGCTCCGGTGGCAACCCCGCTCCTAACCAGCGGTCTCTCGGATCGTGGCCGCAACGCGTTGATGGTCGGGCTCAGTAGCCCATCGGACTTCGCAGGAAGCCGAACGATCGAGTCGTTCCTCCCGGCCACTGCCTCCACCGCTTTCGACGGCGGCCTCGCCGCTATCGGGCTATCCCTCCTGCCGCTGGCCGCCCAGGGGACCCATGCCGCCATTCCCACCGAGTCGCTCGAACCGGGAAGCGGACTCGGTGTGGCCCTCGCAACGGGAGACGTCACGATCGGCGCACTGGGAACGCTGACATACCGAGACGGGAACACGGTGGTCGGATTCGGACACCCGTTCCTCTCGAACGGCGAATCGGCGTTCCCGATGACGACTGTGTCGATTATCGACACCATGAAGACGCTGGACGCGCCGTTCAAGCTCGGCACACTCGGGAACGTCATCGGCACCGTCCTCGAAGATCGTACTGCCGCGATCGGCGGCAGCATCGGCGTCGAGCCGACAACGATCGACGTGTCAGTCGGCGTCTACGATGCAGATCAGGATCAAACGCAGACGTTCGACATCGCCATCGTCAACGAGCCGCTGTTGACCCCGGAGATCCTGCTCGCCTCGACCCTCGAGGCCGTCGACACGGCGCTCGATCGGATCGGGCAGGGAACCGTCGAGATGACAATTCACGTGTCGGGCAGTGGGATGCCGAGAGCGCTCGAGCGGCGCGACATCTTCCTCAGCACGCGGGACATCGCCATCTACCCTGCCCTGCAACTGGCGAGCCTCGCATCATACCTGCAGTACAACGAGTTCCAGGATCCGGAGTTTGAGCAGGTTGCCGTATCGATGCAGGTCAGCAAGGAGATCCGGGCCATCCGGATCATCAACCTCGAACTCGACGCGTACGTCTATGCGCCGGGCGACAACGTGCTGTATCGCGTGACCCTGCAAACGTACCAGGGCGACATACGCACGGTGGAGGGAAAGCTAGCGATTCCCGAGGACTTCCTGTCGGACACAACGCTCGTCGTCCGCGCGTACGGCGGGCCCCGAGCCCTCGAGCGCGGCGAGACGCCGCGCGTCATCAGCACGCTCGCAGAACTGCTCGAGGCGATCGAGGAAATCCGCGCCTACGACTCCCTGACCATCGAGCTCTTCGCGGAGGACCCGTACAGCACGTACACCGACGCGCTGCACGGCGTAACCGAAGAGATCATTGAGTTTCCCGGATACGTCATCTACGACGAGTGGGAGCAAGCCGCACTGCTTCTCACCTCCTACGAGAGCGGCGAACCCGACTGGTAACCCGTGTTCTCTCTTTCGGAGATCACCCGGATCGTGTCCGGCCGACGTCGCGCGCCGCTGGAGCGACCGGTTCTTGGGTTCTCGCACGACTCGCGCGCGGTTCAGACGGGAGATCTGTTCGTCGCGCTGCGCGGACAGCGAACCGATGGTCATCGTTTCCTCGACCAGGCGTACCGGCGCGGGGCGGTCGGCGCGCTGGTCTCCGATCCGAGTGCCGTACCGCATCACGCAGTCAATGCCATCGTCGTTGCTGACCCGCTGCACGCGCTACAGGCTCTTGCTCACGCGTGGCGAGGACGCGTCCGGGGGCACATCTTCGCCATTACCGGAAGCAACGGGAAAACGACCACGAAGCTTCTCCTCGCCCACCTCTTGGCGGGGACGTGGCGCGTGCACGCAGCTGCCGAGAACTACAACACCGAGATCGGTCTGCCGCTTGCTCTCCTCGCGATGCCGGAAGACACCGAGGTCGGCGTGTTCGAACTCGGAGCAGAGAGGCCCGGCGACATCCGGTTGCTCGCCGAGATTCTGGACCCGACCGCCGCGCTGATCACCGGCGTGGGCGCGAGCCACCTTGCGGGATTCGGAACTGTCGAGGCGGTCGCTGAGGAGAAGTGGAGCCTGGTGGGGTCCCTGCCCTCGGACCGCGTCGCGTTCGTCAACGCGGACGTTCCCGCGCTCCGCACCCGAGCCGCCCTTCGACCGTCCTGCAGTACAGTGGGATTGGCTCACGGTGCGTTTCGCGGGCGGATCGTGCAAGACGTGCCCCGGCTCGTACTCGCGACAACAGATCCATCGATGACGCTCGACTCCCCGCTGCTTGGCGGGCACAACGCCGTCAATGTTCTTCTCGCCGCTGCCGGCGCCATGGACATCGGGCTCCCACCCGAACAGGTCGAGTCGCGGCTTCGCACCGCGCCGACCCCGCCCCATCGATTGCAGCGTATCGACACGCCCTTCGGGTGCGTCCTCGACGATACGTACAACGCCAATCCCGCATCGACGAGCGCTGCTCTGAGCGTCCTCGCTTCCCTGGGAACGGCGGACACGCAACGCGTGTTCGTCTTCGGGGACATGCTCGGTCTCGGCGCTGAAACCGACGCGGCCCATCGACGGATCGTCGGTGTCGCGATCCAGAGCGGCGTCGACGCAATCCTCCCGGTCGGCGACTCCGCAACACACGCATGTCGAGCCGCTGGCGACCCGCGGATCATCATCCGGGAACGAACCGAAGTCGTCCGCGTCGTTCGCAGAATGGCCGCCGAACGATCGACGATCGTTCTCGTGAAGGGTTCTCACGGACTGGCCATGGGGACCCTCGTCGACGCACTGCGCCTGGGCACGGCTGCGCACCCCTAGGACGAGGCAATGAGCGGGACCCGCTCGAACCGATCGACATCCACCAGTCCGCGGTCCGTCAGCTTGAGATGCGGGATCACCGGAAGCGCGAGGAACGACAGGGTCATGAACGGTTGTGCAAGCGGGCTGCCCAACCGATGAGCGGCTTCGCGCAGCGCGCGCTCCGCAGCGGCAACCTCCGAAGCCGGCTGTTCCGACATCAGACCGGCAATCGGAAGCGCCAGTTGCGCCAACTCCTCTCCGTTGTCGATCGCGATCTGTCCTCCGCCGAGCTGTGCCAGCCGGTTGACCGCCGCGGCCATGTCGCGGTCGTTTGCTCCGACGACCACGATGTTGTGTGCGTCATGCGCGACGGACGAGGCGATCGCTCCGCTTCGCAAGCCAAATCCACGAACGATTCCGACGCCGATTCGCCCGGTCCCCCGATGACGCTCGATGACCGCTGCCTTGAGAAGGTCGGCGTCCGTGTCCGCGCGAACCTCACCGTCCACTGGCTGAACAAGCGCGCGGCCGTCGCCAGTGAGAATCTGGTTCGACGCAACCTCAACCACGCGGATCGTCACCGGGTCGGGTTCGTGCACGGAAAGGTCGATCCGGAACGATTCGGCGGCTACCCGTACGTCGAGCGCACCGCGGCGTAGCGCGCCCTCATGCGGCGGGCAGGGCACGACACAGCAACCGTCTTCCTCCACGACAACGCGCCCGTCGACGAACACAGAACGGATGGACAGGGTTTCCAGATCGTCCACAACGAGGAGGTCGGCGTGATATCCCGGCGCAATCGCTCCAAGGTCCGAAAGGCCGTACGCCCTCGCAGCGTGCACGCTTGCCGCCGAGACGGCAACCGGAATCGGCACGCCGGATGCCACAGCCTGCAGGACACCAGAGCGGATGTGTCCCCACTCGAGAATCGTCTCGGCGTGGCGGTCGTCCGTGCAGAAGTGGACGAACGGTGCGGTGCGCTCACCGAGCAGCGGCAGCAACGCATCGAGGTCCCGTGCCGATGATGCGTCGCGCATCAAGACGTGCATACCGGCCCGCAGCTTCTCCGACGCCTCGGCAAGTGTCGTGCTCTCGTGGTCAGTGCGGGGCCCGGCCGCGATGTAGGCACACAACGGTTCACCCACGAGGCCGGGTGCATGACCGTCGATCGGTCGGCCGCCCGCGGCGTCGAGCTTCGCCAGGACGTCCGGCGCGTTCGCCAGAACCCCGGGGTAGTTCATCATCTCACCGAGACCCAACACCCCATCCCAGGAGAGCATTTCACGTACAGCAGCGGCGTCGAGTTCGGCTCCAGATGCATCGAACGGGCACGACGGCACGCACGACGGGGCCATGAAGTACGTCCGGAGCGGAAGGCGCTTCGCCGCATCGATCATCCAGCGAACGCCGTCAGAGCCGAGAACGTTCGCAATCTCGTGTGGATCGGCAATCACCGCCGTCGTACCGTGAGGAAGCACGGCGCGGGCAAACTCGTTCGGAGCGAGGTGAGAGCTCTCGATGTGGACGTGTGTGTCGATGAAGCCCGGCAGAACCCACGCCCCCCGCACGTCGTACACCGTCGACGCAGTCTCCGCTGCAAATCCGCTGATCCGCCCATCCGTAATCGCCACGTCCGACCGCGCGAATCGTCCGCTGAACACGTCGAGGACGAGTCCGCCTCGCAGAATGACATCCGCTTCCATCACACGCTCCTCATCGTCTACGCGGTCGCCTCACCGACATCCTCGGTGTATCCCAATGCCCGCAGTGTATCCTCGTCCGAGTACGGCGTCGCCCGATCGCCTACCCTCTGGACAACCTCGTGCCCCTTGCCCGCAAGAAGGACGACTCCGGCGCTCGGCGTCTGTCGAACCGCCGCCGCGACCGCCGCACGCCGGTCAAGCTCGACGGACACACTCCGAGACTCGATCCCCTTCAAGATGTCGCGGGCAATCGCCTCGGGGTTCTCCCGCTTCGGATTGTCACTCGTCACAACGATCGCGTCCGCCCACTCCGACGCGACGGAACCCATTCGCATCCGCTTCTCGCGGTCGGCGTCCCCCGGACAGCCGAACACGACCGTGACCCGCGGGTACGTTGCACGGAGCCACCGGAGAACCTGATCCAGGCCGTCCGGATTGTGAGCGAAGTCGACGACCGCATCGGGGCCTCCGATTCGTGTGAAACGCTTCACTCGTCCGGCGGGGGCGCGAAGCTCCGGTAGACGAGACACGACCTCGTCCCAGGAGAGGTCACAGGAAAGCGCCGTGCACGCCGCCGCGAGCACACTGGCAACCACAAACGGGCCCGGGATCGGCAGCACGACCGCCGTTGACTTTCGACGATACCCAAGGACGAAATCGGTCGACCGGGCGCTCGCGCGAACACATCGTGCCGTCACGTCGGCGTCTTCCGCGAACCCAAAAGTGGCCACCCGAGCGCGGGTCGCGCGGCGGAACGCGTCCGCCTCCGGATCGTCTCGATTAACGACCGCCAAGCCGCTCGGCGGAAGCCGCTCGAAGAGACTCACCTTGGCGCGGACGTACTCAGACCACGTCGGGTGAACGTCCATGTGGTCGTATGACAGGTTGGTGAACACCGCAACGTCGAACGCGACCTGATCCAGACGATGCTGTGCCAGCCCGGCGGACGAGGCTTCCACCACCAAGTGCGTCTTCCCGTCCTGGACAGCCTGCCAGGCGACGTGCTGGATGGTCGGACTCGTGGGGGTCGTCAGCGCCAACGGATCTGTGGCAGCATTCGTGACGGTGTCGATCCGCGCCGTTCGCCGTTCGCCGAACAGCTGTGCGATGAAACGGCATACGGTCGTCTTCCCATTCGTACCCGTCACGCCGATGGTGAACAGCTTGGTCGTCGGCCGATCGTAGAACGCCGCTGCGACGGCCGCCAGTGCGCGGCGGGCGTCGGTGACGACCACCGTCGGGAGCCCGACCTCCAGCGACGACTGCGCGAGAACCACGGCCGCCCCACGGGAGGCGGCGTGCCGCGCGTGCTCGCTTGATCGGTCCGTCGCTCCAGGGACTGCCACGAACAGGTCGCCCGGCTGCACGCGCCGTGAGTCGTCGGACACCCCGGTTACCCAGCAGTGACCGCCAGTCGCACCCGCAGCCGGCAGATCCGCCGCCTGCAACAGGTCAGCCAGCCGCTTCGGCGACGGGTTCACGGTGCGCCCCCATTCGGTACATGTAGATTGGGTATCCATCCACCGATTCGCCGATCGTATCCGGCGTCCACCCCCACATCGGGTGGTAGTAGCTCACGAGCCGGGATCCGGGTTTCATCGTTCGTCGCAGCCGTTCTTGCAGACGGAAGTTCGACGTCGCAGACAGAAAGAGAATCACGACGTCAGCGTCTCCTGCATCATACGTGTACATGTTGGAGCGAACGATTCGCGTGCTCCTCGACACGCCGGCGAACAGGGCCCACGTACGGGCCCAGAGAACGCGGATCGGATCGATCTCCACGCCGGTGGCGCGTGCACCGTACTCCCGTGCCGCGGCAATGATGATCCGGCCGTCCCCACACCCAAGATCAACCAGATGCTCGCCCGCCTGGAGCTCCGAGACGAACAGGATCCTTCGCACAGTCGCCCGGTCGGTCGGCTGCCACAGCGCGTCGAGCGTCAGATTCCACGCGAGCCACAAGAGGGTCAGCCCGCCGAGTGCGACGCCGATCGCCCAGGCCATTTAGAATCGCAGGAGAAGCGCTCCCTCGTACACCGGGCCGGTAGTCCAGATGCCCTCTGTGTATCGGAGCAGGTAGCGGACGTGTAGCGAGAACTCCACCGCGTCGACGGGTAGGATTCGAAGGCCGGCAACCGCCTCGAGGACGAGACCCGTCGAGAATGGAGGGGGCGTCATCGCGACGCCGATTCCCACCCCGAAGAACGGGTCGACTGGATCAACCGAATAGTGGGCGATCACCGTTCCGGTCGCCAGCATCAGCCCTTCGATGTTCTCTTGAACAGCGAACCCGGCCTCCGCCCGTAGGTCAACGAACTCAAACACCGACACCTCGGTCAGCGCGCTGAAGAGAAGAAGCCCCGTTGGGTCGAATCCGACACCGAGGCCAACCGATGTGGCCGCAGCCGGAACGGATCCGAGCAGTGGCACAGCAAGGATGACCAGCAACACAACAGCCGCTCGTTTCATCGCCCCTCCCTTTCCGTAGGACCTAGATGTCGAGGGTCGTGATCTTGTCGCTGTTCTCCCAGATGAAGTCGCGGCGCAGCGCGACGTCGCTTCCCATCAACGTCGAGAAGATCTCATCCGCCTCCAGCGCGTCACGAATCTCAACACGCTTGAGGATCCGGTGTTCCGGATCCATTGTCGTATCCCAGAGTTCCCTCGGGTTCATCTCGCCGAGTCCCTTGAACCGCTTCAACGATAGGCTGCCCGAGTGCTCTACTCGGTACGCATCCAGCTCTTCGTCGGTGTGCAGATAGCGGACGCTCCGTCCGTTCTTGATCTGGTACAGGGGGGGCTTGGCGATGTACACATAGCCCGCCTCGATCAGCCGCGGCAGGAACCGGAAGAAGAACGTGAGGATCAGGGTGCAGATGTGCGCCCCGTCCACGTCCGCATCCGCCATGATGATCAGCTTGTGGTATCGCAGCCGTTCCATGTCGAACTCGTCGCGAATCCCCGTGCCGACGGCGGTGATCATCGACTTGATCTCCTCGTTGTCGAGGAGTTTGGCAAGGCGCGCCTTCTCGACGTTGAGCACCTTGCCGCGCAACGGCAGGATCGCCTGGAAATTCCTGTCCCGTCCCTGCTTGGCGCTACCCCCTGCCGAGTCTCCCTCGACGATGAACAGCTCGCTCTTCTCGGGGTCCCGGTTCGAACAGTCGGCCAGCTTCCCGGGGAGCGCCGTCGCAGAAAGGGGACCCTTGCGGCGGGCCATTTGCCTCGCTTTGGACGCAGCCGTTCGCGCGCGTCCTGCCTGGATCGACTTCTCGATGATCGTTCGCACAATGGCGGGCTTTTTCTGGAAGAGGATCGTCAGTTGCTCCTGGAGAACATTGCCGATGATGCTTGCGACTTCCGGGTTCCCGAGCTTGGTCTTCGTCTGCCCTTCGAACTCCGGATTGGGGATCCGCACGCTGATGATGCACACAAGCCCTTCGCGTACGTCCTCGCCCCGCAGATTCGGATCCTTCTTGGTCAGGATCTTCTTCTCCCGGCCGTAGTCGTTCATGAATTTGGTCAGTGTCGACTTGAATCCTGTCAGGTGGGTGCCGCCGTCGACGGTGTTGATGTTGTTCGCAAAGGCGTGGATCGCTTCGTCGTACGAGGACGTCCACTGCATCGCCACCTCGACTTCAATCTCCGACTCCGCTCCCTGAATGTAGATCGGCTTCTTGTGAAGGGGTTCCTTCTTGCCCGCCAACTCCTCGACGAACGAGGCAATGCCCCCCTTGTTCTGGAACGTGCGCTTCACGCCGGCGGCCTCGTTCTCCAATGTGATCTTCAGTCCACCGTTGAGGTACGACAGCTCTCGCAGACGATGCGACAGCTGCGGGAAGTTGTACTTGATCTCACCGAAGATCTCGGTGTCCGGCAGAAAGGTCGTCCGCGTGCCTCGCTTCTTCGTCGCTTCGCCGGTCTGTAGCTCGGTTTGCTTGACACCGCGCGCAAACTCTTGATGATACGTCTTGCCGTCCTTGTACACCTCAACCCAGAGGTGTTCGGACAGTGCATTGACCACCGACACGCCCACGCCGTGCAGTCCACCGCTGACATGGTAGCTCTTGTGGTCGAACTTGCCGCCGGCATGCAGCGTTGTCATCACCAGCTCAAGCGCGGGGATTCCGCTCTCCGTGTGGATGCGCACGGGCATACCTCGCCCGTTGTCCTCCACAGAGACCCGGTTGTCTTCGTGAATCGTCACATGGATGTCCGTGCACGCCCCGACGAGCGCTTCGTCGATGCTGTTGTCCACGACTTCTTCAATCAGATGCATGAGTCCGGACGGCCCCGTGCTGCCGATGTACATCCCGGGGCGTAGTCGTACCGGCTCAAGATCCTCGAGAACCTTGATTTGGTCGGCCTCGTAAACCTGAGTCACTTGGTCTTTTGTCGACATCTCACCACCCACTCGAATTGTAGTCAAAGTCGCTTTGGGTTTCAATTTCCCGCGTCTTCGCATCCGGGTCAGCGCAAAGAAGGAGAAGGGCTTCGCCCGAGCGGCGAAGCCCCCAATCAAGCGGTTGATGCGCAACGCTGCTTACTGAAGCGGGCGAACCGCCTCGACGACGTCCGGGAACGCGATTCCAAGCTGCTCCAGCTTCTCGATCCTCGGCACGCCATTCGCATTCCATCCGCGCCGAGCGTACACGGCATCGATCAGCTGCTCGTACTGATCCTCACGGTACGCACGGAGCGCCTTGACCTTCTCCGGAGTGGACATCCCGGATGGATCGATCCCGGCCTTCTCCTTCAGCTGCTCGTCGTATCGCTCCTGACGGGACTCGTACTCCTCCTCCGTCACCGGTCCCACCGACCGGTACGGAATCGCGTCGTGTTTACGCGTTCCGAATCCCATGCGCACGCCGAACGCGCGTTGGAAGTTGTACACCCGTTCGGACTGCAGGATCAGATCCTCGGGCTTCACGGTTTTGCCCGTGACTCCGCTGTACAGCTGACAGTAGTTCGCCACGTGCTCGGGAACCTTGGCCGGCTCGCTCGTTTGGGCATTGTCCGCCGGCTCGATGTCGTTCCACGGCAGTTTGCAGTGCCCAACCAACCCGAACCACGTTCGCCACATCGGGAAGTAGTGCAGCGCCTCGGCCTTGTCCTCGAACGTCGGAATTTGGTTGTTTACCATGTCCATGAAGATAAGCCACGCCTCGTCGTGCTGCGGTCCCTTCAGAGCAAGTCCGTATCCACCCTGCATCGCAAGCGACTCCTTCGTGACGTACTCCGAGTACTCAAGTCCCTTGGCCTCCATGCCGATGTCCTGCAGGAACTGCGGGTCCGCGCCGTACTCCGCCGCGAAGTGCTGTTTCATACGACGAATCCCTTGCCCGAACGTCGCGCCGAAGCCCTCGCCCCGCGCCATTTGGTGCAAGACCTCCAGTGCGTCGAGAGCGCTTCCGAACTTCAGATCGAGCCCACCCGTCTTCTCTCTGTCCAGAATCCCGTTCTCGAAGCACTCCATGACGAACGCCATGCCGGTTGTGTACGAAATCGTATCGATACCGTACGTGTCGCAGTAGAAGTTCATCTCCAAGACGAAGTCGGGATCGTAGATCCCCATGTTCGAAGACCCTCCGGCCGTCTCGTACTCCGGTCCGTCGACGAGGACCTTCTGCCCTTTGTAAGGACCGGTCTTCAACTCGAAGTCGTCAACGGCATGAGAACAGGACATCGTGCAACCGATCCAGCATCCGTCCGGCATGTTCGGCGTGAACCGCTCCCGCCAGACCGGGGAGGAGATCTTCGGCGACTCCGGGTGTCGGCCAAACTTGTAGTTGTGGGTTGGCAGCAGGTCGTACTCGTCCATGATCTCGACGAGATGCGACGTTCCCACGCGCCTCATGTCACACTGGCTGGCATCGAGTTCGAGGATCTCCTTGTTGATCCGCTTGCCCGCCTCCTGCATCCGACCCAGATCGGCCGGCGCGTTGGAGTCCGCTTTGACCATAGGGCTCTTGACAACCAGGCCGACAACCCGCTTGTCGCGGAAGACCGTCCCGATCCCTCCGCGCCCGGCCTGTTTCACGCGAACGGCCTTTCGCTTCAGGTCGAAGAAGCTGAAATTCAAGCAGCCCATTCGCGAGTGCTCGGCCCCGGCTCCCGCGGTGACGGCTGAGACGGCCGCGATGTCGCGCGCCGCATCGGAATCCGCGAACGCCTTCATCAGACGGTCGGCCACAACATGTGTGTTGATGTCATCTTCCGGGCACGCCAGAAGCTCCACAACGCCGTGGGTGCCATCGATGAAGACGACGACGTTCTCGGATGCCTTCCCTTGAACCTCGATCGCGTCCCATCCGGCAAACTTCAGATACGGCCCGAAGTATCCACCGGCATTCGAGTCGACCACATTCTCTGTGAGAGGCGAGAGGCTGACGGCAAGAGACTTCCCTGACCCCGGATACGCCGTCGTCCCGCCGACCGGACCCGAAGAGATCACAATCTCGTTGTCCGGATGGTCCCACGTGGTGGACGAATCAACAGCATTCCACAGCCGCCACAGACCGAAGCCGCGTCCTCCGATGAACACGCGTTTCATTTGATCGGTCACCGGCCGCGACTCGATCGTTCCGTTTCCGACATGGACGTACAGCGTGCGCCCCGTGTACCCACGCTCCACCGGTCCCAGCGTGTACGGGTAGCGTGAGATCACTCGATACTCTCCGCGTGCGGTCATGGTTCCTCCTCCATCTCCACCAAGGCTCCCTTGCGGGGCGACTGCCCGACAAAGTGTAGGTAAGAACGGCCATGGTCTCAAAGCACGCCACGAGCGGTTGCCCGGCGAGGCCGCGTGCCCTAAGCTTCCAGGCAAACGGCAGACGGGAGGGCGGATGGACCGCGACAAGGTCGAGCAGGGAATGCGAACGATTCTGGAGGGAATCGGAGCCGACCACATCAATGCGGAGGTGTTGGCGAACACGCCGAGACGGGTCGCCGCGATGTACGAGGAGTTCTTCGCCCACATCGACAAGCAGCCTTCCGACGTGCTCAAGCCGCTTTACCAGGAGCGGTATCAGGAGATGATCGTCATGAAGGACATTCCGTTCTTCTCGATCTGCGAGCATCACTTCCTTCCGTTCGTCGGGACCGCCGCAATCGTGTACATCCCGAGCGACCAGCACATCGTTGGGGCGAGCAAGCTCGCACGCGCCGTCGACATCGCCGCGTCCCGTCCCCAACTACAGGAACGCCTGACCCAGCAAGTCGCCGACGCCCTCGTGCGTCAACTGGATCCGATCGGCGTTCTCGTACGGATCGAGGCGGTGCACCAATGCATGACGCTGCGCGGCGTGAAGAAGCCGGGCACCAAGATGGTCACGTCGGCCATTCGCGGCAGCTTCCACAAGAACCAAGCAAGTCGAGAAGAGGCTCTGGCCCTGATCTCGTAGGAGAGCGCAAAGCCCGCGGAGTAGAACGAACTTGCCAGGGGGGCAAGGCACTGCATGATGTTCCTATGAGAGAAACGCCCGGCGGATTCTCCGTGAGCAAGCCCGAAGGGGTTGCGACAGTGAGCTGCGAAACAGCGAACGGCAGCCTCCCGCAGAGCTCGCAAAGATCGCAAAGATCGCAAAGAGAACCACAATCAGGGGGCAAAGCGCTGCATCCTGTCCGAGAAGAGAAGCGGCCGTTCATCGCTTCGCAATTCACTAAGCGAGCATCCGCGCCCTAGAGGCCCGGCGGATTCTCCGTAAGCAAGCCCGAAGGGCTTACGACAGTCTCGCAGAGATCGCAAGGAGGGGCAGTAGAGGGTGTCACCCGAAGAAGCCTCCTCCTGTTCTCCGCGGCCTTGGCGCACTCTCCGCGAGAAGGGTGTTGCGTTCTCTCCTTATCTTGTTCCGCAGCGTCGCGTAGCGCTTCTCGGTAGGCAAAGAACATAGTCCTGAGCGGCAGGCTGAAAGGAACTCACGCGTTAGTGTGAGTTCCCAATCCGCCACTGCCCGATCCGCGGGTCGTCCGGTGAAAGCGGCGTCGCGAGTATCTTCGTCGGCGAACCACCGAAAACGCGAAACGCAACGTCGTTTCCTTCTTCCGCGTCGCAGTAGCGTGCCGCCAGTGCTGCCACAAGCCGGATCTCTTCGCCCGTCGGCTGACCTTCGACAAGCGTCATCGGCCCCATGACGTCGACCGGCTCGAGGCGCAGTCGATCGCCCGCAAGGTCAACGAGTTGGTCGTTCTCTGCCTCGTCCCGTCCGATGATGGCCTTGGCTGTTGGCGAAAGGCGGAAGTGACGGCCGATTCGCAGCAGCCGGAACTCGTCCACGCCGACCTCGTCCTTGCCGAGAGTGTCAAACGCATCGCGGACGCGTGCCCCATAGACCTTTTCCGTCAACAGGCAGCCGCCCGCCGGCTGCGGGTAGTCGTCGACACCGAACGCCTCAGCCAGCCGAGTCTGTTGCTCTCGGCTGCGCCCGTGGATCGAGTACAGGTCCTCCGGCTTCAGCCATCCTTGACGGACCGGCACGGTCTCCGGAAGGAGGTTCGCAGACAGCGGCCGGAGCAATCGATCGCCGAGCCCGGACTCCTCGGCCGCCTGGAGAAGCGCGCGGTACTGCTGAGACTTCGGTCGCTGACCGAGCACCTCACCGGTTACCACGAACTGCGCACTGATCTCGTTCATCACCCGACGCGCGACGGTGAGCATGAACACGCGGCAATCCACGCACGGATTCATCCCCTTCCCGTACCCGTGCTTCGGATGCCGGATCGTCGTCAGATGGTCGCCCGATGCATCCTCGATCCGCAGAGCGAAGCCATACCGGTCTGCGGTCTCCGCGAGCCAACGACAGCCGCTCTCTCCGGCGCTGAACAGGTGCTTCACGTGGAGCAGCGTCACGTCGATCCCGGCATGACGGACGACCAAGGCTGCCAGCAGGCTGTCCAGACCGCCCGAATACATCGCCACGGCCCGTACGCAACCCGCTTCCTCCTCGCCCGACGTCATTCCATCCACGTGCCCTGACTTCTTCATGAGTCCTTCACAATCCCCGGAAATCATAGAGTAAACCTATCAGCGAACAAACCGGACAAGGAGGCGTTCATGCGCAAAAGCACTCTCATCGGCGTCATCGCCGCCGCATTCATCATCGCCGGGGTCACCGTGGCGTGGGTGAGCTCGTCGGACACTCAGCTAGCAATCACGGGCATCGCCGCGTACGCGCAAACCGACACGACCAACCAGGAGATTACCGATTCCGGGAGCAGCGCCGTGAAGCAGGCCATCGCCGATGTGGGCCCGTCGGTCGTTTTCGTAGACGTGATCAGTGAATCCGATACGTCCGACTACTACTCCGACCTACTGGACGACCCGTTCTTCCGCCAGTTCTTCGGCGACCGGCTGAACGATCTGCCCGAATCGCGCCAGACCGAGTCCGTCGGAAGCGGATTCGCCATAGACTACAACGGAACGACCTACGTGCTAACCAATCAGCACGTGGTCGACGCGGCCACCTTGATCACGCTCGCGGCGCATGATGGAACCTCGTGGACCGCGACCGTTGTCGGCTACGACGAGCAGACGGACATCGCTGTGCTTCTGCCCGAGGGCGACACCTCAGCACTGGAAACCGCGGCCCTGGGCGATTCATCGGCCGTGGAACTGGGGGACTGGTCGATCGCCATCGGAAATCCGTTGGGCCTCTCCTACACCGTCACCCTGGGGATCATCAGCGCGATCGATCGTGACATCGCCAAACCGTCCGGTGTCGGCACGTACTACAACCTGCTCCAGACCGACGCGGCCATCAACCCCGGGAACAGCGGCGGCCCGCTCGTGAACTCCGCCGGCCAGGTTATCGGGATCAACACGCTGATCGCCCGCAACTCCTCGACCGGCGTGTCGGTAGAGGGAATCAACTTCGCCATTCCCATCAACGCGGTGAAGGATATTCTCGCGCAGTTGATCGAGGTCGGCTCCGTCACGCGAGGCTGGGTCGGCATCGCCGTTGCCGACATCACACCACAGATCGCCGAGGCGTTCGACGTCGATGCGAGTGCCGTCGGTGCTCTGATTGCCGAGGTCTTTCCGGGGGATCCCGGTTCCACGGCCGGACTGGAAGTCGGCGACATCATCACGCGAGTCAATGACGTCGTCATTGCGAACTCGGACGGATTCGTTCGGGAGATCGGTCTCCTCGGCGCCAACGTCGACGTGAACATCGAAGTGCTCCGCGTCGACGAATCGATGACGTTCACGGTGACACTCGGGGTTCGACCGAGCGAGGAAGAACTCGCTGACTACCACGGACGCTCGACGCAGGAAAGCGCGACATCCGAGTTCGGCATCGAAGTGGGTCCGATCACACCGATCGTCGCGAGCCATCTAGGATTGAATTCGACCGATGGTGTCGTCATAATCAGCGTTACTGTCGGAAGCCGCGCAGGCCGCGCCGGGCTGGCTAAAGGGGACGTGATCCTCGAAGTGGACCATCAGCCGGTAGCGAGCGTGGAGGAGTGGAACGCTGCTCTTGATGATCTGGACGAAGAGAGCGAAGTAACGCTCACCATCCTGCGCAGCGGACAGCTGACGTACGTCACGTTGTAGTCGTTGTGCGCATGACCAACCGGCGCCTGCGACCGACGGGCGCCGGTTGTCTCTTTCCAGCAGGCATACGGAGAGTGGCGCAGCTTGGTCAGCGCGCAGCGTTCGGGACGCTGAGGCCGCCGGTTCGAATCCGGCCTCTCCGACCAGCCAGCGGGAGTAGCTCAATGGTAGAGCTCTGGCCTTCCAAGCCAGTGATGCGGGTTCGATTCCCGTCTCTCGCTCCCGATAAACGCAGGCCCGAAGCGGATTCGCATCGATTCGGCTGTGCGGAAGGACGTTCCTCTGCGGCGACCACCCCCTCCTGCGAGTGAAGAGGACAGAAGGCGGCGGTCTGCGAGAACAACGGGCTTCGCTGTCCGCGTGAGTTCTCGTATGATACTGGGGCAAACGCGAACCCTTCGGGTTCGACAACGAACCGAGAGCTCGGTCACCAAGACGAGCAGGAGTCCCGAACGATACACAAGCGGAACTCCAACCAACGCGAAGCGTTGGCTCGCGCCCGTAGCTCAGGGGACAGAGCAGCGGCCTTCTAAGCCGCCGGCCGGAGGTTCGAATCCTCCCGGGCGTGCCAGAAGATACGTGGGGAGCGTGGCGCAGCGGCAGCGCATCAGGTTGTGGTCCTGAGGGTCGCGGGTTCGAATCCCGTCGCTCCTCCCAGGGGAAAGCAGGGGACAGGGGGGTAGGGAAACCCACCCAACGTCTCGATCGCCCAGTCTCTCTGCCAAACAACAGGAGTTTGCGTACATCACTGGGCGCAAACTCCAACCCACGCGAAGCGTTTGCATGCGCCTGTAGCTCAACTGGATAGAGCACCGGTCTTCGGAACCGGGGGTTGGGGGTTCGAGTCCCTTCAGGCGTAAATGGAAAGGACGGAGTTGGGCAGATGTCCAACTCCGTCCTTCATTTGCGCTTGACTGGAGACTCGACCCCCGAGTTTGCGACGTTCAATCCGGCAAACTCCAAGGGACTCGACAGCATGTCGAGTTCCCGGGGTTACGAGTCCCCTCGCACATCGAGTCCCTTCAGGCGT
>Ga0272444_10002779_pt1 | contig 16031 bp, 18 predicted proteins | sample SSMForm13_FD_201033 | JGI IMG/M metagenome (GOLD analysis project Ga0272444, IMG submission 201033) | Marine sediment archaeal communities from Little Sippewissett salt marsh, Falmouth, MA, United States - SSM-Form-13 | ecosystem: Environmental > Aquatic > Marine > Wetlands > Sediment ...
TCGGGTTCTTGATACGACCGGCTGGAACCGGAGCCGGGCGGCTCGCTTGCTGGGGGTGAGCGAGGGTACCGTCCGGCACCGGATAAAGGTGTTCGGAATCAGGAATCGGTAAGGCGCGTCGGCGGTGATCGAACTTGTTTCGAAACCGCCGCGCGTCCGGATTATTTATCCAGGATGTAACCCCTCATCCGTTTGCCCAGCTCCATGCAATCATTCAACGCCTGCTCGTCGGGAACATATTTGACCGAAATCCCCGGGTCGACCAGATCGATTTTCATCGCCTCCAGCTCCCCACCCAGCAGCTTGAGAACGACATCGCTCCAGCCATACGAACCGAATACGGTCCCGATCTTGCCGCCCGGCCGCAATCCTTTCATATAGGTCAGCATGTCCGCCATCTTCGGCAGAATCCCGCCGTTGAGAAGCGAGGAACCGACAATCACCGCGCGCGCCTCGAGCATTTCCGTGATAACATCGCTCCGGTGGCTTTTGCGCAGATCGAACAGGCGAACGCTGACACCGTCGCCGGCCAGTCCCCGCGCGATAGCCCGCGCCATGGCCGCCGTACTCTCCCACATTGTATCATATACCACGACCGCCGCCGGACGATTCTCCGCTGCCGACCATGAACCATATCGCGATTTGATCTCGTCGATATTCTTCCGCCAGATCAGTCCGTGATCCGGCGCGATCATGTCATATTCGAGATCCAGTTTGTCCATTTTAGCCAGGAATTTCCTGACCGCCGGCGACATGGGATAGAAAATATTGGCGTAATACTTGGCCGACTGATGAAAAAGCTCCCCTCGCTCGACTTCATCGTCGAAACGCTCACTGGTCGCATAGTGCTGACCGAAAATGTCATTCGTTATCAGCAGCCGGTCCTCCTTGATATACGACACCATGCTGTCCGGCCAGTGAATCATGGCCGAACCGATGAAACTGATCGTGCGTCCGCCCGCATCGATAGTGTCTTTCTCCCCGACAACCTCCAGCGGCCAATCCTCGAAATGATGGTGAGCTTTAAGCGCCTCCGCCCCGGATCTGGACACGAATATTTTTTCCGGTCGAACCGCTTTGACAACTTCCGGCAGGGCCCCGGTATGATCCATCTCGACGTGATTGACGATTATATAGTCGATCGCCGCCGGATCGGTCACCCGGGCCAGGTTGGACAAAAACTGACCGGTGAAATCGGCCTTGACCGTATCGAACAAAACCGTCTTGTCACCGGGTACAAGATAGGAATTGTACGTCGTGCCCCTTTCCGTCTGGTAACCGTGGAAATCACGGATATTCCAGTCTATGACACCAACCCAGTAAACACCCTTTTTTATCTCGATCGGCTGCATAATTCTCCTTTCTTTATCCTCTTCATATCCAGTACATACGCATACGCGCCGCCATTATTGGACCATCATCGGCAACCGTGGCACCGCCCCGGTAATCAATAATCATGGGTTCCCACCACCAGCTCTTTACCGAAATTCTGCTTGACAAGCGCGGCCAGCTGATCGAAATCTATCGGGCATTTGCCCGTCTTTTTCGCCTTCACCACACATGTCCCCAGGTGGATGACATCGAATTCACGGTCGAGACTGGACGCGATAACCTCCATCAACTGCAGCTTGGGCATGACCAGCCCCGGACAATCACCGCAGGTTCCAAGCGCGATCAGCTCGATATCATCGTCGTAACGAGCAAACTCGCCGTCCTTTTCGCTGATACCCTTGAGACACTTCTCGCAGGCGATACAAAGCTGATCCTGAATTCTCTTGCACCCGATAATAGCGATCTTCGGCATTCCCGAAATCCTCCATGTTGTTTCGTTCTCTGACTCATTACCTAAAATAGCACAAGAATCCCGCCATTACAAGCCCAATATCTCCCGATTTCATCGGCCCGGACCGATCCGTTTTCCCGCCTGTGCATCCTTTGCACACCCCTGACAGAATATGTTCGGTCCACCGCCCAACCCCTTTCGATATGAAACGCCGCCCCGCCGACCGGACGAACCGTCGTCCGTCCTTTCCAACCCCCCCGGCGGCTGCCGGTCCTCCCCGATAAATCTTTCGGCGCGAACTGCCGATTATAAGTGGGGGTAGCTCACCGAACGGGCCCTCCCCGATTTTATGTTTGAAGATGCAGCAGAACAGTGACATAAAGACAACGCTCGATATCGAGGATTGCCGCCTTATATCGAAAATCGGTCAGGGAGGTATCGCCGAGATATATAAGGCCCGGCAACTGTCGCTGGACCGCTTCGTCGCCGTCAAAATTCTCTTCGGCGAACTTACCCGTGATCCCGATATCGTTCGCCGCTTCGAGCTGGAAGCCACTACCATCGCCCGTCTGAACCACCCCAATATCGTGCATGTTATCGCCAAAGGTAAAACGGCCGGCCGCTATTACTTCGTCATGGATTACGTCGATGGGACTTCCTTCGATGATATCGCCTGTTCCGAGCGCTGGTCCCTCAAACAAAAACTGAGCGTCTTCATACAGGCTCTCAAGGGTCTTGATTATGCCCACAAGAACGGCGTCATCCATCGCGATGTCAAACCGGCCAATATACTCGTTGACAAAAACTGGCATGCCTACGTGGCCGATTTCGGCATCGCCTGTCTGGCGGACAGAAATGAACTCGACAAAACCGATACCGACATCGTCATGGGAACCGTCGCCTATATGGCCCCGGAGCAGAAAATCTCCGCCGCCGGAGTCGATCACACCGCCGATATTTATTCCATGGGCGTTATCCTCTATGAAATCCTGACCGGTCAGCGACCCTGTGGGCGCTTTCGGTTGCCCTCTGAGATGAATTCCGAAATTCCTCGACAGTACGATGATATCGTCGCCCGCTGCCTGGCGCCCGATCCCCGCGATCGTTATCAGCGTGCCGTCGAAATAAAAGATACCATACTCGATATTATCGCCGCTCCGACCCCGGCGGCACCCCCCGCCGGCCGCGAACCGTCCGGCGTCGCCTCGCTGATCGGCCGCTCCCGGTTTCTCGATCACCTCAAAGAAACCAGGTACAGCACCACCATGCTGGTCGAAAACCGCGATACCAGGGAACTCTTCGTCATCAAAAAAAACAGCAAAAGCCCCCGCGGCTTTCGCGAGGCCAGAATCCTGGCCGCCCATAAACACGACAACATTATCGATATATATGGCGCCGGGGCCGGGGATAAAAACCTGGTCGTCGTCATGGAATACGCCTCCGGCGGCTCTCTCGCCGAACGCCTGGCCCGGCCGTACACCCCGACCGCCGCCCTCGAGATCGTCCTGGCCATCGCCGGGGCCCTCGCTTTCGCCGCCCGCCATGGCCTTATCCACGGCAATCTGCGGCCCTCGAACGTCCTCTTCGACAGCCATGACAAAATCCGCGTGACCGATTTCGGGCTGCCGTCCCACTACAGCCTGACTGACAAAAACTGGTACGCCCCGCCGGAGAAAAAAACCGGCAAAAGCGGCGACGTGTACAGCCTCGGCGTCATTTTTCATCAGCTGCTCTTCGGAAAAAACCCCGCCTATGATCGCGGCAACCGCCTCTTTCTGGGCAAGGCCAGACATACCGTCCCGGAAACGATCTTCGATATGCTCAGCCGGATGCTGGCCATCCGGGTCGATCAACGCTATCGCAGCGTCGACGAGTTTTTGACCGGGGCCCGGCCGGTCCTGGATGAACTGACAGGAATTGACCGACCGTCGCGACCGCCCCGGGCGGTCGATCAACCACCGCGAAATAGTCGGTCTCTGACAATAATTGTCGGGCTGCTCCTGCTGGCGGCCGTCATTACCGCCCTTCTCCTGTTTGCCGATGTCCTCTGAAACGAACTCGCCCGATCACCCGGCCCGCTCGCCTAAATGAATGGAAAATACATCCGATATACTACGTAATGCGGATTTTGAGACGTAACGCCTTTGACGAAAACAGGCTCGGCCGTGGACGGCCGCAAGGCAGTGGTCGCTTGTCCCCCCAATCGATCCTGCCGCCGAAAATTTATTGGGGCAACCATGAAAATCCCGCCGGATAAAAATCATCTCAAAATCGGCGAACTGCCGGATCTCAAAATCATCGCCGCCGAACGACTCCGTTTCCACGAGCAACCCAACCGTGAACGATCGCGCCGTCTGGTGCACCGCTTCCGCCAGGAGGGAATCCTCAAAAATCCGCCTATCGTCGCCCGCTCCGCCCAATGCGACGACCTGGTCATCCTCGACGGAGCCAATCGCATTACCGCCCTCGGCCAACTCGGGTTGCCGCATCTGCTAATCCAGATGGTCGACATCGATGATGCCCTCCTGGAACTGGACTGCTGGTATCACGCCGTCGAAGGGTACGATCGTGATTTTGTCCTTGACAAAATCCGTCGGATACCGAAAATCGAGGTTTTCGAGGATCACAGCCCCGGCCTGGGCCATAACGGCACCTCCGACTTCGCCGGCGATCGGACCTACCTGTGCAGCTTTACCTTTCGCGACGGCCGAACCTGGTCGATCAGAGATCCGGGCCGCCTCGATGAGCAGGTGCACCGGCTCAACGCCGTCACCGATTTCTATATCCACCGGGCCTGCTCCGACCGCGTCAGCTACACCAGACTGGACCACCTGCGGAAACACTATCCCGACTTCGGTGTCCTCGTTTCCTTTCGCCGCTTCAAAAAAGATGACTTCTTCCAAATCGTCGAGACCGGCCTGCGCCTGCCCTCGGGAGTCACCCGCGTCTTTCTGCCGAAACGGGCCCTGGGCATGAATGCCCCGCTGGATTTGCTGAAATCACCCCTGTCACTCGAGGAAAAAAATCGCTGGTTGACCGAACAGATTCGAAAAAAGGTCCGGGAAAAATCGATCCGCTTCTACCGCGAACCCACCTTCGTCTTTGATGAATGATAAAATATGAAATTGATTAATTCGTCAACATAAAGGAGAGCCCCATGGCCAGTACCAAAATTACCCTCAATGAACAGGAAATGCCGACCGCCTGGTACAATATCCAGGCGGATCTGCCCAAACCCCTGGCGCCGCCGCTTCACCCGGGCACCCACCAGCCGCTCGGCCCCGAAGATCTGGCGCCGCTTTTTCCGATGGAACTGATCAAACAGGAGGTCAGCCGGGAACGATCGATCCCTATCCCCGAACCGGTCCTCGACGCCTATCGCATCTGGCGTCCCAGCCCGCTGCACCGTGCCCGTCGTCTCGAAAAAGCCCTGGACACCCCGGCCAGAATCTATTTCAAGAACGAATCGGTTTCGCCGGCCGGCAGCCATAAACCCAATACCGCCCTGCCGCAGGCGTACTATAATATGAAAGAAGGCGTCAAACGCCTGGCCACCGAAACCGGCGCCGGCCAGTGGGGAAGCGCCCTCGCCCTGGGATGCAAAATCTTCGGCATGGACTGCACCGTCTATATGGTGCGGGTCAGCTACGAACAGAAACCGTACCGCAAACTGCTCATGCAAACCTGGGGGGCCGATATCTTTCCCAGCCCCACCGACCAGACCAAATCCGGACAGAAAATCCGCGCCGGGCACCCCGACTCGCCGGGCAGCCTCGGCATCGCCATCAGCGAGGCGGTCGAGGATGCCGCCACCCACGAGGATACCAAGTACTCCCTCGGCTCGGTCCTCAATCACGTCGTCCTCCATCAAACCATCACCGGGCTCGAATCGCAAAAACAATTCGAAAAAACCGATGACTATCCCGACGTCGTCATCGGCTGCGTCGGCGGCGGCTCCAACTTCGCCGGCTTCGCCTTTCCCTTCGCCAGAGAAAAAATGGCCGGCAAAAACATCCGCCTCGTCGCCGTCGAACCGACCTCCTGCCCGACCCTCACCCGCGGCCTCTACCGCTACGATTTCGGCGATACCGTGGGCTTGACGCCCCTGCTGAAAATGTATACTCTTGGCCATGATTTCATCCCGGCGCCGATTCACGCCGGCGGCCTCCGCTACCACGGCGATGCTCCCTTGCTCTGTCTTCTCCGCGATGAAAATATCATCGAGGCCGTCGCCTATCGTCAGTCCGATGTCTTCTCCGCGGCCGTGCAGTTCGCCCAAACCGAGGGCATCCTGCCCGCCCCGGAAACGGCCCACGCCGTCCGCGCCGTCATCGACGAAGCCCTCCGCTGTAAAGAAACCGGCGAGAAAAAAACCATCGCCTTCCTCTTCAGCGGCCACGGCTTCTTCGACCTGGCCGCCTACGAAAATTATATGTCGGGGAATCTGATCGATTCCGATTTCCCCGAGGAACGTATTAAAGAAATGGAAAAAAATCTGCCCCAAATAAAATCCTGATCGGCCCCGCCGATCGCCGCTGCACGGAGCAGCGCAGGAACTTGAATCGGACGTTACGGCAGGTGTTCGCTGGCAATCGAAATCAACGGCGTCACCTGCCGTTCAAGAATCATGGATAATAATGTCGCCTGTCCGCTGCCGGAACGACTACCGCCCGCGACCCTTCTCGTAGTAATCCATCGCCTCCGGAATCAATTCTTTCAAATTCTCCACCCGGGTTGCGTCCGAGGGATGCGTACTCAGGAATTCCGGCGGCGAAGCTCCACCCTCGGCCGCCATCCGCTGCCAGAAATCGACCGCTACCCGCGGATCGTAACCGGCCATGGCCATGAAAATCAACCCCAGATGATCCGCCTCGCTCTCGTGCAAACGCGAATAGGGGAGAAGCACCCCGACATTGGCCCCGACCCCGAAAGCCAGCATGAACAGCTCCTGCGTCGCCGCCGGCTTTTCCTCCAGCGCCTTCGACAGCGCCATACCGCCGAAATTGACCAGCAGCCCCTGGCTCATCCGTTCGTTGCCGTGATTGGCCACCGCATGAGCGATCTCATGACCCACCACCACCGCCAGCCCGCTTTCATCCCGGCAGACCGGCAAAATTCCCGTGTACACGACCACCTTGCCGCCCGGCATACACCAGGCGTTGACCAGCGAATCCTCGATCAGATTGAACTCCCAGTCGTACCCCTCCAGATGATCGGCCATCCCGCTGGCCGCGAAATACTCCTCGACCGCGCGCTGGATTTTCCGCCCCACCCGCTTGACCATCGCCATCTGCCCGGCGTCGTCGCTTAATTCGTGCGCGTCCAGAAACTGCGAGTACTGCTCGAAACTCATGGCGTTGATCGTCGCGGCGGGCACGATATTCAAACTCCTCCGCCCCGTGATCGGCACCGTGGCGCAGGCCGCCAGCAAAAGCACCGGCAGCAACATGACAATTATTGACCGTCTCGAATATTGACTCATACCTCCCCCCGAATACATTTCTTTATTCTGCCTGATAAGTCTCAATCGACTATCCAGATATCACCGTACCCATGGTACGGCCCCAGCTGATAGACAACTCGATAGATTCCCCCAAAAATGACATTGCCCCGCTCATCCCTGCCGTCAAGGACCAGATGGTGAACACCGGCTTCAAATGTTCCCTGGAATGATCTGACCGTCTGCAGATTGTCGTTTATGATCTCTATCGTATAGGTGGTGTATACCGGCACCTGAAACTCGAGCGTGAACGGCCCGTCGGCTGGATTGGGATACGCCCCCTGCCCGAAATCCTCGGGCAGGATTTTATTTACCGTTTCCCCGGAAACCGTCTTGGGCACATTTACGTTCACCGGACCTTCCTGCAGCCGCCAGTCCGAAGGATCCACCGGGCCGTTGATATTACCCTCGGCGTCCCGATAGGTGATCCCCTGAAAAACCTCGTTGAAATAAGTTGGATCGAAGCTACCCTCGTGAGAACAACCGATAAGCAGAAACGAAGCCAGCAGAGTATTTATCATAATCGCCTTCATGATCACTCCCGCCTAGAAATAAAAATTTACGCCCAGAAGCTGCGTGCTCTGCATGATCGTCGCGTCGATCGGAAAAAACGACGGCGAAATATCCTCGTCGGTCATGACGATCGCCATCTGGTACTCGCCCGAAACCGAAAAATGTCTATCGAAAAAGTACTCACCCCCGAAAACCAGACCCATGGCCACATCGGTGTACGTCTCATCATTGGCACTGAGCATGTCGAAATTGAAACGAAAGCCGAAATACGGCCGAAATTCCTGGCCCGGCCGTAAATGAAAGGCCAGTCCCAGTCCCGGAATGAAACGCGTCGCATCGCCGTCATCACTATCACCCAATGACACCTGCGTGATACCCAGCTCCGGCTCCAGGGTGACATTATCCGACACCCAGAAACGCCCCATGAACATCGGCGTTACCTCCGCCGCCGTCAGACTGATACCCGCCTGGCCCTTCTCGCCGCCGGCTCGAACCGAACCGGCCGCCCCCGCCGTCAGGACCACAACCATCAAAACATACAGACACTTCCGCGCCATATTGCCTCTCCTCCTTTTTACCTGATCCGTTTAACGAGCCTTGATCTCGCCCTTCAAGAGCATCTTCAGTCCCTCCAGCGTCCCCTTCCAGACCGCCTCCTCACCGGCTGAAATAGCCACGATCGTCTTCTCCTCGACACTGATCTCGAGAACAATCTCCTCGTCGCCGATTTTGAATACCGCCTCGCCCCAGTGCTTCGAGGGAATACCGCTGATTTCACAATCATGGTCGGTTCGTAATTCCCCCGTCATACCGATCTCGTCCATATACCATCTCCCGCTATCGATTGAACTTATTAATCATCGTTGAACTATCGGAGCATACCGTTGATGATCAGCTCCGAGGCGTCATCCTCGGAAAGACCGCGCGACATCAACGTCTCCAGCTGCTTGTGATCGACACTCCCGATAGCCGCCTCATGAGTGATATGCGCCCGCGGATGATGCACCTCGACTACCGGTACCGCCGTGGCCACTCCCTCGTCCTTGACGATCTCCTTGCAGTCGACATGCCCCCGGGCATACGCCGCCAGAGCCGTCAACTTGTTGTGCACTTCGGCCCGGGCCCGGTCCCGCACGGCGATCTTCGAGGTTAATACGCCGCGCGCGTATTCTCCCCGAAGAATTCCGCCTTCACGGATCTTGATCACGTCATCGGCCCGACCGGCGATCCGGGCCGTCATATCAAGGGTGCTCTCACGGTCGCATTCGGTTTCGTAATCGATATCGATCAGCCCGACCCGCCCCTTGATAAGCTCGAACTCGGTCTTGAAAAACGCCCCCGGCCCAACCTTCACCTTCGCCCTGGGAAAAACCTGTACCCCGCCCTGCGGACTGTGAACATGACGCTCGAAATACGAATAACGAGCCCCCTCGCCGATATTTATGCTGGCGTCCATAATATGCTTGACATCGACCGCCATGGGAAAAATACAGTGCGCCTGAAGCGCTATCCGGGAACCGGCTCCGATATCGACATCCATTATTATCTTCTGCACCCCCCGCTCCGGCAGCATCCCGAAACAAAGATGAACCGACTTCCTGATAATCGTCCCCGGCTCCAGCCGCACCCGGATATCGATACCATCCTCGATCTCATCGGTGACGATATCCAGCCCCGGCACCGCCTGCATCCCCAGAACGGTGCTGCCGTTGATCACCAGGTGAGCCGTATCCGGATCCTTGAGATGACGTGGATCCACCTCGGTGTAATCGAACAAATTCGTAATCAGATTGACCGGGGCACTCATGATTCACCCCCCGCTTTGGCACCTTCAGGAATGTTCTTGTGATCGCAGGGAATACACTTATCCTCGAAATACTTCTTTATCTCCTCGGCCGATCCCTTGTCCATCAACTGCCCCCGGCATAACAGGAAAGCGTGCTCGGCCTGGTTCAAAACCGCCAGGCTGTGCGTGATCATGATTACCGTCGTGCCCCCCTCCTTCAGTGTCCTCGCCGCATCGAAAATCCGCCCGATCGACTCGATATCGATCCCCGAATCGGGTTCATCCAGAAGAGCCACCCGCGGCTTCATGGCCAGAATCGAGGCCAGCTCCACCTTCTTGCGCTCACCCCCGCTGAGCGTCCGGTCAACCACCCGCTCCATATACTCGTCCGGATTCAGCCCCACCTCGTCCAGAGACTCCTCGATCACCCGGCGATCCTTCTCGGCCGCCGAAGCCTTGATGAATTCACTGATCAGTAACCCCTCGAACCGGGCCGGTTCCTGCCAGGCCAGCGTGATCCCCCGCCGGGCCCGCTCATCGAGCGTCAGCTCGTCGATCGACTCGCCCTTGAACGATATCTTACCCTCGTATTCACGGTAACCGCTCAAACCCATTACCGCCGCCGCCAGCGTTGATTTCCCCGCTCCGTTCGGCCCCACCACGGCATGGATGTGCCCTTCCCAGAAATCAATGCTGAGATTATCGATAACCGGCCGCCCGTTGAAGGCTAGAGTCAAATTATCTACATTTAGTATACCCATATATATTTTCCTTTCCGGCGGAATAAAATACCCCTTCCGCCACTCCATAATCAATGATTATACGCATTTGCCGGCCTTATAACAAACATTAAATGGGAAATCGGGACTTCCGGACGACCCACTCTCTAAGAGTATAAAGCCCTGATCCGCTCCCGCCAGATGATATGTGAAAGAAAATCGGCACTGTCACTGAACTGATCGATATTGCCGATTAACGGCTTCCGGGTTAGATTTTTTATGGTATTGTCGTTTATTTCATCAACTATCGCCCGGGCGAAACGTCCGCCCTGAATTACCCGGTACGGACGGCCATAAAAAGTCGTCACCCGCCCCGGAAGCAACGGCGTTAATCTTAAGGCGTTATGCCTCGCCGCCAGACATTCGTATGCCTCCACCAGCGCGTCTTCCCGAACCTGCCAGCCATCGGCCGTAACCACCGCCGCCAGATAAGGACCGATCTCCGCCGCCTCCGGCAACTCTCCGAATGCCCGTCCCAGCCATTTTGAATACGGAGCGTACCTCCTCTCCATAAGAAAACAGAGATTCATGATATCACGAACCAGACGAACCGCAATTATGGCCGAACCGATTTCGTCTCCCGTCGATCCGGCCCGCCCCATCAAATGCTCCTCCTGACCGATCCGATTCCAGCCCGAAGCCAGCATGTATAACCAGACGTCGCGAGGGTAATAGGCGAATCGATGACGAACGCCCCGGAGCTCCAGATCATCGCGAAATAAGCCTCCGGAAGTAACCCCGAGCAACTTGTGCTGCGGCAATGTCAGCCAGTCGCCGGCGCTTGTATCCGATTCGATGTCTACGCCTAAATAATCCGCGAAATATCCACGAATGGTGTGTAACTCAACCCCGTGATTCAGCGGCCGATCCGATTCGAAATCCATGCGCTGCGTGCCATTGTCGTCCGGATCAGGTGCCGTAAAACCAGTCGGGTAGCCGTGACAGCGGCGGGGCAGCTTTTGAGCCAGTAAGGCAATGATTTCTTTGCTGAATAAACTATGATCATCCGCGCGGAGAAAAATCATCAACCGCGGGCCCCAATCGTGATCGGTGGAAACCTCATCATCATAGCCCAGTACCTCCGAACCGGAACCGATCAACCCGGCACTGTACTCCAGCTCGGGATATTGACTACCGATTATCGGCTTTACGTTTTCGGCATAGAAAATTTCAGCCAGTCTGAGCCCGCCAATGAATTCTGTCATAACCATTCCGGAAATGAATAAACCTTCGGTATAACCGCCATGAATATGTAAATGACGCCTTCTGGAAACCTGAGCCCCCGCCGACTACGAAAAAGACTCTTCCTCCGAGGGAAAATCGCCCGACCTGACATCATCGACAAAACGCCGCGCCGCCTCCTCGATCTCAGGGGCCAGCTCGGCATAACGACGAACGAACTTCGGCTTGAAACGATCATACAAGCCCAGAATATCATTTATGACCAGCACCTGACCGTCACACTCCCGCCCGGCCCCGATACCGATCGTGGGAATAGTCAGCGACCGGCTGATGAGCGCCGCCGTTTCCGATCGCACCAGCTCCAGCACCACCGCGAACGCCCCCGCCTCCTCCAGCGCCGCCGCCGACTCGACCAGATAATTGTGCGACCGGTCACTCCGCCCCTGCACCCGCGCCCCGCCGAACCGATGAATCGACTGAGGCGTCATCCCGATATGCCCCATGACCGGAATCCCGCTCTCCGTTATCGCCCGTACCGTGGCCGCCATCTCCAGACCCCCCTCGAGCTTGACCGCCTCGGCCCCCGCCTCACCGATAAAACGCCCGGCGTTGCCGATAGCCCTCTCCCGCGATGGCTGATACGACATAAAAGGCATGTCCGCGATCACCAGCGCCCGCTCGGCCGCCCTCGCCACCGCCCGCGTATGCGCCAGCATTATCGGCATCGTCATCCCCTGCGTCCCCCGCTCACCGTACAATACCATCCCCACCGAATCGCCCACCAGAAGAGCATCCACTCCGGCCCGATCGAGAAAACGAGCCGTGAAATAATCATAAGCCGTCAAAACGGCTATCCTCTCGTGACGGCCCTTCTTCTTCGTCAACGAATGAACCGTCACCTTTTTTCTTTCTCCGTTCGATGCCATAACTAACTCTCGAAAATCAAAACCCTCTACCCGGATGCTCCCCCCGGAACATAATACTTCTTGCCCGAAACCGGCCTCCTGATCAACTCGAGCAGATTTTCGAAATCATCCTTCCTTTCCACGAAATCGATATCATCGGTCTTGACCACCAGCAGGGGAGACTCATCATAATGAAAAAAGAAATAATTGAAAGCTTCGTTCAATTCCTCGATATAATCGGTATCGATCGACTTCTCATATGCATGATTACGCTTGCGAATACGCTCCATTAAAACCGCCGGCGAGGTCTGCAGATAAATGGTCAAATCCGGCTTCGGTATCTCCGCCTTCAGAAGCGGCAGGATCTTTTCGTACAAAATAAGCTCACGCCCCGTCAGGTTCACCGTGGCAAAGATATGATCACGAATAAAAGCATAATCGCAAATAATCCGCTCGGCGAATAAATCCCGCGAAATCAGCGATTGCTGCTGCTGATAACGAGTCAAAAGAAAATACAACTGCGTCGAAAATGCATACCGCTTCTTGTCCCTGTAAAAATCGACAATGAAAGGATTACTCATGGCTTCATCCAGAACCAGCTCGGAGTCGATTTCCTCGGCCAGCATCCGGGCCAGCGTCGTCTTTCCGGCGCCGATAACGCCCTCAATGGCAATGAAATTGGGCTCAGGCATAATGCCGATCGCATTCCTTATACAAAATTACATCCTCGGCATCAGAAAATTCAACCGCCTCGGCCAGCCGCCGGCCCGTCACCGGATCAACCAGCTCCGGCTCCATCTCCAGAAGCGGCACCATCACAAACCCCCGGTCCGCCATCCGCGGATGTGGAACCGTCAGCCGGGCCGTCATGATTTTTTCCTCACCCCATAACAGAATATCGATATCAAGCGGCCGGGGAAGACCCGCACCCTTACCCGTCCGCCCCAGCTCCCTTTCAATCCTCTGCGTGTTGCCCAGAAGCTCCAGCGGCGTGTAAGCAAACTCCCCCTTGATGACCATATTCAGAAAAAACGGCGCCGATTCATCCATATCAAGCGGCTTCGTGATATATATCGATGAACACTTGATCAACTCGAACCCCTCCAGAGCCGAAATCATCTCCAGCCCTCGAGCCAAATTGGCCTCCCGGTCACCGAGATTCGAACCTAATGATAGATATACCGTCTGCGACATGATTAACCTCCCTGTTTATTCCTTACTATCATTATCGGCCAGAATCTTCGAGGTATCAGGCTGCCGGCGAGTCACCTCGATCTCGATATGATCGATCGTCCCGGCGATCGGCGGAATGACCTTCCGCACCCGAATCGTCACCCGGTAAACCGGAAAATCATCGAGAATCGCCTCGGCCAGACTCGAGGCCAGACTCTCTATCAAAGAAAAAGCCTTGCCCTCAACGATGTCCTTAACCTTCTGGTAAACCGCCACATAATCAATCGTGTCCGTCAGTGAATCCGATTGACTCGGCGGCGCCAGATCCGCCTCCAGCTCGCAGTCCACCTCATACCGCCGCCCCGTCTCCTTCTCCGCCGCCGAAACCCCGTGATAACCGTAAAATGTCATCCCGGATAATCTGATTACATCCATAACTCTATTCTCCAGTTCGAACCTTCAACTTCCGGGCCAGCCGCTCGGCCGCCTCGGCATAATCCTCCGCCGAGGCCGTCAATGACAACCGCAGGTAACCCTCACCCGTCTCGCCAAAGGCAATCCCCGGCAATACCAGAAGCCGCTTCCGGCGTAACAACGTCGTCGCATAAGTCGCCGAATGCCTGCGCTCCGGAATCCTGACCCAGATAAACGGAGATGACTTGCCGCCAACCCTGACCCAGCTGTTCCCCTCCGCCATCTGCTCTGCCGCCAGCCGTGAACGAGCCAGAAACTTCGCCGTCTCCTGCAAGGCCGCCCCCGGATAAGCCTCGATAGCCGCCATCACCGGATCCAGCCAGCCCTCGGGAACACTCATCCCCACCGTCCGACCCATCATCTTCAAACCACTGATCAACTCCGGCGGCCCTACCGCGAATCCCAGCGGGATATAAGGCAGACCAAATGTATACGGCACCGAAAATATCTCCAGGCTGACCTTCCTGCCCCCCGGAACCGAACGCAATAACCTGAATTTCTCCTCGGCCAGCGAATTATACGCCGCATCATTGACTATGAATATATTCTGCCGCGAGGCCATCCGCACCAGTTCGGTCAGCTCCGTCTCATCCATCATCGTCCCGAACGGATTGTGCGGATTGTTGAGCACCATGATCTTGGCCGCCTTGCCCAGATTGGCCGGCAACCGGGAAAGCGACGGTTTTCCGCCCGTCCGCTCCGAAATCGAATACGAAACCGGAACCCCGCCGGCCGCTATGACATAACGACGATAAGCCGGCACCCCCGGCTCCGGACACAAAACTATATCACCATACTCGACGAAAGCCAGACATAAATCAAAAAGTATCCTGAAAATTCCATGCCCGATATACATCTCCTTTTCCGGATCAACCACCACCCCGTGTTCCCGATCCAGCCAGGCCGCCAGCTCCACGGCCAGCTCGGCCACCCGGGCCTCCGCCGCCAATGAAAAACCTCCACCCGCCGACTCCTCCGGAAAATCCCTGATCGGCCAGTTGAACCGACCCAGGTCTATCGTCGGCAACCTCTTCTCACCCGACTCAAACGCCCTCCGGGGAAAAAATTCCTCCAGATCAAACGGGAAATGATAAACCCGATCGGCCTTGTCCAGAACAACCTTCTTAATCATCCTCGATAACCCTCGAACTAATCCTCACGAATATTCCTCAGGCGGTCCATCTCGCTGTCATCCAAAAACTTAGTCTCTCCGAACCCACGGCTTATCAATACAATCCGGGCCAGATGTTCCACCGTCTCCATCCGATTATACGCTTCCTCCATCGTCGCCCCGATCGTCAAAACCCCATGATTGCCCAATATAAATGCCTCATGGCCGTCCAGAAACGGCTCCAGCGATTTTCCCACCGCCTCCGTCCCCGTCGGCGCATACGGCGCCAGCGCCACCTCACCCACCGATAAAACCGCCTCCGGCAGGATATTGCCCGGCAATGCCTGACCCGTCACGGCCAGAGCCGTCGCATATGCCGGATGAGCATGACAACACGCCCCCACCGCCGGCCGATGACGGTAAACCGTCAAATGCATGGCCAGCTCCGACGATGGCCCCCTCTTTCCGGAAAAAACCTGCCCGTCATTGTCAACCACCACCAGGTCAGAATCTCCCAGAAAACCCTTGGCCGAACCACTCGCGGTGATCACGATCGACCCTTCGGAGGTCATAACCGATAAATTGCCGTCCGTTCCCGCAATCAGGCCACGCCTGTAAAGCCTTCGGCCGAATTCAATTATCGTCGCTTTGGCGATTTCTAAATTCATATTCAAGAAAATGAAATGTAAGCAAAATATCCCCCGGCGTCAACTGCCACCACCAAAAAATATCCCGCCCGTATCAATCCTGCCTCCAAAAAAATCCCCCGCGTCAGCTATTCCACCAAAAATAAAGAAACCATTACCCGCTGAATTGTGTAAATAA
>Ga0272444_10002780_pt1 | contig 16025 bp, 12 predicted proteins | sample SSMForm13_FD_201033 | JGI IMG/M metagenome (GOLD analysis project Ga0272444, IMG submission 201033) | Marine sediment archaeal communities from Little Sippewissett salt marsh, Falmouth, MA, United States - SSM-Form-13 | ecosystem: Environmental > Aquatic > Marine > Wetlands > Sediment ...
CCCCTTGTTGTTCCGGCCTTTGGGGTCCACCCCTGGAACGCCGCGGACCACGTCGACCGCCTGGACGACATCGCGCGCGCCGCGTCGGAGGCGCCCATGATCGGCGAGATCGGGCTCGATCACCACTTCGTCGAGGGTGACTCGACCTATCCGGCGCAGCGGGAGGTCTTCGCGTTCCTTCTCTCAGCCGCGGCCGAGGACGACAAGATCGTCAATCTCCACACCAAGGGGGCCGAGTCGGATGTCCTCGACATGCTGAACGACGCGGGCGTCGAGCGCGCGATCGTGCACTGGTACTCGGGTCCCCCGGGGCCGCTCCGCGGGCTCGTCGAGCGCGGGGCGTACCTGACGGTCGGACCGGAGATCCTCCATTCTGAGGACGCGCGGAGGATCGCCCGGGAGATTCCGGACGATCTGCTCCTGACCGAGACCGACAATCCCGGCGGCCTCAAGTGGCTGACCGGCACGCCGGGAATGCCCGGCGCCGTAGAGGGTGTCGTCGCGGCGCTCGCGAACGTCAGAGAGACCACGCCCGGTGACATCGCCGGAACGGTCGAACGGAATCTCGTGAGACTGATCGACGGCGACCGCAGGCTCCTCGGCGCTCTCCGGGCCCTCGGCGAGGATCCCGGTGGCGACGCGCCGGGCGCCGGAATTGGGATTCGCGCGGCGCGACCCCCGGAGCCGCGAGAAGGAGACGCACGGTGAGCTTCACGATTCGGACCATGACGGCGCGGGACTACGACGACGTCCTCGCCCTCTGGAAGATCTGCCGCGGCGTCGGCCTGAGCGAATCCGACACGGTCGAGGGCGTGACGCGGTTCCTCCAGGCGAACCCGGGGCTTTCCGTCGTCGCCTTCGACGAGGACCGTCTGGTCGGCGGGGTCCTCTGCGGTCACGACGGCCGCCGTGGGTACATCACGCATCTCGCGGTCGTCGCGGACGCGCGCGGCCGCGGCCTCGGGCGGAAGCTGGTCGAGCGGTGCCTCGCTGCGCTCCGGCGCTGCCGGATCGAGAAGTGCCACATCTTCGTGTTCGCGGACAACGCGGACGCACGGGAATTCTGGAACGCGTCGGGCTGGACCGAACGCACTGAACTCCGCGTTCTGTCGCGGTTCACCGACGAATACGATCCCTAGCCCCCCACCTTGAGACGACGCGCCCGGCGTGGTATCATGCCCGCACCGCTACCCGCACCATCAGCGCATCGTTCGATCGGCGAATCGTGGCCGGCGCTCCACCGCGAGCGCCCGGCCCCGGGCGGGCCCCAATGCCGGAGGAGGAGAAGCGATGGGCAACCACCTCTGCCACTTCGAGTTCATGGTCAGCGATTCCGGGAAGGCCGAGGAGTTCTACGGGAAGGTCTTCGACTGGGAGTTCAAGGTCGACGAGGGCATGCCGGGCTACACGATGATCAACGCCGGCAAGGCGCCCGGCGGCGGCATGATGAACAAGCCGGACACCGCGCCTCACTACGCGCTCTCGGTCTACTTCTGCGTCGACAGCATCGACGACACGATGGCCAAGGTCTCAGCGGCCGGCGGCCAGGTGATCATCCCGAAGATGGAGGTCTCGAACATCGGGTGGTGGGGCCTCTTCGCCGACCCGGACGGGATCCCGGTCGGAGTCTACGAGCCCAAGAAGTAGCGGCGCCCGAAGCAACGAAACGGCCTCCGCCACAAGGCGGGGGCCGTTGTCGTTGGGATCGCCCGGGCGCTGGCGGGCCACCGACCACCGTGGTACAATCCGCGAGGAACGCCACCCACTCCAGGGGGGAGAACCATGCTCTTCGTGGCCGTCATCATAGGCGCCCTGCTCATGGCGCTCATGGCGAGGATCCCGTTCTTCGGGCCAATCGGGGCCGGGTTCATCGCGGGTCTGATTGCGGGGGGGGCCGGCAGGGGCCTCGTCGCGGGCCTGCTCTCCGGAACGATCGGGACGATCCTCGCCACGCTCGCCGTGACGGGCGCCGGGGCCTGGCTCGGCGGCCTCATGTTCGGGGCACCCGGCGCTCTCGCCGGCGGCGCGGTCGCGGTGGTCCTCGCCGGCGGCTTCCTCGTCCTCGGCGCCTACTTCGGCCTCCTGGGCCTCGTCGGAGGCTTCTTCGGCGGACTGATCAGCCGCCGTTAGGCCGCGTCCGCGACAACGAGGGCCAGCGGCACGATCTCATCGCCCCGGTGGACCGAGACACGGTCACGCCCCGACTCCTTGGCGTGATAGAGCGCCTGGTCCGCCGCAGTGACGACCTCGTCCGGCGTCGAGGCCCGGACGATCGGCCAGGACGCGGCGCCGAAGCTCGCGGTGACGTGGAGCGACTGGCCCCTCCAGCCGATCGGGGTGGACTCGATCTGCCTGCGCAGCTTCTCGGCCGCGGCGGCGGCATCGTGCAGACCCATCCCGGGCGCCACGACCATCAGCTCCTCCCCGCCGTAACGGCACACCACGTCTCCAGACCGCACGTTCCTCTCGAGCGTCGAAGCCACCGACGTCAGCACGGCGTCACCCGCGTCGTGCCCGAACGTGTCGTTGAACGACTTGAAGTTGTCGATGTCGATCATGATCACGCTCAGGGGAACGCCGTGCCTCACCGATCGAGAGAACTCCTCCGAGAGCCGCCTGATGCCGAAGCGGCGATTGAGAATCCTCGTGAGGTCGTCGATCGCGGCGAGGTCCTGGAGCTTCAGGTGGAGTATCGCGGTCTGTAGATACGGCGCCGCCTGTGTCCGGATCGCATCGATCAGATACTCCTCCTGGTCGGAGAGACCGCCCGACGCGCAGGCGAGCGCCACGAGTCCGACCGTCCGCTGCTCCGCGGTGAGCGGAGCGAGCACGATCGACTCAGGGCGGAACCCGCCCAGCGGCGTCGACATCTGGAACCACGTCAGGCCGTCGCGCTCGAGGGATGCGCACATGACCTTGCCGGTCGTAAGCGCGCGCTCCGCGAATCCCTGTGACGCGTCGATGCGCTCCGGAAGCCCGTCGCTCCTGTCGATCCCGAATCTTCCCAGAAGCTCCAGCTTGTTGCCGGTGTCGCCGTAGAGCACCCCGGCCGTCGCGCCGCAGACACCTGCGAGCGACTCGAGGATTTCGCCCGCAACCAGATTGAGCTCGACGTTCGTAGAGAGCTTTGCGAGGAGCTGTCTCGTCGTGCTCTCCGTGATGATGCGACGCGCGATCGCGTCCGTCATGCTGTTGAACGACACCGCGAACTGCCCGACGACGTCGTGGCTGGTCACCGGGATCTTGCAGGTGTCCCGGCACCCCTCGCCCGTGTCGCTGGCCACCTCGACGGCTTCGTTGATGTGCTTCATCGCCCTCGCGACGCGCGAGAGCTCGCGCGAGACGACGACCCTGAACAGAATGTAGTTCGCAACTCCAACGACGATCCCCGCCGCAACGCACATCGAGAAGAACGCGTACGAGAGCGCTCGGTCCGTGTGAAGGGCGATCCTCGCGAACGGTGGGAACATGAGACCGACTATCGTCCCGAACGCGAGCATCGTGTAGAAGAGATCCTTGAGAACACTCCTCCTCGGCAGGACGCCCCGCTCCGTCGACTGCCTATCGTTCCGCATGGCCACCTCCCTGAATCGGATCGATCCGGTGGTAGTTGAGCAAGCCGCATGCCACGATTCCACCGCCCCGCAACGCGAAGCTCTGCCTGGTAAGCTATGGGCGCGCACCCAACCAGCTTGACTGGCGGGGCGCGCCCTAACGTGTGGCCGGCCCGCCGGGCAGTTCCTTCTGGAACGCCCCGGCGCGACCAAGTATCATGAGCGGACGCCCCGCGCGGGGGCGATTCCCCCGCATCTCGCGTGACGGAGGCGACGATGAGGATTGCGCTGGCCCAGCTCAACCCGACGATCGGGGACTTCGAGGGGAACCTCGGGAAGCTCGCCGAGACGCTGGATTCGCTCCGCGACGACTCCCCGGACCTCGTCGTCTTCCCCGAGATGTTCCTGACGGGCTACCCGCCGAGGGACCTCCTCGAGCGGGACTGGTTCGTCGAGAGCGCCGGCACGGCCCTCGATCAGCTCGGCGGCGTATCGAGAGCCCACCCGGACACCGGGCTCCTCGTCGGTGCGGTTCTCAGGAGCGGGAAGAGCCCCGGGAAGGGGCTCCACAACGCCGCCGTGCTCCTGAAGGACGGGCACGCCCTGGCGACCGTGCGCAAGACGCTCCTCCCAACCTACGACGTGTTCGACGAGGCCAGGTACTTCGATCCAGGGGAGGAGGTCGGCGTCGTTCCGTTCGCGGGTGAGAAGCTCGGGGTGTCGATCTGCGAGGATGCCTGGAACGACCCGGCCCTCTGGCACCGCCCCGTCTACCGACGCGATCCGATCGACGAGCTCGCCCGGGCAGGCGCGACCGTCATGATCAACATCTCGGCGTCGCCCTTCTACGTGGGGAAGGACGGGATCCGCTACCGCGTGTTCGAGCGGCACGCGAGACGACACGGCGTGCCGTTCGTGCTCGTCAATCAGGTGGGCGGCAACGACGAGCTCGTCTTCGACGGAAGAAGCATGTGCGTCGGGGCCGACGGCGGCCTCCTCGCGCACCTCCCCGCGTTCGAGGAGGCGGTCCGGATCGTCGATCCGAAGGCCTCACGGCTCGGGGACGACTTCGTCGCGGACGATCCCATTCAGACGATCCACGACGCGCTCGTGTGTGGGCTTTCCGACTACGCGAGGAAGTGCGGGTTCGAGAGGGTCGTGATCGGGCTCTCGGGGGGAATCGACTCGGCGGTCGTCTGCGCGATCGCCGCGCGGGCGCTCGGGGCGGGACACGTCTTCGGCGTCGCGATGCCCTCGCCGTACTCGTCGCCGGGGAGCATCGAGGACGCGAGGGTTCTCGCTGAGCGCCTGGGCGTCCGCTTCACGGTGATTCCGATCTCCGACGTCTACCAGTCGTACCTCGACGAACTCGAGCCGTATCTGAGGGGAGACGCCGTCGGCATCGCGGAGGAGAACATCCAGGCGAGGATCCGCGCGAACGTCCTCATGGCGATATCGAACGAGCACGGACACCTCCTCCTCTCGACGGGCAACAAGAGCGAGCTCGCCGTGGGCTACTGCACGCTCTACGGCGACATGAGCGGCGGGCTCTCGATCCTGTCGGACGTTCCCAAGACGACGGTCTACGCGCTCGCCGGGTTCATCAACCGGGGTGGCGACGTCATTCCGAGGGCCGTCATCGACAAGGCGCCGTCCGCGGAGCTCAAACCCGATCAGCGCGACCGGGACACCCTCCCGCCATACGACACGCTCGACCGCATCCTAGACCTCTACGTCGACGGCGGCCGATCGATCGACGAGATCGTCCGGGCGGGATTCAACCGGGAGGTCACGACGTGGATCGTGCGGGCCGTGAACCGGAACGAGTACAAGCGAAGACAGGGCCCGCCCGGACTCAAGGTGACGAGCAAGGCGTTCGGGATGGGCAGGAGGATGCCGATCGCCGCCCGCTACGGTCCCTAGCCGGGCGCGGCGCAGTCGGTCACGATGCGCGCGGAACGGGAGGGCGGGGCGCCCGCCTCCGTACGAACACCGAGCGGAGCCAACGAGTAAGGAGGAGCGCCAAATGAAGGACCCGCGTTACGAGAAGCTGGCAGGCGTGCTGGTTCACTACTGCCTGGGTGTCGGGAAGGGTGACCTCTTTCAGATCAACGCGACGCCGCTGTCGGCGCCGCTCGTGACCGAGGTCTACCGCGAGGGGCTTGCGGCCGGGGCGCACCCGTTCACCCGCGTCGGCCTGCCGTCCCTGACCGAGGTTTACTTCCGGACGGCGAAGAAGCATCAGCTCACCTACGTCAGCCCGATCACGGAGTTCACCGTCGAGAAGGTCGACAAGCTCCTGTCGATCCGAGCGCAGGAGAACACCAAGGCCATGGCCAACGTCGATCCGAAGAAGCAGGCGACGAGCCAGGCCTCTCAGAGGAAGATCTTCGAGCGCTTCATGGAGCGCTCGGCCGCCAAGGAGCTGGACTGGTGCGGAACACAGTACCCGTGCAACGCCTCGGCCCAGGACGCCGAGATGTCGCTCGACGAGTACGAGGACTTCGTGCTCAAGGCGTGCCTCGTCCATAAGAAGGACCCGGTGGCCGCGTGGAAGAAGGTCCACCGCGAGCAGGCCAAGCTGTGCAAGTTCCTCGACGAGCGGAAGACCCTTCGCGTGGTCGCACCGGGAACGGACATCACGATGAGCGTGGCGGGGCGCAAGTGGATCAACAGCGACGGCAAGAAGAACATGCCGTCCGGTGAGATCTTCACGACCCCCATCGAGGACTCGGTCGAGGGGACGATCGCCTTCTCGTTCCCCGCCTGCTACGTGGGACTGGAGGTGCACGACGTCAGGCTGACGTTCAAGAAGGGCAAGGTCGTCAAGGCGACGGCCGGCAGGGGCAAGGACCTCCTCCTCTCCAAGCTCGACATCGACGAGGGTGCGCGGTTCGTCGGAGAGATGGCGATCGGCACGAACTACGCCATCCAGAAGTTCACGAAGAACACGCTCTTCGACGAGAAGATCGGTGGAACGATCCACATGGCCCTCGGCGCCTCCTACCCCGACACAGGCGGCAAGAACAAGTCGAGCATCCACTGGGACATGGTCAACGACATGCGGGAAGGCGGGAAGATCTACGCCGACGGGAAGATCATCTACAAGGACGGCCAGTTCACGATCAAGTAAGGAGCACCGGGTTGACAGACACGAGATATGAGAAGCTGGCGAGGATCCTGGTCGAGTACTCCGTGGAGGTCCGGCGAGGGGACCTCGTCGAGATCAGCGGCATCCCGGCCACCGAGCCCCTCCTTCGCGAGGTCTATCGGGCGGTCCTCGAGGCGGGCGGTCACCCGTTCGCCCGCGTCCGCATCCCGAGCCTGGCGGAGATCTACCTCAAGAACGCTCGTAAGCACCAGATCGAGTACGTGAGCCCCATCCTGGAATTCGCGGTCGAGAACGTCGACAAGTCGATCACGATCTGGGCGGACGAGAACACGAAGGCGCTGTCGAACGTCGACCCGAAGACGCAGTCCGCGCGGAGCGCGGCGGCGCGTCCGCTCTTCACGCGCTCGCTGGAGCGCGAGGCCGCGGGCGAACTCAAGTGGGTCGGCACGCAGTTCCCCTGCAACGCATCGGCGCAGGACGCCGAGATGTCGCTCTCGGAGTACGAGGACTTCGTCCTCCGGGCGTGCCTCGTCCACCTCAAGGACCCCGTCGCGGCGTGGAAGCGCGTCCACTCGAAGCAGGCGAAGATCTGCCGGGTGCTCGACACCAAGAAAAGGATCCGCGTGGTCTCGAAGGGGACCGACCTCACCATGAGCGTCGCGGGACGGAAGTGGGTCAACTGCGACGGCAAGGGGAACATGCCCGACGGCGAGATCTTCACCGGGCCGATCGAGGACTCCGTCGAGGGCACCATCAGCTTCTCCTACCCCGGCTTCTACTACGGCCGCGAGGCGGAGGGAATCAGGCTGACGTTCAAGGGGGGCAGGGTCACGAAGGCGACGGCGAGCAAGAACGAGGACTTCCTGAGGGCGATGCTCGACACCGACGAGGGCGCCCGACGCGTCGGCGAGTTCGCGATCGGCACGAACGCTGCGATCCAAACGTTCACGCGAAACACGCTCTTCGACGAGAAGATCGGAGGCACCATACACATGGCGCTCGGCGCCGCTCCCCGCGAGTCCGGCGGGGTGAACGAGTCGGGCATTCACTGGGACATCGTCAATGACATGCGCGAAGGCGGGAAGATCTACGCCGACGGGAAGTTGATCTACAAGAACGGGGAGTTCCGGATCGACTAGGCGAGAGAGCTGGGGGGCACGGTGAACTGGCGGGAAATCATTAGCGCTAAGGCAGTCGTCGATTGGCTCCTGACGAGCGGGCTCAGAATCGGGTTCATCGTCATCGGCGCGCTGGTTCTTGTGAGGATCCTGCGCTTCCTCATTACGAAGATCCAGCGGTTCTTCGATGACGACGATCCGACGACGCGGAGTGAACGGGAGAAACGGGCCGAGACGCTGACCAGAACCCTTGCCCACTTCGCAACGATCATCGTCTGGTTCTTCGCGGGGATGATGATCCTGAAGGAGCTCGGCGTCGACATCGGCCCCATCCTGGCGGGCGCCGGGATCGCCGGGCTCGCCGTCGGTTTCGGGGCCCAATCGCTCGTCAAGGACTTCCTGTCCGGGATCTTCATCATCATCGAGAACGAGTTCCGCGTCGGCGACGTCGTCAAGATCGCAGACACCGCGGGGCTCGTGGAGAAGATCACGCTTCGCACGACGACGCTCCGCGATCTCGAGGGGAAGGTCCACATCGTCCCCAACGGCGAGATCGCCGTGGTCACGAACATGACCAAGGAGTGGTCGCGCTTCCTGATCGACGTGGGTGTCGCGTACAAGGAGGACGTCGACTACGTCATGGAGGTTCTGGGAGAGGTCGGCGAGGAGATGGAGAAGGACGAGACGTACGGCCGTCTGATCCTCGAGCCCCTTGCGATCCTCGGCGTCGACAGCTTCGGCGACTCCTCGGTCAATATCCGGGTGATGTTCACGACGCAGCCCCTGCAGCAGTGGACCGTCGGACGCGAGTTCCGGCGGCGGATCAAGATGGCGTTCGACCAGAAGGGTATCGAGATCCCGTTCCCGCACCGCACCGTCTACCTCGGGGAGGGCTCCCCGATGGACGGCCGCATGAGCGTTGAGCTGGTCGAGAAGCGCGAGCCCAGCCCGGATGCGGTCGCGCGCCGGGGCGAGGGTCCCCCAACAACAAGGCCCCGGCCACGAACGAAGGGGACCGGCGAAGGAGAAGGAGACTAGGATGTTCGAGAAGATCCTCGTTGCCGTCGATGGATCGCCGGACGCAGACAGGGCCGTGCGGGCGGGCGCCGAGATCGCCAAGGCGGACGGCGGACGGCTCGTGCTGGGGCACGTCTCGTGCCTCCCCGAGCACTATCGCTCACACCTCGCCGACGAATTGGAGGAGGCCATCCGGGCCGACGGGGAGAAGATCCTCGAGCACGCGGCGCGCGTCGCAGAGGAGGCCGGCGTGCCGGCGGACGCGCGCCTTCTGGAGAAGGACCACGCGGCGGAGGCCATACTCGAGCTCGCCCAGGAGATCGGGGCCGACCTGATCGTCCTCGGTGTCAGAGGCCGCACCCCGGACCGGGTCCGCGCCATGGGCTCGGTGAGCGAGGCGGTCACGCGGGAAGCTCGGACGTCCGTGCTGCTCGTGCGGAGGCCGTGAGCGGGCGGACTCGCCGGGCCCTGACTACTCGACGGACTCACCGGCCAGGATCTGTTTCGCGTTCAGGATCTGCTTCCGCGCCTGAATCCCCACTCGGTTCTCGTCGATTGAGATGGCCCTCTCGTACTGCGCGATCGCCTCGGCGTAGCGTTCGCGTCGAGCGAGGATGTCACCGCGAAGGAGCGGGATCCTGCCGTCTTCGGGGCTCAGCGCCTCGTAGAGGACCAGCGCCTCTTCCGCCTCACCGTAACGCTCGTCGATGATCAGGGCCTGCACGAGCGATCGAATCAGGAACACATCCGGCTTCCGCTCGACCGATCTCCGCAGGAGATCGAGCGCGTCGTCGGGGCGCCCCAGCCTGAGCCGGCTGAAGGCGAGCACGCGGACGGCCTGGGTGCACATGTCGCATTGCTCGAGCACCTCGGCCGCGAGTGCCGCCGCCTCCTCGATCCTCCCGGCCGCGTAGAGGTTCTCGGCTCGAAGGGCGTCGTTGTAGACGGGCATCATGGCCTTCGGATCGGCCAGGGGGCCCGCGTCCTCGGGCGCGAGGACCTGCGTGTACCCGAGCGAGGCGAGCCGCTCGATTTCCTCGTCGCTCAGGGCGCGCGTCGCTGCCGGGCTCGCGTCCGACGCGCTCATGATCGAGGAGAGCTCCGCCTCGAGGCGTTCGAGGACGGGGCCGCCGGACGCATGGAGGTTGACGGCCTCGGCCGGATCGGCCTCGAGATCGTAGTACTCCGGCACCGGAGCCGAGATGTACTTGTGCCCGTGAGACCGGAGGCCGTAGAGCGGGCTCCAGCCGGCCAGGCTCAAGGGAGTCATCGTTTCGATGTAGATGGCACGTTCGGGATCGGACGAGCCACCGACGAGGCTCACACCGTCACACGGGCCTCGTGACGCGACGCCCAGGAGATCCTCGATGGTCGGTCGGACGTCGACCAGGCCGACCACCCGGTCGGAGACCCGGTGCCCGGCGTCGAAGATAGCGTCGCACGAGACGATGAAGGGTACCCGCATGGTGCCCTCGTAGAGCAGCATGCCGTGCGTGGGCTCGCCGTGCTCCCCGAGCGCCTCGCCATGATCGCCCACCAACACGACGACGGTCCTCCGCCCGAGACCCGTTTCGTCGAGGCGGTTCAATAGCCGCCCCAGCTCCTGGTCCGCGAAGGCGATCTCCGCGTCGTACGGCCTGCCGGCGAACCGCGGCCGGCGCTCGAGGGGCGACGTGTAGGGCAGATGGGGATCGAAGTAGTGGACCCAGGCAAAGAAGGGCGCGTCCGAACCAGACGAGTCGCGCGCCTCGAACCAATCGATCGCGGCGTCGGTCACGGCGCTCGCGGGCCGCTCGTTGTAGTCGGGCATGCCGGGGCGATTGCCGTCGGGCGTGACCTCGAAGTCGTAGTGGTCGAAGCCCAGGTCCAGCCCAAAACGCGCATCGAGCACGAAGCACCCGACGAAGGCCGCCGTGTCGTAGCCGTGCGCCCGCAGCTCCCCCGCGAGTGTGGCGTGGCCCTCCGAGAGACGGTACCGCCCGTTCTCACGCACACCGTGGGCGCGGGGAGATAGGCCCGTCAGGATCGTCGCGTGTGAGGGGAGGGTCAGCGGAACGCTCGTGACCGCGTCGTCGAAGAGAACGCCGCGCTCGGCCAGGGAATCGAACGTCGGGGTGTCGGCCTGCTCGTACCCGTAGCACCCCAGCCTGTCGGCGCGGACGGTGTCCAGGGTCACGAGGAGAACGTTCAGGCCGGTGGCGTCACCGGATTGCCAGAGCGGCCCGGGCTCGGGGGTCACGGACTCGCCGCGTCCTCGCAGCCGGAGCGTCGCTACCACGGCGACGGCGGCCACCACGAGAATGAGCACCAGAGCGACGCTCGCCTTGCGCGGAGGAATCCCTCGTCTCGCTCGGGGCAACTGCAGCTTCCCCTCTGCTGCGGCTCCTGGATGCACCTCCGGTCGTGCGAGAGGCGCAGGAAGGAAACCGGCTGTTGTGGGTGGGTGCCTCTATCGGGCCGAAGCCAGCGTGATCAGCACCTACAGCAGCGCCGACGCGATGGCGGCCAGCGAGCAGAGGAACTCCTGGACCTCGCGGGGCCCTCGTACGAAGAGCGTCGCCCTGCTGGGGCGCGGGACCAAGGCGGCGAGGATCGTCAGCGCCGTCGGCGCGGGCTCGTCTTCCTCGTCCGGATCGGCCATGAACCAGGGCGTGTCCTCCGCGTCGGCGTTCGACCACAGCGCGACGGCCTCGAACGCGTCCTCGTCGGTCACGTCGTCCCCGATGTAGATCGCGAGCGATTCGGTCGGGTCGGCGTCGCGCAGGATGTGGCTGACCGCGTCCCCTTTGTGCCAACCCGCGACCCTGACCTCGACGCCGTCGTCGCCCCAGAGGAGCTCGAGCTGTCCGTGGGCGTCGAGCGACCGGACGAGCTTGACAAAACACTGGCTGGCCTCGCGCGCCACGCGCTCGTCACAGCTCCCAAGCCCGAGCGCGAGCGCGAATCCGCGGTTCTCAAGCTCCACGCCGGGATGCGCGGACAGGCAGCCGTGGGCGTCGAGCTCGAGGTGATGGATCAGGTTCCCGGCCAGCCCCGCGTCCACCGGATGGACCGTGGGCTCGTCCACGTGCCTGATCTCGAAACCCCGCTGCCCTACGAGGCCGACGTTCGGGATGCCGAGGAGCCGATCCAGCTCCTCGACGGTTCTGCCGCTCACCACGAAGGTCGAGAAGCTCTCGACGTCGGAGATCTGCTCGATCTTCCTCAGGACCTCCGGATCCGGGCGAGTGCCCGGAGCGACCCCCGCGGGAACGAGCGTGCCTCCGTAGTCGAGGAACAGGTAAACGGTGGTGGCGGAGCCCAGGGCGCGCGCGAGGAGGTCGATCTCCTCGGACACGTGCTTCGGGTAGTCGAGGCCGGACACCTTGGTGACCATCGCGGACCTCACGGGTGACGCCCGTCACCGCGCCACAACGCCACACAAAAAGACGGGGCCAGAAGACGTCAACATCCTACGTCTTCCGGCCCCGCCCCGGAAGAGCTTACTTCAGGAGCACCATCATCTTCTTCGAGGCGTACTTCCCCGCCTCCATCCTGTACATGTACACGCCGCTCGCCACCTTCTCACCGGCGTCGTTCGTCCCGTCCCAGGCGGCCTCCTTGTAGCCGGCCTCCTGGCGCTCGTCGACGATCGTCCTGACCAGCCTGCCGGCGACGTTGAAGACGTCGATCCTGACGTCCGCCTCGTGCGGCAGCTGGTACCGGATGACCGTGACCGGATTGAACGGGTTCGGCACGTTCTGCCCGAGGGCGAACGTCTGGGGTCCGACGAGATCGTCGCCGACGCCCGACGAGCCGCCTGTGAAGGTCAGGTTGATGTCGTCGAAGTACCAACCCTCCTCGGTGACGTACCCGTCGGAGGCGAAGCGGAACCTGATCTGGATCGTCTCGCCCGCGTAGGCCGAGAGGTCGAACGTCTCCAGACGCCAGTCGTGGAAGCCCGACCAGCACGGCGTGCCCTCGGGAAGCGGGTTCGCCGCGTTCGAGTTCTTCAAGTGGCTGTACCCGCCCACGGGCGGCAGGTTGTCCCACGTGGCGCCGCCGTCGGTCGAGATCTCGAGGAGACAGCAGTCCCACGCCGACGTCGAACTCTCCTCCTCCGCGGCCAGCCAATCCCAGAACGTCAGCTCACCGTCAGCACCGATACACATCGGCCTCAGGTAGAGGGCGCCGTCGCACGAGTCGGTGTAGTCGGACGACCCGGTCCCGCCGAACTTCCAGCTGTGGCTCGGCGAGGATGAGCGGTAGGTCTCGATGTGCCACTGGTCGTTGAACCCGGGCGTCACAACGCCGTGCGTCCACTCGCCCTGTCCGCTCTCGATGTTGTCGATGAACGACGACGGGCCGGCCGTCAGGATCGAGAACTGCGCGGTGGCCGTGTAGCCCCAGTCCGCCGAGATCCCGAGGTCAAAGACGATCTCGCGGAAGTCGGGGCAGTCCGGGTGGATGATCACGCTGTAGTCCGGCGTCAGCGTCTGCGTTCCGCCCGGGCCGATGACCGGGTAGCCCGCCGTCCCAGCGTACACCGTCACGTACGGGTCGGCCGACGTCAGGTCGGCGCTCACGCCCCGCGCACCGGCGCTGCCGGTGTTGGAGAGGTCGACCGCGATGACGATCGTCTCGCCGGCCTCGATGCAGCCGCTTCCGTTCCCGCCGTAGAGCGGGTCGTCAGCGAAGTGATCGGCGTAGATCAGGACCGGTGCCGCGACCACGATGCTGAAGCTCGACTCCCAGATGGTCCGTGCCGCGTCCTGGATCGTCAGCGTGAACGGGATCACCTCGCCGTCCGGCGTGTCCGACTCGACGGAGAAGCCGTAGTCGTCCCCGCATACCGCCGTCCCGCCGGCCGGGATGTCGCCGTAGGCCTCGCTGTCGTCCAAGAGGCTGATCCGCGCGCTCGGGCTTGAGAGCGTCGCCGTCACGCCGTAGGCCGGGTCGACGCCGACGTTCTTGAGCGTCACCACGAGCTCGATCGTCTCGCCGGCGTTGACGATACCGTTGTCGTTCCCGGCGCTCTCCCCCGCCAGATCATCGTCCACGACGCAGTGGTCGTACGCGATGTAGGGACCCTCGGCCGGGGCGATCTCGGCCGTGCTGTCGTGCGTCAGGAAGTCGTTCGCGTGGACCCTGACGTTGAGAACGCCGACGTTCGTCGCGTTGGGGTGGACCGTGACGAGGCCCGTGGCGTCCGTCACGCCCGTGTCGTAGACCGCGTAGTCATCGGTGTAGATCGTGACCTGGGCGCCCTGGACCGGCCCCCTGGCACCGTCGTACACCGTGACGTCCAGGTCGGGCTGGCCGACCATGATGCTGCCCGCGTGATTGACCGTGAGGTTACCCGGCTCGTCGGTCCACAGGCGCATCGCCGGGTCGCCGAACAGGTTGAGCTCGTAGAAGCACCAGCGGTTCGCGCCGTAGCTCAGGGACCAGATGACGTCGACCTTCGAGTCGTTGTTGACGTAGCCCAGGGGGTAGATACCCTCGCCGAAGATCGCGTCGAAGAACTCGCGATCGAAGAACTGGGAGGAGCCGTTCGTGCCGCCCGGATCGCCCCAGCCGTAGCGCGAGTTCATGATGAGCGCGACCGCGCCGTCGTCGTCGGTCGCGAACTCCTCCGCGAAGCAGTCACCCACGTATCCGTACGGATCCCTGTCGTCGAAGGCGCCGTTGTAGCACCCCTGGCTGTACGCGAAGTTCAGGGTGTGGTTGGTGCCGTCGTTGTCGAACGAGGGGATATCCGAGTTCGACATCTTCATCGAGTACTGCGTGTTGCAGTGCCCGAGGTGGTTGACGATGTTGAGGCCGCTCTCCATCATGTTAATGAGCGTCGTCTTCGACCACGTCGAGGTCCGGTCGTAGAGCGTGCCCGTGTTCATCGTCCCCGGGAAGAACCCGACCGTCGAGTAGCCGTTGTACGTCCCGCCGTAGAGGATCTCGTCCTTGTACGTCCCGCCGTAGGTCAGCGGGCTCGACCACAAGAGCTCGCCAGCCATCAGGGCCTCGTCGAGCTCGCCCCGGACCGCCGCCGGCGGGTCGGTGTAGAGCAGGGTCTTCGTGACGGAGTTCTGGATCTCTGAGACGTCGTCGACGCAGAACCGGCCGACTGCCATCTCGGGGTAGAGGTCGGCCTCCTCCAGTGGCTGCCCGGGAGGTCCCTCACCCCATCTGCCGTCGCCGTCCGCGTTCCAGTTGCCGTCGAGAGCCACGTAGTAGAGGTCGGCCGGGATGTCGTCCTCGTTCTCGCCGTAGGCGTCGTTGAAGAGCCCCCGGTGGGGGATGCCGTTCGCGGTGCGCGCGTCGCCGACGAGGAGCACGTAGTCGGAATCCCAGGTGCTGTACGCGTCGATGATGAAGTTCCGGATCTCCTCCTGCTCGTCGGCGCCGCCGTAGTTCGCGGAAATCCACGACTTCAGGAAGATCCCCGCCTTGTAGCCGCGGCTCGTCTCGAGCGCGACGATGTCGGCGAGGTAGTCGTCCCACGTGTCGGTCGTGATGATGAGGTAGTCGTACCCGAGGGCCGGATCGAGCGTGAGCGGGGCCTGCGGCCCGTGCTTGATCCGCTCGATCGCGGCGTATTCGAGGCTCAGGAGCTCGTTGTCGACGTACCGAGCCAGCTGCTCCTTGGTGCCCGAATCGTGGCGGATCATCCGCTCGGCCACATCGCGGAGCTCAGCGCTCGGGACCGTTCTGATCTCGACGTCCATGCTCCGGTAGTACGAGACCGTCCCGGTGGACGGATCGTACTCGACCGGATGGAGCGCCAGGTTGGCGATCGCGTAGCCGCGGAAGGTCCCGACAGCGGGCGCGTCGTGGATGCGCGCGGGGAACGCGCCCCTGCCCGCGTAGTCGGCCTCAATCCTCTGGACCGGACCGTCGTACGAGAGCGGGTACTGCCGCTGCCCGGGCTCGAGGAGGAACCCGTCTCCGATGACGACCTTGTCGCCCGGGACGACGCGCACCTCGGCGACGTCCTCGCCCGGCGGAAGGAGGAGCTTCGCGCCGACCATCGGCAGGATCGGATCGCCGGGATCGCCGTAGTGCCAGGCACCGTCCATGATGATTCGGTGATACTCGCCGACCTCTTTGACGACCGGCTCGGCGAAGTCGTAGTGCTGCGTCACGACGCCGGCGAACAGGTTGCCGGCGAAGAAGAGGACCGCGAAGGCCGCCAGGGCCGCCACCGTCCAGCACCGCGCCATCTTACTCATGCTACCCTCCCTCCTC
>Ga0272444_10002781_pt1 | contig 16023 bp, 11 predicted proteins | sample SSMForm13_FD_201033 | JGI IMG/M metagenome (GOLD analysis project Ga0272444, IMG submission 201033) | Marine sediment archaeal communities from Little Sippewissett salt marsh, Falmouth, MA, United States - SSM-Form-13 | ecosystem: Environmental > Aquatic > Marine > Wetlands > Sediment ...
CTTCCTGAACCAGCAGGGCTTCGCGGTCACCGTATTCGAGGCCGCATTCCAGGCCGGGGGCATGCTGCGCCGGGGCATCAACGCCTTCCGTTTGCCCCGGCCGGTGCTGGACGCGGAGATCGCCGCCCTGGCGGCCAGCGGGGTGGAGATCATCACCAACTCCCGGGTGGAGTCGGCCGCGCGCCTGCGAGAGCAGGGCTTTGACGCGGTGCTCTTGGCCGTAGGCACGGCGCGCGACCTGCGCCTGAACCTGCCCGGCGAGGAGCTGGACGGGGTGATTCACTGCCTGGACTTCCTGTCGGCCGTGAACCTGGGCCAGGGCGTCTCGGTGGGCCAGCGCACCGTGGTCATCGGCGGGGGCAACTCGGCCATGGACGCGGCCCGCACCGCGGTGCGCCTGGGCGCGCGCTCGGTGACCGTGGTGGCCATCGAGCGCGAGGACGAGCTGCCCGCCTCGCCCCGGGAAAAGGCCGAGGCCGTGGAGGAGGGTGTGGAGTTCAAGCTGGGCTTTGCCCCTGTGGAGCTCAAGGGCGAAGGATCCATCGCCGAGGTGGTGTTTCGCGCCGCCCACTGGGACTTCCCGGATGACGCGCCGCCGCGCATCGTGTTTGACAGCCAGGACACCGAGGGCGTCGAGGCGGACACGGTGATCGTGGCCATCAGCCAGGGCACCGACCTGCCCGGCAGCCCCCTGGGCGACGAGGTGGAGCTGGGCCGGGGCGGACGCCTGGCCGTGGATGATGATTTGGCCACCTCCCTGGCCGGAGTGTTCGCGGCCGGCGACGCGGTGAGCGGCCCCTCCACCGTGATCCAGGCCATGGCCGCGGGCCGCCGGGCGGCGGGGCGCATCTTCAACCGCCTCACCGGCCAGCCCTCCTTTTGGCAAGAGCTGGACGAGACCTCCCACGGAGTGGGCGAGCATCTGGACATCCCCGAGGACCGCCTCCGGGAGCCCCGCCAGCGCATGGCCCAGCGCCAGCCCAAGGCGAGGCGGCGCGACTTCGAGGCCGTGGACCTGGGACTGACCGTTTCCCAGGCCCAGGCAGAGGCCGAACGATGTTTGCAGTGCGCCTCCTGCTGCGAGTGCCTGGAGTGCGAGGCCGCCTGCGACCAGGTGGGAGCCATCAACCACCACCGCCAGGGCCGCGAGCTGACCGCCCAGGCCCCTGCCGTGGTCTGGGCCGAGGACGCTCCCCCGCCTTGGCAGGGCCCCCCGGCCCAGGAGCGCCTGTTCAGCATTGACCCGGCCTCCTACACCGCCGACCTAATGGACGTGCTCATGATGGGCAGCGCGGCCGCCGGCCTGGCCATGGCTCCGGCCGCCGGGCTCAGGGTGCCGGCGGTGCCGGCCGAGTCGCCGGTGCGAGTCGAGGCCGACAGCGGGCGCGTGGGCTTTTTCCTGTGCGCCTGCAACGGCTCCATGGCCCCGGCCCCCGCCCTGGAGCGCATCCTGGACATCGCCAGGGCGGTGCCGGACATCGCCCACAGCGCCAGCGTGTTCTCGGTGTGCCACCCCGACGGGGCCGACCAGATCGCGGCTGCGGTAAAAGAGCAGAACCTGGAGCGCATCATCCTGGCCTCCTGCGTGTGCTGCCCCCTGAACTTCCAGTGCATAAGCTGCAATGACCAGCGCACCCGGGCCCGGCTGCATCTGTTCGAGCGCCTGGGCCTGGATCGGGGCCGGGTGGAGACGGTGAACCTGCGCGACCATCTGAACGCTGGGCAGCTCAGCGAGGACGAGATCGTTCACCAGGCCCGGGCCCTGCTGCGCGCCGCCTTTTTGCGGGTGCGCCACCAGGGCCCCCTGCGCCAGGGCGACACCGAGCTCAAGCGGCGGGTGCTGGTCTTGGGCGGCTCCCAGGTGGGGCTCAGCGCGGCGCGCAACCTGGCCCTGCAGGGCCTGAGCGTGCGCCTGGTGCACCGGGCCTGGCCCAGCGGCAACGACCTGCCCGCCGCCATGGCCGAGCGCCCCCTTGACCAAAACCTGGAACCCAACATCACCCAGGTGGAAGCAGCCGAGATCGAGGCCATCCGGGGGGTGCTGGGCGACTTCAGGGTTCGGGCCAAGGTGGAGGGGCGATGGCGCACCTGGAAGACAGACGTGGTCTGCCTGACCGACGAGAACCTCATCTCCCTGTCCCTGTATGCCGGCCGCACAGGGCTGAAAAAGTTCTACCGCTACGACTTCTCTTTTTTCAACACGCCGCACATCGGGGTGTACCGCATCATGCCGGTGACCCTGGAGCGGGTGGACCCCTGGCGGGCCGGGGCGGCCCTAGCCGGCGAGGTGGCCACCACTGCGGCCAAGGCCTATCTGCTGGACCACCAGCTCAGCCCGGTGGTGGACCCGGACCGCTGCCGGGGCTGCGGCCGCTGCGTGGAGATATGCCCCTTCGAGGCCGTGGCCCTCAAACAGAACCCGGATGGCAGCTTCACCTCCCAGGTGTTCCGCCACAACTGCGTGGGCTGCGGGGGCTGCGTAGGGCGTTGCCCGGTGTCGGCCCTGGACATACCCTACTTCTCCAACCAGCTCCTGGACCAGATCGTGGCCGCTGGCCTGGGAAGCGAGGTCTGAGATGGCGCGGGCAAAGGTGAACATCCTGGGCATCGCCTGCAACTGGAGCCCGTGGAGCTGCTACAATGCAGCCGGCCGGGCCGGCCTGGAGATGCCCCCCAACTTCCGCATAATGCGGGTGATGTGCATCGGCCGCATCAACCAGGCCCTTATTCTGCGGGCCTTTGAGCACGGGGCCGACGGGGTGATCCTGCTGGAGTGCGAGGACGCCGACTGCCGCTACGGGCCGGGCCCGGAGGTGGGCCACTCCAACGTGGCCCGGGTGCGGCGGCTTCTGCATTACCTGGGCATCGGTCAGAAGCGGCTCAAGGAAAAGACCTTCCAGGCCGACCAGCCCCGGGAGCTGGTGGACGCGCTGTGGGATTTCGCCGCGCGCATCGAGCGGATGGGCCCCAACCCCGGCAAGCCCGGGCAGGAGCGCAAGGCGTCGTGAAGCTGGACAGCCCTGAAATAAAACGCATCATCAAGGAGCGCTCCCTGTACATGTGCCTGGAGTGCGGCAAGTGCTCGGCCTCCTGCCCCCGCCTGCTCACGGGCAAGGAGTACTCGCCGCGCCTGCTGGCCCACAAGCTCATCGCCGAGCCGGACGATTTGGCCTACATCCAGAACTCGGTGTGGGAGTGCCTCACCTGCGGCCTGTGCGAAGAGCGCTGCCCCTCTGGGGTGCAGTTCAGCCAGGCCATCCTGGACTTACGCGCCGTGCTGGCCGAGACCATGGGCCTCACCGGCTTTCGGGCCCACGACGGGGCGGTGCACTCCTGGATGCGCATCATGACCTCGCCCCGGCTGGAACAGAACCGCCTGGACTGGCTCACCCCGGAGATCAAGGTGGCCAGCGAGGGGCCGGTGGCCTTTTTCACCGGCTGCGTGCCCTACTTTGACGTGTTCTTTTCCAACCTCGGGGTGGACACCCTGAGCCTGTCCTATGACGCCATCCGGCTGCTCAACTTTTTGGACATCGAGCCGGTGGTGCTGGGCAACGAGCGCTGCTGCGGCCACGACCTGCTGTGGACCGGCGACCGCGACAACTTCGCGGCCCTGTGCCGGTTGAACTATCAGGAGTTCAAGGACCACGGGGTCCGGGAGGTCATCACCAACTGCCCGGAGTGCTACCAGGCCCTGGGCACCTACATGCCCCAGGTCATCGAGGGCTTTGACATCAAGGTGACGCTCTTGATCGACCTGCTGGAGCGCGAGATCACCAAGGGCGGGGTGTCCTTCCAGCCCCTGGAGCAGCGGGTGACCTACCAGGACCCCTGCCGTCTGGGGCGCATGGCCGGGCGCTACGAGGAGCCGCGCAATCTGCTCAGGCGCATCCCCGGCCTGGACCTGGTGGAGATGACCAACAACCGCCACAGCGCCCTGTGCTGCGGCAACAGCGCCTTTATCAACTGCGACGCCTTTTCCAAGCGCATCCAGATGGAGCGCCTGGGACAGGCGCGGGCCACCGCGGCCGAGACCCTGGTCACCGCCTGCCCCAAATGCCTGATCCACACCTCCTGCGCCCTGCGCGACCCCGTGGCCGAGCCCCAGGCCCCGCTCCGGGTGCGCGGCCTGGTGAGCATCCTGGCCGAGCAGATCGAGTGGGCCCAGGACGAGACCCCGCGCCGCAAACGCGAGGCAGGGGGCGCGGGTTGATCGGCTGAGTTTATTACGCCGCGCCCCTGGGGGCGGGGCTTGCCGTAAGGAAGCGGTAGATGAGCCAAGACAAGCAAAACAACGAACCCCGGGTGGGGGTGTATGTCTGCCATTGCGGCCTGAACATCGCCGGGGTGGTGGATTGCGAGGCGGTGGCTGACTACGCCGCCGGCCTGGAGGGAGTGGTGGTGGCCCGGCACGACGGCTACTGCTGCTCCGAGCCGGGCCAGAACCACATCAAGCAGGACATCGAGGAGCTGGGGCTCAACCGTGTGGTGGTGGCCTCCTGCTCGCCGCGCCTGCACGAGTCCACCTTCCGCCAGTGTCTGGCCGGGGCGGGGCTCAACCCCTACCTGCTGGAGATGGCCAACCTCCGGGAGCAGTGCTCCTGGGTGCACGGCGACGAGCCCGAGGCGGCCACGGCCAAGGCCCGCGACCTGGTGCGCTCGGCCGTGGCCCGCACCCGGGGCCTGAGCGTGCGCACCGAGATCGAGGTGCCCATGACCAAGGCCACCCTGGTCATCGGCGGCGGGGTGGCCGGGGTGCAGGCAGCCCTGGACCTGGCCGACGCCGGCTACTCGGTGACCCTGGTGGAGAAGCAGCCCAGCATCGGAGGGATGATGGCCAGGTTGGATAAGACCTATCCGACCATGGACTGCTCCATATGAATACTCGGGCCTAAGATGGCGGATGCCGGTCGGCATCCAAACATAACCCTCCTGACGGGCTCTCAGGTGGAATCGGTCGGCGGCTATGTGGGCAACTTCACCGCCCGCATACTCAAGAAGGCCCGTTTTGTGCGCGAGGACGAGTGCACCGCCTGCGGCGACTGCGTGGAGGTCTGCCCGGTGGTGGTGCCCGACGAGTTCAACGTGGGCCTGTCCTCGCGGCGGGCCATTTACCAGCCCTTTCCCCAGGCCGTGCCCTCGGCCTATGTCCTGGACCAGGCCAACTGCCTGGGCCACGACCCCATCAAGTGCGGCAAGTGCGCCGAGGCCTGCGAAAAGCACTGCATCGACTTTGACATGAACGACGAGGAGATCGAAGTGCAAGTGGGCACCATCATCGTGGCCACGGGCATGGAGGTCTACGATCCCACCGTGCTGGACGAGTATGGCTACACCCGCCACCAGAACGTGCTCACCTCTTTGGAGCTGGAGCGCCTGATATCCTCGGGCGGGCCGACCCAGGGCGAGGTGGTGCGCCTCACCGACCGCCAGAGGCCTAAATCGGTGGCCTTTATCCAGTGCGTGGGCTCGCGCTCCCAGCGAAGGGGCAACCCCTACTGCTCCAACATCTGCTGCATGAACACCATCAAGAGCACCCTGCAGCTCACCGAGCACTACCCGGACATTGAGCTCAAGGTCTTTTACATCGACATCCGCGCCTTTGGTAAGGGCTTTGAGGACATGTTCCGCCGCTCGCGGGGCGAGGGGGTGCACTTCATCCGGGGCCTGCCCGGCGATATACAGGAGGACCCGGAAACCAAGGACCTGATCCTCACGGTGGAGAACACGGCCACCAACCAGCTGGAGCGGCACCGGGCCGAGATGGTGGTGCTGGCCACGGGCGTGCATCCGCCCGAGGAGATGCACATCGTCCAGGAGATGCTGGCCCTGCAAAAGTGCTCGGACGGCTTCTACCTGGAGGCCCACCCCAAGCTGCAGCCGGTTGACTCGGCCACCCGGGGCATCTTCTTTGCCGGCTGCGCCGAGGGGCCCAAGGACATAAAGGAGTCGGTGACCCAGGCCTCGGCCGCCGCGGCCCGGGCCATGCGCCTGATGACTCCGGGCAAGCTTCTGGTGGAGGCCATCACCGCGGAGGTGAACCCCGAGGCATGCACCGTGTGCGGCATCTGCGCCAAGGTCTGCCCCTACAACGCCATCGTGGTGGACAAAAAGGCTGGCAAGCCGGCGGTGGTCACCGAGGCGGCCTGCGCCGGCTGCGGCACCTGCGCGGCCGAGTGCCCGGCCGACGCCATCCACATGCACCATTTCACCGACGACCAGATCAACGCCCAGATCGACGCCATCTTGGAGAACGATCCCTCCGGAGTGATCCCGGTGTTCGCCTGCAACTGGTGCTCCTATGCCGGGGCCGACTTTGCCGGCGTGAGCCGTTTGCAATACCCGGCCAACACCCGCCTGATCCGCACCATGTGCTCGGGCCGGGTTGACGAGGACTTCATCTGGCGGGCCTTCGGCCAAGGCGCGGCGGTGGTGCTGGTTTCGGGCTGCCACTTTGGCGACTGCCACTACATCGACGCCAACCACTGGACCGACAAGCGCATCAAGCGCATGCACCGCAAGATGGAAAAACTGGGCATCCGGCCCGAGCGCTTGCAGCGGGAGTGGATCAGCGCGGCCGAAGGGGTGCGCTTCAGGGACGTTATGCAGGACATGGAAAAGCTGCGCGCCAGCGTCACTCCCGAGGAGATCGCCGAGACCCGGCGCGTCCTGGCCGAGCAGGAGAAGAAGAAAAAGAACTAGCCCGCCTGCTGCATAGTCTTCCAAATACAACGGCCCCTCTGGATCGCCAGAGGGGCCGCTTGCTTTGGCGCTGGTTGCTTAGAAAGCCTCTTCCGGTATCTCCACCGCGCTCAGGTCCTCCTGCTGCAGGGCCACGTAGCGGCCGAAAACATTAGGCAGGATGTTGCGGCAGAAAAACTGGGCCGAAGCCACCTTGCCCCGGTAGAAACTCTGGTCCGAGGCGGTGAGGCCGCCGGCGGCCAGCCTGTCCCGGGCGATGAGCCCCTGCTCCAGCAGCAGGTTGGCCAGCACCGTCTCGGCGAAGTTTTCCAGGAAGCGGGTGGAGTACATGGGCACCAGGGAGATGCGGCCCTCTTTGAAAAACCCGGCGAAGCGCCGTGCGTTGTCGCCCACCATGCCCGCCGCCTTGGCCAGCAGGCCAAAGTCCCGGCCAAAGTCCGGGTCCTCGGCGTTAGTCTGGGCAAATCCCATCACTTCCTCTATCCACTCCTTGAACACCGCGCCCTGGGCAATGCCCAGCTTGCGGCCCACCAGGTCCAGGGACTGAATGTAGCTGGTGCCCTCCCAGATGGAGAGGATCTTGATGTCCCGGGCGTACTGCTCCACCGGGAAGTCGCTGCAATAGCCCGACCCGCCCAGCACCTGGATGGCGTCGCGGGTCAGCTGGTATCCAAAGTCGGTGTTATAGGCCTTGACCAGGGGGGTGAGAATCTCCATGCGGTGGAAGGAGCGCTGGCGCGCCTCGGGGTCGGGGTCGTGCTCGGCCACGTCGGCGTGGAAGAACAGATAGGCCACGAACGCCCGCATGGCCTCGGAGCCTGCCTTGAGTTTCATGAGCATGCGGCGCACGTCCTCGTGGTGCACGATGGTCACCGCCTCGCCGCGGCGGTCGGTCAGGGGCGCGCCCTGCACCCGCTCCTTGGCATAGGCCAGGGCCGTGTCATAGGCGCTGGACACCACCCCGCAGGCCTGGGTGCCGCAGCCGATGCGGGCCTCGTTCATCATCTGGAACATCTTGGCCATGCCGCTGTGGGGCTCGCCCAGCAGGATGCCCCGGCAGCCGCCGCTCTCCCCGAAGCTCAACGAGCAGGTGGGCGAGCCGTGGATGCCCATCTTGTGCTCAATGCCCGAGCAGAACACGTCATTGGGCTGGCCCAAGGAGCCGTCGGGCTCCACCCAGATCTTGGGCACGATGAACAGGCTCAGGCCCTTGGTGCCCCCGGGAGCGCCCTGAATGCGGGCCAGGGCCAGGTGGATGATGTTCTCGGTCAGGTCGTGCTCGCCGCAGGTGATGAAGCGCTTGGTGCCCTCGATCTTATAGATGCGCTCGTCAGTGCTGTCCGGATCGGGGATGGCCTTGGTGCGCGAGGCCCCCACGTCCGAGCCGGCGTCGTTCTCGGTCAGGCACATGGTGCCTCCCCACACGCCGGTGTACATCTTTTCCACGAACATCTCGCGGTCCTGGTCAGTGCCGAAGTTCTCGATGAGGTGCCCCGCTCCCACGGCCAGGCCGGGGAAGGTCATGAAGGCCATGTTGGCCGCGTTGAACAGCTCCCGGATTATGCCGCCCACCATCAGGGGCAGGCCCTGGCCGCCGAACTCGGGGTTGGAGGTGGCGCTGATCCAGCCGTTTCCAGCCAGCACTTGCCAGCACTCCTTCCAGAGCTCCGGGGTGGTCACCACCCCGTTGTCCCAGGCGCAGCCCATGCGGTCGCCGTCCTGCAGGCCCGGGCCCAGCACCTCGCGGCCCACCTTGAGCCCTTCCTCCACCATCATCTCGACGTCCTCGGCGGTGAAATCCTGGTAAGGCGGATAGCTCAGCAGCCGGTCCAGGTCCAGGTGCTCCAAGAGCACGAATTTGCTGTCTCGGGTGTCGCGGCGAAAGTAGTTGGTTCCCATGTCTTCTCCTAGATGACACCGGCCGGGCGGGCCCGGCTGCGGGGCGGTTGAGTTTACTGGTTTGTCGCGGCCGGGCCAGGCTGGCCCGGGAAGCTAGCGTCTAGAGCCCCAAGTAAGTCTTGCGAATGACCTCGTCCTCCAGAAGCTCCTCCCCCTTGCCCTGGGCGATTATCTTGCCCGAGGAGAGCACGTAGTTGCGGTCAGCCATCTTGAACACCGTGGCCACCTCCTGCTCCACCAGCAGGATGGTGATGCCCAGCTTGCGAATGGCCAAGATGCGATTGAACACCTCGGTGCGCATCAGGGGGGCCAGGCCGGTGGAGGGCTCGTCAATGCACAACAGCTTGGGCTGGGACATCAGGGCCCGGCCCACGGCCAACATCTGCTGCTCGCCGCCGGAAAGGGTGCCCGAGACCTGCTTGGAGCGTTTGCCCAGCACCGGAAAGAGCTGGTAGACCATTTCCAAATTTTGTTGCATCTGGGCCTTGTCCGCGTGCAGATAGGCCCCGGCGTGCAGGTTTTCCAGCACGCTCATCTCGCGGAAGGGCCGGCGGCGCTCCGGACAGTGCACCAGGCCCATGCGCACGATCTCATGGGCCGGTGTCTTGATAATGGACTTGCCGTCAAAGCTTATGGAGCCGGCGAGGGTGATGTCGCCGTGGGCCGTGCCGCGCTGGGTCATCTTCTCCCAGGCCACCAGCCCGGTTATCGCCCGGAGCAGGGTGGTCTTGCCCGCGCCGTTGGGTCCCACCAGGCTCACCATCTCGCCGTCATCCACGTGCATGCTCAGGTCGTTGATCAATACGGCCTTGTCATAGCAGACCTTCAGGTTGGAAACCTCCAGCAGCACTTAGACGCCTCCCTCCCCCAGATAGGCCTCGATCACCTCGGGGTTCTCCACGATCTGCTGGGGAGTGCCGTCGGCGATGATGGTGCCGAAGTTCAACACGATGATGCGGTCCACGATCTTCATGAGCTGCTGCAGCTTGTGCTCGATGATGATCATGGCCGGGCCCTCGGAGTGCAGGCGCCCGAAGCGGCCCCCCTTGTGCAGGCGGGCCACCGACTTGGCCATGAGCTCGGTCTCGGCCGGGCTCAGGCCGCCGAAGGGCTCGTCAAGTATTAAGAGCTCCGGGTCGGTGGCCACCGCCCGGGCCACCTCCAGGCGCTTGAGGTCTCCCTGGGAAAGGGTGGAGGCTTTTTCCAGGGCCATGTCCGAGATGCCCGCGAACTCCAGGGCGTCCATGGCCTTGGCCTCAACTTTCTTGACCCACTCGCCCCGCTTCATGGCCCGGGGGCTCATGCAGGAGACCATCACATTGGCGATGATGGGCAGCCGGCGGAAGGGCCGCATGTTCTGGAAGGTGGAGGCAATGCCCAGGTTGACTATGTCATAGGCCTTCTTGCCGGTGATGCTCTTGCCCTTGAAGCGCACCCTGCCCCGGTCGGGCTTGAGAATGCCGTTGATCAGGCGCACCAGGGTGGTCTTGCCCGCCCCGTTGGGGCCGATCAGGCCCACCATCTCCTCGCGGCCCATTGCGAAGCTTACGTTGTTGGTGGCGGTCAGGCCCCCAAAGTCCTTGCGCAGTTCCTTGACCTCCAGGAAGGGCGCGGTCATGCCAGGCTCTCCTCGCCCTCCTCGCGCAGCTCGCGGCGCGACACCTTGCCCACGTCGGTCTTGGGCAGCTCGCCGCGGAACTCGATGATCTGGGGCACCTTGTAATGGGCCAGCTCTTGCTTGCAATAGTTGATCAGGTCCTCCTCTGACACCTTGCCCCGGGCCTCGGCCTGCAGCACCACGTAGGCCTTGATGAGCTGGCCCACCTTGGGATCGGGCACCCCCACCACGCCGGCCGCCTTGACCTGGGGGTGATTGTAGAGCACCTCCTCCACGTGCTTGGCAAACACCGAGTAGCCCTTGTGTTTGATCAGGTCGCGCTTGCGGTCAAAGAAGTGGAAGTAACCCTCTTCATCCATGCTCACCAAATCGCCGGTGCGCATCCAGGTTTGGCCGGCCAGCTCCAGCATGGTCTCGGCGTTGTCCTCGGGACGCTGCCAGTAGCCCTGCATGATGTTGGGTCCGCTCAGGATCATCTCGCCCACCTCGCCCACGGGCATGGCCTCGGTGCCGTCGATGTCGATGATGGCCGCGGTCACGTTGGGGATGGGCAGGCCAAAGGAGCCCTTTTTGGTGCGGTGCAGGGGGTTGGTGTGGCTCACCGCTGCGGTCTCGGTCATGCCGTAACCCTCAACGATGTGGCTGCCGGTGCGCCGCTCCCAGTCGTCCACCGTGGTCTCGTGCAGGGTGTCGGCCCCGCACACGATGATCTTGAGCTTCTTCCAGTTCACCCGGGCGGTCTTGTCATACTCCTTGAGGTACTCGTACAGGGTGGGCACCCCATAGAAGCCCGAGGCGCCGTAGCGCTCCACCGAGCCCAGTATCTCGTCCATGTCCGGGGTGGTGAACAGCACCAGGGTGTAGCCATGGGCCAAGCCGGTGAGCATGATCACCACCTGGCCGTAGATGTGAAACAAGGGCAGAAAGGCGATGATCACCTCGTCGCCGTCCACGAACTGGTGCTCCCAAAAGGCCAGGGCCTGGGCCTGGCAGGCCACGATGTTCCCGTGGGTAAGCATGGCCGCCTTGGGCAGGCCGGTGGTGCCGCCGGTGTAGGGCAAGGCGGCCAGGTCGTTTTCCGGGTCGATGCTCATTGCCGGCGGGTCGGGCGGGCTCTGCTTGAGCAGGTCCTGCATCCGGAGCAGGCCCTGCTCGGCGATCATGGCCGCGTCGGGCACCTGCATGCCGCCGTAGGCCTTGGCCACGATCCCCTTGGCGAACATCTTCTTGAGCTTGGGCAGATACTCGTCAATGCCGGTGATGATCACGTTGTCCAGGGGCACGTCGGCCGAGGCCACGTTGTCGTATAGGATGTCCTGGCACACCACCGTCTTGGCCCCGCTGTCCACCAACTGGTGGCGCACCTCCTGGCTGGTGTAGACCGGGCTCACCGGCGTGACCACCGCGCCGGCCTTGAGCACGCCCATGTAGGCGACGATGTACTGGGGGCAGTTGAGCAGATACAGGGCAACCCGGTCGCCCTTCTTCACCCCCAGGCCGGCTAGGGCGTTGGCAAAGCGGTCGGCCAAATCCCTCAGCTCCTTGTAGGAGATCTTCTTGCCATAGAAGATCACCGCCGTCTTTTTGCCGTACTGCTCGGACACCTGGTCGAACAGCTCGGGTATGGAGACCGCGGGGATGTCCATCTCCGGGGTTGCGGTGTCCGGGTAATGCTCGAGCCACGGTTTGGCAAGATAGGCCTGCATGGGGTCCATTGCTTTTCACCTCACAGGTTGCGTTCGGTCATCACTCCAGGGATGTGTCGCACACCCGGCATTTACGCCGGAAAAATACATTGCGCAGCTTGCAGCGCGGGCATTCGGTCTCCAGCTTGTCGCGCACCCAGGGGATGAGCCCCTCGGGCATGAACAGCAGGGTCACCAGCACCAGCCCCGCAAAGATGAACATGCGGATTTCGGGCAGGCTGGGGAAGTTGCCCAGGACCACCCGGAGCACTTCCATCAGGGGGTTGAGGATGAACACGCCGGCGATGGGGCCGTAGATGGTGACCATGCCCCCGAACACCGACCAGATGATCACCTGGAAGGAGAGGGTCACCTCCAGGGTGGAGGGCCCGGCCAGGCGCATGAAGTGGGCGTAGAGGCCGCCGGCGATGCCCGCGAAAAAGCCGCTCATGCAAAAGGCAAGCAGCTTGTAGCGGGTGGTGTTTATGCCCGAGGAGCGCACCGCCACCTCGTCCTCGCGGATGGCGTGCAGGATGATGCCGGTCTTGGAGTCGGTGATCTTCCACATGACGAATCCCAGGATCACCACCAGCCCGGCGCACAGGTAAAAGTCCATCACCCGGGAGCCGGTCAGGCGCGACAGGCCCGACAGGCCCAGCTCGCCGCCGGTTATCTCGGGCATGGCGAACACCAGGCCGGTGAGGATGATGGGAAAGGCCAGGGTGGTCAGGGCCAGATAGGAGCCCTTGAGCCGCAGGCAGGGGATGCCCACCACCAGCCCGGCCAGCACCCCGCCCACCGCGCCCAGGGGAATGGACAAGTACGGCGGGAAGCCCAGGTCCAGGTTGAGCAGGGCGGTGACATAGGCGGCCACCCCGAAGAACAGGGCGTGGCCGAAGTTCATCTGCCCGGTGAAGCCTGACAAGAGGTCCCAGCTCGCCGCGAATATGGCGAAGATGGCGGTCAGGATAAGGATGCGCAGGATGTAGTAGTCCTGGGTGAACAGGGGCACGGCCATGAGCGCGACGATGAACAGCAGCACGGCCAGCCGGCTGGGCAGCACCAGCACTTCCGAACGCAGGATGGTCCAGCCCCGGCGGAGGTAAGAGCCCACCAGCCCCATCTCAGCGCTCCTCCTCGAAGGATACGCCGAAGAGCCCGTCCGGCCGGATGATGAGCACCAGGATCATGATGGACAGGGCCACCGAGTCCTTGAGGAACGAGCCCATGGGCACCAGGAACACCACCATGGATTCGGCGAAGCCCAGGATGTAGGCCCCCACGAAGCTGCCCTCTATGCTGCCCAGCCCGCCCAAGACCACGATTGCCAGCATCATGATCAGGGGGTGCATCCACATGGTGGGCTCCACCGTGACCAGGGGCACCACGATGGCCCCGGTGATGGCCGCCAGGCCCACGGACACGCCCATGGTGCCCATGGCCACCCGGGTCACGTTCATGCCCATGAGGTTGGCCACCTCGCGGTCCTGGGCCGTGGAGCGGATGGCCAGGCCCAGGCGGGTCTTGAGCAAGAACAGGCGCACCCCCACCAGGATCACCAGGGCCAGGCCCAGGGCCAGCAAATGCTGATAGGTGACCTTGACCCCCAGAATGGTGGCGTAGCCCTCCACCAGGGGATTGACCCCCAGGTAGTGGCCGCCGAAGGTCATCAAGAACACTTCCTGAAGCATCATGGCCACGGCGATGGTGGCGATGAGCACCGCCGCCTCGTGCTCTTGGATGGGGCGTATGAAGAAGTTGTAGATGAGCAGGCCCAGGATCACGGTCAGGACAATGGCCGCCAGCATGGCCAGGGGCTCGGGCAGGCCCATGAGCTTGGTGCCCACGTAGATCAAATAGGCCGCGGTCATGTACAGGGCGGTGTGGGCGATGTTGATGATGCGCGCCACGCCCAGCACCAGGGAAAAGCCAATGGCCAGCAGGGCGTACACGCTGCCCTTGATCAGGCCGTCGATGATGATGTCAATTATCATGCGTCCACCCAGCCCCGCTGCCAGGGGCGCGGTCCAATGTGGCGCCGCGCCTAGCCCGAATAATTCATGAAGACCGTGTGTCCGGCCTCGCCAGCCCCCGGCATACGGTGTTGCTGGCTGCGCTCGGGCCTCGACGTAGCTCGGGCTACGCCTTCACCCCTCGCTTGCCAGACGCCTTGTCTGCCGGCGGCTGGCTGTGCCGGGCCTGGGCACAAACTGTATCTTGATAACCCAGGCGCCTCTTTCATAACGGCCCCGTGAATACTGGTTCGTCATTCAATGCCACCCAGCCCTCATGAAATATGCGGGCTGGAATTAGCCAGACGCGCCCGTGGCCCCCTCCGGGCCGAGGCCCGGAGGGAGACTAGGGGCGCATGCCTACTTCTTGTTCTTCCAGTAATCGATCACCCAGGGGGCCAGCTTAAAAGGAACCGTGCCCTTGTAGAACACCTTCTGCCAGTGATAGGGCCACACGCACATGATCTTGCCGTCCTGCCACTGGGTGCCCAGGGCGGTCACGTAACCCGGGCCCCAGGTCACGTCGTGCGTCTTGTCAAAGACCACGCGGCCGGCGGTGTCGATGTAGTCGGTCTTCTCCAGGAAGGGCACCACCTTGTCGGAGTCGACCGAGGCAGCCTTCTCCACGGCCTCCTTGAGGATGTACAGGGCGTCGTAGGTGCCGGCGGTGTAGTTGGGCGCCTGGCCAAAGAGCTTTACGTACTTGTCGTAAAAGGGGATGGTCTTGGGGGTGATCTCCACCCGGGCATAAGTGTTGATGGTCTCGGCGTACTCGCCCTTGCCGCCGGTGGCCTGCCAGAAGCCGCTCTTCTGGGACTCCACGTTGATGCCCACCGCCGCGGCGGGCACCTTGAGCTCGCCCATCTGCTTGGCAAAGGTCAGACCCACCGAGGAGGAGAAGGTGGTGAACACGATGTGGGCCCCGGCCCTCTGAATGGCGGTCAGCTCGGCGGTGCAGTCCTTGGCCACCGGCGAGGGACGCCACACGCCCACCACCTCCATGCCCATCTTGGCGGGCAACAGCTTCTTGGAGATGTGGACGATGGGGTCGGCCCAGGCGGCCTTTTCGGCCACCACCGCCACCTTGATCTTCTTTATGCCCAGGGTCTTCTTCATGATGGCCGCCGCGGTGCCCAGCAGGATGAAGTCCACCTTGCCCAGGAACTTGGAGTTGATGGGGGTGAGGCGGAACCAATACTTATAGCGGTCGTAGTCCTCTTTGACCCTGGTGCAGAGCTTGGGGTGGGCCGCGCCGCAGCCGATGAAAATCTTCTTGGCGTCCATGGCGATGTCCTGCATCACCAGCACCGCCTCGGTGCGGAAGCCGCCCACCAGAAAGTCCACCTTGTGGCGGCGCACGGCCAGCTCGGCCGCGTTGGTGGCGTCGGGGATGCTCAGGAACTCATTGGTGTCCACCTTGATCAGCTCGATGGGCCGCATCTGCCCGCCCACCTTGATGCCGCCGGCCTTGTTGATCTCCTCGGCCGCCATGCTGGCCCCGTTCCAGTGGCCCTCGCCCTGGGTGAAGGACATGGGCCCCAGCACGCCTATCTTGATGGGGGCCGCGGCCCCGGCCGGCAGGCACAGGGCCAGGCTCAGCACCATGGCGGCAAAGACCAAACCAAACCATTTTAGAGTTTTCACGACGCTCCCCTCCCTTGTGTCTGGTGGGCCACCCCGCCGAAGGGGCGCTTCCCTCTCCAGCGGCATTCTGTGGCCGGAAATCCTATCTCAGGGGCGGCCTCGGACCGGGGCCGCCGCTTTGCATCGGGAGCGGCCGCCTCAGCCGGCGGCCGGCCCCAATGGGATCGTCCACCAGTTACGCTTCGGCCCAGCCGCGCCCGGGCGCTTCCCCCGCGCCAGGGCGCGGGGACGGCCTTCGGCCGTGGCTGGATCTATGGCAGGCCGCCGCCCGGAGGCGGGACCTTGGACGCAGGATCGCTTCGCAAGACGCGGGGCGGCCTTTTCCGGGATGCCGTAAGCGGAAAAAGCCGGCCTCGGGGTTTTGGCGGATAGTGGGGATGCGTGAAGTGCGGGTGCCGCCAGGGAAATTATGGTCAGAGCCACCCGGGCCCTGTCAAGGGCGGCCGGGGAGTTTATGCATGGC
>Ga0272444_10002784_pt1 | contig 16017 bp, 8 predicted proteins | sample SSMForm13_FD_201033 | JGI IMG/M metagenome (GOLD analysis project Ga0272444, IMG submission 201033) | Marine sediment archaeal communities from Little Sippewissett salt marsh, Falmouth, MA, United States - SSM-Form-13 | ecosystem: Environmental > Aquatic > Marine > Wetlands > Sediment ...
TTCCTCTTCTGTCAAATTCATTTTCTTGATATTTTAGTGGAACGAAGTGTCAAACTTGGGTAAAAAGAGTGCGAGGGACCGGATTCGAACCGGCGAACCACTAAGGACTAGACCCTGAATCTAGCGCCGTTAACCATGCTTAGCTACCCTCGCATGAAAGCGAATATTCAGCAGAGAGGGTTGCTAATCAGGGCAATCTTTGATTGCCTGACATTAGCTACCCGAACTTCTTTGTTTTCTCAGCATAGGGGAGATAATAGGGGCAATGCAACAGCATTGCACCGTGTTAGCTACCCGAGCACTATGTTGCATATGGTATGTTGTTGAGTCGCTAATAGGGGCAATGCAACAGCATTGCACCGTATAGCTACCCGAGCTTCTTTGTTGCGTTTGCTCCCAATAAACGACATCATCGATGCCATCCATCAGGATATTGGGGAAAACGGAACATGGATATAAATTATTCGTTCTCACCTTCTTCTAGCTCCACGTCCTCTTCTATTTCTTCTGAAGGATTCTCGAGAACTTCAGATCCACTGCCACCTTCTTGAGCATCGTCCTCACCGGGCCCCTCTGAACCTCCATCCCCGCATACCTGCTCCTCTTCATCATCATGCTCCAGGACCCTAGCAACGTCCATGACCTCATCTTCCGGCTTCAGCTTCATGATCCTGACGCCCATTGTATTTCTGGACTGGAGGGAGATGGTATCAATGCAGGTTCTGATCATCATGCCCAATTTCGTGGACACAACAATGCTGTCCCCATCCTCCACGGTCATGGTGTTCACCACCGCACCGTTCCTTTCCGTGGTCTTGATGGTAATGACGCCGATGGCACCCCGCTTCGTCTTCCTGTACATCTCCACTGGCGTCCTCTTTCCATACCCGTTCTCTGTTATAGTGAGCAGGTTCTTGTTCTCCTCTGCAATGGCCATGGCCACCACTTTATCGCCCTTCCTGAGCCTTGCACCAATGACGCCCATGGTGTTCCTTCCCATGGACCTGATATCCCTCACGTTGAACCTGACGGCTTGGCCGTTCCTCGTTGCAAGGATGATCTCCTGTGTGTTGTCGCAGATCTTGACCTCTATGAGCTGGTCGCTCTCTCTCAAATTGATAGCGATTATTCCAGTTACCCTTGGATGGCTGTAGGCCACCAACTCGGTCTTCTTGACCTTGCCTTCCTTGGTAGCAAAAACCAGGAATTTCTCCTGCTCGAAATCCTTCAAGGGCAGTGCATTGATGATCTTCTCATCCTTTTCCAGCCTGGGAAGCAGGTTGATTATGGCCTTGCCCCTAGCCTGCCTGCTGGTCTTAGGGACCTTGTAGGTCTTGAGCCAGTACACCCGGCCCTTGTTCGAGAAGAACAGGATATAAGCATGATTTGTGGTAACGAAGAGGTTGGTAACGACATCACCCTCCTTCGTGTCAATGCCTTTAAGACCGACACCTCCACGGCGCTGCTCCCTGTATTCGTTGATGTCCAGCCTCTTCACGTATCCTGATTGGGTTATCAGTACCACGACCTCGTCATCAGGGATCAGGTCCTCGACATCGAACTCCTCGACATTGGTCTCGATGGCAGTTCTCCTCGGGTCCCCGTACTTTTCCTTGATCTCCGTAATCTCTTCCTTGATGATGCGCAGGATCTCCTCAGGAGTGTCCAGTATGAACTTGTAACCCTTGATCTGCTCGACAATGCTCTGGTGCTCGTCCATGATGGACTGCCTCTCCAACCCTGTCAATTTCTGCAATCTCATGTCAAGGATGGCCTTTGCTTGCTCCTCTGTGAGTATGAACTTGGACTTGAGGGTCTCCTTCGCTTCCTGGGCATTGCTGGATTTCCTTATTACTGCAATGACGTCATCGATGTTGTTCAATGCGATTATCAACCCCTCGAGGATATGCGCTCTTGCCTCAGCTTTCTTAAGAAGGTACTGCGTCCTGTTTGTTACGATCTCCTGCCTGTGGCCAATATAGGCATCCAACATCTCCCTCAATGTGAGGCATTTCGGTTTCCCATCCACGAGTGCCAGGTTGATGATTCCAAAGGTGGATTCCAATGCCGTGTGCGCGTAAAGCTGGTTGATGACGACCTCCTCTATGACATCATTCCTAAGCTCGATAACGATGCGCATTCCTTTCCTATCAGATTCGTCCCGCAGGTCGGTGATGCCGTCGATCTTCCTGTCCTTGATGAGCTGGGCAATGTTCTCCAGAATGGAGCTCTTGCTCACTTGATAGGGTATTTCTGTCACTATCAGCCTCTTGCCCCTCTTCCTGGACTCGATATCGATCTTGGCACGGACCTTTACCCTGCCTCTTCCAAGGGCATATGCGCTCCTGACCCCAGCAGTGCCGTAGATGATGCCTGCTGTGGGGAAGTCCGGGCCCTTGATGATCTCCATGATCTCCTCAAGTGATATGTCCGGCTGGTCAATGATGGCGCATATGGCATCCACCACCTCTTCCAGGTTGTGAGGCGGGATCTTGGTTGCCATTCCAACCGCTATCCCTGATGAACCATTAACCAGTAGATTAGGAAGCTTTGCAGGCAGTACCGAGGGCTCTTGAAGCGAGCCATCGAAGTTATCTATGAACTTGACAGTGTCCTTGTCCAGGTCCTGCAGCATCTCCTCTGCAATGGATGACAACCTGCATTCAGTGTACCTCATTGCCGCTGCACTGTCCCCGTCTATGGAACCGAAGTTGCCCTGGCCGTCTATTGAAGGATATCTTTCAGAGAAATCCTGTGCCATCCTGACCATGGTATCATATACTGCGGAATCACCATGTGGGTGGTACTTACCTAGCACCTCCCCCACAACTCGTGCGGATTTCTTGTAAGGTTTGCTATGCACCAGGCCCATGTCGTTCATGGCATACAGGATCCTCCTGTGCACTGGTTTCAACCCGTCCCTGACATCTGGAAGGGCCCTGCTGACGATGACGCTCATTGAATAATCCATATAGGATGATTTCATCTCATCCTCGATGGATACCAGAATCTCATTTCCATTACTATTTTCCTTAGCCATCATCTCACCTCACACGTCCAGGTTGCTGACCTCTGCAGCATGCTTCTCTATGAAGTTCCTTCTGTGCTCTACCTCCTCACCCATGAGTATGGAGAAGAGCTCGTCTGCCCTCTCAGCGTCCTCGATCGTGACCTTTAAAAGGGTTCTGTTCTCAGGGTTCATGGTCGTTTCCCACAATTGCTCAGGGTTCATCTCACCAAGACCTTTGTACCTCTGTACAGAATACCGGGATTCAAGGCTCCTGGTGTGCTCCTCCAGCTCCTGGTCGCTGAAAACGTAGGTCAATCCTTTGCCGACCTTGATGCCATAGAGCGGGGGTTGTGCTACGTAGATGTACCCCGCTTCTATGAGCCCTCGGAGGTACCTGTAGAAGAAGGTCAAGAGCAGCGTGCGTATATGGGCCCCGTCCACGTCCGCATCCGTCATTATTATGACCTTGTGATACCTGCACCTGCTGATATCGAAATCCTCGCCTATGCCCGTCCCAAGGGCGGTTATGATGGTGGTGATCTCGTTGTTCTTCAGGATCTTTGTGAGTTTTGCCTTCTCAACATTAATTATTTTCCCTCTCAAGGGAAGTATCGCCTGGAATACCCGGTCCCTGCCCTGCTTTGCGGAGCCTCCTGCGGAATCCCCCTCCACAAGATAGATCTCGCTCTTGGATGCGTCCTTTTCAGAGCAGTCTGCCAGCTTACCGGGGAGTGTGCCGCCTTCCAATAAATTCTTCCTCCTGGTAAGCTCCCTGGCCTTCCTAGCTGCCTCCCTTGCCTGGGCTGCCAGAACGGCCTTGCCGATGATGCTCTGGGCCACTGTCGGGTTCTCCTCAAAGTACTCCTTCATCTGTTCGTAAAGGATGGACTGGACAATACCTTTGACCTCGTTGTTGCCAAGCCTGGTCTTGGTCTGCCCCTCGAACTGGGGTTCTGGTACCTTTAAATTGATGACCGCGGTGATGCCGTCCCTGACATCATCCCCTTCCAATCCAATGTCCTTGTCCTTTAGAAGCCTGTTCTTTCTTGCATAATCATTGACCACCAAGGTCAAACCAGCTCTAAAGCCGCTCATGTGCGTCCCCCCCTCGATGGTGTTGATATTATTGACGAACGACAGAATAGTCTGTGAATATTTATCCGTGTACTGAACCGCAAGTTCCAGGGATATACCGTTCTGCTCCTTTTCGAAGTACACGATATCCTCGTGAAGCGGGTTCTTGCCCTGGTTCAGGTATTCCACGAAGCTCAGGAGTCCTCCGTCATATTGGAAATGGTCCTCATGACCCGTGAGCTCGTCCTTGATCTTGATAGTTATGCCGCGGTTGAGGAAGGCCAGCTCTCTCATTCTCTTGGCGAGCGTGTCATAATTGAAGACAACATCACTGAATATCTCTGCATCTGGTTTGAACCTGACCGTGGTGCCGTGGCCCTGGGATGGGCCAAGCTCTTCCAGCTTTCCATCCGTTACTCCTCTCTTGTACCTCTGGGTGTACTTGTTACCGTCCCGCTCTATCGTGATCCTGAGGGACTCAGAAAGGGCATTGACAACGGAAACGCCCACGCCGTGAAGACCTCCAGATACCTTGTAGCTCTTCTTGTCGAACTTGCCGCCTGCGTGGAGCTTAGTCATTACTATCTCAACTGCTGGCAGCTTGTACTTGGGATGAAGGTCAACAGGTATCCCTCTCCCATTGTCAGATATCTCCACGCTGCCATCCTCCAGCAGCCTGACATCTATGCTGTCGCAGTATCCGCCCATTGCCTCGTCTATGGAGTTGTCAACCACTTCGTACACCAGGTGGTGCAGTCCTCTCTTATCAGTGCTTCCGATGTACATGCTGGGTCTTTTTCTGACAGCAAGCAATCCATCAAGCACCTGGATGCGCTCTGCGGTGTAACCACTCTCATCATGGTCTCCGGACATGGACTACTGTATGACTTATAATATATATATATATTAGTAGAAAAGTCGCAATTTATTGCCCCGAACTGCTATGCCGTTCGATGTTTATTTGATTTCAAATGATTTTTGAATCTTCTATTTTGCGCTCGCTGGCTATGATGGTTCTGTTTGTTGGAAATTGTGCCATCTTTGTGCATTTCCATTTGTCTAGTAATAACCGTCCTCTCACCAAAGATTTAATATCCAATAATTAGATATAGGGGTAGGTGACAAGGGAATGGGACTTTTTTCCAACCTGCTGGACAAAGAAAAACGCTTGTACGCGAAGTCAGAGAAATCCTTGAACAAGGCCATTGCTCAAGAGGAGAGAGGTCAGGTCAAGGAAGCGGTGAACTCGTATCTCTCTCTAGTGGACAATCTCAAGACCCAAAGGGACATCCTCGAGCAGTCCAACATCAAACCGGATTTCTCTTCCCTGCTGACCTCTGTTGGATTGAGGATGTTCAACTTGAACCATCCAGCAGCCGCCTTGGATGCAATAAATGCCGCATTGACGCTTGACAATCTAAATATCGATGCTTGGGTGTGCCGTGGCCAGGTACTGTACCGGACCCAGGACTACCAAGACGCCCTGCGCTCCTTCGATGCCTGCCTCAGAATCGCACCGGAGAACTCACCCGCCCTATCTGGAAAAGGAGAGACACTGCTTTCCCTCGGTAAAATGGATGAAGCAGAGCAAATTTTCAGAACAGCATTGGAAGCGGATCCAGGCTCCCTGTCCTTCATTGACAAGATCCTTAAGATCAAGCCAGATGATTCAGCACTGCTCAAACAGAAGGTTAGCATACTGTCGGCTGAAAACAGGTATGATGATGCACTGGACACCCTGAACACGCTCTCGGAGCTCGCGCCCGGTGACGTGGACGTGAAGCAGTTGAAAGGCGATATCCTCTATCAAATGGATGACATGGAAGGTGCGCTGAGAAGCTACAGCAGTGCATTGAAGATAGAGCCTGACCACATCGGTGCCTGGTCTGGAAAAGCCAAGGTCCTGTATTCCCTTGAGAAGTTCGATGAATCCCTGGAGGCCTGTAATAAAGGCATCGAGAGGGATGATGGCGTGATCGAGTTCCATATGCTGAAGGCCTTGATGCTGCACAGGATGGGCAAGTTCAAGCAGGCTGCTGCATCCTATGACAAGGCCCTGTCCCTTGACCCAGACGACATCAACATGTGGCGCGGCCTCAAGGAGGCATACAAGGCCATTGGAGAGGAGCAGAAGGTCATTGACACCTGCTCCGAGATCCTGGACAGGGACCCTTACGATTACGATGCATGGCTGGACAAGGGCATAGCTTTCTCCAGGCTCGGAGCCCACATGGAAGCTGTGGAATCATTCGACAAGGCCCTGGAGCTCCGGCCCCAGGATATCGAGGCCTGGCGCAACATTAAAAGCTCATGGAAGGCCCTGGGCAACGAGGACGAAGTGCTTCGAGCCTGCAGCCACATCCTTGAATTGGACCCTCATGACAAAAAGGCATGGGTGGATAAGGGCGTTGCCTACAAGCGGATCCAGGATTTCGATTCCGCGAGCAAGTCCTTCACCAAGGCCCTGGAGATCGACCCGAACGATGCAGGGTTGTGGAAGGAAAAGGTGGATGTGGCCAAGAAGCTGAAGAGCGATCTTGAGGTTGTGGAAGCCACGGATGAGCTATTGAAGCTGGACTCTAACAATATCGATGCAATGATGGACCAGGCAGTTTCATTGGTGAAGATCGGCAATAACGAGGGCTCCCTCAAACCCCTGAACAAGCTGCTTGCACTGGAACCGGAGAACAGTGATGCACTGAGGCTCAAGGCAACGGTGCTCACGGACCTGGATAGACCAGAGGAGGCAATCCCGTACTTCAAGAAGGTCGTGCAGGTGGAGCCAGAGGACCAAAAGGCATGGATGGGACTGGCCGAGGCATTGAGGCGCTCCAAGCATTACGAGGCCGCGGAAGAGGCCTATAAGAAGTTCCTGAAGTTCGACCCGAACAACAAGAAGGCATGGTTCATGAGGGCCCACTGCCTGATGCTGCTGGACAGGAACGAGGAATCACTCACGGCCTTTGACAAGGCATCCAACCTCAATCCGAACAACAAGGACATCTGGTACAATAAGGCCCTGCTCCTGGACAAGCTAGGCAGGTACCAGGAATCCCTGGATGCCTACAATCGTGCCATCAGGCTGGATCCTGACGACAAGATCATCTATGTCAAGAAATCCCAAACATTGCTGAAAATGAAGAAGTACGAAACGGCCCTGGAAAGCTTGAAGGAAGCCCTGTCCCTGGACCCCAGCGACCTATCGCTTTGGGAAAGCCTCAGGGACACATACAAGCGACTCAAGGATTTCGAGGGCGTGGTCTCATCATGCAACGAGATCATCAAGCTGGAGCCAAAGAACAAGGATGCACATCATGACAAGGCCATGGCTCTGCAGGCCCTTGACAAGCAGGAAGAGGCCCTGGCAGTGTACAAGAAGCTTCTAGAGATCGACAGGAACAACATAGAGCTGTGGATGAACATCAAGGACATCCAGAAATCATTGGAGAGGTACGAGGATGTCATAGCTAGCTGCGATGAGATTCTGCAGCTGCATCCCAATAACAAGACAGCGCTTAAGGACAGGGCCATTGCTGAGGATTTCCTTGGTAAACCCGAAGATGCATTGGCTGCCTACAACAAGGCCATAGACCGCGACCCCAATGACCCTGATATCTATAATCGGAAGGGCCTCCTCCTGGACGACCTGAACAGATGGTCAGATGCAGTTTCCTGCTTCTACAAGGCATTGGAGATGGACCCAGGCTTCTATGATGCCCAGTACAATCTTGGCGTATCATTGATGCATTCGGAGAAGTACGACGAGGCCGCCTCGGCCTTTGGAAAGTGCATAGAGGTGGACCCGGATGATATGGATTCCTGGAAATGGAGGGGATGGTGCGAGTACCACATGAAGCATTACGAAGCAGCCATAGAGGACTTCACCAGGGCCACTGAGCTCGAGAGCGGGGACTTCGTGGCATGGGAAGGCAAGGCAAGAGCCCTTCTGGCCATAGAGGAGTACGAAACAGCATTGGTGGCGGCCACCAACGCGCTCCAGAACGGTCCGAAGAAGCTGTGGAAGCTCAAGGCCAAGATACTCAATGCACTTGACAGGACTGAGGATGCTATCAAGGCCTATGACAAGGCCATTGAGACCAATCCGAAAGACACGGATTCCCTGTACATCAAGGCCTATCTACTCGAGAACCTGGGCCGCATGGACGAGGCATTGGTCATATACGAGAAGGTGCTGGAACTCAACACGGACCACAAGAAGGCCTGGTACCGAAAATCACAGGTCCTTGTGGAGATGGGCAGAAAAGAGGAAGCCGTTAAATGCCTAGACAACGCAATAGGCCTGGATCCCAATGACAAGCGGTACTGGAAGGGCAAGGGTATACTGCTGAGCGAGCTTGGAAAGCATGACCTGGCGATCAGCAGCTTCCAGAGGGCCCTTGACCTGGACCCTGATTATTCCTCTGCCATAGAGGGAAAGAAGGTTGCAGAATCCAGGTCAAAGGTGAACAAGTTGGACCAGTACGCCCGCCAGGTCCTGGAATACGAGTTCAAGCACAACAGGGCAGTTTCCAAGGAGGAAGCCTTCAAGCAGTGCAAAATTCCATTAAAGTATCTGGACGAGGTCATGGATTTCATTTCAGATATCGAGCCATTGTCCATCAAATCACTGACACCCAGGGAAATGGCAAGATTCGAAAAGGCATCAAGACAGGTTGTGGAAAGGATAGCAGAAGCCGGCAGGCGCGGCATCACCGAAAGCACCATCAGGCTCAGCGATATAGTGGTGGCCATGCCAAAATACTCCCTTACCCAGGCCAAGGAATTACTGGAGTATATCAGGTCAGTCGATTCCCTGACCACGGTGCAGCCCGTGCCTGACGAGCAGATGGAGAAGCTGGTAAGAAAGGCCTTGGACGAGGTACCGCCCCAGCAAAGGAACCTCCTGGGCCTGATGACCAAGCTGGACATCGGATTGTTCACTGCAAAGAGCCTCCTGGTAGTGTTGGCTTCTCTTGGGGAAGGCGAGGTAGCAACTCCGAGCTATGATGCGGAGTTCCTCTCAGACATCAAGAAGGAGCAGGAGATGAAGGCCCAGAGAAGGAAGGAGAGGGAGGAAAGGAGCAGAAGGCCCTCTGAGTACGATGATGACGATTCCCACGCGCCAAGCCCAGGCTCAAGAAGGACGACTTCAAAGGCCAAGACCCCAGATGATGAATGGATGGAGGACGAAATCCAGGAAGATGAAAAAGATCATGAGGAACCTGAGGAACAAAAACAAACCGCTCCAGTCATTCGATTCCAGGCCAAGGGAGAGAGGTGCTTCCCTCACGGTGGGATAATCGTTGCAAAGCACGAGTGCGGTGCATTGATGTGCAGCGAATGCCTCAGGGAATCCAGCTGCTTCAGCTGTAGGAAACCCGTAGGGAAGTTACCTGCAGATAAACCACCATCTGCGAGATCAAGCAAGAGCAAGCCGACCTCAAAGAAACACACCTCTAATCGGAAGGATGACCGCCCACGCGCTGGCTCGGAAAGCTCATCCAAATCAAGAAAAAGATCACCTCCAGAGGAGGATGACAGCCCATCCAGGGAATACGATTGGGATGAAGAACCCAAGAAAAAATCCAAAAAGGATGATGAGGACAGGCTGTCCTATCTTTAATCAATCCTGTTTTTTACTCAAGCCCAATACGGCTCGTATATATCTTCATACGCGGATATTGCCGCCTTGCAGCCCTCTCCCACACCGGTGGTTATCTGCTTTATACCTCCGGTCACGTCCCCTGCTGCATAGAAACCAGGAACATTTGTGCGCTGGAAGTTGTCCACTTTGACATAACCTGACTTGTCCAACTCCACACCCAAACCTTTTGCCAGCGCGCTGTTCGGCTCTTCGCCGATAGCTATGAACACGCCCTGGACTGGCAACTCCTCCTCCTTGCCAGTGCTAACGTTCTTCAACAGTACGGCCTCAACACCGTCCTTTCCCTTGATCTCCGATACATTGGTGTTCATTATCATGTTGATATCTTTCTCCTTCAGTGATTCCTGGTATGCCTTCTCGGCCCTGAGCTCCCCTCTCCTGTGCACAAGCGTGACATCGATGCCGATGTTGTGGAGATATAGAGCTTCCACTGCAGCGCTCTCCCCGCCACCTACTATAACGATCTTCTTTCCCTTGAAGAAGTAGCCGTCGCAGGTGGCGCAGTAGCTCACTCCCTTGCCAGCCAGCTCCTGCTCGCCCTTGACACCAAGCTTCCTGTACTTGCTGCCTGTGGCAAGGATTATGGACCTTGCCTCCAGCTTCTCATCACCGGTCTTGATGGTGAAATGCTCGTCCCTGGCCAAGCTCGTCACCGGGCTGAGCTCCTTGATATCTATGTATTTCTCTGCATGGGCCTTGAAATTATCCATTAGCTCCATTCCGGAAATTGCCTGGAAGCCAGGATAGTTCTCTATCAGGGGGGACGTAGCAGTCATCCCTCCCACAACGGCAGCCTCCAGCAGCAGGGAGCTCATCCCTGCCCTGACCGTATAGATTCCGGCTGTAAGTCCCGCTACTCCTGCACCAATTATGACCGTGTCGAGCATATTTCATTCCTCCTTCCTGTCCAGTAATTTTCCGGCAATATAGGATTCCAGTACGTCATCGATATTTTCCAGTCCTGTGACCACTGGATGCTTTTCCATGCCTTTGATCTCCTCGTATGTGGAGTCTTCCATGCTCCTGCTAACAAAGACATCTCCCTGCTCCAGCAGTGCTTGGAGGTCCTGGGAGGAAATGGATTCCCTACTTAGAACCTCGCCCCTTTCCATTTTGACCATTACGAAGGTGCTGCATTCCTCGAACCGCTTCTCAAGGAGATTGCCTTTCTCGTCGCTGCATATCATGATTCTCATGTGAACACCGGAAGGATTCCGAGCATTGGTGGCAGGTTATTTAGGTTTTTCCATGAACATCCCCAGAGCCAGCAATACTGGCTTTACCCGAAAAACATATATTTCCATAACCTCATAGGGTAAGCGGGATGCGCGAAGATTTGTTTTCCTATGCTTCCAAAGAAGGGGTACTTGTCGCTCCCCAAGCCGCCGAGTTCCTGCTCGGTCAGAGTGATCCAGTGCGCAGTTTGAAAGACTATTTTCACCTGTTGAAGGAGAAACCGTTCCTTGTCACCTTGGAAGACCTGCGGGAACGGGTTGAAATAGCGGAGGGGGAGCGAGCATCAAATCTAAAAAACCTAACCCCAACCAAACTATCGAGTACAAGTGAACCTAGGACACCAATCAAATCCAAGCCCCATATCAAACCAGAACAGCTCCAGGGCATCAAGGTGCTCATGGACCTCACCGGAACATCCAACTCTACGGGTACAATTGATGATTTTGACCAGTACTTTGCCAACCGGTTCCAGTCCCTGAGAGAGCTCGTTCTCCAGACCAACAAGGTCCGGAACCCGAAGCCTGTTTCCAGGCTCAGACAGGGCAGTGTCGAGACCATTGCCATGGTGAGGGATATCAGCACCACGAAAAAGGGCAACCGCATACTCACGATGGAGGATGAGTCCGGCCAGGTGGACGTTCTGATACCAGATGATGCAGATATCGATGCCGAGACCATAGTACAGGACGAGGTGCTGGGCGTAATAGGAAAAATGCAGGGACCCAGGAGGATGGTCATTGCAGAGAGCTTGGTAAGGCCCGGCTTCACAGGGCTCAGGAAGAGTTGGAGTGGTACTGGAAAAGTGGCCATAACCTCGGACGTACATGTGGGTAGCAATACCTTCCTAGAGGACAAATGGTCATCCTTCGTGGAATGGCTTGGCTCAGATGAGGCATCTGACATCAATTACCTGATAATAGCCGGAGACCTGGTGGACGGAGTGGGCGTGTACCCTGGTCAGGAGGAGGAGCTGGACATACCGGATGTTTATGACCAGTACCTACATTTTGCCGAGCTATTGGCCCCGATTCCGGAAAGGATCAAGATACTGATGATACCCGGAAACCATGATGCGGTTCGCCTGGCCGAACCTCAACCCGCGTTTCCGGAGAAGATCACCTCCATGTTCTCGAGCAATGTGCTGTTCCTTAGCAACCCAGCAATTGTTTCCATAGACGGAATAGAGTTCCTCATCTATCACGGCAAAGGGCTTGACGACCTGCTCACGACCATACCTGGTTTTTCGTACCAGAAACCCATGGATGGAATGATAGCAATGATGGAGAGGAGGCACATGTCCCCGATGTATGGAGGGAAGACCCCTATCTCTCCTGAATGCCTGGACCCTCTTGTGATCCGCACCTTGCCAGACGTCTTTATTACGGGCCACGTTCATCTCACTCAAGTAAGGCGAATGAACAGGATACTATTGATCAATGCCTCTACTTGGCAGAGCCAAACCTCCTTCCAGAAGATGAAGAACATGGTGCCTGACCCAGGGAAGGCCATCCTCATCGACATGGCCACTGGAAAGGAGATCATCAAGGCATTCTAGTCCTTGTTTGATATGACAGGGTCCCAAAGATTTATACCATAAAAATAGACTACATGTGCGGATGTACGTAGTTATTGGTGGTGCCGGTGAGGTTGGATACCAGATAGCTAGAATCCTCTACAAGGAAGGCTACAATGTAGCCATTATCGAGAAGGATATCGAGAAGAACGACAGGTCAAGGTCCCTTGATGCCCTGGTCATATCTGGAAATGCTGCAGCTCCATCCAAGCTCAAGGAGGCCGGGATCGAGAGCGCGGATATTTTCATATCTGTCACAGGTTCTGATGAAACCAACATCCTGAGCTGTGCAAAGGCAAAACCAGCAGGATGCCGCACAATTGCCAGGGTCAACAGCTTGGACTACATCAGCGAGCCCATATCCAACCGCCTCAGGTCCTATGGCGTGGATGTGGCCCTGTGCCCGGACCTCATAACCTCAAAGAAGATGGCAAGACTGCTCACCATGCCGTCCCTGATGGATGTTGACATCTTCGCGAACGGCAGGGTCCAGATAATCGAGGCAAGGGTGAGAAGGAACTCCCTGATGGTTGGCAAGAAATTGAAGGATATTCACCTGCCCCCAAGCACAGATATCATATCCATATACCGGGATAATGCAATACGTCTGCCAGAGAACACTCACAGGCTGCTTCCTGACGACAGGGTTGTGTTCATACTCACGGACTCCAGGCAAATGATCCCTTTAGAGCAGCTCCTGGCAGGACCACAGACCAGGAAGAACCTGGGTAACAACATCGAGCGCGTTATGATAATCGGCGCTACAAGGATAGGCATTTCACTGGCTAAGTACCTTGAGCAAAGGGTGAAGGTCATACTCGTGGACTCGGACAAGGAGGCCTGCAAGGCCGCTTCTGAGCAATTATCCAACAGCCTTGTGATACTTGGGGATGGAACCGACGAGGGCACCCTGAAAGAGGAGAACATAGACACTATAGATGCCTTTGTTGCCACCACCTCAAATGAGGATACCAACATGTTCTCATGCTTGCTTGGAAAGGAATTCGGTGCAAAGAAGACCATTGCCCTGATCAACAGGCCCAAGCTCAAGTCCATGTTCGAAAACATAGGCATAGACATCGCTGTGAGCCCGAGAATGATCACTGTGAACTCTGCACTCCAGCACATCTATCAATCCGAGATGCTGGCCTTGAGCATTCTACATGGCGGCGAGGCCAAGATACTAGAGATGAAGCCCAGGTCCAATTCCAAGGTCATTGGCAGGCCTCTCAAGAAGATCAAGTTCCCCCACAATGTCAAGATCGCGGCCATCGTGAGAGGCACCCAGGTTGCCTTGCCAAAGGGCAATGAGATGATAAAACCAGGAGATAGATTTATCATATTCTCAATGACCGAGAGCGTTCCAAAGGTGGACAGACTCCTGACGAAATCTGGGTTCATGAGGAGTTAGATAACAAGGAGCTATACCATGAGGATAAAGGCGATGCTCGGGACCATGGGGCTTATCCTGCTCCTATTCTCCCTGAGCCTTGGCCTTCCGATAATCGTGGGGATGTTCTATGACGAATCCCTGGTCGAGAACCTCATCGTCTTCGGCCTGCCCATGGTGATCACCCTCATGCTGGGGGGCCTTTTCTATTACGCTGGAAATGATGAGCTTGATATGCTCAGGGAAAGGGAGGCCTTTGTCGCAGTGAGCCTGGGATGGCTGCTCATTGCCTTCGTTGGGGCGCTTCCATACCTACTCAGCAGCACGCTCACGGACCCTGTGGATGCCTACTTCGAATCCATGTCCGGGTTCGCCACCTGCGGAGCCACGGTGATTCAGGTAGCCCCTAACTCCACGGACTACCTTGTAGGCCCGGATGCCTACTCGCACAGCATATTCTTCTGGAGGGCCTTGACCCAGTGGCTTGGTGGAATGGGCATGATAGTGCTGTCAGTGGTTATACTGGCCAAGATCCTTGGGGGCGGAATCTCACTGTTCAAGGCAGAGGCTGCTGGGGATTCAGTGACCAGGCTCATGCCGAAGATCCAGCAGACCGCAGCAGTGCTCTGGGCCATATATGCGGGCCTTACATTCCTCCTGGTAGGCCTTCTGATGATGGCAGGTCTGAACCTGTACGATGCCATTTGCCATTCCTTTACATGCCTGGCAACCGGAGGGTACAGCCCCCATGCTGCCAGTATAGCTCATTATGACAGTCCCCTTGTCGAGGGCCTGATAACCACGTTCATCATCATTGGAAGCCTGAACTTCGTCCTGTATTTCAGAATGCTCAGGGGCGATGTGAAATCGTTCTTCAAGGACCCGCAGCTGAGATTCTTTCTGGGAATAATAGCCCTTGCCACGGCAATAATTACAATTAATCTGGTGAGGGCCAACGTTTACTCCAGCTGGGATGATTCCTTCCGGTTTTCTGTATTCCAGGTTGTCACCATGAACGGATGTGCGGGCTTTGTGAGCGCGGACTTCACCCAGTGGCCCATGGGAAGCCAGTATCTGCTGGTATTTCTAATGCTCATCGGGGGCTGCGTGGGCTCCACAGCAGGTGCGATCAAGATCAGCAGGGTCATAATCCTACTCAAGATAGCCAGAAGGGAGATACAGAAGGTCATACATCCCAGGGCCGTGATACCTATCAAAATGGGCGGCCAGGTCATCAGCGACGAGATGCTGACCAGGATAGGCGTTTTCTTCTTCTCCTATTTACTGATATTCCTGCTCGGAACCATTGGTCTGCTCTTCGCCAGTCCAACTGTCACCAATGCTACCGGAAGCCATACTCTTACCATAGGCGAATCTGCTTCTGCAATAGCAACCGCCATGGGCGGTGTGGGTCCTGGTTTGGGAAAACTCGCAGCGGATTGTGCAGGCCTTTCAACTGCCGGCAAGATACTGATGTCCCTGTGCATGTGGATAGGACGTCTGGAGATATTCTCTGCAATAATCATTTTCTTCCCAAGCACATACAGGCGCTAGGTTCAATTCCCTGCAAGCCTCTCGTAATGGGTTTCCAAAGATGAGTAATGCCCGGCCTCAACGCTCTGGAGCCTTTTAAAAAGCTCCTTTAACTGCTCGCTGTCAGTCAGGTCCACGAGCATTCCATAGAACTCGTAGGCCTTCTCCTCTCTCTTCATGGCAATCAAAACAGCGTCCAATGTGTTCTTTGCCTCCATGGGCATTGGCGCTATGATAAGCTTCTTGGGTTTCAACTCCTCTCCAGGCTCCAGACCATCGATAATAGCCTTGATATTCATCTCTCCGGTTTCCAGTTTTTTCTGGGTCCTGATAAGGAAATCCATGTGCCTCTCTTCCTCTTTGACCAGTTTTTCAAACACGCTCCTGACCCCCACATCATCCACAACCCTCGCATGAAGGGAATAGAATTCCATTGCCTGCTTCTCCTTCATAACGGCCACTGTAATGGCATTTCCGTATAACTTCCCCAATTCCATGATCTCACTCCGAAAAGTCATTCTCCCTTTGTGTAAATA
>Ga0272444_10002785_pt1 | contig 16005 bp, 14 predicted proteins | sample SSMForm13_FD_201033 | JGI IMG/M metagenome (GOLD analysis project Ga0272444, IMG submission 201033) | Marine sediment archaeal communities from Little Sippewissett salt marsh, Falmouth, MA, United States - SSM-Form-13 | ecosystem: Environmental > Aquatic > Marine > Wetlands > Sediment ...
GAGGATGATCCGGGCCACGGCTATATCCAGGCCCAGCGCCACGCCGGTATAGCTCACGGCCAGAATATTGATGGCCGGCCCGACAAAGAGAAAAGTAATGGCCGGCCCCAGACCAGCCCCACGGGCAAAGATCGCGGCAAAGAGCGGCATGATTGTGCACGAACAGACCGCGAGGACAAACCCAGCCAGAGCGGCCATCGGGTAGGAGACGTACTTGGGCGCGTCGCGTCCCAAGTAGCGCGTAATCGCCTCCTTGGGAATGAGCGTGTTCATCGCCCCAGCGATAAAAAAGGCCGGAACCAGGCACAGCAGCACGTGCGCGGCCAAATAAGAGGCCAGGCTGCTAGTACCCGATTGAAGCATGTTGATGATATAGTCTAAGAAGGACACAGCGCCGTCCCCTCTCCATAAGCCGCAGCCGGTGCCAGTTGGGCCACATCCAGGTGGGCCTCGAACAGCTCCCTCAGCCTCGCTAACTGCTCCGGAACAATCGAGTAAAAGATGCGCTGGGCATCGCGGCGCGGCTGGATGAGACCGGCCTTGGTCAAGACGCCAATGTGGTGCGAGGATAGGGGCTGAGAGATGCCTAGTTCAGGCAGAATCTCACAGACGCACATCTCGCGCTGCATCAAGAGGCGGACAATGTGCAGCCGGCGCGGTTCGCCCAAAAGGCGTAAGAGCGTCGACAATTCCTCCAGTTCGCTCCGCACCGGTTTAGTCAACAATCGCTTTACTGCAGCCATAGAAAACCTCCGATAATTAAATGGATGCTTGTATATATAGCAGTTTATATTATAGCTGGAATCTGCAGTTTGTCAAGCACCGCGTCACCCTTTTGTAAGAATTCATGCCCCGCGGTATTTGCAAAATCCAGATATCTTTAGTACAATAGCCAATGAGCATTTACAGTTCAGTCAAAGGGGGAGTGCATGAAGATTCTAGTGATTGAAGATAACTATTATACAAGAAACATCATTACCCGCTGGTTTACGCGCCGCGGTCATCAGGTGGTTTCCTCGATCGATGGGGACCGATGCGTGGAACTGGCCCGCAGTGAAGAGCCCGACATTATCATCTTGGACATGCGGCTGCCCTTGATATCCGGCCTCGAGATTGCGCAGCTTCTAAAGGCTGAATCCGACACCCACGATATTCCCGTCATTGCCATAACCGCCTATCGACTTGAAGAGACCCGCGAAGCGGCACTGGCCGCCGGATGTGACGAGTATGAATCCAAGCCGCTGGACTTTGAAAAGCTGTTGGAAAAGATAAATTCCCTGCTGGCCCAGTAGGAGAGCCGCCTTGGGCAGGTATTTCGAGTGGCACTATAGCGGCGACCCCTTTGACCTCTTTGGCCTGCCACACCTGATCACCCTGGCCATTGTAGTGCTGGGCGTCGTCGGACTGATCGTCTTTCGGAAGCGTTTCAGCAAACGGGCGCGGCGCAACTGGCGCTACGGTATGGCAGCGCTGCTGATTGTCAATGAGGTAGCAGGCCACATCTGGTACTGGCGGGTTGGGGTGTGGGACATCAGCTTTATGCTGCCGCTCCACATGTGCAGCCTCTTTGTCTGGCTTACCGCCATCATGCTGCTCACGCGGTCCTACCGCATCTACGAATTTGCCTACTTTCTGGGGATCGGTGGGGCCATTCAGGCCCTGATCACGCCCAACGTGGGCCCCTTTGGCTTCCCCCATTTTCGCTTCTTCCAGGCCTTTTTTATGCACGCCCCGATCGTACTCGGCTCCGTATTTATGACGACGGTCGAAGGCTACCGCCCTACTGGCAAGTCGCTGTTGCGCGTCGCCGTGGGCACAAACCTCTACATGGCAGCCATCTTTGGGATCAACATGCTGCTCGGCAGCAACTATATGTTCATCGCCCAAAAGCCGCCCACAGCCAGCCTGATGGACTACCTGGCTCCCTGGCCGTGGTATATCCTGGAGATTGAGGCCATCGGAGCGGTCATCTGCCTGGTGCTGTATCTGCCGTTTGCAATTGGGGATTGGCGGAAGAGACGATAGAAGTTGGAAGTTGGAATTTTGAGATTAGAGGCTGGATTACCGACAGCAATCTTGAGCAGCTCTCCATCCAACCTCAAACTTCTAACCTCCAACATCCACACGCACCACCGTCTCCCCATCCACCGGACAGCGCGCAACCACATGCACGGTCCCCTCGTCAGCGTCGTACGCCCACTCCTCGATCGGCTGGCCATCGACCTGCACCTGTTCCGGCGCATCTGCCCGGTGCAAGATTAACTCGATCTGTCGGCTGGGGACCTGCACGGGGAAGTCACCTTCGGCTGGAGATATGCGGACTACGATCTGCCCCTCGTTCTCCTCCACTGAAAAACGGGTCACCGAAAAGGCCCCGTGCTGGTACGCCTGCGTGCAGCCATCGTCGTCGTAGAGGAGGCCCTGAGCCGGGTACGGGGGCCAAACATGCAGGAAGAGGTGCTCAAACGTGTGGTCGTCGGCAATGTAGGGGAGTTCGGGACCCATCGGCACGACAGTTCCCCCACGGACCAGGAGCGGCAGGCGGTTGAGCGGTGCGTCGTAGACAATCTCCCTGCCCCCCTCGTACGTATCTTCCGTCCAAAAATCGTGCCAGGTTCCCTCAGGGAGAAGGATGCGCCGCTGCAAGGCGCCGCCTTCTACCACTGGGGCCAACAGCAGGCTATCGCCCAGCATAAACTGGTCGCAAACATCGGCAAAACGCGGATCCTCAGGGTATTCCAGCAGCATGGGCCGCAAGATGGGCAATCCATGCTGGTACGCTTCCCGCGCCAGTCGGTAGTAATAGGGCAAAAGGCGGTAGCGCAACTGAGCATAGGTGTGGAAATTGGCCTCGGTCTCAACGCCATGCGACCAAGGGAAGCGGGTGTCATCCACCGCGGTCGGCCGCCAGAAGTAACGGGCCACGGGACAGAAGAGGGCCCATTGAACACAGCGCATGTGAGTCTCGGGCGTGGTCTTGCCATCCAGGCCAAAGACGTCGGCCGTCCAATGGGCAAAGCCGAGAAGGGACATATTCAAGCCAGCGCGCATCGTGGCCCGAATATGCTTATAGGAAGGTTTCTGATCGCCCAGGAACATTGCCGGGTAGCGCTGGGACCCGGCCCACACGGAGCGAGCATAGACCAACGGCCGGCGATTGTCCAACTTGGCCATCCCCTCATAGAGCGCCCGACTGTAAAAGAAACCATACAGGTTATGATACTCGCGCCCATCTATTCCCAACGCGCTGTGAGCCTTGGGGGAAAGGTACTCTCCATCATCGTTCTTGAAAAAGGAAACCCCCTGGTCATAGCGTGGTCGCAGCCGTGCGTTCCACCAAGCCACAGCCTCGGGGTTTGTGAAATCGACCATCCCGCCAACGCCGAACCACCAGCGGGTATGGGGGTGCGCCAGATATTCTCCCTCTTGGGCCTCAGCGTACCCCTCCAGATCGCGCTCATCGCTCCACATGCCGCTGCGGGGCTGATTGCGGGCCAGCATATGCAGGAGCAACCGCTGAAACCAGCGGTTACGCCGGTTGAGAAAGGGCGTCAGGATCAGCCCCAGGTGCACACCCAGGGCCTTGAGTTCAGCGAGGAACTCGTCCGGGTCAGGGAAAAGCGCCCGGCGCCAACGCATATTGTGAAAGCGCTCCTCCCAATGGTAATCGAGGATGACGGCATCCAGCGGAATGCGCAGCAGGCGATGCTGGTGGACGCGCTCCAGGACGACGCCTTGATGCTCCTGGGGATAACCAGTGACCATCAGGCCGAACGCCCAACGCGGGAGGAGCGGTGGCCGGCCAGTAAGGGCGGTATAGGTAGAGATAATCTCTCGAAAGGCCGGTCCATAAATAACGATGTAATCGGCGCCGGGCCCCAGAGCCTGAACCTCCAGCCGGCCACAATCGGGGTCAATCCGCCAGGTGCTCTCGTGGCTGTTGAGGAAAAAGAGCGCATATCCGCGACTGCTGAGCAGACAGGGGATGGCCGAATAGGTCGACCGCTTCTGCAAAAGGGAGATCGCGTCCCGTGTCCGCAGCCGCACCGTACCGCGCTCCCGCCGAAAGGCGTCAAACCACTCGCCCAGTCCATAAAAACCCTCTTCAGCAGATATCGCAAAGGTCAGCGAAACGCCATCGTGCACCCGGCCTACATCAACCCGCAACTCGGTAGATGGGATGTCAACGTCCACACGAAAAAGCCGCCGCTCCTGACCCAAGGCGGGTGGACCGGCCTCGGCCAGGACCACCTCGCCCGCCCGATTGGTCACCCGGACCAAACCATCCGGGACGTCGACCATCAATTGTGCCTCCTCGGGCGCTATGGGCTCCACAGGCAAAAGGACCTCGCGCAGCCAGGGCCGATCGGGGGGAAAGTCACTGGCCCCGGCCGGCGCATGGGTAATCCGCACAGCATTTTCCGTCAGGAAGTGGACCCGGACGCGCGTGGAATCATCAAGTACAATCTGTGGGCTCATTCATCACTCCTCATCTGCATATCCATAGTATACGGCGAATGGGCAACAAAGTCAATTCTGTGAATCCGCATTTGCCAACAGACCTCACTTCTGCTATAATAAATGGAGATTCCTGTGACAAAGGGGGGACGGTGAAGGTTCTCCTAGTTGAAGACAACTACTACACCCGAGATATCGTTATTCGCAGACTGAAACGCCAAGGGCATCAAGTGGTGACCTCTGTGGACGGACTGCGATGCCTTGAATTGGCCCACGCTGAGCAACCCGACGTCATTCTCTTGGATATGAGGCTCCCCGTGATCTCGGGCGTCGAGATTGCCAAACAGCTAAAGGCCGATCCCGACCTTGGCCGTATTCCTATCATCGCCATGACTGCCTATGGGCTCGAGGAAAGTCGCGACGCATTTATGGAAGTCGGATGCGAAGAGTTCGAGTCCAAGCCACTGGACTTTGGCCGGCTGTTGGAAAAAATGCACGCCTTGGTGGAACACCACACATGAATCCCCCTGCGTTTAGATCTCGCACCCCTTCGCGTTCGATTGTTCTAGACTCTCCCACCGACCTCTATTGCCAACTTCCAGGACCTGTGCTATGATGGCGCTGGGCGGCATCGCCTGGTCGCTGGTCAATATCAACTCGCTGCCCATGGTGGTGGACATCTCGCCCTCCGAGACGGTGTTGGGCACCTACACCGGGGTCTATTACATCGCCGGCACGCTGGCTGCCGTCGTCGGACCCATCCTGAACAGCTGGATCGTAGAAGCTGCCGGGAACAACTATAACCTGATCTTTGCCGTAACCCCCGCCTTTTTCGTCCTGGCGATCATCTGTATGCTGCTGGTGACCAAAGGCGAGGCAAAGATGGGGAATGGAAGCAGGAAACTGCAAACTGAGAACTGAGAACTGCCAACTGAGAACTGGTAACTGAAGACTGGACACCGATGAAACGTGACTATACCCGCCTCCTGGCGGAAATGAAATCCGAATATACCCAGCACGCCCCCAAGTCTGCCGCGCTGCAAGAGCAGGCCCAAACTGTAGCCATCGACGGTGGGCACCATGCGATCCGCCTGCTGGAACCATTCCCTCCGCGCATCGCTTCCGCGCACGGCGCCTGGCTGCACGACGAGGACGGAAACCGTATCCTGGACTTTTGGCAGGGGCATTTCGCCAATGTCCTGGGGCACAACCCACCGGTGCTCACCCGCACGCTCTCCGAGGCCCTGGCAAAAGGATGGGGGTTGTTGACAGGCATGACCGACGCGGTGCAGATTGAGGCTGCCGAACTCCTCTGTCGTCAGACGGGGGCGAAACGGGTGCGCTTTACCACCAGCGGTTCGCTGGCGACGATGTATGCCGTGCTGCTGGCCCGCGCCTACACCGGGCGGAGCATGGTGCTCAAGGTAGGCGGCGGCTGGCACGGGGCACAACCGTGGGGACTCAAGGGCGTGGGCTTCCGCCAGGGCTTTCAACAGGCTGACAGCGAGGGGCTACCGTCCGTGCTGACTGAAGAAGTGCTGATCACGCGCTTTAACGACCCCGAGGCCCTACAAGCCGTCTTTCAGCAGCAAGGCGACCGCATCGCGTGCTTTATCGTCGAGCCGTTCATCGGCGCCGGCGGATTTATACCGGCCCACGGCGAGTACATCACCGAAGCCCGGCGGCTGACCGCGCACCACGGCGCCATCCTGATTTTCGACGAGGTTATCGCCGGCTTTCGCTTTCGGGCGGGCAACGTGGGCGCGCTGTACGGCGTGCAGCCGGACTTGGCCACCTTTGGCAAGGCCATGGGGGGTGGCATGCCGGTGTCGGCCGTAGCCGGCCGCGCCGAGATCCTCGACCTCGTCAGCCGGCACCAAAACCGGGTCAAATTCTCCGGAGGTACGTACGCTGCCCACCCACTCGCCATGCTCGCGGCCCGCACGATGATGCAGTACCTGGTCGAACACGAGGCCGAGATCTATCCCCGGCTGGCCATGTTGGGCGAACAGACCCGCCGCATGCTAGAACGCGCCTTTGAAGCGGAGGGCATCTACGCCCGCTGCACTGGCTATGGGAACGAGGCCATCCCCGGCAGCTCCCTTGTCGCCATACGCTTCCCCTATGAACGCGGGCGTGAGCTGTCAAGCCCCGCCGACGTGCACGACCCCACCGCCTGCGACAATTTCCTCACCGAGCACGTCCTGCGCCTGGCGCTGCTGCTGGAGAATGTGCATACCATGCATGGACTGGGAGCGCTATCCGTGGAACATACAGAGGAGGATCTCGCCTTCCTGGAGGAAGCGGTGCGGAGCGCGGCGCGGCGGATCAATGAAAAGGCGAAAAGGCGATAAAGCGAAAAGAGAAAACACCATACGTAGCAAGAATGGTTTTTCGCCTTATCGCCTTTTCGCTTTTTCGCTCACTCGCCCTATATCTCCTGCCTCCGAAAAACCACCACCGCTCCCACGAGAGCGGCAACGATGAGCCCCAGGCTGACGCCCACAGCACCCCAGGCGGGGTCGCCAGTTCCTCCCAGGACTAACTGCACCCCCCACCCCTGCAAAGCATCAGGGAGGTACTTGCCGACCTGGGGGATGATCCCAACAATCCACATCAGCATAAACAACCCAAAACCGATGCCACCCGCAGCGACCATAGAGCGCGCCAGGGTGCTGGCAAAGATTGTCAGGGCCAGGTAGACCAGGAGATTGAGCCAGAAGAGCAGGTTGAGGAGAGCAAATTGCCCCACATCCAACCACTCGAAGAGGACACCGGTGTAATAGTACGCGCCGAGTGCCGCGAGCAAAATGCCAATTAAAAAGACCAAGGCGGCGACCACAAACTTGGCCAGCAGGAAAGCAGCCCGCGAGACCGGCTTGCTCAGGACCATGGCCGCCGTGCCACGATCCTTTTCCCCCACAATCGCGCCCATGGGCACTAGCAGGGCCAGGATCACGCCAAACTGGGCGCAGTTCTTCAGGTATTGGTCAATCGCGTCAGCAGTTGTGGGTGTCGGGATAATCTGCTCCAGTCCCTCAATCCCGCCGATGCTACGGATGATGTCCGGAACGTAGCGGGCGATAAGCGGGCTGGCCAGGCCAAAGACCAAAAGAATGGCCACCACGATCAGAAAGCGATAGGTTCGCCACTGCTCGCGCAGCTCTTTTTTCAACAGGGTTATCATGGGCTCATTGCTCCACCAGGCGCAAGAAAATATCCTCCAGCGACGGCCGTACCCACTGATAGCGCTGCACGGGCAGGCCGGCCTGCGCTACCAGGGTCAGCAAATTCTCTTTCGCCTCCTTTGCATCGCTCACGGCCAGATGCACCACCCGACCTTGTACACTGGCCCCACTGAGCAACGGATGCCCGGCTACAGAGTCCGCCCAGGCAGCGACATCGTCCAAACCAGCGTCAAAATCGACCTCGACGACGGGTTGGGCGTAGCGCTCCAAGAGTTCCTCCCGGCCGGCCTGGATAATGAGCCGACCCTTGGCGAGGATCCCCACGGTGTCACAGACGCGCTCGACATCGTTGAGGATGTGGGTGGACATGAAAATCGTGACCTGGCCCCGCAGCCCAGCGATGAACTCGAGCACCTCGTGCCGGCCCAGGGGATCCAGTGCGCTCACCGGCTCGTCCAGCAGAAGCAGCGAGGGGCGATGCATCAAGGCCTGGGCGATGCCCAATCGCTGGCGCATCCCCCGGGAGTAGCCGCGGATACGGCGTTTCGCGTCGTCGACCAGGCCGGCCATCGCCAGCAGCTCGTCCGCCCGCTTACGCGCGTCGGCCGGCCGCAGCCCAAAAAGAGGGGCCACGAAATCGACCAGGTACTCGCGCGCGTTCATCCAACCGTAGTAAGCCGGTACGTCGGGTAGATAGCCGAAATGCTGGCGCGTCTCGCCCTTTCCCACTTCTTGCCCCATAATCCAGGCCCGGCCGGCCGTCGCCTGCGCCAGGCCGGTGAGGATACGCAGCGTCGTCGTCTTGCCGGCCCCATTCGGCCCAAGGAAGCCAAAGACGGTGCCGGGCGTGACGGTTATATCCAGGCCGTCCAATGCGTGGACAGGACCAAAGTGTTTGTGTAAGCCTTCTGTGCGGATGGCGTCCATAGGAGTTTTCAGTTGTCCGTTATCAGTTTGCAGTTATCAGTCTGCCACCAAGCCGAGTACGCGGGAGGACTCTGCTGCGGCCTTATTCATCGCGGCCGATGACAAAGTAGACAATCGGCCCGACGAGGTTGACAAAGACGACGATAAGAATCCAGCCCCACTTGGGCAGGTATTTAAGGCGCTCGCGCTTGATCACGTCAATCAATGCAGCAATTGTCAAGCCGTACTGGATGATGATGATGGGAATAAGCAGCGGTAAGAGTTGCCTGAGCTGACTAAGCGGTGTCATCTCCATCACGCCGCCTCCTTTCAAAAGATATCGATGCAAATTCGGTAACGCAATTTTAGCATTGCAAGCATACGCTGTCAAACTGCGATGCGTCGCCCCATCTATGGATCGAGGCCCAGCAGCTGGAAATACCCTTCTGCCATCGCCTCCATGTCCAGCGTCACCCCGGCCACCGGCCCGATCTCCTGCGGTGGGTCGCCGCGCTCGCGTCCAGGGAGGGGGAAAACCCTGGGCAGCCCTTCGCGGGCGTTAAAGGCGTGGCGCAGGCGCTGGATGTGTTTCCCGACGCGGAAAAAGTCGTCCTCGTCGTAATCCCAGCCCGTGGCGGCGTTCAGCCAGTCCAGGATAGGCGGTCGGCCCATGATCAAGGAAAACATGCACAACCCTAGAGAATCAAAGGCCCGGAGCACGGCCATGGCCACCGCGATAACCGGCCCCTTGGCCGCATAGTCGTAGCGTTCGGCCGACTTGAGGCCCAGCCGGGCCAGGTACGGGGCCAGGAGTTCAAAGTTGGTCATCCCAGCGTTGGACGCCGTATGCCGGCCCGGGGCCGGGTCCACGGCGTAACCCAGGGCGACACCAGGCTCGTAAATGCCCCGGTGCATTGGCAGCTCCTGTCCGCCGGCCTCCATCGCCACAGCGCGGGCTTCTTCCGGCAGCCGCTCCGCCGCCCGCCGGACGCCGTCCGCCAGCCACGCGCCCAGCCCCGGCCGACGCTCGGCCATGCGTTGCACCAGTTGGACGATCGCCTCGCTGTTGCCCCAATCGAGCGCCAGCTCATCGGCCAACCCATCAGGCAGCCAGCCCTGCTCATAACACTCCATGGCAAAGGCCACGGCCACGCCGGCCGAGATGGTGTCCAAGCCCAGCCGATTGCACAGCTCGTTGCAGCGCACTACCGTCGCCAGGTCATCGTTCAGCAGCAGCGGGCCGAAGGAAGCCAGCGTCTCGTACTCGGGCTTGTGGCTGGTACCGCCGTCGGGATGGGGGACGATGCCCCCACAGGCCACCGGGCAAGAATGGCAGGCGTACGGACGAATCATGTCGCGAATCACCGCCTCGTCGCTCAGCTTGGAGGAGCGGGCCAGTGGAAAGTCGCGATAACCGATCCCCCGCCAATTCTGCACCGGCGTGTCGCCCAGTTCGACCAGCGGCGCTGTCGCCATTGCCGTCCCGTAGCGCCGGTAGGTGTTGATCACCAATTGGGTCGAACCCGTTCCCGCCAGCGGGCTGCGCAGTCGTCGCAGGAGGGGCGCGAGCAAGTTCGCGAGCCTGGGAACCCAAGAGATCCAACGCGGCGGCCGGCCCCGAAAGAGCTGGCGATACTCGGCAACGGCGGCCTTGAACACCTCCGCATCAGCCAATGGTGGGCGGGCCTTGCCCCGCGCCGCGACCGCCTTGAGCCGCTTGGCGCCCATCACCGCGCCCAGTCCGCAGCGCGCCGCGATGCGCCCGCCGTCGTTGACCACGCCGGCCATCAGCGAGCGATTCTCCCCGGCCGGCCCGATGCACGCTACCCGCGTGCCGCGCGCCGTCTCCTCTTGAATCGCCTCCTCCGTCTCCACCGTGTCCAGGCCCCAGAGGTGTCCGGCGTCGCGGATCTCGACCTGCTCGCCATCTATGTACAGATAGACTGGCCTCTCCGCCACCCCACGGACAAAGAGTCCATCGTAGCCCGCGCCGCGCAGCGCCGGCCCGAAGTTGCCCCCGCAGTTGGCGTCGCCCCAGCCGCCGGTCAGCGGGGAAAGGGCCACGACCATAAAGCGCCCACTGAAAGGCGCGCCGCTGCCGGTGAGCAGCCCCGGCAACAGGCCGAGGATATTGTCTGGCCCCAGCGGGTCCGCCCCGGCCGGCATGCGCTCGGTAAGGACGTGAACACCCAGTCCATAGCCACCGAGTGTATCCCGGTAGACGGATTCGGGAAGGGTCTCGGGCTGGATGGTGCCGGTGGAGAGGTCGATGAAAAGGATTTTGTTCCAGTAGCCGGTGGGCAGGGTAGTCTCCTTGGTTATTGGTTAGCGGTTATTGGGTATTGGGTCCTTACGCCCCCTCCACCCGAAATACCCCCGGATCCTCCGAAAGGTAGCGCACCATGACGCGGCTCCCAACACGGAGTTGACGATAGAGGGAGCTACTCACCGAAATGCGGACCGGGCCGCCGCCCGGCAGCTGACAGACAATGTGGTAAGAAGTGCTGTCACCGCTCGAGTCCTCGTACATCTCCAGTACCTCGGCCGTCGCCGCCACGCCCTCTTCCTCCAAACGGGCTGCCCGACGGTAGCAGCTGTAGAACCACAACAGCGCCCCCAGGCTGGGCAAGATGACAACAGCACCGATGATCGCCGGGGCATAGCTGACTGACCCGAGCTCATAGTCAGCCATGATGCGCGCCACCTCCGGGTCGCTGGGCGCATAGATGACCTCGATCCGACCACCCTGCTCCAGAGCACTGTACAGCTCATAAGGGATGCTGTCCCGAAGGGTGACCTCCCGCTCCTCGGGCCGATCCGGCCGGCTAAAAAAAGTATAGGTGACGTAGTACGTCTCGTCCCCATCGTCGTCCTCCTCAATATCGAGCGCGACCACCTCCGCCCGGGTGACAATTCCTTCCGCCTGGAGTAGCTCCGCCTGGCGAATGTTCTCGCGCTGAAAGTAGGCGGCGACCCCGCCAGAGATGGCAATGTCCAAAACCAGGGCCAGGCAAATGATCAACGCCGTCCGGGTCCGCATGGCCGGAGAGCGCACTGGATAGTTGCGTGCGGAACGGGATGCCTGCAAGGGCGTCGCCAACGCACCAGGCGTTATAGGAGCCGTACGCCCTTGCCGGTTGCGGGCCCGGAGGAGAACAAAAACCATCACGAGCGTGATCAGAAGGAAAAGGATGACCGAAGCGGTAATCATCAAGAGCATAGATAACCTCCGTAGGGCACTACGCTTCTCGCAGCGTCTACCTCCGCCTACAACCAATACGGCTCCACCAAGCACATTCTAGCACAAAGTAAGCGGGGCTGCAAAATCATAGCCACTGCGTTTTAGGCTGCGGTTGCGGGTTTACGGGCCGATCTTGATATGCCCCAGAGAGACCACTGGGCCAATTGCAAACCCACCCGGCACTATGTTATAATATCCCAAACACTGCAATCTGGCACAATGCAAGTACCTCGATGACAAGGGGCCTGCTGCCAATGAACCGTCTGCCGCTTCGCTGCTTAACTATTTCCTTATGTCTCATCCTGTTCGCCTGCGGTGCACCGGCCCCATTGCCCACTATGCCGCCCACAGCTGTACCCGCTTCCATCCACACGTCCCCTCCCCCCACACCCAACCCGACGCTCACGACGGCTGATCTCCTGGCACTCATCTCTCCAGATCGCCTTCTTGCCGACGTCGCGGCCCTGTCCGCCATCCAACCCGGTTCGGGCTGGCGCAGCGCCGGCACTCAGGGCGAGGCCGAGGCAATCGATTATGTCTATACCGAACTGGAGAAGCTATCCTACCTGCAAGGATTGGGGATGGCGCCCGAACGTGAGGCCTTCTCCCTGCTACTGAGCACCGAGGTCTGGGAAGCCGGCCTGGAATTGACCGCGCCCGGGGAAACCTACCAGGTACCCGCCACTGCCCTGGTCGCCCCGCCCGACCGCCTCGGCCCCGCGCTGCGCTTTGACTCCGACGGCATCCTCAACGACGCCCAGCCCAACCCGCTCGACGTCAAAGGGCCGGTCGTACTCCTGAGTACGGCCGAAGAGATCGCCAATCTAGAATCCGAGCAGTTGACCGCCACCGTCGCCTTCCTCGATTACGCGCTCATCGACCCCACCATCGTCGAGTGGTCCGACGCCCTGGAACGCTCTGCCGCAGTCCTGGCCGCCAATCCAACCGGCCTGGTCATCGTCACCCACCACAGCGAGCAGCCCGGAGAGAGCCACGGCACTTTTGCCGGCGACGGCAGCCCGCTGGCCTATATCGAAGTAGGCGCGCGGCCGGTGACACTGCTTACACGCTTGGAGGATATCGCCTCCTCGTGGGGGGATCTCGCTGCCCTCCAATCCGCCCGCCTCACCTGGGACACCGACGTCTTTTCCCCCGCTACCTCGCACAACATGGTCGCCCGCATCCCGGGCCGCGACCCGACGCACGCTATCCTCCTCACGGCGCACATCGACAGCGCCAACAACCCCGGCGCGATGGACGACGCCGGCGGCGCGGCCGCCCTCCTGGAAATCGCTCGTGTTCTGAACGCCGCCCGGGTCCAGCCGGCCGTGGACCTCTACCTGGTCTGGTTCGGCGCCGAAGAGTCCGGGTTAATCGGTTCGTTCGCCTTTGCCAGTGCCCACAGTGAGCTGCTGGACCGGACACTGCTGATGATCGCCATGGACTGCCCCACAAGACCACCACCTGCCATCGCCACTACGCCCCACCTGCTGACCTGGGCCTCGGGGACACTTGGCGACGACGAGTTGCTGACGGCCACCTACCTGGTCACGGCCGCAGCCCAGCACGATCTCCACGTAGTCACCGCTCCCGCCAGCCGCGCCGCTGCCGACAACCTGCCCTTTGCGGCCTTTGATGTCCCCAACACCCAGCTTCTTTTAGGAAGCCCACAAGCGTTCGCCGCCCAGGGCGGATTCTATTACACCAGCAACATCCACAACCCCTACGATACCGCCGACCGCGCCCCGCCAGACGGCCCCCTGAAGATGGCCCGCCTGGCCCTCCTCGCGGCACTGGAGGTAGGGCAGGCGCAGCCCACCCTCCGCGATACCCCACCGCCACAACGGCGGGCCGTGCTTATCGGCTCCCACACCGAGGCTGCCCAGAGCAGCCCGGGTAACTTTGCCGACCTGGCCACCACCCTGGCCCGGGCCGGCTTCGACGTCGACACGATCCCCTACGGGCAATCGGTCACCGACGCTGACCTGCAAGAGACCGACCTGGTGATCGTCCTGCCCGTGCTGGATTACCCCGCCCCAAACTGGAACGAATCGCTGTACGACGAAAACTGGAACGAAGCCGAACTCTTGGCCCTGGAGGCGTACGTGCAACAGGGCGGGCTGCTGGTGCTCACCAACAGCGCCGACCACCGCGATTTCGCCGGCCGGCCGATCGCCGCCAACGAGGATTGGGCGGACATGAACGCCCTCGCCGCGCGCTTCGGAATCACCTACGTGGAACCGTTCCTGGTCGGCTACGAGGCGGAGGTCGTCGCCGAGCACCCCCTCCTGGATGGCGTACAGCGCCTGCAGCTGCTCCCTGACAATGGGCTAGGACTGGAAACTGAACAGGGAACTGTGCTCGCTACAGTAGACAACAGGCCGGCCGCGGTGCTGGTGGAACGCGGCACGGGGCAAATCCTCGCCCTGTCCGACGTCTGGATGCTGGCCGCGGGGTGGGATGGGGAGAATACCGTGTTCTGGGAGCAGTTGGGAAGGTATGCCGGGGATCGGTAATCGATAATCGGTTATTGGGTATTGGTGATTGGGAAAACCATCCTTGGAAGCCATCCCTGATAATCGCTACGCAATCCCCAGTCACCGATAATACACCAAAACATCATACAGCAGCTGGGCAAACGTGGCCAGGTGCTTGTCCACCCGCCCCGGGCGGGTCGCCTCGAGATAGACCAGCGTGTCGTTGGCCGTGTGCCAGACGGCCCATTCATCCTGTGCCAGACTCCAGTTGTTGGCCTCAAAATAGGCAAAGGGGATACCAACTTCTTGGAAGGCATCATAGTCCGCGCAGTCACACGGTGTCCCATCCGGCCCGTCCAACTGGGGGGCGGTCCGCGTATCTACCTCCAACCCCAACTCCTCGGCCCGCGCCACAAGCCAATCGCGCAGCATCCCCTCGCCCGCATCGCCGTAGACGTAGGGGATCTCCCCAGCCACCAGGCTGTCCAGGTTGATCATCCCCACTGTGTTACGGATCGCCGCGTCGTCCATCTGGCCCACGTAATAGTGCGAGCCATCCAAACCCACTTCCTCGGCCCCAAAGGCAATGAACCGGATCGTGTACGGTGTCTGGACGTCCCGCAACCGGCTAGCCACCTCAAGCATCACGGCTACCCCTGAGGCGTTGTCATCGGCACCTTTGCCCGGGCCGGTCGAATCGTAGTGCGCCCCGACGATGATCTCGCGCGGCGACTCTCCAGGCTTGACGGCAATCACGTTCGCCGAGCCCCGCTCGATGCCGTCCCAGTAGAAGAAAATAAAGGCTTGCACCTGCGTAGCGTAGCCGTACGCCGCAAACTGGGCCGCAACGTACCGGCCGGCCATGGCCTCCTCTGGCGAACCTGGCTCCCGCCGGCCAATCCCTTCAGATAAATCCACCAAGTGCTGTCGGGCAATGACCCCATAGGGCACCGGTGTAGGTGTTGGAAGCGGTGTTGGTGTCGCCGTGGGCCGGACCGTGGGCCACCGGGTGGGCACCAGTGTCGGGACCAGCGTGGGTACCACCGTGGGAGCTGCTGTGGGCGGGAGAGTACCCTGCAGCGAGGGCTGGGCCGTGGGGGTAGCGGTCGAGGCCGGGGCAACCGGGAGACCGCAGGCGGATAGGAGCATCAACCCCAAGAGCAGCAAAGCGAGGGCCGGGAGATGATTGCGCATGGTTCTTTCTCTGCTGAACCCTTTGGTATGGCCTTTTTTACAAAGCACACCCAGGACACAGATAACACAGATGCACACAGATTCAAAGCATTACGTTTATTGATCGGTGTGCATCTGTGTTCCTCTGTGTCCAAAATGCTTTTTGGCTCAAGGCACAGCTTAATTGTGCAGTTACGGCGCCCCTACTCCAGCTCGAGTTCCTCCCCCAGCAGATAGTGGCTGAACCAGGCCAGGTTCTGGTGCATCACAGCGTGGTTCTCGCGCGGCTTGGTAATGGGGTGGGCCATGCCGGGAAAGACAAAGAGCTCCACCGGCACCCCCATCTCCCGCAGGCCGCGGTAGAGCTCCAAGGCGTTGGAGAGAGGGACCCGTTGGTCCTCGGAACCGTGCTGGATGAGCATCGGCGTTTTCGCATTGGACAGATTGCTGATCGGAGCCGTCTTGGCGTAAAGATCGCGACCACGAAATGGCGACCCCGAGAGATAGTCCACGGTAAAGTCGGGAATATCGTTGCTGATGTGGTACGTGTACCAGTCCGAGA
>Ga0272444_10002786_pt1 | contig 16004 bp, 10 predicted proteins | sample SSMForm13_FD_201033 | JGI IMG/M metagenome (GOLD analysis project Ga0272444, IMG submission 201033) | Marine sediment archaeal communities from Little Sippewissett salt marsh, Falmouth, MA, United States - SSM-Form-13 | ecosystem: Environmental > Aquatic > Marine > Wetlands > Sediment ...
ATTTTTTTGACTTCATATATGGCGGTGGTGTTAGCGCCTACGCTATAGGCGATCATAAGTTCAGCCAATCTTTTGCCGTCGATGAGGATGATTTTTGTTTCGATGTTTTCAACGTAATTCAAAGCATCTTTTGTGAAATTGGAAGTTGTTATAAATATTCCTTTTCGGGCGCGTTGGCCCTGGAGTGCGCCGGCAAATTTTTGTATTTCCGGTCTGCCGACAACTCCTTCCCAGCGTTTGGCCTGAATGTAAATTATGTCGAGCCCAAGTTTGTCCTCCTTGATGATTCCGTCTATTCCGCCATCGCTGGTCTTGCCGACTGCCTGGCCAGCCTCTTTTCTGGAACCGCCATATCCCATTTTGATTAATACATCGACAACCAGGCGTTCAAAAAAATCGGGCGGACATTGCTTGACCATTTGCAAAAGCTCCGAGGCTAATCCGTCATGAAGCTCCTGAAAGGCAGCTTCTAATGATTCCTCCGGAGTAATATCGATAGGGGGTGGATCAATTTCCCCCTTTTTTTTGGGTTTTTGGAATTCGATAAACTCTGGAAATTGTTTAAGGAATTTGACATTGATTTTTTGAGGGTTTTGAACCAATACTTTTTTCCCTCGCGCTGTTATGCAGAAGTAGCCCCTTCGGGTAGACTCCAACAACCCCGCCTTTTTCATATACGTTCGAGCCCAACCAACGCGGTTGTCAAAAGTTGCCTGCAAGCCACTCGGCAACAACTCTTTTCTTTCTTCATCGGAAAGGCTAAATTCATGAGCAAGGAAATCAATTGTCTCACGCAAAGAATTTTCTTGACCATCACCGGCAAATTTTAAAAGTGGCAGCATGATCGCTTGATAATCTGGAATAGCCATAATTTCATTCCTTAAGTTAAGATTGAAGCCGTTCCGTTCACGCTCAAGACCGTTCCCTATTTTTTCGCAAATTTAAGCACTATAATCAAGGATCAAGGTTTGAACCCATTCCCGGTTAAATGCGGAGCATATTTAACCGGAATTTATGACGTTAAATTCGAAGATCATTTAACTGTTACCTAACCCCCTTGTTTTCGAAAAGCTTGCTAAACTTAATATGTTAAGGATGTCCCCCATTCCCCATGGAAAAGCAAAACTTTGGTAGAGCGTCTTTCACCAGGGCATAGAAAGACGGTCAACAACATCTCTTCTTGCCAGAACCCTGGAACAGAGTTCCCAACGGTCCCGGTTCGGGTCGATTGTTTTTTGATATCGCATCTCAAAGACATCATGCGCCTGCCGGCGAAGATGTATGTATTCGTCCATCATCTCTTCGAGCTTCTCGATGCTTTCAATCCAATCATCCTCAATCGTGTCCGGGAGACCACCGAAAATATCGTACCGGTCTTTCATTCTGCGTGAGATGACCTTGTACACCTTTTCGTCCTGTGTCTCATGATAGACCAGATTGAGCATGTCCACGCTGCGCCGGGCCTGGCCGAAACGTTTGATACGGCCCAATCGCTGTTCCAGCCGCGATGGGTTCCAGGGCAAATCCACGTTGATGAGCGTACCAAGGGTCTGCAGGTTTAACCCTTCGCAGGCAGCGTCGGTCGCCACAACCAGCCGGATCTCCCGTTTCTTGACAGCGCTCTTGATCTCCTCACGCTCCACGGAAGCGAAATCTTCTCCTCGAAATAACCCGCTTTTACCTGTTCCCGCGTAGACGCCGACAACTTCGCCTGTGAGAGATTTTGCCAACTCCTCACCAAGCGAAAATACGGTATCGTAATACTGACTGAAAATGATGCAGCCGTGCTCAAGCCAGGTTTTTCCCTCACTGAGATAGGATGTCAGGAAATGCTTCACCGCATTAAGCTTTGGATCACGTGCTTCCGGACGTGACAGCTCCTCAAAAATAGTATGAAGGTATTTGGCTTCCTCATCTGTGAGCACGCTCATTGCCTCTTTCAACAGCGGCGTCTGCTCTTCTTCCTCAAAAATCTCTCTACGTAGCATTCTCTCGGCCGTTGCCCTGCCGGATGCAAAACTGGAACAGATCCGCTGAAGAAGCATGGTCTTCATGAATCCTGCAGCTTTGGTCCGTTTTTGCAGCGCTATGGTAAACGATTCCGCGGCCTGGTAGGCAAGATCGAATGGCAGGTTTGTCAGAAGTCCCAGGCCGCTGAACCCTACGCCGGCGTAAGCCGTGGCAGACGCATCCGGATTGGGGTGGATATCCACGCCAACCTTCTCCAAAAGACCCGCATCTTCCAAGGTCTGTCTGCGTCGCAGAACTGTATGGCGAATGATGGGGTTATTTTCCTGCAGAAATCCGGGCTCCAGGGCTTGACCAACCGCCTGTTGTTCAAGAAAGCCCAGCGATCCAAAACCCTGATCGGAATAAAAAGTTTGCTCAGGCATCCCCAGTTGCAAACGCAATGTTGCAAAAAGAGCATTCTCGCCGGCAGGCGGCAATGGATTGCGCAACCATTCCCAGGCATCTTTTTCTTCCAAAGGCGTTTCATCGCCATCCACCACTGGCAGCGCTTTTTCAAAGTCGGCCCACCGGCTGTAAAATTCACGGCCGAGGACAAAATCCGCACCGGCATTAATGATACGCAGCAGGTCCCACAGCTCGTGGACTTCGGTCTGGATGGGGGTTGCCGTGCCAAGCAACAGGTTCTTTGTTCGAGGTCCGATTTTCAGCATGAAATCAAGCAGGTTGTTCGCTTCGTCTTTTCTCTGGCCAAGACCACCACGCCTGCGTGCCTTATGTGCCTCGTCAAGAACCACCGTCCCGTATTTACGTTCGAGCAAATATTGACGTTCATTCGAGTCGTGAAATATCAGGCCGGTGGAAACAATAGCAATGCGCAACGGGCAGCGGGTGATGTCCTCAGCGCCGCGTGTCTTGATGACATGCCCTTTGGGATCGAACCAAACCTTTTTGGTGGATGACCAGACCGCACTCGGGATGCCGAGCTTGTCGTACAATTCCACCTGCCATTGCACCGTCAACGTCGAAGGGCAGAGAATCAGCACCGGACCGTCTCCAAGCAAAACCGAGATCATGGCGCTTGCTCCCAGAGACAATGTTTTGCCGACTCCAACTTCATCGGCGAGCAGCAGGCGAGCCCTACCGTAAGCCTCCCGGTGCTGCATAAACATGGTAACAAAGGAGCGCTGCCACGCCTGGAGCTGTTCACCGCCACGGTATATCGGGCTCTCGGCCAGTGCCGCTGCAGGCAGCTCATCAGCTTTTGCCTCATCAAAGCGAATTTCCACACGATCCGCAACGCGCTTGATTTCTTCAACAATGGCATCGGGCAGAGGATATGCATCCTGCCAAAGGGCGTCAAACTCCTCTTCGACCCAGGCGACACCTTCCGGCGACGGATCCTCCCAAAGGATTTCGTAGTTCTGGGCAAAGGCACTCTTGGTCTCGTTGATTGAACCGAGGAAACAGGTCTTTACGCCGTCTGCAGCCTCAATAACGCCAGCCTTACCATGGATAAAAACGCGGTCCTTCGGCACCACCCGTATCTCGACCCGTCCGCTGGTCAAGAGATCATGCAGCCGTCGGTAGCGATCCCGGTGGAGCAGCGCCTCAACCTCGGCTGGGGCCTCGTTCCAACGTTCCTTGAGTGCTGTTTCGCGGACATGCTTCGACACGGTCACGTCGGCCGCGTCAAGCTCGCTGTTACAGACAATCTGTACCTTGGGGATAGAGGCAAGCTCTTCGCCTACCAGTTCGAAGATCGAGCTGCGGAAATAACCGGCGATACGCTTATAGGACTTTGCCCCCCGAAGCCGATCAGCGAGAAAAGCATGGTCGAGCCTCTGCCGGCGCGATGAGAAGCGGTTGATAACGGTCATACCGTCTGATGATCCTGTAGCCATCCTTTACGCTCAAGGATGTCCCAGGCGAGTCTGATATGCTTTTCCTGAAACATTCGTTTGCGGTCATTCCAACCATAGGTTTTACTGACCGCCTGGTCTGCTGTCTTGGCGTCTTCACGGGTTGCGACCCAGTGGACAGTAGACAGAAGTTCCATGCCGAATGGTGTTTCAAAGCCGGAAATGAGATCGACAACCCTTTGAAAATGGTTCCGGGTGGAAGGATGATCTTCAAGAAAACTCTCCGCTTGTGGAAGAATCTCGGGAAGCAGGTTGATCTCCCGTTCCGGTTTGTCCTCCGCATCGCCATACCCGCTAATGAAATGCCCTTCCATAAGGGTCAGCACATGGCGCAAGTTCTGGGCATACGGTCCATAGAGGCCCTTGTTGTACTGAAGTTTCAATCCCTCCCCCGCCTCCTGCATAAAATACATCAATTTGTGGATCTCCAGAAGCGTCACATAAGGATCCATGACCGCCGCAAGATAACGGCGCATCAAAACGAGCAGCGCCGCCCGCCCGACAGTCAAGCCCGGCGCCTTCTTGGAATGGACCATTTTTTCTGCAGGAGGCGCTCCTTTAGGTTCATAGAGGAGAACCCGTACCTCAGCCAGGTCCTGAAAGGCCTCTTCGATTCTGGCCCGGACATCTTCCCAGCGCAGGCCGCCAAGGCCACAACCAAGGGGGGGAATGGCAATGGAATGGATGTTTCTTTTGCGCACCTCTGCAACCAGTGTCTGGAGTCCGGCCTCGATGTCCTCCATCCGGCTCTTGCCTTTCCAGTGGCGTTTGGTTGGAAAATTGACCACATACCGGGGGTTATAGAGTTGATTGAGATCATAGATGAACAGCTTACCCGGCTGTAGTTCTTTCTTGTCACATACCGCCTTATAACGCTTGAAATTTTCGGGGAAAAGCTTCTTGAACTGGAGGGCAATCCCCCGACCCATGACCCCGACACAGTTCACGGTGTTCACCAGCGCCTCGACATTTGCGCATAATATGTCACCTTGTGTTAATTCAATCATGAGTGCCTCCCTATATGGTTAATAATACCACATTCTTTCGATAGTCACGACAGGTTTATGCTGAACATTCCGGAGAATGGCGTTGACTTGATTACGTATCCTCTCATTCAAGACGCCAATTTTTTCCACCAGATGCCAGGGGCAGGTGTCGTGGATCAAGAACTCAGCCTGCTTGCCTTCCTTGACCAACGGATCACGAAAATCGGTCGATGTGACCGCCTTCCAGTCTATTCTATCCAACTTATTACGACTATTATAGAAATCAGTATAGTAACTGCCGGCATTCCGATCGGAGAAAGCCCAGCGCACCCCATGTTGATCCGCCCAGTTAATGGCTGCTTCCATATCCACTTGCAGATGCAGAACAGGCCCCTGCCCATCGCGATAATGGATCAGATCAGGATGATTGCCCATGTGAAGAATATAAAGCATGATTGAGCGGGGACAAAAATAGAATGGCACATACTCGCCAACCATAGTATCCGGATGGCACGCAACCGCTATCTCGTACAACCGGCGCCGTTTGATTTCGGTCATGCCGATGGAGGTCTGGCCACCACCCTGCCCAACACGCCGCCCATCGGCTTCGATGCAACCGGCAGTCACAATGGAAGCCAGATTGTCGACATGGGTGATATGGTAAATTTTTGGCTGGACCGGTGGTGTTGTCATGCAATCCTCACTTATCCCAATCGCTGGCTCTTGACCAGTTCCCTGAGCACCCTTGCAGCGCTGGCCTCTTCCGGCCGCAGTTCTTCGAGACGTTTAGCCAGGTAGTCTGCCAGCTCCACTGCCATCTCACGTTGGGTCATATCACTGTAATAGTAGGGGATATTCATGGTCAGATGGGCCTGGACTTCATCGCCGTCCATATCTTTGGCAAGTTCCATTATGGCGTAGAGAACGGCCCGCAGTAGGGACTGGTATAGCTCCGAGCTTTCGCCCATCTCGACCCTGCCGAATTCCACCGCGCTCTTCAGCCGGGCGTTGTTGGCTCTCCGGCTGGCCATGAAGGCCTGAAAATCGCGCACCTTGAAGGCTTTGGCAAAGTTCTGATAGTTATCCAGGGTCTTGGCGCCCCGGGCTTCCAAATCGAGCATCTTGAGGTAGAATCGTTCTGCGCCGCTTAGTTTGTCCCAATAACCCTTGGGGATGCCCTGGGGCACCAGGCACTGGTTGGCGGTGTCCACGGCAAAAGCAATGAGTTCGTCCACAAAGGTGGTCTCGCCTTTGATTCGCGGCCGGATCGCCTCGGTTGTCATATCCCGGCCGTCGATGATGGCGTAACGGGTAAGCACCCGCAGGGCCGCCGCATAGCCAGCCATCTGGATATCGGCGTCCTCGAAGACGTTTTCGTCCCGGTAAAGCCCCTTGACCTCCTGATTGAGGCCGGTCAGGGCATTTACCTGTGCTTCAACCTCCTCCTGAATCTCCCATGCCAGATCATCGCGGGTGGTCTTTAAGGTGCCCTGTCTTTTCCGCAGCACCAGCAACACCGTGCCTTTGACATAGCTGCCGGTACGAAGCGCGCTGTCGGTCTCGGTGACCACATACCAGGCAGCGGTGACCTGCAGGCCCGAGGCCCAAACGATGTTGGCCATGTCCGCCCAGATGGCGCCGGACTGGTGGGTGAACATGACGACCTGGATACCGTTGTCCGGCATGCACTCGGTCATCCGTTTGTAAGCGGCCACCATGCCCCGGCGGAAATCCTCGCCCTGCCCCTTGATGGCCAGCGAACGGCGACTGTCCCAGACCCAGTCGGCGAACTCGGGGGGCGGGTTCTTGCGTAGCCAAGCGATGAAGAAATCGAGAATCTCTTCGAACTTCACTGCATCGCCATAGGGAGGATCGGTAATGTAGATGTGATTGATGCGAAACTTCTCTGCGGCAGTTCGCGAATATACTTCGCATTGACTTTTCACGGGATAGACCGAAAATCTATCACTGAAGAAACGAGCACCATATGAGAAGCTTTGGCAGGCATAATTGAAAAGCGTGTTCAATGCTTGATTGTCGAAGGTTTCCGCGACATATTCTCTGGCCGGATGCCATCTACTCAATTTCGAATTACAATTCAGGAGCGAGGTTAATCCCAAAACAGTATGAGCACTTATTGCACTACGAATTAAGCCTCCAATCAACAACTGCCGAGGGTTGAATAGGTGCTGCCAATAAGTCCAGCCACGCGCTCTAACCAGATCAAGTCCTTGATACCGCGGTGGTCCTCCTACCTCAATCCGCATGTCTGGCAACCATCCCTTGGATTGCCAGTCCTTGAAGTGTTCAGCCAAGAACTCATCGATTATTCGCTCGCGACTAAGGTCCTCCGGAGTGGCACTACGAAACTCATAGTAAAAGCCTTTTCTCTTCTTTTTCGGGCGCATCCACTGCAAGCAGTATAGTCGTTCCTGAATAATGTCGTCGGGTTGGGGCTTGAAATCATCCTTCTCCCACAAACGCAATTTGTTATCTATCGTTCCGTCAGGCTTCTCGTAATCGCCCCGAAGGGTAGAAATTTTAGTCTTGAAATTTACTCCATCTATCTGGTGAATCAAAAACGCTTCGCCATATTTGCCCTCTCGACCAATCGTGCCATGCGTGGCAGCCTCCATTTCTGACTCGCTGACCCCACTATGAATTCGAATCTCGTACCGCCGATTTATCGAATCCGGCACCAATTCGGCAACGACTTTCCGGCTTGTGCTTACGATCTTAGTTGGCAGGAGCGGCACCATCCAACCGCTCTGCGGACAGCGCACCTCCACACAATAGAGAAACACCTTGGCTTTCCAACCGTTACCATCATCTTCAACACCAAGTTTGTCAACCTCCGCCTGTACACGACTTACCAAGTTCTGTTGATCCTTGGTTAATTTTTCACGACTTTCAGGTGAACCGCCGATGATATTTAAGGCGCCCCAAGTAAGCATGCAGGCAACCGGGTTGAGATCGGACGCATAGACGTCACAGCCAAGCCGAGCAGCCTCAAATGGAATTTGACCGGAACCACAGAAAGTATCGGCAAACCGTGGCCGATGACCGAAGCGCATAATGCCAAGATGCTCAACCAGCTCGGGAATCGAATGTGCGTTTGTACACAGGTGGTCGTTGACCGTCTCCCAGATATGTTCGTGTACGGTATCCATGACCTCTTCCGGCCGTTTTGCAATTGCCACCCGTTCTCGGTATGAGGCCATGGGCAGCATCTGCACCTCCAGACGGCGCCGCTCCAATTCAGTCAAATCCTCACGCCATGTAACGTTCACTCCATTGTAATCGGGATTCGACCAATCCACCGGTGCGTATACTGGCAGAACATCCTTCGGGCTGGCAGTAAAATAATCGGAGATACACGCAATAGAGAGTGTTCCCAGGATCTCCTTTGGTTTTGGGCGACGTTTCCACCGTACAACAAAGGACTCGTCATCCATGGCCATAAGTTTTTCGAATATGGCGAGGTCACGTGCCGGGTTGTCAGTAGCCGGCAACAGGCAACCGAGGATACAGGCCTTGTTCAAAATGAGTGGTTTGCGTCCCTTCCAGTAGGAATCAAGGGCCGTAAGGGTTTTGCCGCTACCTGCCATCTGCTCCTTGTAGGCCTCGGCCGAAAGCTTCTGCACCGGCAGCAACCTTTCAACCAAGGCCGGCGCATCTTTCAAAGAAAATGGGATTATCGCTTCACTCATTTCAAATCCTTGAACAAGGGTAACTCGAACAAATCTTTTTGCCGGGGCCGGCGTTTCCTGCCAGGCGCCGGTTTTTCGCCGTCGGAAAGGGCGTGAAACAAAGCGCGCCGCCAGCCGCGCCGGGTGTCCATCGGCAGGCCGGCTTCGGCCACGGTCATGGCAAAGAGCCACCAACGCTCCTCGGGGCGCAGAGCCGCCCATTTGCTGCAAATGATCGGGAACTGCTTGGTGTTTGCGGTTTCCGCGGCCCAGGCCAACACACATAGTTCCTTACCCAACAATCTATCCACCAGGGTGGTTCCGGTATGCCAACGGCCCACGGGTACCCTGGCCGCCTTGAGCCGGGCGTTGAATTCGCGGCGGGCAGGGTCGGCGATGGCCGACCAGACCGGACGCTTGAGCAAAACCCGTTCCTCCTCGCGGGGAACGCCGCCCTCTTCCCCCCGGTATCCATAGTCTTCGACGATCACCACCGAATCTTTTCTTGCGGCCGGAATTATTACGCGAAACAAGTGGGCGCCGAAACTGTCCGGAGCGCCGAAGTCAATAGTTTTACTCTCGCCAAGACGCGAAGATGCGAGGTTTTTTTCTTTTTTGATCATCTTTCTTTACACCTTTGCGTCTTTTTCAAATCCTCACTGCTCGACATCCTCAGCCTGCAGCACCATGCCGAGTTTGCCGGCAAAATCCATGAGGTCATGGCCCGAGGCAAAATGCGCCTTGCGGAAGGTCATGGTTACAGGCGTGACGGTGGTGAACTTCTCTAATACCTTAGTAAGAAGCGCCTCGATAAATGCCGCATCCACCTGGATTTCCCCTACATTGACGGCGATCATCCGGTTTCCCTGACCAACGGTCAACACAATCCCCTCGAAGCTTACGGATTTTTCGGTGGCCTGTTTCAATCCCTCAAAGGTCTTGCTCCGTGAATCGAGCTTGCGGCCGGTACGAGAGACAAGGCGGCCGGGCTTCACCTCGTCAACTTGAACACCCTTCTTGCCCTTGGCCTGAAAACGGAATTCCGCCTTGGATTCGAGCTTCTCCGCCTCGGCAAAGGCACGCAGCAAGACTTCACCGTCACCAATGACAATTGGACCTTCGTAGACTGTGCCGTCACGCGGTTCGCTGCCATCAAGGGTATAGCGGATTTCTCCCCTGGGAGCGACAAAGAGTTCAATACTGCGTATGCCGTCATTTTCCGAAAGCTTGTTGCGGAGGACGAGTTTGTTGGTCCAGGTTACCGGATCGCCGGTTTCGTACTGGCCGGATGGGTCGCAGACCAAAAAGTTCACCCGCAGTGCCGAGGTGGTAAGAACCTGATCTTTGAGCTGGATGCTCGCCTCGCTAACCGGTCCGTCTTGTGCAAGATAGATGCGGGGTGACGGACCGGCGTTCTGTGGATTGATATGCAAACGGACCCGGCCTGTGTCGTCAGACCCGGACTCGGCAATGATTTGCACGGAGGTACGTTTCTTTTTTGGCTTCTTGGTGACGTAGCCGTTGCCAAGGTCTTCCCACAACCCGCGATTGCAGGCAATTGACTTGAGGGTGTCCAGTCCTTTGGGCGGCAGCCAGTACATGCCGGCCTGTTCGGAATAGCAATCGACAACATCGGCCCAGCGTGCCTCGTCCAGGTTTTCCGGCCAGAGCTGATCTTGGGCCTTGTCACGGATAGCGTCGAATTCTTTTTCCACGTCAAGATAAAGTTTCAGCGGGTGGGCAGTCAGGGTTTTTTCAATCTGCTCCTCACCGTTGAAAGGTTTGGTGGCGTCGCGGGTCATGTCCAGGGCCTTTGAGGCAAGTTGGGACGGTTTGCCGGTACGCTGGATCGGAAAAAGCACCTTGTCGAAAAGGTTGAGGATGGTGGAGTTGAAGTCCTGCTCATACCCCTGCTGTTTTCGTTCCAGATCCTCCCGCTGCGGGTGCCCCGTGGGGATACGGCCGTCTGCCTTTCTAGCGGCAAAAAACTGGCGCGCTGCTTTTTCGACACTGCCCATGGCTGTCTTATCACCGGTGAGAACACAGAGATTGTTCTTCTGGCTCAGCCCCTCGAAAAATTTCCGGACTTCCTCGGGCGGTATCTTCGAATCCGGGCTAACCACCAGCAGCACACGGCCGCGGCGTACCCGGTCAGCCACCTCCTCCAGCCTGGGAAGTGGCAGAACATCTTCGTAACACGTCTTGCGGGAAGCCTCGAACATGTCCCGCAGGCGATGGCGTATCAGATCGTCGACCTGGTTCTGCGGGGCATCATGGGCCAGGCCTTGCAGGAGCTTGGTAAGGTTCTCCTGCCGGTCGAAATAATAACGGCCCTCCGGTGTATGGTGGATATACCAGGCTATTTTTTCAAGTTCATCAAAGGCCGCGAGGAAGTCGGACGGCTCGCGCAGCGGTGAAACCAGGCACTCGACCATTTCTTCCCGGGTAAGCCCCTTGACCGCGTTGACCGCTGTTGACAGGCTGGCAGAGAGGAGCAGCGCTCCGATCTGAGTGGCGGTTTCCTTGCCGGCAGCAAGATCAATGATCTGGGCATGGGCGGATTGCTGCGCGTCCCAGAGATCCTTGGCAATCACGTCCCGCATACCGGAAACCTCGGTCAACTTATCACGGACCTGGGCAATTGACAGATCGAAATGCTGGGGGCCGACGAGAAAGATATCATTGGCCTGCCGTTTCCAGACAGATCTAAGGAGTCGCGACACCAGCTCGATGAGACCCCGGGTCTGCTTGAATTCCTCATTTTCCTTGAAGAGTGCAATGACATTCTTGAGTCGTGGGTGAAAGGGGTAAGTCGCCTCTATTTCGTCGGCAACCGCCTCGGCGCTACGATTGGCGGTCTTTGATTTGGCGGCCTCTTCCAACTTCCGCCCAAAGACTGCCGCAATGTCCTCGATTTCTGCCTTATCAGGAAGTGACTTAAACAGACGCTTGCGCAAAATGTCATATATCTCATTTGCTGCAAGGTCCACCGGCGTGATGCTGCGCTCCTGTCGGCCCAGTTCGGAGCGCGCGTCTTCAAGGGCGCGGTGGATGAGTTTCGCCCCAGAATCATAAGCTGCCGAAAGATCTGAGACAACCACGCAGACATTCTTCTTTTTGCCTGCGGCTGTCAGCAGGTTGGCAAAGGCGCGGGTCGCGATGTCAGCCACCGTTCCGTTTCCCACCTTTTGGGTGTCAAGATAGTGGAAATAGGGGGGCATTTCGTCAAGCAGAATGAGGACAGGCTGATCACCATCAAAAAGTTTGAGCCATTCTTTCTCATCCGGCGCCTTGGGACCGCTGGTCCAGAATGGACTAAATTGATCCCCTTTGCCAAGCTGGCCCGCAATCTCACCCCAGAAAAAATGATCAGGATTGTTACGGCCGCTGAAGGCCGCAATGTCGGCACTAACGAAGGCGGATGCCTGTGGAATCCCTCCACAGTAGGTCTTCCGAAGTTTCGGATGCTTGGCAAGCAAACCAAAGCCGACCAGAAGATGGGTTTTACCACCCCCCATGGCCTGTTTCAGATGAAAAACAGCCTGGGAAGAGGCGCCGGCCAAACGAGCAAGCCCTTCACTGATGAGGTCCTGCATACCTTGGGTGATGTAGGTTTTCTCCAAAAACGTCTTGCCATCCCCCTCTGCGGTTATCAACTCATCAAGTTGCTCAATCTGATCGCTGAGCTTAATCGACAATGCATTCGACTGCAGTTTGCATGCATCTTTGACTGTTTTCATAGGATTATAACTCCATCAGCGTGCAATTTTCTCTTCTTCAATGGCCAGCAGTCTCCCCGGCGCTGCCGCTTTTGCCCCACTCGTCGATCTCTTCCTTCTTGAATTTCCAGAGGCAAACGAATTGTAGGCAGGCATGTGCTTTTCGCCTATACACTTGTAGGCGGTGTCGCGTTTGATGCCAAGATATTCCGCTATTTCATGGACAGAGAGCCACCGGTCTTCCATGCTTTGACACCTTGCGTGTTGATTATAGAGGATCTGATTTTATCTGGATGAATAGGTATAGATATTTATCTAAAGGAAAAGCAGGATGATGTCAAATGGTTCTTAGGAGATTGGGATTTATTCAGACAGGATTCTACTGGACATCCTATAATCCTCACGTCAAAACTTTTTTATTTGGGATCTCATCAAGCTATATTACTGTAATTACAGTAAATTCGCTAATAAAAGCAGCCTTTTCATACCCTCTTAAAACCATGTTTTTGGCATCAAAATGATAGCCCTAATTCATTATATCGAAAATTTATTGAAGACCTCTTTTTTATGCCATTCCAAAGCTTCTGGATGCGGGCAATAATTTTCATCTTCAGGAAGATTAATTGGTGCCCCATTCATATCCAGTATTGGGAATTTATTCACACTTGCCTGTTTTGCTTTGGGGTGAACAACAACCTCAAATTAATCAGATATGGTAACTAAAACAAATTCAGACGTCTTTCGCAGGAAATCAGGCGTAACGATTTTCCCATAAAAGGGAAGTAACGCACGAAAAATTTCCCAACGACGGTTTTTTTCTGTTTTAGGCATAAAAATCTAAAATGAGCCTTTTTGACCACAAATAAACGCGAATAGACTCAGATTTTTTAATTAGCCACTGACCCTCACGGACACACACGGAAAGAAACAGACATTGCTTACACCCGCTTGTCCCGCAAAGCGGGGCTGCACTATAGGCGCAGAGAACACAGAGATTATTTATATTATTGTTTTCCGTTGAGAGGACGCAAAACAATGAGAAACATGCCCTTCGGGCAGCGTGTTTATTTTGTCACTCTCTTGGCGTAAGCTTTTTGTTTTTCCTTTACCGTATACCCTATTTCCCCAGTTAAATATTAAGCCAACAGTTAATCCATTAATCATCCAAAACATGTGCAGCTCAGTCTATTATGCATACATAGCAAATATTGATTTAACGGGGTAAATCTTCACCTTTTTGTCAGGAGGCGCCATAAGTTGCCGTGCTTTCCTCATGTTATTACCTAATTCACTACCCAATTCATTGGGTATTACCCAATTGCCACTTTCCGGTCTTGAGCCATTGGGCATTCTGGCCGCGTCCCAGGCACTCTACTCGATTCTCCGATCGTAAGTTCTTTAACACACGACGGATCATATCCACACTGACATTCGGGCACGCATTCCTCAGTTCGGCGATGCTGAAAGGACCAAGAGCCTTGTCGATAGCTTGAAGCACGAGGCTTGTCTTTTCTCCTTTGGGACTCTGAAGTTGCCCGAGGCGCTGTTCGAATTCCCTGTAGGCGGTTTTTATGATGAAAAGTCAGGGACTTAGGGGACGTCCCTTAGATTATAAGTTTCTGTCTTACTATTTGATTTTCCAGGTAAAAACAACCTTTGGGACTTGCAGGACGTCCATAAATATATAATCAACTTTCTATTATACTGATATAATTGTTTTAATTTAGTCTTTTTCGCTTTTTACCGTAAGCTTTTTGCTTCTCCTTTACTGTATATCCGATTTTTTTCTTCGGTTTGCTTTCAATCGTTAACAATTGATCTAAAGTTTCAAATACAATTCTAAACCGTTCTTCAGTTAACTGCTTAAGTTCTTCCAACTCCCTTCTCAGGTCTTTATTGTCAATAAGCGCCTTTCGAAGTTTTGTAAATGTACGCATGATCTGAATGTTTGCTTGAATCGCGCGTTTACTCCGTAATACACTGGAAAGCATGGCAACACCTTGTTCAGTAAAGCAACGCACGCTCTTAGAAAATTTAATTTCAGAGGATGTCACAATTTGTGATATCCTCATGATCTCTTCGCGTGTCAAAGAAAACATGAAATCTTCAGGGAATCGCTCTATATTCCGGCTAACTGCTTGATTCAGAACTCTTGTTTCCACATCATAAAGCTCTGCCAAATCCCTATCCAGCATCACCTTTAAGTCTCGTATGAGATATATTTTACTTGCAATAAGTTCAATCGGTACCAACGTTTTCATTTTGTTTCTCGATCCCTAATATCAGCGTTCATCCGTGTCCAAACTCTGCGTGCGTAAGGACTTCATGGACGCCCCTCAAATTATAAGTTTCTATCTTACTATTTGATTTTATTGGCCAAAATAACCCTTGGCTTCGTGTTCATCTTGCCTGAAAATACATATTTTGGTGACGTAGTTGACTATGTTGACTTAGTTCCTGTAATTATGTCTCTTATCGACGACATAAGGCCCCAGACAATTCCATTTTCAAACAGAATTCTTTGGGGACGTTCGTGCTGAACGTGCCTTACGCTCTCTTGAAACCCAGATCGATCATACAATTCAATTTTTTGTCTCTTTGCCGTAGGCTTTTTGTTTTTCCCTGGCTGTGAATCCAATCTCCTCGGTTAAATATCAGCCAAACACTAAATCATTAATCGTCTAAAACATACACCGTTTAGCCTGCTATATGAACACAGAACATATTTATTTAACGGGGTAAATCTTCACTTTTTTATCAGGAGGTGCCATAAGCTGACGAATGGCCTCAAAAATCGCCTGTATTTGTTCGTCGTGACTTTCAAAACGCTTCTCCAAATTTGTAAGCTGCTCTACATAGTCGCCATAGCTCATGCCATCGTCACGCAGGACGTTACAATAGTTCCATAATTTTTGAACAATATCTGCCGGACTCATAATTTTTCCTTACATCAAATATATATAGTATATCCTCTGTGTATAAGATCACATATTAGGTGAATATCTACACACAAAATATATTTCTTTTACGATTTGTAATTTTTTCAACCATTTTCCTTTATTGTTATTTCCCAGTGACCACCTTTGGCCAGCCCTACACGCTTTAATTGCCCGTTTTTCTGCAAGTTGGAAATCTGTTTTTCAATTGCGCGTGTTGTTACACCAAGCGCTTCTGCCAGTTCCGGTATGGTTATATGAGAATTTTCTCCCATTAATCTTATTATTTGAACCGCTGTTTTCCCCGAACTTTTCCCCGAACTTTTTACGTCTTTTGACCTGAACTCAATCATAAGACCGGACATATCATAATTGAAAAAAGAAATCCGGGTCTGACCAAGCTATGTGATTGTGTTTAGTTTAAATACGCTAAACAAAACAGCCCCTTTTTCCATCTTAAAAACATGTTTTCAAAATCAAAATGATTGCTCTAAGAATTTATAGCGAAAATTTATTAAAAACTTCTTTTTTATGTCATTCCAAAGCTTCTTGATGCGGATAATAATTTTCATCTTCAGGAAGATTAATTGGTGCCCCATTCATATCCAATATCGAAAACTTATTCACACTTGCCTGTTTTGCTTTGGGGTGCACAATAACCTCAAATTGATCAGATATGGTAAACATTCCCACATCAAACGCCCAATGCGCCGTTCGAGAAAGGGTGATTCCGTTTCTTGGATCATCAGAACCTTTTTCGCTTTTAGAAATAATATGAGCGGCT
>Ga0272444_10002787_pt1 | contig 16002 bp, 5 predicted proteins | sample SSMForm13_FD_201033 | JGI IMG/M metagenome (GOLD analysis project Ga0272444, IMG submission 201033) | Marine sediment archaeal communities from Little Sippewissett salt marsh, Falmouth, MA, United States - SSM-Form-13 | ecosystem: Environmental > Aquatic > Marine > Wetlands > Sediment ...
GCGGATCGGGCTCGTCTCTATCGTCGTCATCATCATCGTCGTGATGGGGCCTGTTGGCCAGATGCCCCAGCGCCTCTCCGAGAATCGGACCGAAGGTGCTGGCGGCATGTAGGATTCCGCCGTTGTTTTGCACGTGGTAGTCGGCGACCAGAGTTGCGTTGTGGTAAGCTCCCGCCCCAAAGACCAGAACCCACCACCGGCCGGGCTGCGGGTTGTGTATCTCTATGCGATCGTGGTTGGTCGGGTGCGTGCTGTGATGCGTCCAGACGCCTACTGCCGGCGGATTGCGCTTGGCGTAGAGGTTGCCGTTGCCCCATCCGCCCGAAAGGGTAATCACTAACCGCTGCGTGTGGTTTGGGACATCTATGAAGAAATGACTGTGAGTGTGAATTCCGGCGCTGACAACCCGCGGATTGCCGGGAAACAATTGCTGGCCGAACGCCGGCTGGCTCGCCGCGAGCAGCACCGGGGCCAGAAGAATAATCGCCGTCAGCGGGCGCGAAATCTTCCCGACTTGTCCAATGGCCTTGGCGTTCATGACTCTTCTCCTTCTCACCGGCCGCCTGTTGGCGGCTGTTCTTGGTGTCGCATTGGCATTCGCCGTCATCCGAGGAAATACTTAGCAACAGCTATGCCTGAGCGCGCAAACCGCGTGGCCGTTACGGTCGCCATGGCCTTATGTTTATGCAGTACATAGTCTTAACACATCACAAGAGGGCCGGTTTTCTTTATTCCTGGCGGTCGTCATCCCCCGGACCGATCGGACTCACTGAGTAATAGTCCCCATATTCAGGCCGCATTGGGCAACAGGCGCCACCAGATCTTGGATGCGTGCACGCCGGCTTCTTGACGCTATGCAAACCGTTCCGAGCCCAGCGTTTTCTCAAAAAAAAGCTTCCCGGCCTCCTTGACAACGCCAAGTCCCCCCGCCTACTGTGTCTATGCAATTCGCACGCAAGAACTACCACGTCGCATCGGGTTGTTTGTTTGGCCGGGCCTTATGTCTAACGGAGTGACTGTATGCCCAGTCCAAGCTTGCCAAGCCTCACAGGAAAAAGGAGCCGAGAGATGTCCACACTGCCCGAGGTACGCATGGAAACTCTGGAGCCCCGTCTGCTCCTGAGCACTCTTGTTGACCTGTCAGCAGCCACCGCCGCGCCGGACACGTTCACGTGGACCGATGCCGACGGCGACATCATAACTGTGCAACTCGAAGGAGCAGCGGGCGCGGCGCTTATCACTTCCGACGATGCTGCGCTGGTTAATGGAGGAGACCTGGACAACGGCGAAGCGATTGTCTCGGTCGCCATAACCGGCGCGAGCGGGGACTTCGTGATGCGCTTCTCCGTGGATTCCACGACCAACTTCCTGACGGCCGACGGTGTCGTCGATCTGGGAGCGATCACCTCCACCCGGACCATACTCGGTATCCACCACGTTGCCGATATGACCGGCGGGCTGAGTCCGACCAGCCACTTCCTTCTGGACAGCTTCACCGGGCCGGGCTTCAGCACCGGCGGCGGGCTGAGCGTTGACGAGATTGCGGGCAATGTCAGCGGAGATGCGCTTGTACTGGCGCAAGGCCTTGCCGATTCACGCGTGATCGACGTCAGCGGAAACCTGACAGGCGACGTGACTATCGGCGGACGCTCCTTCGGCGGAACGATCAATGTAGGGGGCGACGTGGGCGCGGGCCAGTGGACGCTCCCGTCCATAGCGTCTTCCGGGCTCCTCGGGGCAGTGCTGGGCGAGTTCGACGCGGATGTGACCATTCAGGGCAACTTCGCCGGGCTAACTACGATCGAGGGCGAGGCCAGCGGAACGTGGACCATCCAGGGCAGCGTTACACCGGACGGCAGGCTCCAGGCCGACACCTGGTCGGACGTCACGATCAGCAGGAACATGGACGGGGCGCTGATTGCCGTTGACAGCGGATCGACCAGCGACGGAATCACGGCGACGATTGGCGGCTCGATGGGCGCCACGGCAAGGGTCATCTCAAGCGACGCCCTTGAAATCGACGTCGCCCGCCACGTAAGGGCAGGTGCGATCGGCGAAGCGGATTCCGAGGCCATAACAGCCACCGTTGGCGGTAACTTCTCGGGCGAGTTTGTCTCTTACACGGGAATTACGATGGACGTCGGCGGAAGCATGTCCGGTGGCGCCCTGGACGCCTCAGAAGACATTACGCTGACGGTCGGCGGATCGATGAACGACTCGAGGGCTTCGACAAGCAGCGAGATATCCGCCGACGTCGGCGGGACCATGAACAATTCCTTCCTGTTCGCCGGTGGAAGCGACATCAGCCTGGACCTTGGTGGGAACATGTCTCGCTCCACGCTCATATCCGGCGAGGGCGTCACCGCGGAAATCGGCGGCGGGGTGACGGATTCCGTCTTCGAGGGCAGCGAAGACGACGTCTCTCTGGACATCGGCAGCAATCTTCGCAGTTCGCGCATAGTCTCCGGTTCGATTGAGACCAGCGTAAGTGTGGGCGGAAGCGTATCGGACTCGCACATATCCAGTCTGGGAAGCAACGTGACGCTGGATGTCGGTGGGTCAATGAGCGGCACTGACTTGGTCTCGACTACCGGCGACGTATCTGTGAGTCTGGGCGGTTCGATGACGGATTCCCGCGTTGAGGCCGCCGACGATGCCTCCCTTAGCGTCGGAGGAAACATGACCGGATCGAGCGCCTTCGCGGACGAGGGCGACGTTACTCTGGACGTCGGCGGGAACATGGCCGATTCCCGCGCGAATTCCGGATCGGAAGAGGTGACCGCGACGATCGGCGGGAACCTGCTGCGATCTTCGCTGTTTTCCGGAGAAAGCGACGTCACGGCCACCGTCGGCGGAAGCATGACGGACTCCTACATCGGTGCCAAAGACAATGCCACTGCAGACATAACGGGCGAGATGAGGGGCTCGACCCTAAGCGCGGTCGGAGGCGACGCGGAGTTGACAGTAGGCAGGAATATGCGGGATTCGGAGGCCTTCGCCTCTGGGACCATGACTGCGGAGATCGGCGGAAACTTCCAGGGATCGAGCCTGACCGGTGGAGACGACGCCACGGTCACTATTGGCGGAAGCTTCGGCAGCGCCGTGCAAGCTCTCGACGGCGACCTCACCATGACGGTAGGCGGAGCGATGAAGAGCGGAAGCTCCGCGATGGCGGGCGGCGACATGTTGCTCGACGCGGCATCGCTCGACGGAACAGTCCAAGCCGACCGCCTGGACCTGGAAATCGCCGGGCACGTGGGCAAGTCCGCCACTATCCAGACCGACGAGGTGATCGACCTGGACGCCGACAACGACGCGTTCCACGTAAGCAGGAACTTCTCCGGTCGCCTGGACGTGGTCACCGCGTTCGACACGGGAACGGGGCTGACCGCCTCGATCGTTGACGGAAAAGTTCAGCGAGGCGCGGTATTCAACGTTACAGGAACGTTCGGGGCAATCGCCTCGGCGGCGGAGTTGACGTTCGGCGGGGCCTTCCAGGGCGAGTTCAACCTCGGCACGGACCTGAACGTCGATCTGACATTCGCCGGTTCGCTTACCCAGGCGACCATCGGAGGCGCGGTCAACGCTGCCCTGGTCGTAGGCGGCAAGTTGACGTTCCTATCGACGGGCAGCCTGTTCGACGCGACGTCCGGAACTGGCGGCAACTTCGTAGATGGAGTCGGGGCAATCACCGGAACTTTGGCGACGGGCGGACTGACTACCGTCACGCCGACCACGGCCGTCACAGGCCCGGCCGCTGCGGCCCCGTTCGCCGTATTGGACCTGTCCGGAGGAACAGCCGATCCGGACGTGGGAACGTACACCGATGCCGAAGGCGACATCATCACGATCCGCCTGGAAGGCTCGGCCGGAACGGTAACGATCGTCTCCGACGAGGTCGTCACGGCCAACGGCCTGCTTGATGACGGCGAGGTGATAGTCTCCATTGCGATCACCGGCGCGAGCAACGACTTCGTTCTGAGCTTCTCGGTGGACTCAACGACGAACGTCGGCACATCCGACGGAAACGTGTTCCTCGGAGACATAACCTCCGACAGCAGGATACTTGGCATCTACCATGTCGCCGACATGACCGGCGGAGGGACGCCGGCCAGCGTGTTCCAGCTTGGCAGCTTCACCGGTGTCCGCTTCAGTAACTACGGCGGAATCAATGTGGACCTCGTCTCCGGCAACGCCGCCGGGAACGCCTTGGTCCTGACTCAAGGGATGCAATCCTCGACAGTGGTCGGCGTCAACGGCGACCTGAACGGCAACGTGATTCTCGCAGGCTCGTTCGGCGGAGCGATCAACGTCCGCGGAAATGCCGGTGTCGCCGGTGACCGCTGGGTCATCGGAGGACAAGTGCTGAAGTCCGGATACCTCGGGGCCGTCGGCTGGAACTTCGATGCCGACGTGCTTGTCGGGGGCAACTTTGCGGGCGTTGCGACGATAGGCGCCGAGGCCAACGGCACGTGGACCATCGGCGGGAACGTCACCAGCGAAGGCAGGCTGCAAACCGCCACGGACTGGGACGCCCTGATCGTTACGGGCAACTTCGACGGCGCGCTTGCCGGGGTCGAAAGCGGCGGAACCGGCGCAGTGATCGACATAGGCGGCAATTTGGGCAGGACTGCACGAATCCTCAATGACGATGCCTTGGACCTGGACGTCAACGGCGACGTACTTTCGGGCGCCGTCGCCGGTTCCGACGGTGCAATGACAGGGACAGTCGGTGGAAGCTTCTCCGGCCGGTACGTCGGCGACTCCAGTATGACGCTGGACATCATCGGCGGGATGTCCGGCGGGACACTGGACGTTTACAACGAGATGGAATTGACCGTCCGCGGAGATGTGACCGACTCGAGGATATCCAACTCCGGCGTCACTGTTGACATCATGGGCGACATGACCGGCTCCAGCATCTTCGCCGGCGACGATAACTTAACCCTCACACTGGCAGGGAACATGGCTGACTCTTCGCTGACTGGTGGATATGCAATCTCGGCAGACATTGCGGGAGACGCAGTCGGATCGTTCTTCGAAGGCAGCGAGGACGAAGTGTCCCTCGACATACAGGGCGATCTGCAGGACTCGCACGTCGTCTCGGGTTCGGAGTATGTGATCGTGGACGTCGGCGGAAGCGTCGTTGACTCGAAGCTCTCCGCCACGGAAAGCTCCGTAACACTGGACGTCGGCGGGTCGATGGAAGGATCAAGGGTTTCAGCGGGCACCGACGCCTCCGTGTGGATCAGCGGGACAATGTCAGACTCGGTGGTGGAATCGGGCTCTGAGGCCTCGGTGGACATCGAAGGCGACATGATCGGATCCAGCGTATTCGGAGACGAGCACGATGACGTTTACCTGGACGTCGGCGGAGACATGGTCGATTCCCGCGCGAACTCCGGTTCCTCCGACGTTTCGGCGACCATTGGCGGTGATATGACCCGCTCGATGCTGCTTTCCGGCGAAAGTGAAGTCACCGCGACGATCGGCGGAAGCATGACGGACTCCAAGATCGTCAACTACAGCGGGGTGACCGCGGATGTCGGCGGGAGCATGACGAATTCGGTGGCCATAAGCAACACGGGCGAGGTGTCCATGTCAGTCGGCGGAAGCATGACGGATTCGAGGGCGCTTTCTCCCGATGACAACGTGAGCCTGGATGTGGGCGGGCACTTCCTCGGTTCGTACGCCATCGCGGAAGGCGACGTGACAATGGACGTTGGCGGCGATCTTGGCAGCATCGTTTCCACCCATGACGGAGACATTGTCCTGACAGTTGGCGGCTCGCTGCTCGCCGACAGCGCTGTGGTTTGCTCTGACGAACTGATTGTCAAGGCGATTTCCCTTGGCGGCAGCATCAACGCCGACTCGCTCGACCTCGCCCTCAGCGGAGCCGTGGGAAGCGACGCATCCATCCAGGCGATAGACATAGCCGATGCCGATGCCGACAACGACGGCTTCGTCGTCGGTGGAGACTTCTCAGGACGCATGGATGCGGGCAACTTCGAGACCGGCATCGGCGCCAGCGCAACACTCGTGGCCGGAACACTGTCTTCCGGCGCGAAGTTCAATGTAGCCGGTACGTTCGGCGGCGCCGGGGCGGCGGAGTTCGTCTTCATCGGGCCTATCGACGGAGAACTGAGCATTGGCGGCGATCTCGACGCGGATCTGCTGGTCCAAGGCCAGTTGGAACAGGCAACTATCGGCGGATCGGTGAACTCAAGCATCACCGTCCTTGGCAACGTGGACTTCCTGTCAACGGGAAGTCTCTTCGACGCGACATCGACGACAACAGGCGACTTCCTGGACGGTGTGGGAACAGCCACCGGTGACCTCCTCGCGTCACTGGGATATACGGACATCGTGCCTACTGCCTGACGTTAAGTCGGCATGGGGCGCGCAAATGGTAAGTTTTCCGGCCCTGCCGGTCGCCAAGACCGGCGGGGCCGGTTCATTGATCTGCGGGACGGCCGGCAACCCAATGCAAGGTCAGTTCTCCGCCCGCCGGGCCAGCCCGTTGCGGACCACCGAGTGTCCGGGATATACTTAGCTCCGCGACCCAAAGCCTCCTGGCACAAGGCAATTGGAAAGTAGGGACAAAGGAGAATCTCCGTGCCGGAACCTGAGACAGATCGCTCCCCGCAGGCTATATTTCGCCTTGCGATCCAGCATCACAAAGCCGGGCGACTCCGCCAGGCCGAGCAAGCCTACCTTCAGGTCGCCGACAAACACCCCAACCACGCGGACACTATCCACATGCTGGGAGTGATAGCCCACCAGAAAGGCAACCACGCAAAGGCAGTTGACCTTATAGAACGGGCGATCGCTCTAAATGGAGGCAACGCCGCTTACTACTCGAATCTCGGTGTGGCACTACGCTCGTTGAACCGCCTGCCCGAGGCCGCCGAAAAGCTTCGCCAGGCCGTTCGGGTGGATCCCGACTACCCCGCCGCGCGGAAGAATCTGGGTGTAACGCTCAGAGAGATGAGTTGTCCCGAACAAGCCGAAGAGCATCTTCGCGCAGCTGTGAAAATGGCTCCTGATGACGCGGGCAACTGCAAGGGACTCGGCGCTTTGCTGATGGATATGGGCAAGGCAGCCGAGGCGGCTGAGCTGTTCGCCAGGGCCGCCCGACTGGCGCCTCAAGACGCAGAGGTACAGAACAACCTTGGCGTGGCACTTAATGAAATGGGGCGACTGGAAGAGTCTGCCCAGGCCCTCCGCAAGGCCATCAGTATGGACTCGTCCAAGGCCGAAGCCTACAACAACCTCGGGCTGACCCTAAGCGCCCAAGGGCAGTATGACGACGCAGTCGCTCAGTACCGCCAAGCGATAGAACTGTCGAGCGATTTCGCCCTGGCCCACAGCAACCTGGGCGTGGTTCTCAAGGAACAAGGCAAGCTTGACGAGTCCCTCGCCTCTTTCAACCGGGCATTGGAACTGGATCCCAACCACGTCGCCGCCCGCAACAACCTTGGTGACGCACTCAACTGTCTCGGTAGGCACGACCAAGCCATAAAGCAACTGGCCAAGGCGATTGAGCTGGACCCGAATTGCTTCGAGGCGCACAACAACATGGGCCTTGCGCTCAACAACCTCGACCGCCCTGCTGAGGCAACTCGTTACCTAGAGCAATCCCTCCAGTTGAACGGCAACTACGTACCGGCACAGATCAACCTTGGGAATGCACTGGTCTCGCGAGGAAACGTAGAGGAAGGCGCCGCTCACTATCTTCAGGCACTGGAACTCCAGGCCGACTGCGTGCCTGCATACTACTCTCTGGCGATCAACAGCAGGAAGTCTTTCAGCGACGAGGAACTTCGCCAGACTGAGTCTCTCCTGTCTCGCCGGAAGCAATCGGACGAGGACCGCATGTTGCTGTCCTTTACGCTTGCGCAGGTCCTGGCCAAGAAAGGCCTGCACAAGGAGGCCTTCGAGCACTGCCGACGTGCCAACGATCTGAGAAAAAGCGACTTCCTCAAGCGAGGCGTCCGCTTCGACATAGACAAACACGCATCTCTGGTCGATGAGACAATCAGCACGTTCACATCCGGCTTCTTCGAGCAAACCAAGGGAAGCGGCATCGAGACCGAGTTGCCCATCTTCGTGGTGGGCATGCCTCGAAGCGGAACAACCCTCATCGAGCAGATAGTATCGAGCCACCATGCAATCCACGGAGCCGGGGAGCTTCCCGATATCGAGTACATGGTGGCGGACCTTCCCACTACCATCGCCTCGCGGGCAGACTACCCTCGGTGCCTACAGGACGCCCCCGTCGAGAAACTCCGCCAACTCGCGGAACGCCATCTCCGCAAGCTTGCCCAACTCGGAGGCAAGGTCGCTCGCGTCGTCGATAAGATGACAGTGAACTTCCTGCATCTCGGGCTGATAGCGACGCTGTTCCCGAAGGCGCGCGTCATACATTGCATGCGCGACCCAAGAGACATCTGCGTCTCGTGCTACTTCCATAACTTCGCTCGTGCCGGGCTGTGCTTCGCGTTCGACCTGGACCATCTCGGCGCATTCTACAGTCAGTACGAAAGACTTATGTCTCACTGGCGAAAGGTCCTTCCTCTGCGAATGATGGAAGTGCAATACGAGCAAATGGTTTACCAGCAGGAGCCTATGACGCGAAAACTGATCGAGTTCTGCGGACTTCAGTGGGACCCGAACTGCCTGGCCTTTCACAAGAACGACCGCCCGGTCAAGACCGCCAGCGCCCTGCAGGTGCGCCAGCCCATATACAGCACCTCCATCGCGCGGTGGAGAAACTATCAAGAGCAACTCAAGCCCTTCACGGCATGGCTGGAGTCGCCCCGGTCTGAGCTCTGAGCGGTAAAGGACTCCAAGGAAACACTGAACTGAATACTGCAAATGTCTTCGCCAAAGCGGTAAAGCAGCATCAGTCGGGCAGTTTGCGCGCAGCCGAAAAGCTATACCGCCAGGTCCTGCAGGCAGAACCTGAGCATCCGGATTCCCTGCATCTTCTGGGAGTGATTGCGCACCAAAAGGGCGATCATGTCCAAGCCGTGGAGTTGATCGCACGGGCAATTGAGATTCACGACGGAGACCCCGCGTACCGCTCCAATCTGGCCATCGCCCTTCGTGCCCTGAACCGCCTGGATGAAGCGATCGATCAACTTCGCCAAGCCATTGGCGCCGACCCCGACTATGCCGTCGCGCACAAGAACCTCGGGGTCACGCTGAACCAGTTGGGACGGAGCAAGGAAGCCGCCAAACACCTCGAGCGGGCGATTGATCTGTCCCCGGATGACGCTGGGGCGCACAAGAGCCTTGGCTTGGCGATGCTCAATCAGGGACGCCCGGATCAGGCCATCGAGCACTTCTCCAGGGCGTCTGCTCTGAAGCCCGACGACCACGAAGCGGCAAACAACCTTGGTGTTGTGCTTAAAGACATCGGGCGATTGGACGAGGCAGTAACGACTTTCAGGCGGGCGCTGCGGCTTCGTCCTGAATTTGCCGAGGCCCACAACAACCTTGGCACGGCGCTATCCATTCAGGGCAAGCTCACAGAGGCCCTGGAAAGCTTCCGCGAGGCGCTGCGGAATGACCCCAACTGCGTGGACGCTCTGCATAACCTCGGTGCGGCACTGAGAGACCTGGGACAACTCCGGGAGGGCGAGAAGTTCCTTCGTGAGGCGATACAGCGAAGTCCGGGCGATGTGGAAGCTCACAACAATCTCGGCGCCGATCTGCAGTCCCAAGGCAGATACGACGAGGCAATGGCGGAATACCAGTACGTTCTAAGAGCCAGGCCGGACCATGTCTGGGCGCACTTCAACCGCTCAACGGTGCTGTTGGCGGAGGGAGACTTCGAGCACGGGTGGCTGGAATACGAGTGGAGACTTAAGCGCCCTGGGCTCGCCGTGCGAACCTTCCGCCGCCCCTATTGGGACGGGTCCGACAGGCCTGACCATACGCTGTTGCTGTATGCCGAACAGGGCCTGGGCGATACGCTCCAGTTCATACGCTATGCCTCAATGGCGCGTCGGCGCGTGGGAAAGGTGATCGTAGAATGCCAACAGTTGCTGGCGCCACTGCTTTCTCGATGCAAGGGAATCGATCAACTGATCGCCAGGGGCAGCGATCTACCTGAATTCGACTGTCATGCGCCACTGATGAGTCTTCCGGGAATCATGAAGACCAGTTCAGCCAACGTGCCTGCGGACCTGCCGTATCTGTTCGCAGACCCCAAGCTGGTCTCGCAGTGGCTTCCGAAGCTGCAGAGCCTGGAAGGTTTCAGGGTGGGCATCAACTGGCAAGGAAACCCCAAATTCCGTCGAGACCATCACCGGTCCATGCCGCTTGCCTGCTTTGCTCCACTGGCCGAGGTCACCGGTGTCAGGCTGTTAAGCCTGCAATGGGGACCAGGACGCGAACAGCTTGACGACGGTTCGTTGGGATTCGAAGTCCTGGATTTCGGAGATGATCTGGATAAGGCATCCGGGGCATTCATGGACAGGGCAGCCATAATGTCCGGAATCGATCTGCTGATAACTTCCGATACGGCCATTGCTCATCTTGCCGGAGGGATGGGTCTTCCGGTATGGGTTGCTGTTCCGTTTTCTCCGGATTGGCGCTGGGGCCTGGACGGACAGGGATGCCCCTGGTATCCGTCGATGCGACTGTTCCGGCAGCATCGACTTGGAAACTGGAAAACCGTCTTCGGGGAAATGGCCGACCGCCTTGCAGAAATGGTCGGTGAACGCGGGGGCAAACCATGCTGACTGGCGGGACATGGGCATGACAGAGCACCGGACACCAGCGATTGTAGCAACTGCCGCCGAAGAACTTGGCGCACTGCCAGGGCCTTTGGGGCTATCATCGACGGGAATGTGGATAATTCGGCAGCAACTTGAAGAATGCGAGGACCAACGTGTCTGGAACAGGTGAACGAACCAGTGAGTGCGAACAGAAGAGCCTGCAAAGCGCAGGCGTGCGGCCCGGTATGGTCTCGGACAACAACGGAACCGTTGTGTGGATAACCGGGCTTTCGGGCGCGGGCAAGTCCACGATCGCCCAGGCCCTGACAAAGGACCTGTCGTCACGGGGCCATCGCAGTTACATTCTCGATGGAGACAACGTTCGCCGCGGCCTGAACTCAGACCTGGGTTTCTCGCCGGAAGACAGGGATGAAAACATCCGCCGAATCGGAGAAGTCGCCGCTCTCTTCGCCGATGCCGGCATTATCGGAATCGTGGCTTTCATATCGCCCTATCGCCTGGGTCGCCGCAGCGCGAGACGCCTGGCGCCGGAAGGAAGATTCATCGAGGTTTTCCTCGACACTCCGCTGGAAGTTTGTGAAGAGCGAGACCCCAAGGGCCTCTATCGCAAGGCGAGAGCAGGCGAGATACCTGATTTCACCGGGATAGACGCGCCATACGAACGCCCTGAGTCCGCTGAGATCGTGTTGGATACATCCCGCCTGAATCTGGGCGAGTGCGTCGCCCGGATCGCCGGTCATCTCAGGGAACACTTAGGTTACGCCTGAACCGGCTCTATGCGACGAGCAAGCGCGCCTATGAGACGATTCTGCCAGGGCGGCCCTGCTCATCCATGCCGGCTTGACCCGTCAGGCAAGCCTCCTTTCGAATGCCCAGCAAGGACTCCTTGATCAGCAAGGATACGTGAAAGGGACTTTCCAGACAGGACGACGGCAACTGCCTGAGTATCCTCGGCGATTGATGCGAGCCTTTCTGACAGCCAGAGGCCCATCTCTGTGCCGTGCTGCGCATAGCGCCCGGTAAAAACGATTCTATCCAGCCCGCCCATTGCGGCAACGCCCGCGCCGCATGCCAGGAGTATCCGATAGGCGAGGATGTTTCCGGCTTCGATAACCGGTTCGTCAGGGGATTCCGCAAGTCGCTGCCCTTTGGCGGGCCACTGGCAGGACCTCAACAGTTCCCCGAGCCTTGTTGGGCTACCGACGAGGCCGCCAAGCCCGCTCTCGCGCGTCAGTAAGGGGTTGATCTGTTCCGCTTTGCGACTATCCTTGAACGGATTCTTGCGTAAAGGGCCTGCATGATGGTCAACAAGTCCAAGTGCGATGTGGCGGGAACGGATGCCTCCGGTCCGGCCCGGCAGACGGCTTTCCCCGTCAAGATCAGCCCAAACAAGAGGCACTTTGTTGACCAGAAGGGCAGAGCTGTGTTCTGGCTGGGCACCACCCAATGGCAGCTCTTTCGGGATTTCAGTCTGGACGAAGTCCGGATCATCCTTGAGAAGACCCGCAGCCACGGCTTCTCGTTTGTCCAGGCCATGCTCATGGGAACCGGCGACGGTACGGTCCCTAACGTTCGTGGCCAGAAACCGTGGATCAATGACGACCCCCTTACGCCCAACGAAGCCTATTTCACAGCAGTAGACTCCGTCCTGCGTCTGGCGATCGAGAATAGCCTGGTCGTCTCTATGACCCTGTACCATCAGCGATACCGCCCGCACATCACGCTGGCGAAGGCTCGTCCCTGGGCAAGGTGGGTGGCCCAGCGTTACAAGGACGTGCCCAATATCGTCTGGTCGATGACTCCACGGGCCGAACAGGAGTATGTTCCGGTCCTCCGGGAGCTAGCGGCTGGGTTGCGCGAAGGAGACGAAGGCCGGCACATCGTGACCTTCAAGCCTGACCCCTCGCCGCATTCATCAAGCTTCCTTCACACGGAGGACTGGTTGGATTTCAACTCGATGCAGACATGGAAGGACGTGGCGCTGATATGTCCCTTTGTTGCAAGAGACTATAACCTTGCCCCTGTCAAACCCGTCCTCATGGCCGAGGGCGCCTACGAAGCGGGCAGCGAGTACGGCTTTGACGTTACTGCCCTGTGGGTCCGCAGGCAAGCGTACTATTCGTACCTGACTGGAGGCCACCATACCTACGGACACAACGATAGCTGGCGCGTGCTGCCCACATGGAAGGAAGCCCTGGATTCGCCGGGCGCTGTACAGATGGGCATTCTAAAGCGGGTATTCCTGGCCCGAAGCGAATGGTGGAATCTCGTCCCCGATCAGTCCGTGTTCGCCACCGGAGGGCAGACAAGCGGGGATTTGCTTCATTTGGCTGCTCGCCATGCGGACGGGCGCTGGGTGATGATCTATCTGGCTGACAAGGCCTCATTCTCCGTCAACATGAACAAGGTCGCGTCCGCCACCGCAAGCGTTTGCTGGATCAATCCGCGAACCGGTAACTCGCAGCCGGTCGGCACATTTGCCACAACCGGTGTGGAGGAGTTCTCCACGCCTGATGGTTGGGAAGATGCGTTACTGGTCTTGGAAGCCGCCAAAGGCAAGTGAGCCGTGATGCATCCTGCATCGCGGCGTCTTACCAAGGGGATCAGAATATCGCACACGGCAGATGCGTCAAGGGCGGGAACACGGATGTCGGCATAGCGGTTGACGGAAACCTGCGACGAGATTGTCCTTGCCGAACTGCATGGGCCAACACATGATGCGGTTTCACTGTCCAGGAGGCCCGCAGGCAGCCCGCCCCGTGGCGAGTGCCCCGAGTGGACCCAGGCCGTCGGGCCTCAAATGAAAAGGAAACGACGATGGAAATCGCAATGTTGAGTTTGGCCTTTGCCTGCATGCTGATCGTATGCCTTGCCTCACAGGACACGGCATCTGAAGACATAGACTCATCCGAACACACCGGCCTGCTGGAAGACTGCACCACCACCGACGGGTGGTACGAGATCGACGAAGGCAGGAAAATCGCTCCGCGCATCAAGCTGGAGACCAAGGACGGACTGCTACACTTCCACACGAATCGCGGGCGACTAGAAGTGGCTTACCGATACGAATGGGTGGCGCCCGGCGCGGACTACCTGACCAGGATATACAAGGACTACGGCGTGGTGGACATGGACAAGTACCACTACATGGTGGTCAACATCAAGGCCAAGGGTTCGGCAGCGTTCTTCGCGATCAACGGGTTCATGCCCAAGCTTGGATACACGACCGGGACCACTTGTGTTGATCTGAGCGAGTGCGAGGATCCCGCCGTCAGCGGAACCAAGCCGGTACGGCTGAACATTGACCTGCACGACAACATGACCACCTTCGTACTCGATGAAATCAAGCTCGTCTCTGAACTGACGGCTGAGGAGAAGGCGCACCTCATCGGACGGGGCTTGACGATACGACAAGAGAATCTGGCCTTTAAGGACTATCACGGACTGGAGGAGCTTAAGAAGCGCAGTGACACTCCCCCACCGGAACCCGACAAGGAAGAAATGGCCATCTTCCGCGATACCGCAACGGGAGCGGTATCCACTCGCCTGACGGCAAGGGCCGGGAACGATTACTTCGGCGAGGGGGAGGCATGGTCTTGCGACGGCGCGGCGTTGAGATTCACCAGCAAAGGGCGCGGGCTGCCGGGAATACCTGTCTATAGCCTGGCTGACGGGTCGGTAACTTCGACGGGCTTGGGCGAATGGGCTCAGTGGAGCCCTGCCGAACCGACAAAACTGCTGCTGGTCAGCCGGGATGGCATGACTTTCACAGTCAACTCCTGGGACAGGACAACCGGGCTGTCCGAACAGATAGTCAGCTTCGAGACTCCTGAAGTCGGCGGGTTCACGGAGGTCAAGCGCTTCACCAAGAGCGGAAAGCTCATTGTCGCCTTCCGGGAAACGCCTCATATGTACGTGGTTGACACGCTCAACAGAACCTTCGAGCACATCGAATTGTCAACCCGCCTCAAGGACGTAAGTCTATCCGACGACGATAAGTACGCCAGTTGGCACAACTGCTACACCTATGAAGGCCGCTGGCGGAATCTTGAAACCGGCCAGGAGGGTCTGAGCAACTCTTACTCGGCCGGTCATGGATGCGACGAGGTCAGGAGCTTTGGCCCCTACCTTAAGCTCCTTCCCACCGAGAGCATCGAGCGAGACAACGCCCCTGGTGAGAAGATCCAGATCTGGGCCAACTGGCAGAACCAGGTGGTAACCGATTACGGAAGCTTCACCGGCGACAGGAAGTGGATATTCACCAACGGAACCAGAGGCGATGTCGAACGACAACACGTGATGGCGCCATCCGACGATCCAGGCGCGGTGCTGAGGGTGGCGCGATACTTCACGGAGTTCTCGTGGGAGAGCACCACCTACAGCCGTCCGAGTCCGGACTACACAAAGATCATATACAACGAAAACTGCTTCGGTCCTACGCAACTGATCATGGTTTACACCCGCCGACCGGACCCGCCTCGCAGCGTCAAGCTGGAGGGAAATCGCCTCCATTGGGACGCACCACTTCGCTGTAAGGAAGTCAAGGGATACAACGTTTATGCCTCTGACACCAGCGGCCGAGACTTCGTGAAAATCAACGATCAACTGCTGATCGGCACCAACTATGATCTGGAAGAAGCGTCCGGCTACTATGTGGTCACGTCGGTCGAGCACTCCAGACTTGAAAGCATGTTCTCTTCGGAAGTGGCCCGTGGAGGTCCGCGCACATACTACTTCGAGGCCGAAGACCAAAAGCTCACGCCGCCGGCCCGACGCTTCTACGACGGATACTGCAACAACTACCAATGTGTCAGGATCAACGCGGAATCACCCGAAGAATCCGCGCGGGCCGGGGTGGTCACACTTGACACCTTGGTCGTCCCGCCAGGGCGCTACCGAGTTTGGGCGCGGACGAAGGGCAAAGGCGAATGGGCTCTGCCGGGGCAATCAACTCCTGTGAATTCCGACGACTGGCAGTGGATCCAACTGACCGGAGCGCCCAGAGACTTCGATGAGATCCCCATATCCATCAGCTCTGCCGACGACGGCCTGAAACTCGATACCGTCATGATCACAACCGAGGACTTCGTCCCCTCCGGGTCCGATCCGCGCGACACAACGGCGCCACCGGCAGTGACCGGCCTGGCAACAACAGTGGATCACGAACGTGGGCACGTCAAGCTGGCATGGAACGCCAACGGTGCTCCTGACCTCCACCATTACTCAGTTTACTGCGGCAATAACGAAGACTTCG
>Ga0272444_10002788_pt1 | contig 16001 bp, 11 predicted proteins | sample SSMForm13_FD_201033 | JGI IMG/M metagenome (GOLD analysis project Ga0272444, IMG submission 201033) | Marine sediment archaeal communities from Little Sippewissett salt marsh, Falmouth, MA, United States - SSM-Form-13 | ecosystem: Environmental > Aquatic > Marine > Wetlands > Sediment ...
TGGCGGTGGTGATTTTGATCTCTTTAGGAGCGGCTGGCATCCATATGACAGCCATCGCCGTCACCGGGGGAGCCATCGGTCTTGGAATCGGAGTTGGACTGCAGAAAATTGGATCTAATCTAATCAGCGGGATAATGCTGTTGATCAGCAAACCCATTCGGCAGGGAGATGTGATAACCTTTGAGGGAAGCTTTGGTGGCATCAGCCAGGGATGGATTACGCAAATGGGCTTAAACTATGTTCAGGTGGCCACGCGCAACGGATCATTGCAGCTCATACCCAATGAGGTTTTTGTGAGCCAAAAAATAGAAAATCTTTCTTACGACAATAACCTGGTACGCATTAACATACCGATCGGTATCGCCTACGAGTCGGATTTGAACAAGGCAAAAGCGCTGGCCTTAAGCGCAGGCACAAGTATCGACCGTATTTTAAAGATCCCTGAACCAAAATGCCTTGTTATGGAATATGGTGACAGTACGGTCAATCTACAATTGCGATTCTGGATCGATGATCCCAAAAATGGGATTGCAAATGTCAAGGACGCGGTTTTTATGGCGGTTTGGGACAGCTTTCATGCCAATGGGATCGAAATTGCATTTCCGCAGCGCGATTTGCATATTAAGAGTGCTGTGCCGTTTGAACTATTGAAAGATAACGCCCAACCAGTCGCAAAAGATTCCCTGGAAAATACCGGCAATAAAAGGAGCGAGGGTGACTGAATTTCGTTGAGTTACATTGGGACAAACGCAAATTATTTCATATATCTTCTAATATTCTTAACTATTTTCAAATCTCAAAATTGTAGATTACACCAACATACCTGAAAATCAGCCATTCTTGTATTATCTGCTATTGCAGGTCGAGATAACGCCAACACCACGAAGGCCAACCCCAACATATGGTGGTTGGCCTTTTTGCTCCGAAAGCGATGGCCGGATCGCTCCCCGAGATAGTCCAAACGTCCTGGAATCTCTATATGAAATGTGCTACGGTTTCACTGATAGCAGAAAGCCGATGGACGTTTCTGTAAAGCAAATACCAATCAAGGAAATGGTTGGATGAAAAGTTACCGCAAAGAACTCTGGTTCAACGTACCCACCCGACGGGCCTTTATCAACATCACCCCCGACGTTTAGCGCTGCCTGGCGGAAAGTGGCATACGCGAAGGACTGCTGCTGGTCAATACCAAGCATATTTAGTTACGCAAGTATCCAATATAAATTCAATTTCTTTTGTCCTATTTGGCACCTATAAAAAACACCCTTCAAAAATCATGTTAGCCAATTAAAAAGGGGCGGTTTATCATGATCATCCTACCCATTTCAGCACGCTACCCCACCATTTGTGCCCTCGTTTGAACCACAATATGTTGATGTGCCCAAGAAGGGTGATTTGTTACGCATAGTGGCACGTAATCGCAGATTTTGACCGCTATGGATTTGGTGGGATAATCTCAATATATCCGTAACCCATCGATAGTTGGCATCGTGGCACGTAACCTGTAGATTTAGTCGTTCCCAATTTATGAGATCGCCATAAGATCATTTGCGGGCTGCTTGATTCCATCTCCTTTTCCACCGTTTGCCTATCCTTAATGGTATTCGTTTTTTCTTGCAATCTGACACAGTGTCAGTTAATAACAAACACTATGTCATCTAATAATTGGTCATCACCGCTGCGTGTCCGCCCCCAACCGACTCTCACGATTGCTAAATCCGATCTCACGCGCACAAAAATTCTTAATGCGGCCTTGGATTTTCTCTGGACCCATCCGTTTCGCGACATGACCGTCAGTTCGCTGATGGCTGCAACAGGGGTGAGCCGCTCCGCATTCTACCAGTATTTCAAAGATGTCCGCGTGGTCATGAAAGCCTTGCTGGACATCTCACAGGAGGAAATTTTTGCCACGAGCAATCCCTGGCTCAAGGGCATCGGCGATCCCGTCGCCCTGCTACGCGAGAGCCTTTCCGGCTTAGTCGACCTCTGCTACGACCGCGGCCCCATTTTCAAAGCCGTAGCCGATGCCGCCACCACCGACGAGCGCTTTGAAAAAACATGGCGCCAATTCCTCGGTGGGTTCGATGATAGCGCTTGTGTTCGTATCGAAGCAGACCAGGCGCAGGGTCTTATTCCGAAATTTGATGCACGTCCCGTAGCTATTGCGCTCAATCGTCTCGATGCATACACGATCATACAGGCTTTTGGGCAGCACCCGAGAAGCAAGCCGGAAACGGTCAAGGATGCGCTATCCAGAATATGGATTGCCACTCTCTACGGCAGCCAATGGCTCGGGAGAGAGACTTCAGATCTTGTTCGCACCTAAAAAGAAGGCTCCCATGGCGCACATAGCGGCAGACGATTTATCTCCAATGCAATGCTGGCGTCACACCGTCATATTCAATTGAAAGGTTGTAGGATCGTGATCCAAGTGGTTGAATCACTTTTCATGGCTCGGCAACCCATCGAGCAGCTTAAAGAAGGCGATCGACCAAGGCGTTATCCCTGCCCCCAGAATTTATTCGTCTGGCATTGAAATTTCCAGACCAGAGGTCGTGCAAATTTGGCACTTTACGCTGACGCCCACTCGAACCACTTTTTCGAACATCCTTTTTAGAATCGCTATTTTTTCACATCGCCTATGGGATTCCGGAGGTTTTGAGGGAAACCCGGGGAGCGTTGGCAAAAGAGCCGTGTACATCAAACTGGCGACGGGTGGAGTTTAATCACCGTGATCCCGAAATTCGGGAAGATCAGCAAGAACAGGCCTTGCAAAAACCGAAATCAAAATGTCATCAAAGGAAAAAATCATGAAGAAATCGCACTTCGCAACAGGCTTGAGCATCGTAATAGCGTTTGTTGCCGCGCAAGTCATATGCATGCCAGCGGGAGCGCAGGTCAGCAAAGAAATACTGGATTCGATTACAACTCCGGATCAGGTAGAAACGTCGATCGGCGCGCTCAAGTTCCTGGACGGGGCACCACTTCCCCAGACCGCCGAAAGGGTCTACGACTACCTCGACACGATGCGTGCCGTGGACGCTTTTCTTAAGGGAATGCCAGGCGCTTCCCTGCAGGGGCTCATCAAAGGAGCCCACAGCCTCGGTGCGGTGGAATGCAACCAAGTCCTGATCTTTGACAAGTTAATGGACTCCCAATCGCTGTTTCTCACCGGCAATACCTCGACCGTGTATGTTTTACCGAACCTGGACCTCAAGCGGGATGGTCCCACAGTGCTCGAGGCACCGGCGGGCATGCTCGGGGCCTTCAACGATGCCTGGTTCCGTTATGTCCAGGACGTGGGCCCTGCCGGCCCGGACAAGGGAAAAGGCGGCAAGTATCTTGTCCTTCCTCCCGGCTACCAAGGCACGGTGCCAGCCGGCTACTTCGTAGTGAAGCCGAAGACGTATGACGTGTGGGTTTTTATGCGCGCTTCCATCGCCAAGGGCCTCGATATTGCCATAAAGAACGTGAGAGAAAACCTGCGCATTTACCCGCTCAAAAGAAAGGACAACTTGCCGAAAATGGAGTTTATTAGCGGTTCCGGCAAGGCTTTTAATACCATTCATTCCAACGACTACAGCTTCTACGAGCACCTCAATGAAGTGATCCAGAAAGAGCCCCTCGACATGCTGGACCCCGAGACTCGTGGTCTGTTTGCCTCGATCGGCATCGAAAAGGGCAAGCCGTTCGCGCCCGATGCCAGGATGAAGAAAATCTTAGCCGATGCGGTTGCTATCGCGAACGCCACTGCCCGCTCCATCGTATGGCACCCTCGTACGGATGGGACAATGAAGGGGATAAGAATTTATCCTGATACCGATAGCGCCTGGCTGATGGGCTGGGTTGACAAGAACGTTTTTTTTACTGGTAACGATGGCAAAACCATGAATTCCGACGCACGCGTGATGTTCCATTATCCCTATACCGCGGTGACGCCTGCGATGGCGGTTTCAAGAGCGGGTATAGGTTCGGACTATGGTATGGCCTACGTGGATTCCAAAAAGCAGCCCTTCGACGGGTCCAGGACCTACCGGCTGCATTTGCCACCGAATCCTCCCTCCAATAATTTCTGGGCGTTGACCATGTATGACAATCAGACCCGCTCGCAGCTGCAGACCAGCCAGAAGCTCCCGACCGTCGGCAGCCAGACAAAGGGCATCAGGCAAAACGAGGACGGCTCTTACGACATCTACTTCTCGCCGAAACCACCGAAAGGTTATGAGAACAACTGGCTTGAAACGGTGCCGGGGAAAGGCTGGTTCGTCGCTCTCCGGATGTACGGACCGCTTGAACCCTGGATTGAGAAGACTTGGCGCCCGGGAGAAATCGAATTGGTGAAATAGTTGAGAATTGAGCAACTCTTATTGTTGCTAAAGGCATAAAAGGGAGAACCAGATATGAACGCAAAAAGATTACAACGATTTTTGCAGGCCTTGTTATTGGGAACATGCCTTTCAATCTTTGCCCTGACATCGGCCTATGCTGCGGATGCTGTTAAGGTCACCGCCGACAACTACGTCCGTGCCGAATCGGATTTTCAGATGAAAGGCTACGTCAAGACCTTCAAGTGCTTTGGAAAGTTTTACCACAGCCGGAAGCCCTACGACGTAGAGAACCAGGTTACCGTGCGGGGCAACCGGGACACACTTTACTCCTTTGGCGTGTTCGACCTGACGTCTCCGCTCACGATCATGCTGCCGGATACCAAGGGGCGTTATCAATCCCTGATGGTCGTAAACCAGGATCACTCGATTGCGGCTGCCTACGGCCCCAAGACAGTCACTCTGACACAAGACAAGGTCGGTACGCGTTACGTGATCCTGACTGTTCGAACGTTTGCGGATCCGAACGACGAAGCGGATATGAAAAAGGCCTTTCAGCTCCAGGATGCGGTCGGCGTGAAGCAGGCCGATATTGGAAACTTCGAAGTGCCCGGTTGGAAGAAGGACGAGGTGGAGAAGATGCGGGAGACGATCAACGTGGTTGCCTCTACGGTCACGGATACTTCAAAAATGTTCGGCAAGAAAGAGGCGTTGGACCCGGTTTATTGGATGCTGGGCGCTGCTCTCGGCTGGGGCGGGCTGCCGGCAGAGGCCGCCACCTACGTGAATGTGGTCCCCGAAAAGAACGACGGCATGACCCCCTACACACTCACCGTCAAGGACGTGCCGGTGGACGCCTTCTGGTCGGTGACTCTCTATGACGACGAAGGCTGGATGCCGGTCAATAAGCACAACGTCTACTCCTTCAACAACGTCACAGCCAAGAAGGCCAAAGACGGAAGTATTACCATCCACTTCGGGGGCGACCCCGTGGCGGACAACTTCCTGCCGATCGTGCCGGGATGGAACTACATCGTCAGGCTGTATCAGCCGGGGCCGGAGATCCTGAAGGGAACTTGGACATTTCCGGAGCCCAAAGCTGTTGAATGAAGTCTACTGGCACAACCGGAGTAAAATAACGATTCGAGGGTTATATTGAACGGTCGTGAAACCGAATGATTTCAAACTATTTTCTCAAAAGTAACTTTTTATGAGATAGGTTTAGATCATCCTTAGAACGTAAATATTGAGGATCAAAAATGGGGCGCATCGTTAGAATCTTGGCCTTGACCGTGGCTATTATCTGCCTTGTCATTGTTGCCTGCCTGGGATCGCTTGCCATCTTTTATTCCAACCTGCCGTCCGCTGTGCGGCCTATCGCCTTGGGAAGCTTTGCCCTGATGGCCTTGATCCTCATCTTTTCCGGCCTACGGAAGGGCAAACGCCGGGCATGGGCCGCCTTCTTGGTCTTGTTTGCGATTGTAATCGCCGCCTGGTGGTTGCTGATCCCGCCGTCCAACAACCGAAACTGGCAGCCCGATGTTACGGTACTCCCCTACGCCGAGATCAAGGATAACCTGATCACCGTCCACAACATCCGCAACGTCGATTACCGCACTGAAACCGACTATTCGGTCTACCACTACGACAGGACCTTCGACCTGACCAAATTGCAGAGTGTCGATCTTTTCCTCGTCTACTGGGGGTCGCCCAGCATCGCCCACACCATGATGAGTTTCGGTTTCAAGGACGGAAGTCATCTCGGCATATCCATCGAGACCCGCAAGGAGCTTGGAGAGAAATACTCGGCGATCAAGGGCTTCTTCAAACAGTTCGAGTTGACCTACGTGGTGGCGGACGAACGGGATATCGTCCGTCTGCGTACCAACTACCGCACGGGTGAGGATGTCTACCTCTACCGGTTCAACGTGTCGATGGACGTGGCACGCAAGGTGCTGCTCGACTACCTGCGTGAGGTGAACAGCCTGAAAGACCATCCTCAGTGGTACCGGGCCATTCTCACCAACTGCACCACCAGCATCCTGCGCCACACCGCCCCATACAACCCCGATGCCCGTTTCGACTGGCGGTTGATCGCCAATGGCTACCTAGATGAGATGCTCTACGAGCGGGGAAAGCTCGACCAGACGCTGCCCTTTGCCGAAATGAAGAAGAGAAGCCTCATCAACCAGAGGGCCAAAGCCGCAGACAAAGCCAGTAACTTCTCGCGACTGATTCGCGTGGGGCTGCCTGGAATGGAGCCATGAACATGCACTTGTCAAAGACGATTCTCCGCTTCGGCCGGCTCCTGTCGGCAATCGTCCTGTTGGTCGGTTGTGCGACGCCGATCGGTATTCACCAGGTCTCGCCGCACGATTCGTATAGACAGTTAATGGCGAATCCCCTGACCGAGGGGGTGGCTAGCAATGCGACGAACATGGTGCTCTACCGCTTCGACCTTGCCGGAGAATACAAGAATGACCCGGCCGCAGTTATCGCATTTCTTCACGACAAGGCGCTGCATGACGACCGGCTGGATATTCTGTATGCCTTGGCGGAACTCTCCTATCTCTACGGTGAACGCCTGGAGAAGAGTGTCTCGGGGGCTAAGCAGGCGTTGGCGCCCGACTACTTTCTCCTTGCGTCAATCTATGCCTACCTCTTTCTTCTCGATGACCAAATCGATCCGGCGCCTAACACCTTCGATATTCGTGCCCGCACGGCCTGCGATCTGTATAATTTCGGCCTATGGCGGGGGATGGCAACCGGCAAGGCAGGGGCCCTCAACCTTACCGCCTGCGCACGCAAGTTGCCGGTCGGCACACTGGCCATCACGGTTGACCTGACCAAATACCCATGGAAGTTCGAGGAGTTTGAAAGATTCGAGCCGGTAGACAAATATGTGATACGCGGCATTTCCATTCGCAACCGCTCAAAGGGGGTCGGCAGCGCCCTTATTGGCGTGAAGAAGGCAAGCCAGGAGACCCCTTTCCCCCAGGTCGTGCCCACCACCATTTTTCTGCGCATCAGCGCCAACCTGGTCGAGTTGACGGCGGGTACGGCAACCGCGTCCCTGGAATTCTACTCGGCCTACGACGATAATCTTCTGGAAGTTAAAAACCGCCGCCCCCCTCTCGAGACCGACACCACCACACCGATGGCCTACACGCTCGAGACTTCGAAGATCTGGGATTTCGGTCTGGGTGCGTTTCTGGGTACGGAATTCCAGTCTGTTCCCAATGGTCTCTACTTGACCCAGCCCTATAAGCCTGGCCTTATTCCGGTGGTCTTTGTCCATGGCACCTTCAGCAACCCGGCCTGGTGGGCGGAAATGGTCAACACCCTCCGAGGTGACTCCATTCTTCAGCTGAAGTTCCAGTTCTGGTTTTTCCTTTACAACAGTAGTGCCCCCATTGTTGCCTCGGCCGCCGATTTGCGCGATGCCCTGCGGAACAAAGTCGCTCAACTCGATCCGGAAGGGAAGGACCCGTCCCTCCGGGAGATGGTCATTGTCGGTCACAGCCAAGGGGGACTCCTGACCAAACTGACTGTCGTCGATACCGGCGACAGCCTGGTCTTTGCTTTGACAGGGAAAGATCTCGATTCCCTGGGACTGCCGGAGGAGAAGAAGGCCGAGGTCCGTCAGCTCCTTGTGGTTGAACCGGTACCAGAAGTCAAACGGGTCGTCTTTATTGCAACCCCTCACCGGGGGAGCATCCTCAGTAAACAGTGGGTGCGAACCCTGATCAGAAAACTCGTTACCCTGCCGGTAAGAATTGTCAAGACAACCCTCAGCCTCAACGAGTACTTCACCGATGACGTGAAAAGAATGATCGGCAGCAGCGCGGGGACAACCAGCATCGACGGTATGTCACCGGACAGCCCGGTCCTGAAGACGCTGGCAGTCACCCCACTGGCACCCGGGGTAATCGGTCATTCGATTATCGCGGTCGAAGGTGATGGCGATCCCGAACTGGGCGATGATGGTGTCGTTGCCTACACCAGCGCCCATCTCGACGGGATGGAATCAGAATATATCATCCGCTCCGGGCACTCCTGTCAGGGACACCCATTCACAATAGAAGAAGTGCGGCGCATTCTGCTCGAACATCTTGGCACGCAGGCAAGGTTGACACAATAATGGCTGGATGCCGGTCAAAAAGGACAGCGCTATTCCTATAACAACGTCACGGCAAGGAAGGACAAAGACAGCAGCATCACCATCCACTTTGGTGGCGACCCCAAGGCGGACAACTTCCTGCCGATCGTGCCGGGCTTGAATTACATCGTCAGGTTGTATCAGCCGGGGCCAAAGATCCTGAAAGGAACCTGGACATTTGCGAATCTGAAAGCCTTGGAATAGCGTCTGACGGGCATCTACGGCATGAACTTCGAGAACATGCCGGATCTGAAATTCCAGAACACGGATAATGTCCTGTTAGGCCTTCAGCGTCGCCAAGATTAAAATTAATCGTCACGTCAGTGAACATGAACCCTTCCAGGCAACAGAAAACAGCAGAATAATCGTCTTCGAAAGGACGTCCAGTGGACTCAATGCATTTGAAAACAGCCAACAAGGGCGGCTTCGCTATCGTCATGGTGGTCGCTCTATATTTGGTTTTATCGATTCAGGTAGTGCTGGCGGATGATGCACCCCAGGACACCGCGTGGACGTTTTCCGCTGCACCCTACGCATGGTTTGTCTCCCTGGAAGGGGATGTTACGGTAAAGGGAGAAAAATCTCATGTAGACATGAACTTCAGCGACATCTGGGATCAAATGAATATCGGTGCCATGATCGCCTTCGAGGCCAGCAACGGCCGTTGGGGGCTTCTCTCCAACTTTATCTATGCCAACCTGGGTCAAGAGACTACCATCAACGGCATCAAAATCGAACCGTCCATCGATTTATACTTGATTTCATTGGGCGGGTTCTACCGGTTTGGCACCTGGGCGCTGTCCAATAGACCTGGACAAAACGGGCCTTCGGTGAGTATCGATGGCACGGCCGGTGGCCGTTACACGCACATCAATGTGGATCTTGATTTTAAGGGTATTGGCACGTTTAGCGGTAACAAGGACTGGATCGATCCAGTTATTGGCATGCGGACGTTGTTTGATTTCACGGAGCGCTGGTCGCTGACCCTGGATGGCAGCGTCGGCGGTTTTGGCGTGGGATCAGACTTCACCTGGCACGCCGGAGGTTTGGTGGGTTATCGGTTCGATCTTCTCGGGGAAAAAGATGCAAAGCTTTTCGGCGGCTATAGGGCCCTTTCCTGGGATTATGAAGAGGGTAGTGGACGGGACAAGTTCGAGTGGAACGTGGTGATGCATGGTCCTATCCTCGGTTTGGGCATCACGTTCTAAGTCCAAGTGGCTGCCCATATTCCTATCTATCCACACAAAGTTGGCGCCAAAGAAAACGATCAATGGCTTGGATGACACATAACTTCGTCCCAGCGATATGCGGTCACCTTAATCCGCTCAGCCGGTCGAGGCAAATTGATTAGCGATATTTGTGATTGACTGGGAGCGGAAAACCAAAAGACCAACTGTGAATGAAGTTATCAGAAGAAAGGGAAAACGCAGATGAAAAAGTCTATCTTATGGGTTGTGGGGATAGTTCTTGTTGTCGGTTGCGCCACAACGGACGCCAACAAAATGAGTCCGGCGCCAGCTTCGCAAACCGGATTCCTTAAAGGTTATTACGATAAGCTTGAACTCGGACCGGAAGGTGGCGCCAAGTTGCGCTGGATTAAACCGGGCGTGGACTGGGCCAAATACGACAAAGTCATGCTCGACAGCGTGGTCTTCTTCTTTGATGACGCTTCCGAATACAAGGGCATCGAGCCCAACGAACTGAAGGCATTGGCCGACGGTTTCAATCAGCAGCTCGTCGAGAGCCTCAAGGGCTCCTATCCCATCGTGGCCGAGCCCGGGCCTGACGTCCTCCGGATTCGTTTCGCCATCACCGATCTCAAGCAGAGTAACCCCGCCATCAGCGGCATTACGTCGGTTATTCCCGTCGGACTGGCGGTCAGCGCCGTAAAAAAGGGCGCTACGGATTCCTGGGCCGGTTCAGGCGCCACCGGGGCGGAAATGATGGCCCTCGATTCCCTGACCAACGATGTGATCGGGGTGGCCAAGGACGAGAAAGCGGCCGGTTTCACCGAAAGGTTCTCCAAATGGGGATCAGCGGAGGAAGCGTTCAAGTTCTGGGCCGAGCGGGTCAAGAAGTATTTGGATACTGTCCACGGGAAATAGGTCGGCTGTGTCATCGCCCAAGAGGCGGACCGTATCATCGTCTTTCAGTGGGCATTCTTTCGATCCGATGGCCCCCGCGGCTGTTACGGCACGCGACATCAACTATTTGTTTGCTGTCGCGTGCCGCTGAACCTTGATGTGACATATACGCAAATCCTATCTGCAAATTGGCCTACGTTGCGACTACTGCTATGGCCTTGGACTAATCAGGGCGCTGAATTTTTGAGATAGCCGACCCTAATCCATTCCGATTGGGGGTGAACCCGGCCAACGAGTCCACCCCTGCGTCCTACCCGTAAATGTTCTCGATCCACCTGATAGCTTCCACATCGCTGATGGTTCCAAGATACCGTTGAGTCGTCGACAGATTGGCATGCCTCAGGATGACCTTGCTCACAATCTCAATGGGTACCCCCGATCGGGAGGCATAAGTTGCAGAGTGTCGACGCAAATCGTGGGGGCGCAATTTGATACCCACCAACTTCCCGGCTTTGGCAACGATTACCCTCGCACCTTCATATGAAATCGGGAAAATCCTATCGTCAGGGCTCTTACAGACCTCAAGAGCATATTCACGAAGCCTGTCGGCCACCTTCTGGGGAATGAATACGATTTCGTGCTCCCGGCCGCTTTTGGGTTCCTGCAAAATCAGTTTGCGATCCTGGAGGTCCCTCAACCTGAGCTTCAGCACTTCGCCGATGCGCATACCGCCCCGGGCCATCAGTTCCAGCATCACCCGGTTCCGTGTCTTGGTGGTCCGGAAAATGATCTCGTCCACGGTCTCTTTTTCGATGATTTCCCATTTCGAGGTCACGCGCTGCCGATAGATCTTGCGGATCATCGGTGAATCGCATGGATTTATGAGGCTGTGATCCAGATTGTTGCGAATGAAATTGAAGAAGGAACAAATGTGAGAATAACGGATGCGTTTGGTGTAAGGCTTGTTGCCCTCGGTGAATCGATTCAGGAATCGCAGGATATCGTCGGATGTTACCTGATCGACTTCATGGTCACCGAATTCTTGGCAGAACCGATCGATGATCGGCTGGTAAGACCTGAGCGTATTTTTTTTTGGAATGGGCCCTGTGGTAATCGATCCAGATGGTTGCCGCTTTTGAGACTTTCATGGCTACCTCCTTTGGTTAAGGATTGACGTGGTGTACATGTTAAAGGTAACCATTTGATATCCAGATCAAATATGAAAACTGAGGTCAGTTCCATCGGGTTGGCCCAGTGGCACGTAATCACAGATTTCATCACGCCTCTTTTCCGATAGATATTCTCTCAAAAACCAAGGCAATCTGTATCGAAATTGGTCTGACGACACAGTCTCAAATCAATGCCATATTTTCAACGAATCGAGATTATAATTCCGCCATTTCGGCAATGGATAGATGGGTAACCTGCCGCATTTCATTCTCAATTGTTGTCGGTCATTGTAACCTCTGTCAGCACGAGAACGCAGCCAGCGCGGGAAGTGTTGCCGGCAAAGTCGATTTGTTTATTGAACTCTCGAGACAGGATGCCGATGGTGCGTAAGCTCCCCTCCATCATGTAATAAACGAAGGCCCATGCAGATGATGCCCTCAAGGCTGCTATCTGCGATGCGGGTGGCAGCAAGCAGCATCGAACACTCCAGATGATCCGGCCGGAAGACATCCGCAGATGGCCCGCCTGGGGGTTCCAGAGCAGGTTATCAGCCTACGCAGCGCAAACCAGGCACCTCTTCGATCTATGGGATTTGCGCCGGGCATCGTGCCTCCCTATAAATCGCCCTTCGGCGGCATGCACGATTTCCCGCCTAAATTTCTGGCGGCCTTCAGCGCTGAATGGCCAGCGATTGCGTCAAATTACCCCTGCTCATGCGCCATTGACATCTTCATTTACGTAACTAAAGTTTCTAAGATATAATCTTAAGTTTTTATTTCGATTTCCTAAAAATAATCAGAATTATAGATTGACTATGATCATTAATGACAAGCACTTTATGAACCGCTTGGATGCATCACCTTACTCTGAATGGAGACATTAGAAATGAAGCATTTCTTTTTTAACATTTTAACGATCACGTTAACGGTTGTGTTTTCAGTGCTTAGCGCAGTCGCCGCCGAGCAACAGCACTTTCATCCCAAGGGCAAGATGCCCTCACAGTTTACCATCGATTTGCAGAAGGGGTTGCGCCAGTCGATGCCCTTCGATGACAAGCAGGATATCGAGGAAGCCAAGCGCGGATTCATCGCTGCCCCGCCCTATCGCCAGATTATGGCCGAAAAGGGGCATGTGGCCTGGGACATCGGGAAGTACGACTTCCTGCTCGAAGAAGGCCAGAACTTTGACAGCATTCACCCCTCGCTGCAGCGACAGGCCATCCTCAACATGAACTACGGATTGTTCGAGGTGATTCCCGGCATCTACCAGGTGCGGGGCTACGACCTGGCCAACATCAGCTTCATAAAGAGCGACACGGGCTGGATCGTGTTCGATCCCCTGACCGCCAAAGAGACCGCCGCCGCGGCCCTCAAGTTCATCAACGAACAGCTTGGCGAACGACCGGTGGTGGCCGTGGTCTACTCCCACTCCCATGCCGACCACTTCGGCGGGGTGCGGGGCGTCGTGGACGAGGAGGACGTGCGCAGCGGCAAGGTCAAGATCATCGCCCCAGTCGGTTTCATGGATCACGCCGTGTCGGAGAACGTCTATGCGGGCAACGCCATGAACCGGCGTATGTTTTACCAATACGGCGTGTTGCTGCCGGCCAGCCCTTATGGCCATGTGGATCAATCCATCGGCAAAGGTACGGCCGCCGGCAACCTGGGTCTGATCCCGCCGAATGTGGTCATCGAAAAGGATATCGAGGAAATGACGGTGGACGGCGTGCGCATGATCTTCCAGAATACCCCCGGCACCGAGGCTCCGGCCGAGATGAATACTTATTTTCCGGATCTCAAGGCCTTCTGGGCGGCTGAAAATATCGTGGGTACGATCCACAACATCTACACCCTGCGGGGTGCCCTGGTGCGCGACGCCCTGGAGTGGTCCAAGCAGATCAATAAAGCCATCTATCTTTTCGGTCAGGAGGCCGAGGTCATGTTCGCTTCCCACAGCTGGCCGCGTTGGGGCAATGAGCGCATCTTGGAGGTCATGAAAGGACAGCGCGACACTTATGCCAATCTCAACAACGGCGTATTGCACCTGGCCAACCAGGGGGTGACCATCAACCAGGTCCACAACGTCTACGAGGTGCCCAAGAGTCTGCAGCAGCAGTGGTATGCCCGCAGCTACCACGGCTCGGTCCAGCACAACAGCCGGGCCGTCATCAACCGATACCTGGGCTATTGGGACGGCAACCCCACCACGCTGATCCCGCTCTCACCGGAAGACTCCGCGTCGCTTTACGTGGAAATGATGGGGGGCGCGGAGAAGATCATTGCCAAGGGCAAGGAACTCTATGGCCAGGGCAAGTATCGCCATGCTCAGGAAATTCTTAATAAACTGGTTTACGCCGAGCCGGGCAACCAGGATGCCAAGGACCTTCTGGCGGACGTATTTGAGCAGATCGGCTACCAGCAGGAGAGCCCCAGCGTGCGCAACAGCTTCCTGGCGGCCGCCTTGGAACTGCGGTCGGGCATCCCCTCCGGGGCCTCCCCCAAGAGCTCCGGGCCGGACATGATCCGGGCCATGACCACCGAGCTCTGGTTGGATTTCCTGGGGGTGCGCCTGGATAGCAAAAAGGCTGCCGGCAAGGCCTTCAAGATCAACTTGGCCACTCCGGACAACGGCGAAAAGTTCGTGGTGGAATTGAGCAACGGCACGCTGACCAATATCGAAGGTTACCAGGCTGACGATGCCGATCTGACCGTCACCATCAACCGTGAAGACCTTGTGATGACCATGATGGGGGCTGTTAGCTTCGACAAGCAGATCGCTGCTGGCAAGGCTAAACTGGAAGGTAACCCGCAGGTTTACGAGGACCTCAAGACCCTGTTGGTGCATTTTGATCTGGGCTTCGAGATCATGCCCGGAACCGGTGCCAAGGACCTCACGCCGGAAGAGAAACCGTTCCAGCAGGAGCAGCCGGCCGATACTTCGGGAGGCTGACATTATTGCTACAAGGGTGTGCCGGGTGTTGCGTGCTGTGCCCGGCATACTCTTCTGCGATTTCAATGGCATACTAAATTTTGGGAGATTTGCATATCAGAAACAGTGTGTTACCAAAAGATCACCCAAAGGACCAGGCGCTGTGGCGGCTGGACTTTTCCAGCCAGCAGCTGACCAAGGTGCTCTTGCCGTACCCCGCCGGTGCTGTGACCAGTGTCAACGGCCGGTCAAGGTTCTCCTTAAAACGTGCTTCCAACTGGGGGCGATGCACATGGCCGGCAGGCACCGGTGGTCTGTAAAGCTTGGTACGCAGAAGATGAATATCAGGTGTTTCCGACTCCAATCGTCAACCCTCAATCTTCACCATGAAATGTTATCAATGTGCAATCAGTCTCCGGCTAGGAAACCGGCTGTTTGTCTGCGAACACCCCACATGAAAAATCCGTTTGAAAAGGGTGGACGGGCAGGGGCCGTGTTCTCTCAGGTATTTTTAGATACAACGTGATAGTAAGTTTAGCAACCAGGCAATGTTGTCCCCAGGTGAATCCATGATGAAGCAAATGGATACCGTTTAGAATTCTGTTCGTCAGAACTTGAGATAAATCGCTGTAGTCTGGTGCAGAGATGGAACATGGTTAGATACTACGCATTGGGTGGACGAAATGAGTCTCGAAGAGGGTGATTACATCGCCCTATGTGCAAAATGGCCCGGTTACAGGTATCTGCTATCTCTTGCAGGTTCAGATAGCGCCAGCATCGCAAAGGCCAGCCCCCACATATGGTGGATGGCCTTTTTGCAACAAAAACGGCAGCCGAATCGCCCCCCAAGATAGACCAAACATTCTGGAATCTCTAAATGAAATGTGTTATGGGTTCACTAATAGCTGGAGCCGATGGATGTTTGTGTGAAGCCAATGCCAACCAAGGAAATGGCTAAATGAAAAGCTACCGCAAAGAGCTCTGGTTCAATGTCCCCACCCGCCGGGCCTTCATCAACATCACCTCCGATGTGCAGAAGTGCATCGAGGAGAGTGGCGTTTCCGATGGCCTCGTGCTCGTTAACGCCATGCACATCACCGCCTCGGTCTTCATCAACGACGACGAGCCGGGCCTGCACCACGACTACGAGGTCTGGCTGGAAAAGCTGGCCCCCCACGAGCCGGTGGCCCAATACCGCCACAATGTGGGCGAGGACAATGCCGACGCCCACATGAAGCGCCAGGTGATGGGTCGCGAGGTGGTGGTGGCGGTGACCGGCGGGCGGATGGATTTCGGCACCTGGGAGCGGATTTTTTACGGCGAGTTCGACGGCCG